>JAESGR010000231.1_pt1 | contig 70863 bp, 46 predicted proteins | sample 9269771 | NCBI WGS metagenome assembly JAESGR01 (sample SAMN15739572, study PRJNA653492) | algae metagenome | isolation source: Chroococcus sp. CMT-3BRIN-NPC107 and co-occurring heterotrophs from well... | place: USA: Clark Mountains Wilderness, California | collected 2010-04-18 | reverse complement strand
GCCTTGCTGATTGGTTACTCTGCCTGCAACGCTGACGCTCGCCGCCGTCGGACCGGTGACGGTGAATTCTCCGTCCGTGGTTGCCGCTGACGGAGAACCGTTATTGAAAACAAACGTGTTGGTCGAATCAGCCGGATTAACAAACGATAAATCGCTCGTTTGATTTGCCGCGCCGACAACCGTGAATGTCAGGTTATACAACGTGCCGCCCGTCGTCGTCGTAATCGGAGTGCCGCCGCACGCTCCGGAAACAATCACTCTTCCGGCGGTCGGCGAATTAACCAGCACCGAACACGAAGCGCTCAACGTTCCGGCATTGCTGCCTGCAGGCACGGCAGGCTGCAAAACTGCCGGGTCGTAAAACACCGAGAAATCAAACGATTCGATTGACGAGCCGGTCGGAACCGCTCCGATTGTCACCGGAACAGTAATGGTATTGCCGGTCGAAGCCGTCGCATTGGACGGCAACGACACTGTTATCTGCGGTCCTCCGACTACGGCTGATTCCGCTCTCATTCCTGACCCACTTGATTCAACTCTGTCGCTAGTTTTGGCAGCATTCGATTGTAATTCGTTTTGCACCTGAGAATTGTCGACGCTGCTTGGAGCAGTCCAATTGCCGGTAACATCGCCGACCAGAATCGCCTGGTAATCTTGTCCCGTCATGTTGTTCGACAGCGATGCGTACTGCCGATTGGCGGGCACGAACTTCCATTGCCCGATGATATTCGGCGCCTGAATCATGACCAAATACTGTTGAATGCGAGCCGCGTCGAGCGAATTGACCGTTCCGCTGCCGTCAACGTCTGCCGCGATCAATTGATTCGGCGTTAAGGTAATGATTCCGACTAAATGCTGCTGAATGCGGGTCGCATCCAAAGATTCGATTCCGTTGACATCTCCGGTTTTGCTCGGCGTGACGGTATAAGCTCCGCTGCCGAGTCCCGAAAGGGAATACGCGCCCAAAGCATCGGTCGTGTCTGTTACCTGCGGAGTGCCGGCTGCCGTTACTGTCACATCGGGAACATATTTCGCCGCGTCTCCTGTCGGAGTATTGCCGTATGTTACTGTTCCCGTCATCGTGTAACTAACCGTCAAAGTAAACTGCGCGGTGGCGGTCGTTCCGCAATTGTCCGTTAAAGTTACGATAACCGTATAACTTCCGCCGGGATTGGCATTCGCAATCGTCACTACTCCGGTTGTCGGATTAACCGTTAAGTTGCCGGTAAAGCCGGTGGCGGCAACGGTAACGGTAGATACCGAACCATTATCCGCAGGCGCGGCGGTTGGCGCAACGGTTGTCCCGCTGCCAGAGTTCAGGCTTGTGTTGGAGTATGTTCCGACTGTCGGAGCAGTATTAGCTGTAACCGTGACATTTAATGTTGCTTCATTAAAAGCGCCGTTGGAATCGGTCACGCGTAAAGCGAAAGACGCGTTCGTCGCCGAGCAGGAAGCGATGATGTCAGCTGTGACGACGCCCGTCGCGCTGACTGCGATATTGGAAACTGTCACACCGTTGACGGTTGCCGTTCCCGTTCCCGCGCCTGCATCGCCGACAGCTTTGATTGTTACTACCAGCGTTTCTTCGGATTGATCGGCGTCGTTGACGGTGGCAATTTGCGAATTCGCCGCCGCGCTGCCTTGCTGGCGAGATATACCGGCTTGCGCCGTGATGGTCGGAACGGAATTAACCGTCAACTGAAATGTTGTGGTCGTCGTTGCGCCGCAATTATCTGTAGCAGTCACTGTTACCGTATAAACTCCAAAAGGTCCAGCGTTATTAACGGTCACTGCGCCAGTCGTCGCGTCACCGACGAAAGTTCCGGTAAAACCGGGTGCCGCCGCCGTCAAGGTCGCAACCGTACCGTTGTCGACCGGCGCGGCATTCGGCGTGACAACCGTCCCGCTCGATGCGGCGTTAACCGTCGTAGCTGGATAAGTGCCGAGCGTCGGCGGAGTATTCGGCGTGACGGTAACGCTTAATGTCGCTTCATTAAACTCGGTTGCGTTGTCGGTCACGCGCAAAGTGAAGGTCGCGTTTGTCGCCGAACAGGATGCAACGATATTCGCCGTCACATTGCCGCTCGCATCAATCGCGATGTTTGAAACGGTCACGCCGTTGACTGTTGCCGATGCGCCGCCGTTGACCGTAACGGCTAAAGTGTTTAGCGCTTGGTCGGGGTCAGCGACGGTGGCGATTTGCGAACTCGAGACAGGACTTCCTTGCTGCCGCGAATTAGCTTGCGTCGCGATGGTCGGCAATGTGTTTACTTGGCGGCACGCCGAGAATTCTGACGTGCTGCCATCATCGTCGAAATTGCCGTTGTTATTCGCGTCGTGCGTAGCGGTAGCCGTGATTTGCTCTCGAATGCCCGAATCGAAGGCAAGAGCCGGACTGAAAAACGTTTGAGTAGCGACTGAAGTGATGTCAACCACTTGCGATGTTATCAAAACTTCGCCTTCGCCGTGTCCCGATGCATCACAAGCGGCGTTTTTGTAGTATTGAATGCGGTATTTGCCATTCGGCGAGTTGAGCGTCACGCTCGCCACGCCCGTACCGCGACGGACATAGTTGATAATCGGAAAGTTTTGCAGATTGTTCGGTCCGGTGTCAGCGTCGCTTGCATCGTTCGGCGTAACGTTGTTGTCGCTCAAATCAATACCGATCCCGCCGTTTGAATGAATCGTGTTCGAGTTGAAATGACTGCCCGTTCCCGTTCCGGTTTTAATGATGCCGTCGCCGGTGTTTCCCGTAATCGTGTTGTTCGCTGCATCGAGACTGCTCGCGGTCGCAATTACGATACCGGCTCCGGTGTTGTTGTTGATCGTCACGCTCGAAACAATTGAAGCGGATGCGCCGCCCTGTTCGATTCCGCCGCCGAAACCTAAACCGGATGTAGCGGTATTGTTGCTGACCGAGCCGTTTGTAATCGACATAGCGGTGCCGGAATTAAAAATACCGCCGCCGTTCGAGGCTGTATTAAAGTTCAGCGCCGGACTGGTAATCGCGCCGAGCGTTCCGGTATTGTAAATGCCGCCGCCCGTTCCGGTTGCTGTGTTATTGGTGATGCTCGGCGTAGCGAGCGCACTCAAAGTTCCGGCGTTGGAGATGCCGCCGCCGGCTGCCGACGCGGTATTGTGCGTAATGCTCGCGTTGGCTGGAATCGTTACCGTACCGCCGGCATTGCGGATGCCGCCGCCGTTGGCTGCTTGATTGGCAAAACCTGAACCGCCGATGGTTAGCGTGCCGTTGAATGTCGTCGTGCTTCCGGCGGTATTTTGATAAAGCGCACCGCCGTCGCCGCCGCCCGCGCTATCGCTGTTAGCTCGATTCGAGCGCAATTGCATATTATTCAACGTCGCGCTCGCGCCGCCGGTGTTTGAAACGCCGCCGCCGTTGTTTCCGGCGAGATTGTTCGTCAGCGTCACTGCCGTCGTCGGAGCGATGCTAATCGTGCTGTTTGCTCCGGCGGTGCGCGTCGCGTCGTGGAAAATACCGCCGCCGTCGTTGTTGGCGACGTTGCCGAGGATTGAACTGCCGTTGATGGTTATTGTCGAAACGTTGTTCGTCGAAGCCGGCGCTCGATAACGGTGTCCGAGTCCGCCGCCGTCATACGAAGTGTTAGGTTGTCCGGCGCTCGTGCCGCCGATTGTAACCGTTGTCAAATTCAGAGTTCCGCGGTCGTGATAAATGCCGCCGCCCGCGCCGCGAGGATCGCCAGCCAAATTCGTGGTGCCGTCACTGTCGGCGGTGTTGTTGCGCACGGTAACATTGGTAATCGTGTTGGTCGCGGGCGTGCCGTCCGTGTTGAGCGGATCGCTCCAGATGCCGCCGCCGTCGCGCTTTGCGCTGTTTCCAGTCACGGTGAGGTTGCCGAACAAATCTGTTTTGGTCAGATTGTAAATCCCGCCGCCGTCCAAATCAGCCGAGTTACTTGAAAAGATTCCGCCGTTAATGTCGGTATCGTCGTAAGCGCCGTTAAACCCGCCGCCCATACCGCCGAGCGTGTCGCTACCGATCTTTCGGGAAATGTTGCCCGTCACAGTGCAATTGTTTAAGACGACCGTGTTGATGTTGGTAGCCGACGAAAAACCGAACAGCATCGCGCCGCCGTCGCCGCCGTGATCGCTGCCGGTCGCGCCGTTTTCGTTGTTGGAAAAGTTGGTGTTCGTTAAAATCGTATCGCCGCGTCCAACGAAGATTCCGGCGCCGTTCAGGAAAAATTGTCCGGTTCCGGCGTTTGTCGCGACGTTCCAATTAGTTGTAATCGTCGAATCGGAGATCGTCACCGCGCCGAGATCGTCAACGCTGTGCAGCAGCCCCGCGCCGCCCGTGTTGCAGCGCGCTCCGTTCGGATTGGCGACGCTGCCCGCGCTGCTGCATCTGCCGTGACGAATAGTGACGCCGGAAATTGAAATATCGGGAATCCCGACGCTTGTTTGGCGCGTGTGCAACACGCGGTCAATGCCGTTTGCTGCCGTCGTTCCGGCTTGAATGATGGTCGCCGCTTGTCCCGCGCCGGTAATCGTCAAATCTTGACGCACGTCCAAATCTCCCGAAGCTTGCGCCGACGGGTCAGCAGGACTGTCGTCGGACGGACCGATTGTTAAAGTGTATGTTCCCGCCGGAACCGAAACTAAATCGGCTCCCGCCGCGAGGTTAGCAGCGCGAATGGCTTCGCGCAAACTGCAATCGGCGTCGCAGGTTCCGTCATAAGTGTCGGCTGTTTTGGTAACCGTAAAAGTTGCGACCGGAGCAGTCAGCGCGTAACTAACTTCCCCGTTTTCCTTATCCATCATCACCAGACCCGGACGCGTCATGGCGCTAAGGCGCATCGGCAACACTGCCGTCGGCGGCGTCGCCGAGTCAAATTCTATTGCTGCCAGCGCTCCGGTTGCAGATAATTCGTTCGATTCTCCCGAGGCAGATTTTAACTCGTCGTTGTTTTGCAGTAAAACCTTGATTTTCCGGCTTCCCGCATCGGCTATGATTAAATTATCAATGCCTTCGGTCGTCATTCTCGCTGAAGTGAAAACCGAAGACGGCGCAGCGGCACTGAAATTAAATCCTGAAGAAAGCTGAAAACTGTCGGCTTCCGTCCAGTTCTGAGCTGTTTGCCTCGTTTGTTTTTGTTTTGTCGTTCCGATTGAGCGGTTTGTCGGGTCGGCGCTGCGGCGTTGAAGTTCGATTTGGTCTTGTTCTTCCTGCTTCGTCCAGTGCGCTTCCCACTCTTCTTCGCTGTATTGACGCCGATCAATGTTTCCGCGCTGCAAAATCCGAATCGTGCCACTAGCGCCGAGCAAAGCGATTTCGGGCTGATTCGCTCTGTCCCAGACGAAATGACCGATTTGCACCGCCGCGACATCCGCACCGGCGCTCAATATTTCAATTTGACCGGTATTTGCCTTCAATTGGTTTTCCGGCGAATCGTTTTTATCAGTGTAGCTGCCATGAATGACGACGGCTTTACCGCCCGCCGCCGCTAGAATATCCATCGGCGCCGAATCGTCGAGCTGACCGAGCGCCAGCGAAGTAGCTTCTGCCGGAAGCGGATACATTCTCGGCTGCTCGGCGAACGCGTTGTGCTGATCGTCGAAAACAAATAACCAGGCGCCGTTTGAGTCGGAAAGCGCGACGGCGAAATCCGCTTGTCCGTCCGCCGGATCAATATTTTCCGCGAGCAACGCCGTCACGCTTCCCGGCAATTCGATAGTTTGCGGTTTTTTATAACTTCCTTTGGCGTTCCCCGCCAGCAAAACGAGCGAGCTTGCGCCGCGCTGTGCCGCCACGATGTCTTTCCAGCCGTCGCGGTTAAAATCGCCCGTGCCGATGAAATCCGGCGTGATAGGCAACGCGATCAATCTCGCTTCCGGTCGAAACGGCGCGGGAAAACGTCCTTCTTTGATCGCCTCGAACGCTTCGGGAGTGCGAGCCGAAAGCGCGTCCGGGTTGCCGGCGTAAAGAGCCAAATGTCCGCCGCCGTTGCCCGCGTAGCTGACGATTAAATCAGGAACGCCGTCAAGATTGAGGTCGGCGTTCGTCATCGTTAGAGCCTGAGCCGAGGCGAACGACTGCGTTGCGCTGTCCGAGCCGACAAATTTTGTTTCGAGTCTTTTCCCATCCTGTAGATTAATCAGCGGAAAGCCGCGTTTTTGCGCGCTTAAAACGGTGGACGAGGTTTCACGTTCCGCCTTTCTTTTCGGTTGATAGACGGATGTCGGCTCTTCAACTTCGCCATTTGAAGTTTGCTCGACAACCTCGCCGTCGGGCTGATTGCTTGCCGACGAGCTGGACCAAACAAAGGCAAAAGTAAAAACTGAGGTCAGTAACATCACCGCGATGATGCGATTTACGATAAAGGCTTTATATTTCATTTTGGAACTCCTGAAAAACTTACCTCAGCGAAATGTCGAACAGTGAAGAGGTATCTATTGGAAAATTTGTTAGTGTAGCGGAAATAAAATCTCGTCGCTTTAGCCGGCAAAACTCTATGAAAAAACCGCTGTTGTTTGACGGGACAGAACGTTTTAATTGAAATTACAGCCTAGCTATAAGCAGGCGGCTTGAAACTCAGATTAAAGTTTGAGTTAAAAATACAAATCTAAGGTCTCGGCGGAAAAACGCCTTGCAGCGCGATACAGAAATAAAAAGTCAGATACGGCTGCATATTGTTATGCGGCTGGCTACCGCCGGTGATGCCGAGCGCCTGCGGCGACATATTTCCGTTGCTCGGCGAAATATACGGATTAGCGCCGGATGGCGTCGCGCCCCACGTTTTGCCCGTCGGATCGGCTTGATCGCCGTCGCCGTTGACGCATCTTAATTGATGAGCGTGCGCCGGAATTTCGCTTTGAAGCAGCGCCACGGTTTCCGAACCGCCCGTTTCCCCTAAATCATGAAGCGAAAGCCCAGGACCTTGCCCGGGATGCATCGGCGCTCTGCCCTGCAAATCGGGCAGCGCGAAATTGCTTTTGCCGTTGCCGCCGTAAGTCGTGCCGAGCAGGGCAAAAAGCGCGGTATTCTGCGATAACGGCAGCAATTGCCCGTCGCACCAAGCCCAGCCTTTCGGCGCGAAATTAAAGGGAAAGATGCGGATTTCCGCTACAAAAGGATCTGCCATAATTCTTCTCCTCAAACTGTATGAACAAAAATTTCGTTGTTTAAATCTGATACAAATGTCGCCTTGCGAACTATTGTTAGTTCGGAGACGGGAAAATGCCCTGCAGCGCAATGCAAAAGCTTATCGTCAGAAACGGCTGCATATTCAAATGCGCCTGACTGCCGCCGGTGTTGGAGCAGTTTGCCGGATTCATTGCCGTATTCGGAGGCAAACTGCTGTACGGGCGGCGCGAATTGCTGCCCCAGAAATTGTCGCCCGGTTCGAGCAAGGTGCCCTCGGTGCTGCTCGCCAGCGGAATGTGATTGTGCTGTGCCAGTTCTGAGATGGTTAAAGTATGCGCCTGCTCGCCGCCTCTTTCGCCGAGCGTGTGACCGCTGCCAACGTGAATCGGAACGCGCCCGCGCAAATCGGGCAGCGCGAAGTTCACTCGCCCGTCGCCGCCGAAAGTAGTTCCCAAAAGCGAAAACAAGGCTTGGTTTTGGTTAATCGGCAGCAATTGCCCGTTGCACAGCGCCCAACCTTTTGGCGCAAACACGAAACTCATCATTCTGATTTCGGATAAAAACGGTTCAGCCATAAATCACCTTCTTCTTTTAATTATTTTTAATTTCAAACAAATCATGCCGCGTGTTTTATTTGACCGCCGCGGGCGGTTTCGTTCTACTGAGCGCCGCCGGAACCAAATTTAATTTAAAGAACGAATTAATTTCCCACGGCATTTCAAGTCGGACTCGGAAATATTCCAAAGAGCGAAATGATAAAATCAACGCACAAATACGGTTGGAAATTGGTATGCGGCTGGCTGCCGCCCGTCGGCGTCATAGAAGGCGCTCCGGTCGATACCACCGGGTTTACCGAAGTGTATTCATTGACTATCGACTGCGCCGCCCAGATGTTATTAATCGGGCTCGGCTCGTTTCCGGCGCTTGAATTAGCCAGCGTCGAGTGACCGTGAGCCGGTATTTGATTGACGGTCAACGTAATTTCTTCGGCTCCGCCGGTTTCGGCAAGAATAAAGCCGTTGCCCTGATGAATCGGGAGACGACCCCTTAAATCGGGCAGCGCGAACGTGCTTTCTCCGTCGCCGCCGTAGGTCGTGCCGATCAATTGAAACAAAGCTTCGTTTTCCGAAATCGGCATCAATTGTCCTTCGCAAAACATCCAGCCCGCCGGGGGAAAATTTCCGGCAAACATTCTGATTTCTCCAATATATGGTTGCGCCATGTAATCTCCTTAGAAACTCAGTATATTAAGTAGTATTTAAACCGCTTTTGACGGCGATGATTGAATTATCGCCCCGACGCGCTTTCGCTTCGCCATAAAACATGAACTCCCTGTTCCGAAATCGGTTCAAAGCCTAAACGGGAAAAAAGCTGCGCCGACCGATTAAAATTCTCGATGTAAATTTGCACGGGTTTGCGTTTGTCGGCTCCGATTTGCAAAACGTCTTTGACTAATTTTGTGCCGATGCCCTGGCTGCGGTGTTCCGGCAGAATCGTCATGTCGATGATTCTGATTTCGTCAGCGAGTTCAGCGATATAAAGTCTGCCGACGGGTTGGCTGCCATGTTTAATAATGCTCAAAGAAGCATCAGGGTAACGTAATTGATAATGCTGCTGCTGCGCGTCGAACTGCATTTGCAGGAACAGAGTTTTTTGATTGTCGCTCCAGTTTGTCAGAGCCAGTTCATCGGCTCGGGTCGCGGCATAAACCGACAGCAAAAAGGGAGCGTCTGCCGGAGTAATCGCCGATAATGTCAGAAGCATAGAAAGCTGCGCTCGCGAAGAAATCGGCGCGCGAAGTTCAGGAATCTCGTTTCACGGACTCGGGCTGATATTCAATGAATTTCAATCAAAGGCAAGAAACGAAAGACATTCTATTTCCTTCGCGTTTAAATTGCAAGATAAAAATATAAAAATTGTCGAAAAATATTTGCACTCGGCGGCAAACGGTAGTATTGTAGTCAATCGCTCTAGCAAGCGTTCGCCCTAGTTCAAAATTCAAGTTTTCTTTTCAAATTTTCTTTTCTAGAAACAAAAATCAATTATGTTAATTTCAAGAAGGAATTTTTTCCGAATTAGCGTGTTGCCCGCGGTCGTCTCGCTCGCCCCGAGCGTTTCGATTTTCGGACAAACCGGCAAAGTTTCCGCGCGTCGCCCGAAGACTCTCGGCTTCAAAGATTTTCGCAACCAAATCGGCACGACGTTCAAACTGTCGGACGGCATAATCGCGAGCCAAGCCGTTTTAACCGAAGTGAAAAATACTGAAAGGTCCGGCGAAACTCAGCCGGACACCGAATTAGCTGATTCAAACTGCTTTTCGCTGACGTTTCAACTGCTTAACACGTTCCCGGTCAATCAAGCGACTTACGACGTAGCGCACGGAAAAATGGGAGAATTTCAGTTATTTATGGTTCCCGGAGAGCTTTCGCAGAACCAGCCGCTGCTCATCGCCATTATCAACCGCACCAACTAATCGCCTATTAAACGATTAAACGCGGCTTCGTATTCAGCCCCGTTCGCATTCGCGCTGATCGGAACAAGGAATAGCGCGCCGGCGCCGAGCCGTTCGTGTTCCAATTGATAAATTCTCTGCGGCAAAACGAAGTCGCGCGAGCCGCGAAAAATCAGCGAAAAATATTCCTGCCGCGCTGTCGCGCGCTTTTCCGTAATTTCGGCTAATTCGATTTCGAGCGAAACGGGCGCGTCCGTCACCACGAATTTCGTTCCGACTTGCGCCGCCAAATCTTCGTAACTCAAAGTGTCCAGCATCTGTTTAGTCCTTTATTTATTTCCTTATTTATTTCGATTATTTTTTATTAGTTCGATTAATCTTGAAATTTTTCGCGCCCGTTATTTTGCCGGATAATTTTCCGCAGAACCGCGCCAGCGCATCGTTAAATGAGTTTGATTGTTTTCGATGACGACAAAGCCGAGCCGCTCGTAAAGACGAGTTGCCGACGCATTAGTTGCTAAAACGCGCAGTCCGAGCGGTTTGCCCGCGGTTTCGGCTTCGCGCTGCAAGCTTTCGATTAAAATCTTTCCCGCGCCGAAACCGCGAAATTCCGGCAAAACGGCAATATCAATCAAACGAATTTCCGTTTCGTCGCGATTAACCAGTAAACGCCCGATCGCTTGTCCGTCGAGTTCGATGACGCAATTTCGCGCGTCGGGAAACTGCATTTTATACGCCTGCGTTTGCAGCGCGAACTGCATCCGGCAAAAGGATATAAACTGTTCGTCGCTCCAGCCGAACGGCGCGAACTCGTCGCGTCTGGTCGCGGCGTAAACCGACGCCAAAAAGTCTTCGTCCGACGGCGACGCCAGGCGAAGCGAAAGATGTTCTGCCGATAATTGGTTTTTTCGGTTCAAAAGTTTGACGATGCGACGGGCAAATCAGACGATCGCCCGTCGCGCTCCACAGCCAGTAATTTAACACGGCACGCGGCGAAAAGCGAAACTTCACGTTTGGCAGTAATTTTTCTAACCGTTAGAGACGACTGATTTTAGCCGGTTTATATTTTTCTCTAATCGTCTTGAATTTGGATAAATCGGCGCGTTTTGGCAAACTGATATTGATTAAGTTTAGTTTAAACGCACACTGTAAAAATGCTTACTTCCGATCTGGCAATAAACTGGCGGCGCGGCGATAAAATCTTTCCGCAGCTGATCAAAACTGACAACCCGAGCTATTTGCGCGATGCCGAAATTTTAGTCGAGATTTTCAATGATTATCAAAACAAAACGCGAGGCGAATTAACGGCGGAACTCGAAGAATACGTCGGCACGGGAACGGATTACCGCATTTTGCGCGGGCTTATCAAACTTCTCACCGACCGCTGCGAATTTGAAACCGCGAGCGTCGCCGAGCCGTTTGAAATCCGGCAAAAGATTTTTCTCGAAGCCGGAAAATTTCAGCCGGTTTTGCCGGAATCCGAACAAAGAGAAAAAGTTCTGCAAACCGTCGCCGACGAATTTCAAACCGAAACGGATAAAATTCTCTCCGGCGTTTTCGCCGATTTGTCCGCGCAGCAAAAGTTAATCGCTTTCGACGCGCTCGAACCGGAAGAACTGCTCGACCGATACAATCTCGCTCAGGCGCAGGCGCTGTTGTATAAATGCGTCGAGCTGCGCCTGCGCGTCGCGCCGTCCGACACGGAAAATTACCGCTCGATTTTCGGCTGGATCAAGCATTTCGGTCTGATTCACACGATTCACGGCGATGCGGCGAGCGGCTATGACATCACTTTGACCGGCGCGGCTTCGCTGTTTCACCGCTCGCAAAAATACGGCATTCAAATGGCGGTTTTTCTGCCCGCACTGCTGCTCTGCCGCGATTGGAAAATGTCGGCTGAAATCGCGCAAAAAGACGCTCCCGTTGTTTTTTACGAACTTTCGAGCCAGCAAACCGAGTTGGTTTCGTATTATTTCGACGATCCCGAATTTAAAAATTCCGACGCCGAACGATTGAAAAACGACTGGGGAAAATTCGGCTCGAGTTGGAGTTTAACGGAAAATCGCGAAGTGGTAAATTTAGGCAAAACGGCTTTTATTCCCGATTTTGCGCTCATTTCCGCAAACGACGATAAAATTTATCTTGACGTTTTAGGCTTTTGGACGCCGAAAATGTTAAAAAAAAGGCTCGACGAATTTGAAACGGCGAATTTTCGCGCGTTTATTTTAATCGCCAGTCAAGAACTGCGCGGGAGTCGAGACGAGCCGCTTTGGGAAAGCGAAAACGTTCTTTTTTACAAAACGAAAATTCTGCCGAAATCCTTGGCGGAAAAAGCCGATCAACTCGTCTGATTTTGAGCGAAAAATTTGATTTAATATTTTTCGGCGTTTAATTGAACAGTTTTCCGTCGTTTCGCTTTTTCGCGTCGTGAAATTGTCTGGCGTCGGTTCGTCGTTCGCTGATGCGTTCTTCGGTCGTGTTGCGCGTGATTACTTCATACAAAACGGCTTGTTTGTTTTCTTTTTTACGCAGAATTCTGCCGAGACGCTGAATGTGTTCGCGCGACGAGCCGGAACCGGAAAGAATAATGGCGACCGAAGCATCGGGAATATTAACGCCTTCGTTCAAGACTTTCGACGTGGCGAGCGCTTTGACTTCGCCTTTGTTAAACGCTTCGAGCCAAAAGCGGCGTTCTTTAACGTTCGTTTCGTGCGTGATGGCGGGCACGAGGTAATCGTATGAAATACGGTAAACCATTTCGTTTTCGGCTGTAAAAATCAAAACTTTGTCGTGCCGGTGGCGAATTAATAAATCCTGCAAAACGCGTATTTTCGCTTCGGTTCCGAGCGCGATTTTTTTCGACGCGCGATATGCCTTCATCGCGCGCCTGCCTTCTTCGCTGCGCGCGCTCTGCATAATAAAAGTTTTCCAGCCGTTAATTGAACCGAACGAAATATTTTTCGCTCTGATAAACGAACGGAAGATTTCGCGCTCACGCCGGTAAAACTCGCTTTCCGCCGAACTCAAATCCACTTCGATTCTTTCAAGTGTATAATCAGCCAGAAATTCGCCCGCGAGTTGCTGCGCTTCGAGGCGATAAACGAATTTGCCGACGAGATTTTCGAGCAGCGAATCGTTGCCGTCGGCGCGGTCGGGCGTCGCGGAAAGTCCGAGACGAAACGGCGCGATGGCGAATTCCGCCGCGTATTTGTAGCCTTCCGACGGCAGATGATGACATTCGTCGAAAATTATCAACCCGAACTGATTGCCGATACGTTCCTGATGACGAAAAGCCGACGCGTAAGTCGTGACCGTAATCGCGCCGATTTCGTAAAATCCGCCGCCGATCAAACCGATTTCCGCGTCGAACGTCGAAAGCAGAAGGTCGTACCATTGATTCATCAAATCGAGCGTCGGCACGACGACCAGCGTTTGACGATTGCACATTTCAATCGCCATCGTCGCCGCGTGCGTTTTGCCCGCGCCGGTCGGCAAAACGATGACGCCGCATCGCTCGCTGGCGCGCCACGCTTCGATTGATTCGGTTTGATAACGGCGCGGCTCGACGTGAAATTTCGGCTTGAAATCGAAAGTGCTGTATTTTTTTGCTTCGTCTTCGTAAGCTGTTTTCGTGCGGATAAATTCCTTGATTATTTGGCGATACTGATATGCCGGCGCACGAAAATGTCTGGTGCGGCTGTCCCAGACGAATGCATTCGGAACCGCGTCCGTTTCGCTCGCTCCTTCCAAAATCAAAGTTCCCGATTCGAATTTGAGTTTATAGTTCGACATTTTATGCAAAAGTTTTTATTACAATCCGAACACTGCGACAAATCGGCATTTAGAGTTTACCGAGTTCCGGTGTTTTGATTACAATTAAATCAATATAACAGCATAAATCAAAAAGGAGATTATTTATTAATGGCTGACTGCAAAGAATACGAAGGAATAACGAGAGCGAAGCTCGCCGATTTGCGCAAAGACCTCGCGCGTCAAGGCGTGACGGTTCCCGAAGGCGATGATGTCGCGGTCAATGCGCCTTTCGGCATCGAGTTGCAGGCGATTTACGACGAGCAAAACAAAACCTTGAAAATTTGCATCACCGACAAACCTTTTTACGTTCCCGAATCGCAAATCTGGAAAATCGTTGACGCCGGAGCCGCGCCTTACGCCGGTGAATAGATTTTCTGTATTTCCGGTTAAAATGCCGAACCAATATAATTACGCTTTTTTATTAAAAACGAGTAATATATTTTATTGCTGTTTGCGGAAATGTTGACGGCGATTTTTTAAGGCGGCGACAAAGGTTTTCGCGGCTTAACCAAGAACGATGACATAGTTTTTCCAGGCGATAACAATCGAGAAAACGAACAGGAAAAGCACTTCGGATTTGTTTTTGTTTGTCATATAGAATTTGCGCTTGCATTAGATAATGAATTTAGTTTCAGAAGCTAACTCTTATAGTTGCGGGTGAAAACGCTTTTGTGACCAAAGGCAAACCGGCGTGACGAACGGTTCGAAAATCGAGATTATATTTTTGAATCTCGATTGAGCAGGAAATTATTTTATTTTTCCCGTTTTATTTGATCGAGCTTTTCGAAAATCAAGCTTGATTTTCGAAAAGCTCGATCAAACGCTCGCGGTAATTGCGGCTTAGAGTTAATTCAGTGCCGTTGCGGAGAATGACCGCGTAATCGCCGCTGAACATCGGGTGAAGCTCCTTGATACGGTCAATATTAACGACCGTCGAGCGGTGAATCCGTCGAAATTTGTCCGGGTCGAGTTTGGCTTCGATGCTGTTCATCGTTTCGCGTATCAAATGCGAATCGCGTCCGACGTGCAGCTTCAAATAGTTTCCCGCAGCTTCGATCCAGTCTATTTCGTCAATTTTCAAAAAGAATATGCGTCCGACGGATTTGACTACGAATCTTTCCAGATATTTCTTTTCCGTTTTCAAATCAGCGATCAGCGAAACCAAACGTTCGTCGAGAGTGCCGCGCTGACGATTTTCGAGCAACTCACGCGAACGGCTGACGGCGCGGCGAAAGCGTTCGCGGTTAAATGGTTTGAGCAGATAATCGAGCGCGTGAACGTCGAACGCCTGCAGCGCGTATTGATCGTAAGCGGTGACGAAAACTACAGCCGGAATTGATTTTGGGTCGAGCGATTTGATGACCTCGAAACCGTTTTTCTCCGGCATCTGCACGTCGAGAAAAACAAGATCAGGCTTTTCGCGTTCAATCGCTTCAATTGCTTCCGCGCCGTTGCCGCATTCGCCGATGACGACAATATCGGTCTCGTCACGCAGAAACCGTTTAACGCGGTCCCGCGCCAGCGATTCGTCATCGACAATCAAAGTTCTGATTTTCATTGTACGAAATATCCTTCAAATCGCTTTTTTCAAGTTCTGCGCTTTTCACCGATCGAATTTATCGAAGCTTTCCATTCTTTGTACGGAATCGTTAAATCGACCTTCAAGCCGGACTCATTCGAGGCTTTCAAATTGAATTTTTGAGACTCGCCGTATAAATGGCGCAGACGTTTTCGGGTATTTGAAAGCCCGACACCTTCAAATACATTTTCAAAATCATTGAACGGAACGCCGATGCCGTCGTCGCTGACCGTCAAATGCAAATGTCCGTTGATTCTTTCCGCACCGATTTCGATTTTTCCGCCCGAAGCGCGCGGCGCGAGCCCGTGTTTGATGGCATTTTCAACGAGCGGCTGAAGTATCATATTCGGCACGCTCGCGTCCAAAGTCTCCGGCGCGATTTGCATTTCAATGCTTAAACGTTCTTGAAAGCGCATTTGTTCAATTTCTAAATATTTTTGTAAAAATTCCAGTTCCTGTTTGAGAGAAACTTCCTGAACTTCGAGTTTTTCAAACGACATGCGCAAAAGATCGCTCAAATCGCCGAGCATTTGTTCCGCCGCGTCCGCGTCTTTGTGAATCAGTTCGGAAATGGCGTTGAGCGTGTTGAACAGAAAATGCGGGTGAAGCTGCATCTTCAAAACCTGCAGGCGCGACGTGGCGAGACGCGCTTCGAGCTGTGACGTTTGCAGCTCGCGCTCGCGGTATTTCTGGTAATAACTGAACGCCGATTTAATGCCGACAACTCCCCAGTAAATCAAAATGCTCAAATGCAGATTGATATACACGAAAAATTGATACGCTTCGAGAAAATTGGCGAATTGCCGGTTCGGCGGATAACCGAGCCGCGTCAAAACGAAAGTGTCAATCACCTGCTGAAAAAGCGCGATCACGATACCGGCGATTAAATGCACGAGCAGAGATTTTTTCCATTTCTCGCCTTCAAACGGAAATTTTCTGGCTAAATATAAAAGCAGCGGGCTCAGAGCGAACCAGACGTAGCCGGAAACCATCTGCCACGAAAGAATTCGCCAGAACGAGACCGGATTTCTCGATAATTGATTTTGCAGCGCGAACTGGCTGGCGAAAAAAAGCGCGAAAAGCGTCCAAACTGCCCAGATGCCAATCCATTTCACGGCGCGGCGATTTAATTTCGGCTCGATACTCATAATTGTATTCAGCCTCAAGATTGATTTTTCGGCAAGCAAAAAGGAAGGATTTTAGAAAATGTTGGGATGAAGCGAGCTTTTTTCGGTGTCAGTCGAGAATTAATTGATGAGAAACCGTCTAAATCGTTTTCAAATATTCGCTGACGCCCTGCGCCGCGCGCCTTCCGTCGGCAATCGCCCAGACGACGAGCGATTGCCCGCGTTCGCAGTCGCCCGCCGCAAAGATATTGGAAACATTCGTTTGTTTGTTTTTACTTACCGAAATCGTGTTGCGCGCCGTCAATTCGACGCCTAAATCGTCTAAAAACTTTGCTTTTTCCGCGCCGACGAAACCAAGTGCGAGAAAAACGACTTCGGCTTCCCAAAATTTTTCGGTTCCTGCAATTTCACGAAACGCGCTTTTGCCGTTTTCTTCCGTCCATTCGACATTAACGGTTTCAAGACCGGTTAAATTATTGTTTTCGTCGCCGACGAATCGTTTGGTTAGAGTTCCGTATTGACGCGGGTCTGAACCGAACAACGTGATCGCTTCCGCCTGACCGTAATCAATTTGAAAAGTGCGGACGCTGCCGAGCCATTGGTCGTGATTGAAAACTTTTTCCGGCATCGGCGGCATTATTTCAAACTGCGTCACGCTGCGGCAGCCGAGCCGCAAGGAACTGGCGATGCAGTCGGTTCCGGTGTCGCCGCCGCCGATGACGATAACGTTTTTGTCTTTGACATCAATGAAATTTCCGTCGGCAAAATTTGATTCTAAAAGACTTTTTGTGTTCGCCGTTAAGAAATCCATCGCGTAATAGATGTTTTTGAGATTTCTGTTTTCGATTGGCAAATCGCGCGGCTGCGGCGCGCCGGTCGTGACGACAATCGCGTCGAAATTTTGTTTCAAATCTTCCGCCGAAACGTCCGTTCCGACATTAACGCCAGCGCGAAATTCGACGCCTTCCTCGGCTAAAAGATTGACGCGGCGCTCGACCAGAGATTTTTCGAGCTTCATATTCGGAATGCCATACATCAAAAGCCCGCCGATGCGGTCGGCGCGCTCGAAAACCGTTACGCTATGCCCTGATTTATTGAGTTCGTCGGCGCAAGCCAAGCCAGCCGGACCCGAACCGATGACGGCAACCAGTTTTCCCGTCCGAAATTTCGGCGGATTCGCGGCGAGCCAGCCTTCTTCAAAAGCGCGATCAATAATCGCCGCTTCGATCTCCTTGATCATCACCGGTTCTTCGTTTATTCCCAGAACGCACGAAGATTCGCACGGCGCAGGACAAACTCTGCCGGTAAATTCGGGGAAATTATTCGTCAGCGCAAGCCGTTTATAAGCTTCGTGCCATCTGCCGCGATAAACGAGATCGTTCCATTCGGGAATCAAATTATGCAGCGGGCAGCCTTTCGTCAAACCGTTGTCAGTTTGCCCGACATGACAAAACGGAATTCCGCAGTTCATACAGCGCGACGCCTGAATTTGCAGATTCGGCGCTGGCAGTTGCTGATGAAATTCGTTCCAATCTTCGACGCGCCGCCGCGGTTCGCGCAAAACCGGCAAACTTCGCTGATATTCGATAAAACCCGTTGCTTTCCCCATAAAATACTGTTGAAGTTTCGAGGCACTACGCGGCGATTTTTTCCGTAAACGCCTGCATTTCTGCCTTTTCCGGCGATAATCCGACTGACAGCAACTGCTTTTGCGCTTCGATAATCTGCCTGTAATCATTCGGAATCACGCGCACGAAACGCGACAAATTCGTTTCCCAATTACGCAAAATTTCTTGCGCCCGACGGCTTTCGGTGCGTTTAAAGTGCTCGGAAATTAAATTTTTGACGAATTCGATTTCGTCTTGTTCATCAATCGTCATTAAACTGACCATTTCCTGATTGCACAGACGCCAGAACTCACCGCTTTCGTCGAAAACATAAGCGATTCCGCCCGACATTCCGGCGGCGAAATTTTTTCCGGTTTGTCCTAAAACGACAATTTTGCCGCCGGTCATATATTCGCATCCGTGATCGCCGACGCCTTCGACGACAGCGTTCGCGCCGCTGTTGCGAACGGCGAACCGCTCGCCCGCGACGCCCGCGATAAAAGCCTCGCCGCCGGTCGCGCCGTATAAAACCGTGTTGCCGACAATGACGTTTTCATGCGCGGCGAACGTCGCGGTTTTCGGCGGAAGCACGACGATTTTCCCTCCCGACAAACCTTTACCGACATAATCATTCGAATCGCCGTCGAGCGTCAAAGCGACGCCCGACGGCAAAAACGCGCCGAAACTTTGTCCGGCTGAACCTTTGAAGAAAATATTCACTGTTTCGTCGGGCAGTCCTTTTGCGCCGAATTTTCGTGAAATTTCGCTGCCCAAAATCGTGCCGACCGCGCGGTCTGTGTTTTGAATTTTCAGTTCAGCCGAAACTCGTTCGCCGGATTCAAGCGCCGGACGGCAAAGCTCAAGCAAAACTTTTTTGTCGAGCGTCGTTTCCAATTCATGATTTTGCTCGATTTGCTGAAAACGCCCGTAATCTGCCGGAACGTCCGGTTGAAATAAAAGCGGCGATAAATCTAACTTTTGCGCTTTCCAATGCTCGATTGTTTCATCTGCTTCGAGAAAATCGGTTCTTCCAATTAATTCGTTAATCGTGCGAACGCCGAGTTCAGCCATTAATTCGCGGACTTCTTCAGCGACGAAACGCATAAAATTAACGACGTATTCGGGATTTCCGGAAAACTTTTCGCGCAGAAAAGGGTCTTGCGTCGCGACGCCGACCGGGCAGGTATTCAAATGACAAACGCGCATCATAATGCAGCCGAGCGAAACGAGCGGCGCAGTCGAAAATCCGAATTCTTCAGCGCCCAAAAGCGCGGCGATGACGACATCGCGCCCGGTTTTTAATTGTCCGTCAGTTTCGAGCCGGACGCGGCTGCGCAAGTTATTTAAAAGCAGCGTTTGATGCGCTTCCGCCAAACCGATTTCCCAAGGAATTCCGGCGTGTTTCAAACTTGTCAGCGGTGACGCGCCCGTTCCGCCGTCGTGCCCGCTGATTAAAATTACGTCGGCTTTCGCTTTCGCTACGCCCGCCGCAATCGTGCCGACTCCGGCTTCGGCGACGAGCTTGACGCTGATGCGCGCTTTTTCGTTCGCGTTTTTCAGATCGAAAATAAGCTGTTTTAAGTCTTCAATCGAATAAATATCGTGATGCGGCGGCGGCGAAATCAAACCGACGCCGGGCGTCGAATGGCGCGTTTTGGCAATCCACGGATAAACTTTCGATCCCGGAAGCTGTCCGCCTTCGCCGGGTTTCGCGCCCTGCGCCATTTTGATCTGGATTTCTTCTGCGTTGACGAGATAATGACTCGTCACGCCGAATCGCCCCGAAGCGACTTGTTTAATGGCGCTTTTTCGCGAATCGCCGTTTGCATCCGCGACGAACCGCGCCGCATCTTCGCCGCCTTCGCCCGTGTTGCTTTTGCCTCCGAGACGATTCATCGCAATCGCCAACGCTTCGTGCGCTTCCTGCGAAATCGAGCCGTAGGACATCGCGCCTGTTTTGAAGCGTTTGAGAATTTCTTCGACTGATTCGACTTCTTCAATCGGAACGCTCGGTAAATCTTTTTTGAATCGCAAAAGTCCGCGCAGAGTCGCCAGATTTTGTTCCTGTTCGTTGACGAGACGGCTGAATTCTTTGAAAGTTTCGTATTCGCCATTTCGGACGGCTCTTTGCAAAGTGTGAATCGTTTTCGGGTTAAAAAGATGAAACTCGCCCGTCTGCCGCCATTGATAAACGCCGCCGATTTCGAGCGAATCATTTTCAGTGTTCGGAGAAAACGCCTGTTCATGTCGAATCAGAGCTTCCTGGGCGATTTCGTTTAATCCGATGCCGCCGAGACGTGAAATCGTGCCGGTAAAGTATTGTTCGACGACAGTTTCGCTGATACCGAGCGTTTCAAAAATCTGCGCTCCCAAATAACTGCGAATCGTCGAAATGCCCATTTTCGACAGAACTTTGACGACGCCCTTGTTGACGGCTTTGACATATTTTTTGATCGTTTTAACTTCTTCGGTTTCGAGCGCGCCTTGTCGGATTTGATCCTGAATCGTTTCAAACGCCAGATACGGATTAATCGCGGTCGCGCCGTAACCGAGCAGCAGCGCGAAATGATGAACTTCGCGAGGTTCGCCGCTTTCCAGCACAAAACCGACCTGTGTGCGCGTGCCTTCGCGAATCAAATGATGATGAACCGCCGAAACCGCGAGCAAAGCAGGAATCGGGACGCGGTGTTCGTTCATTTCTCGGTCTGACAAAATGAAAATGTCGTAACCGTCGGCAATTGCGGCGCTCGCTTGATGACACAGTTTTTCGAGCGCCCATTCTAAACCTTTTGTTCCGTGCTGCTTATCGAAAAGCATCGGCAACGTGATTGATTTAAATCCGGTTTTTCCCCACGCGCTTTCCGAATCGCCCAAAAGGCGCAGTTTTTCCAGTTCTTCGTTGGTTAAAACAAAAGAATTGAGCTTGATTTGATGAGCCGCCTGCGCGGTCGGCTCGAACAGATTTTCGTCGCGCCCGATTGCCGTGTCCGTCGAAGTGACGAGTTCCTCGCGAATCGCGTCAATCGGAGGATTCGTAACCTGCGCGAATAGCTGTTTGAAATAGTTGTAAAGCAGCTGCGGTTTATTGGAAAGCACCGCGAGCGGCGTGTCATTGCCCATCGAGCCGTTCGCTTCCGCGCCGTCGGTCGCCATCGGCGCGATCAGCATCCGCAATTCTTCTTCCGTGTAACCGAAAGCGCGTTGCCGCTGCACGACCGTTTCGTGAACAATCTCGTGCACAAACGGCGGAGTCGGCAAATCGTTGATGTGTAAAAGGTTTTGCTTGAGCCAAACTTGATACGGCAGTTCGGTCGCGATTTTATTTTTAATTTCCTCGTCGGGAATTATTCGCCCCGCGCGCGTGTCAATCAAAAACATTTTTCCCGGCTGCAAGCGTCCTTTACGCAAAACGTTCGACGGCTCGATTTCCAGAACGCCGACTTCCGAAGCCATTATCACGCGGTCGTCTTTCGTCACGTAATAACGCGACGGGCGCAAACCGTTGCGATCCAAAACTGCGCCGATAATTTCGCCGTCGGTAAACGTAATCGCCGCCGGACCGTCCCAAGGTTCGAGCAAACAGGCGTGATATTCGTAAAAAGCGCGTTTTTCCGCGCTCATCGCATTTTCTTCCGAAAGCGGTTCGGGAATCATCATCATCACCGAATGCGGCAGACTTCTTCCGGCTAAAGATAATGTTTCGAGTGAATTATCGAACGCGCCCGAATCGCTCGCGTCGGCATCGATAATATGCAGAACTTTCGGCGAATCTTCACCGAAAAGCGTCGATTTCAAATTCTTTTCGCGGGCGTTCATCCAATTGACGTTGCCGCGCAGAGTGTTTATCTCGCCATTGTGCGCGATATACCTAAGCGGCTGAGCGCGCGACCAGCTCGGAAAAGTGTTCGTGCTGAAACGCGAATGAACGACGGCGAGCGCCGTTTCGTAATTTTCATCGTGCAAATCGGGATAAAAAGAATCGAGCTGCGCGGTCGTCAGCATTCCTTTATAAACGATTGTTTTCGTCGAAAGACTGGCGAAATAAAACTGCTCGGCGAGTTGAGAATCGGCGCGCGTGATCTGTTCCTTCGCCCAGCGCCGGATGACGAATAATTTTCGCTCGAAAGCGGCATTTTCATTGACGTTTTCGCCTTTGCCGATAAAAACTTGCCGAATTACCGGCTGGCAATTTTTTGCGCTCGAACCGAGATTCGCGTCGTCAAACGGCACGTCGCGCCAGCCGAGAAATGTTTGTCCTTCGTCGGCGACGGTTTTTTCCAAAAGACGTTCGCAAAAAACGCGATTTGCTTCATCAGTCGGCAAAAAAACCATTCCGACCGCGTAGAATCCGGCTTCCGGCAAAATTATGTGCAGTTTTTCACATTCTCTTTGAAAAAATTTGTGCGGGATTTGCGTTAAAATTCCCGAACCGTCGCCCGTGTTTTCCTCCGCGCCGCTCGCGCCGCGATGATTCATTCGGATCAAAACTTTGAGCGCGTCTTCAACGGTTTGGTGCGATTTTTTTCCTTTTATATCCGCGACAAAACCGACGCCGCACGAATCGTGTTCGCACTGCGGAAGATATAAACCTTTTTCATTTGATTTTGCCGAATTCAAGTTCATTTAACTTTTTTGACTTCTGTTCGAGCCAACAATATGTGTCGTCGACATTCACAAATATAATTATGTTTTTTGTAAAATAACATTTGTTTATAAAAAGTAAAATACTTTTTCGCGGCAAATTCGGTAATTTACATTTATTTACAAATTATTTTTTAATCGGTCACCGCGCCGTATTTAGCCGACGAAACGAGTTTGGCGTATTTCGCAATCACGCCGCGATTGTAAAGCGGCGCGGGCATTTGCCAGTTTCGCCGTCTTTGGGCTAATTCCTCGTCGGAAAGATGAACATGCAAAAGACGCTCGTCGCCGTCAATCGTGATCGTATCGCCGTCTCGCAAAAGCGCGATATTTCCGCCAACCGCGGCTTCCGGCGCAACGTGACCGACGACCATTCCGTAAGTGCCGCCCGAAAACCGCCCGTCCGTAATTAATCCGACCGAATCGCCCAAACCCAAACCGATAATCGCCGAAGTCGGCGCGAGCATTTCGCGCATTCCCGGTCCGCCCTTCGGTCCTTCATAACGAATGACGACAACATCGCCGTGTTCGATTTTTCGCTGCAAAATCGCCTGCATCGCCGCTTCTTCCGAATCGAAAACCTTCGCCGCGCCGGTAATTTTCCGGCTTTTAATGCCGGTAATTTTCGCCACCGCGCATTCTTCCGCCAGATTCCCGCGCAGAATCGCCAGATGTCCTTCGGCGTAAAGCGGTTTTCCCCAGGAACGGACAATATCCTGATTTTCGGGAACTTCCGCCGAAATATTTTCGAGATTTTCCGCCACAGTTTTTCCCGTAATAGTCAGACAATCGCCATGCAAAATTCCTTTTTCGAGCAGCATTTTCATCACGAGCGGAATGCCGCCCGCTCGGTGCAAATCGGTGGCGACGTATTTTCCCGACGGTTTTAAATCGCATAAAACCGGCACTTTGCGGCGAATCGTTTCAAAATCGTCAATCTGCAAATCAACTTTCGCCGAATGCGCAATCGCCAGTAAATGCAAAACCGCGTTCGTCGAACCGCCGGTCGCCATCACGACGGCAATCGCGTTTTCAAACGCTTGGCACGTTAAAATTCGGCTCGGCAGTAAATTGTTTTTCACGGCTTCGGCTAAAACGCGCGCCGATTCAATCGCGCTTTCGATTTTTTCGTCATCTTCCGCCGCCATTGTCGAAGAATACGGCAAGCTCATTCCGAGCGCTTCGATTGCCGAACTCATCGTGTTCGCCGTGTACATTCCGCCGCACGAACCCGCGCCGGGACAGGCTTTTCGCTCGACTTCGCCCAGTTCCGTTTCGTCTATTTTTCCGGCGATAAATTCGCCGACGGCTTCAAATGCGCTGACGACGGTTAAATCTTTGCCGTCATGGTGACCGGCTTTGATCGTTCCGCCGTAAACGAAAATCGAAGGAATATCGAGCCGTGCTATTGCGATCATCGCGCCCGGCATATTTTTGTCGCAGCCGCCGATTGCGACGAGTCCGTCCATTTTCTGCGCCTGACAAACGGTTTCAATCGAATCGGCGATGACTTCGCGCGAAATCAAGCTGTATTTCATTCCGTCGGTTCCCATCGAAATCCCGTCGCTGACGGTGATCGTGCCGAAAACCTGCGGCATCAAATTTTCGCTTTTCGCCGTTTCGATAACCGCGTCGGCTAATTTTCCGAGACTCAAGTTACAAGGCGTAATCGTGCTGTAACCGTTGGCGACGCCGACAATCGGTTTTTCAAAATCATCGTCGCCGAATCCGACGGCGCGCAGCATCGCGCGATTCGGCGCGCGTTCGACGCCGCCGGTAATTACTTTGCTTTTGTGGTTATATGACATTTAGATTTCGGATTTCGGATTTCGGATTTTTATCGTCACGACTTTGCTTAAATTTTTCTGAAAATCTTAAATCGTTTGCTTTTCAAGCGCTTGCAGTTCAAATAAATCGTTTAGACCAATATTGCCGCCGCAGAGAATCAATACAACGTGGCTTTTTGCCGTAAAATTCGCGCTCAATCGTTTCGCCGCCGCCAATGTACAGGACGTTGCAGGTTCGGTTAAAACTTTTACGCGGTCGAGAATGTAAAATAATTCTTCGACGGCTTCTTCGTCGCTGACAACTGTCACGCCGGAAAGATATTTGCGGGCTAAATCGAAAGTTATCGGCGCGACGGCGGGCGCGCCGAGCGTTCTGGCGATAGAAGTTATTTTTTCAAGCTCAACGATGTGACCGGCTTCCAAAGCCTTCGCCATACTTTCTGCCCCTTTCGTTTCAACGCCCCAGATTTTCACGTTCGGTTTCAAAGATTTAATCGCCGCCGCGACACCGCCAGCCAGACCGCCGCCGCCGATGCTGACAATAACGTCGGTTACCTGCGGCACGTCTTCTAAAATTTCCAGCCCGATTGTGCCTTGTCCGGCGATGACAGTTTCGTCGTCGAAAGGATGAATGTAAACGCGACCTTCGCTTTCGTATTCTCTGGCGCGCTTGAAAGCCTCAGCCATCGTCGGAAATAATTCGACTTCCGCGCCGTAATTTTTTGTTTCGCTGACGTAATTTTCCGGCGTCACTTCCGGCATCAGAATCAAAGCTTTTTGACCCAATTTTTTTGCCGCGTAAGCAACTGCTTTGGCGTGATTTCCACCGCTGACGGCGACGATGCCGCGCGTTTTTTCTTCGTCGCTCAAAGTCAGCATTTTGTTGAACGCGCCGCGCACTTTAAATGCGCCGGTGTTTTGCAAAAGTTCAAGCTTTAAATAAAAATTCGACGCGAAACGCTCGCTCAAAGCGTTGTCGTGGACAGTCGGCGTTCGTTTGATATAAGGAGCGATTCTCGCGGCGGCGCGTTTGATTTCATCGACCTTAATAATTTCGCCGGCGTTAGCGTCAATATGAATTGCTTTTTGAAAAATCGCTTTTTTCGCCCGGTTGTTAAAATTAAGTCTCGAATCGGTTTTTTGTGCTGCCAGTGTCATTTTTTTAATCGCTCTCACGCGTAACTTTAATTTGTCCACGCCGTGACAAACTGCTCGACCGGATGAAGCCATTTGCCGAAACGCTCGTCGCGTCCCGCAACGGCGTCGAAAAAAGTCGTTTGAATTTTTTCGGTAATGGCGCCGCGTTTTCCCGCGCCGATTATTTGATTATCAATTTCCCGAATCGGCGTAATTTCGGCGGCTGTTCCGGTAAAAAACGCTTCGTCGGCGTTTAGCAAATCGTCTAGTTCCAGAGGTTTCGTTTCAACCGAAATTCCCAATTGGCGCGCGATTTCGATTGCCGCGTCGCGCGTGATTCCCATTAAAATCGAGTCGTGGGCTTTGTTGGTGAAAATTTTCCCGTTTTTGATGACGAACAAATTTTCGCCCGAACCTTCCGCCAAACGCCCGTTAACGTCGAGCAAAATCGCCTCGTCATAACCGCGTTCAAAAGCATCGCTGACTGCTAAAATCGAATTCAAATACTGTCCGCAAGCTTTCGCTGTCGTCGGCATCATTGAAGAATGAAATTTGCGCCACGGCGAAACCGTCACGCGAACGCCTTTTTCCAAGCCTTCCGCGCCCAAATACGCCGACCAATTCCAAGCTATAATCGAAACTTCCGTCGGGCATTGTCCGGGAAAAACGCCGAGACTTTTGCTGCCCAAAAAAGCAATCGGACGAATATAACAGCTTTTAAATTCGTTGACACTGATAAGTTCGCAAACGGCTTCGGTCAATTCTTCAATCGTGTATGGAATTTTAATGTTGTAAACGGCGGCTGATTGAAAAAATCTTTCGAGATGTTCCGTTAAACGAAAAACAGCCGGCTCTCCCGCGTCGGTTTCGTAACAGCGAATGCCTTCAAAAACGCCGCTGCCGTAATGCAGTCCGTGCGCCGAAACGTGAACCGTCGCGTCCGCCCACGGAATAATCTCGCCGTTTTTCCAAATCCATTTAATATTTTCAAATGACATAGCTTTTAATCGTTTTTTTGATAAACCTCGATGGCAATGCCGCGAAATTCGAGCATTTTCTTTTGTTTATCGAAAGATTTCGGAAGGCGATTTTATTAAACTGCCCAGAGAAATTGTTCGGTATTCGTATGTAAACTCTTGTCCTGACCTGAAACCCAGTCGGGACGATTTTTCGAGCAGATATCGAGAGCAATCGTGTCTTCGAGAACTTCCGATGAATGTTCGACGGCGGGCGAAATGCAGAGCATCTGATTTTCCCGCAAAGTTACGTCTCCGTCCGGCAGATGGAAAAGCCAGCAGCCTTTTAACACGAAAATCATTTCTTCTGTGTCGTGCGAATGCGTCTGCGTCGTTTCGCCTTGTTTGACTTCGACTTTGGCGAGCGTCAAAGATTCGCCGTAAACGGCTTTTCGCAGGTAAGACGTGTTGACTTCATCGTTTTCAATTTCGTTCAAATCGTAGAATTTCATATTTTTACTCCGTTTAATTTTTCGCCGTATTGACAAGGCGATTTTGTCCGAGCCACGGCATCATCGCGCGCAGACGAGCGCCGACTTCTTCGATCTGGTGTTTTTCGCCTTCGCTTTCGAGACGTTTGAACTTTTCCTTGCCGTTGTCGCACTCGCTCATCCATTCGTCGGCAAATTCGCCCGATTGGATTTCGCCCAAAATCTTTTTCATTTCGGCTTTGGTTGATTCATTAACGATGCGGCTGCCGCGCGTCAAATCGCCGTATTCAGCCGTGTTGGAAACCGAATAACGCATATTTCCGATGCCGCCTTCATACATCAAATCAACGATCAACTTCATTTCGTGCAAACACTCGAAATAAGCCATTTCCGGCGAATATCCGGCTTCGGTCAAAGTCTCGAAACCGGCTTGAATGAGTGCCGTCAGACCGCCGCATAAAACCGCCTGCTCGCCGAAAAGATCGGTTTCGGTTTCTTCCTTGAAATTCGTCTCGATAATTCCGGCGCGACCGCCGCCGACTGCCGACGCATAAGACATTCCGACCGCTTTCGCGTCACCGGAAACGTCTTGATGAATTGCCAGAAGACACGGCACGCCCGCGCCTTTCGCGTATTCGCTTCTCACTAAATGACCGGGACCTTTCGGCGCGACCATAAAGACATTAACGTCCGCGGGCACGACGATTTTCTTGAAATGAATCGAAAAACCGTGCGCGAAAGCGAGGTATTTTCCGGCTTCGAGCGCAGGCGCGATTTCGTTGCGGTAAACTGTCGGCGCGAGTTCGTCCGGCACTAAAATCATAATCACGTCAGCCATTTTTACCGCGTCCGTCGTGAACATCACTTCGAGTCCGGCGTCCTGCGCTTTTTGCCACGATTTGCTGTTGTGCGGCAAACCGACAATCACGTCAACGCCTGAATCTTTCAGATTATTCGCGTGCGCGTGTCCCTGCGAGCCGTAACCGATGACGGCAACTCTTTTGTTTTTAATCAGTTGCCCGTCAGCATCTTTGTCGTAAAAAACTTTCATTCGATCAATTCACCTCATCTAGCGTTAAAAAATAAATCGTTTTCAATCTCGGCGGCGGTCAAAATTCTGGCTTCGGTCACCCTCACCTGACGGTTAATCTGTTTGACCAGAACGTCAATTTTGTCCTTGTCACCGGCGAGCGAGACTTTCGCCTGCGAAATATCGGGTTTTTCGGTCATATCAATCATCAGCTTTTCGATATTAAAGCCTCTGCCGCTGATTAAGTTGACCACGCGCGCCAATTCGCCGAATCGATTGACCATTTCCACTTGAATATAATGCGTCATTGCAGAATCATCTCCTTTAATCCCGCGCCCGCCGGAACCATCGGGTACACGTTGTCTTCCTGCGAAACGACGATGTCGAAAACGACGACGCCGTCAATCGCAAAACCTTTTTCCAAAACTTCGGTCAACTGCGAAGGATGATTGCAGCGCAAACCGACTGCGCCGAAAGATTCGGCGAGCTTGACGAAATCCGGCTGAAACTGCATATCGACTTCCGAATAATTTTTGTCGTAAAAAACTTCCTGCCACTGCCGCACCATTCCGAGAAACCCGTTGTTCATCACGATAATTTTCAAATTCGCGTGATACTGAACCGCCGTGGCGAGTTCCTGCATCGTCATCTGAAAACCGCCGTCGCCGACAAATGCGATCACCTGTTTATGCGGAAAAGCGATTTTCGCGCCGAGCGCGGCGGGAAAACCGTAGCCCATTGTTCCCAAACCGCCCGAAGTCAGAAATGAGCGTGGGTGTTTGAACTGGTAATACTGCGCGAGCCACATTTGATGCTGCCCGACATCTGTCGAAACAATCGCTTCGCCGTCGGTCAAACGGCTGATTTCTTCGCACAAAAACTGCGGTCGAATGATGTCCGGATGTTTTTCGTAACTGAGCGGCGCGAATTTTCTCCAAGCTTCGATAATTTCCCACCAATCGTTCAATCTTTGTTCGGCGGGCGCATCTTTCTTTGCCAGAGCATCGAGCATCTGGCGCATCACGTCTTTGGCGTTTCCGGTCAAAGAAACGTGCGTTTTCACTAATTTATCAATCGAAGATTCGTCAATATCAACGTGGATTATCTCGGCGTTCGGCGCGAATTTTTTCAAATTTCCGGTCACGCGATCATCAAAACGAACGCCGATGGCGACGATCAAATCCGCTTCGGAAATCGCCATATTCGCCGCGTAACTGCCGTGCATTCCGAGCATTCCGAGCGAGTTCGGATGCGCCGACGGGAAACAGCTTAAACCCATCAAAGTAATCACGACCGGAGCGGAAAGTTTTTCGACGAGTTCTTTCAATTCAGCGTTTCCGCCCGAATGAATAATGCCGCCGCCAACGTAAAAAATCGGAGTTTTCGCCGCAAGCATCTTTTCGACGGCGCGTTCGATGTCGGCTTCTGGCGCGAACGAATGCGGATCGTAGCCGGGAATTTCTAGTTTTTCCGGCAAAACCAAAGCGGCTTTTTGCGCCGTTAAATCTTTCGGAATATCGATCAAAACAGGTCCCGGTCTGCCCGAAGCGGCGAGGTAAAACGCCTCGCGCATTATTTCGGGAATTTCTTCGGCGCTTCGCACAAGATAATTGTATTTCGTGCAGGCGCGCGTGATGCCGACAATGTCAATTTCCTGAAAGCCATCCGTCCCGAGCAAATGCGTCGGAACCTGTCCGCTGATGACGACGAGCGGCGTCGAATCCATATAAGCGTTGGCGATTCCCGTGACGGCGTTGGTCGCGCCGGGACCACTTGTGACGAGCGCGACGCCGACTTTTCCGGTCGTTTTCGCGTAACCTTCTGCCATATGAACCGCGCCTTGTTCGTGACGGGCGAGAATGTGCGTCATTGAATCCTTGAAATTAACCAGCTCGTCGTAAATATGCAGCACCGCGCCGCCCGGATAACCGAAAATCGTGTCCACGCCTTCATCGAGCAGGGCTTCGCAAAACAATCTAGCGCCGGTCTTTTGTTGTTCGCTTTCATTTTCAACTGACATATTTTTTAACAAAAAAAAAGTCATCACCCCTTTTTCCGGGTAATGACATTTTCAGTAAACAATGCTTACGTGATGTCATTACCGTCTAGGTAATAATGACGGTAATAATAATGCCGGTAATAATAACCGAAACTATATTTCGGTTATTCGATGTAATTTTAATGACTTTTGAATGAACGCTTTTCATAAGCAAAGATTTTGTTATTCCAGAGACTATTACAAGTTTTAATATCTGTCAACAAAAATTTCATGATTTTTTGTGAATATTTTTATAACTAAAGATTATACATAAAATTTCTTCATAAGATTGACTTTTATATTTTTTGTCAATAAACTTTCGGTTGTAAAAGGAGGCGTGAATGAACGAAACAAAAAAAATAACGATTTTTGATACGACTTTAAGAGACGGCGAGCAGTCGCCGGGTTGTTCGATGACGCTTGATGAAAAAGTTCGATTTGCCGGACAGCTCGAAAAATTAGGCGTCGATGTCATCGAAGCCGGTTTCGCGATTGCGTCGGACGGAGATTTCTCCGCGATTCGGGCGGTCGCCGAAGAATGCCGGGAAACGAAGATTGCGAGTCTATGCAGGACAGTCGAAGCGGATATTGTCCGCGCCGCCGAATCTTTGAAAAACGCCGCCGATGCTCGAATCCACACGTTTGTCGCGACGTCGGACATTCATCTCGAATACAAATTGAAAAAATCGCGCGCCGAAGTTTTGCAAATGGTTTACGAAGGCGTTTCGTTAGCCAGAGAATTTTGCGAAGACGTGGAATTTTCCGCTGAAGACGCAACGCGCAGCGACGTCGGATTTTTATGCGAAGTCTTATCCGTCGCGGTAGAAATGGGCGCGACGACTTTGAATATTCCAGATACGGTCGGTTACACAACGCCGACGGAAATATACGAATTAATAAAAACCGTCAAAGAGCGCGTCGTTAAAAATCGTCAGGATATAACCATCAGCACGCATTGTCATAACGATTTGGGCTTGGCGGTCGCGAACAGTTTAGCGGCTGTGATGGCGGGCGCGAGACAAGTCGAATGCACGATTAACGGCATCGGTGAACGAGCGGGAAACGCCGCGCTCGAAGAAATAATTATGGCGCTGCGCGTGCGCGCCGATAAATACAATTTTGAAAATTCCATCGTTTCGCAGATGCTTTACCCGACCAGCCAAATGCTGACGGAAATGGTCAGCTTCGGCGTTCAGCCGAATAAAGCGATTGTCGGGCGCAACGCTTTCGCGCACGAAGCCGGAATTCACCAGCACGGCGTTTTGAGCAATCCGCTTTGCTACGAAATTATGACGCCCGAATCGGTCGGCGTGCCGTCGAACGATATTGTTCTGGGCAAACATTCCGGCAGACACGCGCTCAAACAAAAACTCTCCGAACTCGGTTTCGAGCTTTCGCAGATGGAAATTGACGAAACATATAAAAATTTCACGCAGCTGGCAGATCGCAAGAAAAAAATTTACGATCAGGATTTAATCGGACTTCTGCCGCTTCCGCTGAGAGAAATGCCGCAAACAATAAATAACCTCGAATTAATTGCTGCTTAATTCAACGTTTTAACCAACATTATTTCCACTCTATGAAATTAAAAATCGCAGTTCTGCCCGGCGACGGCGTCGGCGGTGAAGTGACGCGGCAAGCAGTTCGCGTTCTGCAAACGATTGCAAAAATTGAAAATCACGATTTCGATTTTACGGAATTGCCCGTCGGCGGCGTCGCCATCAAAGCGAAAAACTCGCCGCTGCCCGACGAAACTTTGGACGCTTGTCTAAACAGCGACGCAGTTTTGCTCGGCGCGGTCGGCGCGCCGGAATACGATTATTTGAAGGGAGAAATGCGATGCGAAGCCGGGCTTTTAAAACTTCGCAGCTCGCTCGGAGCGTTCGCCAATTTGCGCCCGTCGGTTTGCTACGAAGCTCTCGCTGATTGCTCGCCGTTAAAACAGGAAATCGTCGCGGGCGCGGACATTTTAATTGTTCGGGAATTGCTAGGCGGACTTTATTTCGGCGAGCCGCGCGCGATTGAAATGCTCGACGCAAGTCGTCAGGCTTACAACACGATGCGTTATTCGGTCGAAGAAATCGAACGCGTGGCGCGCGTCGCCTTTAAAGCGGCAAAAGAGCGGCGCGGAAAAGTGACGTCGGTCGATAAAGCGAACGTGCTCGAGACTTCGCAATTATGGCGCGAAACGGTCAACAAAATCGCGCTCGATTACCCGGAAATTCAGCTCGAACATCTTTATGTTGACGCGGCGGCGATGGCGCTCGTCACGAATCCGAAACGCTTCGACGTGATTTTGACCGAGAATTTATTCGGCGATATTTTGTCGGACGAAGCCGGAGTTTTGACCGGAAGTTTGGGAATGCTGGCGTCGGCAAGCATCGGCGGACGCGTCGGACTTTACGAACCGGTTCACGGTTCCGCGCCGGATATTGCCGGAAAAAACATCGCTAACCCAATCGGCGCCATCGCTTCGGCAGCGATGCTTTTGCGTTACACGGCAAATCTCGAACATTCGGCAAAATGCGTAGAAGAATCCATCATTAACATTCTCTCGCAAGGTCATCGCACAGCGGATTTGAGCAATTCCGGCAAAGCAATCGGCACACAAGAAATGGGCGATTTGATCGTCGAGAATTTGACGGAGTTATACGAAGTCCGGCGCGCTTATTTTGCGGTTTAAGAATTAAATCGATATGAAAACTCTTTTCGATAAAATCTGGGAAAATCATCTTGTCATCGAGCCGGAAAACGAACCGGCGCTCGTTTACATTGATCTGCATCTCGTTCACGAAGTGACCAGCCCACAGGCTTTTGAAGGCTTGCGTTTGAAAAACAGGAAAGTTCGCCGTCCTGATTTAACTTTTGCGACGGTTGACCATGCGATTCCGACGATTAACCGGCATTTGCCGTTTCGCGATCCGATTGCCGCCGTTCAGGTCGAAACTCTGCGGCGTAACTGCGCGGAATTCGACGTTAATTTCTTTGATTTAGGCTCGCGCGAACAAGGCATCGTCCACGTTGTCGGACCGGAATTAGGTTTGACGCAACCGGGAATGACGATTGTTTGCGGCGATTCGCACACGGCGACGCACGGCGCGTTCGGCGCGCTCGCGTTCGGTATTGGCACGAGCGAAGTCGAACAGGTTTTAGCGACACAGTGTTTGCCGCAGACGAAACCGAAATCAATGCTGATTAAAGTTAACGGGAAACTTCCAATCGGCGTTACGGCAAAAGATTTGATTCTCGGAATTATCAAGGAAATCGGCATCGGCGGCGCGACCGAACACGTAATCGAATACGCGGGCGAAGCCGTCACGTCGCTTTCGATGGAAGGACGGATGACGCTCTGCAATATGAGCATCGAAGCCGGAGCGCGCGCCGGAATGATCGCACCCGACGAAACGACTTTCGCATATTTGAAAAACCGCCGTTTCGCGCCGAAAGGCGAAGATTGGGAAAAAGCCGTTTCTTACTGGAAAATGCTGAAAACCGACGAAGGCGCGCAGTTTGATAAAACAATCGAAATTGAGGCGGAAAGTCTCGCGCCTTTTGTTACTTGGGGAACAAATCCCGGACAAGTCGTTTCGATAAAAGGCGAAATTCCCGCGCCCGAACGCGGCACTTACGAATCCGAGCAGACGGCTTTTCAGCGCGCGCTCGATTATATGGGATTAAAAGCGGGCGAAAAAATTCAGGACGTGAAAATCGACCGCGTTTTTATCGGCTCGTGCACGAACGGCAGAATCGAAGATTTGCGCACGGCGGCAAACGTCGCCAAAGGTTATAAAGTCGCAGCAAACGTTCACGCGATGGTCGTTCCCGGCTCGCAAACCGTCAAGCTCGCAGCCGAAAAAGAAGGATTGGACGCGATTTTTCGCGAAGCCGGTTTTGAATGGCGCGAATCGGGCTGTTCGATGTGTCTGGCGATGAACGAAGACGTATTAAATGAAGGCGAACGCTGCGCCTCGACGAGCAACCGAAATTTCGAAGGTCGTCAGGGGCGCGGCGGCAGAACGCATCTGGTCAGCCCGATGATGGCGGCGGCGGCGGCGATCAAAGGGCAGTTCGTTGACGTGCGCGATTGGAAGTTTAAAAAATAGGAAAAGTTTGCAGAAAGTTTCGGGAAGTTCCAGAAAGTCCCAGAAAGTTAAAAAACAGTTAGTTCTTTTCTTCAAATTATCTGGAACTATCTGTTAACTTCCTGTAACTTTCTGCAAACTTTAAAGAAAGAGATGAACAAATTTACGACGCATACCGGTTTAGCCGTTCCTTTATACCAGCCGAACGTTGATACTGATCAAATTATTCCGAAGCAGTTTTTGAAAAGCATCAAGCGAACCGGATTCGGCGCGAACCTTTTTAATGATTGGCGTTTTTTTAATGACGGAACGATAAATCCTGATTTTGTTTTGAACCTACAGCGTTACAAAGGCGCTTCGATTTTGCTGTCGGGCGAAAATTTCGGCTGCGGCAGTTCGCGCGAACACGCTCCGTGGGCGCTCGCCGAATTCGGATTTCGCGTCGTCATCGCCCCGTCATTTGCCGATATTTTTTACAGTAATTCGCTGAAAACCGGTCTTTTGCCGATTACTTTAAATCAAGCGAAAGTCGTAGAACTCGTGCGAAGATGCGAGGAAGCCGAAGGTTATAAAATTACGATTGACCTTGAAAATTCAAGGATAAGCGACGATACGGGCTTTGCGGAAACCTTCAAAATCGAGGATTTTTATCGCTTTTGCCTGCTTAACGGTTTGGATAATATTGATTTGATATTGCAGCACGAAACCAAAATCTCCGCTTTTGAAGCGGAATACAAAGCGAATTATCCGACAATTGCCGCTTAATAAAATAAAAGTTATCGCTACATTTTTAGCTGAACTATTTATTTACCGACTGAAAATCCGCCGTCAATGACCAGAGCCGTTCCGGTCACAAACGCTGCTTCGTCGCTCGCCAGATACAAAACCGACGCGGCGATTTCTTCCGGCGTTCCCATTCTGCCGAGCGCCTGCGTCGCCGACATTTCTTGATACGCCTTTTCCGGATCGGGATATTCGCTGATTCTGGCTTTGACGAACGGCGTTTCGACTCTGCCAGGACAAACGCAGTTTGCCCGGATTCCGTCGAGCGCGTGGTCGAGCGCGAGACATTTCGTAAAACCGACGACGGCGAATTTCATCGTGCAGTAAGCGAGCCGATCTTTGATGGCGACGATGCCGCCGACCGAAGCCATATTGATGACGACGCCGCTTTTGCGCTCGATCATCGAACCGACGAACGCTTTTGTCAGATTGAACATTCCGCGCAGATTGACCGCGTAAAGCCGGTCGAAATCTTCGGCGCTCGTTTCCTTAATTGTGCCGACGTGTCCGATTCCGGCGTTATTGACCAAAATGTCCAATGAATCGTGGTTTTTGCGAACCGTTTCCGCCGCATTCAAACAATCATTATTTTCCGCAACATTAAGTTTCAAAAACTCAGCTTGCCCGCCGTCATTTTTTATCGCTTTCGTAACTCGCGCGCCGTTTTCTTCGTCAATGTCGGTGACGTAAACAAAAGCTCCGGCTTTTGCCAGCGTTACCGCAATCGCTTCGCCGATGCCTGACGCCGCGCCGGTGACGAGAGCGGTTTTTCCCGTTAAATCAAACATAAAAAATCACTCAGCCGCAACCGGATTCGACAAAACTCCCAAACCTTCGATTTCGACTTCAGCCATATCTCCGTTTTTTAGAAAAATCGGCGGTTTTCGGGCAAAACCGACGCCCGGCGGCGTTCCGGTCGCGACAATATCACCCGGTTCGAGCGTGATTGAAGCGGATAAAAATTCAATGATGTCCGGTACTTTGAAAATCAATTCATTCGTCTTGGAATTTTGCAGAGTTTCGCCGTTCAACCGGAATCGAATATTTAAATCGTGCGGATCGGCAATTTCGTCGGTCGTCGCAACGAATTCGCCCATCGGCGCAAACGTGTCACACGACTTTCCGCGCTGCCATTGCCCGTCGCCAAACTGAAAATCGCGCGCCGAAACGTCGTTGAAATTCGTGTAGCCGAAAACATAATTCATCGCGTCCGCTTTTTTCACGTTTTTCGCTTTTCGCCCGACGACAAATGCCAACTCGGCTTCGTAATCAACCTGCGTGCTTCCCTTCGGCAAAACAATCGGTTCGTTTGCACCGATGACGCACGAAGCGAATTTCGAGAAAATAATCGGCGAAGCCGGTATCGGCATTCCGCTTTCTTCGGCGTGATTGCGGTAATTCAGACCGATGCAGATGATTTTTCCCGGACGCGGAACCGGCGCGGCGATTTCGACGGCGCGACGATTGATAACGGGAATTTTGCTTGCAGACAAGGCGGATTTCGCCTTTTCGATGAAGCCGTTTTCCGCGTCAAAACATTGTAATAACTCGGCGGCGGATAAATCTTCGGCTGAAACAAGCGCGGTTAAATCAACTATTTCACTTTCCGAAAGGAGTGCGCCGATTTTAAACCGGCGCTCATTGCTCAAATTGTTTGTCCGGCTCTTAAATGTAACGATTTTCATTTAGCTTTTTTTTATTTAGCTTTTTTTCGGGCGACTTAAAACTTCGTTTATCAAAATTCTCGCGCCGATTAAAATTTAATTTCCGGCACTCTGGCGTCGTTCGGGTCAGACCAGCGATTGTTCGGAATCGTCGGCGTCCAGCCCGGTCTGTTCGGGTCTTGGTCATACGGATAACCACCGAGACGTTTGTAAAGTTCGCTGTATTCGGCAAGTTTCTCACGATTTAATTTAACGCCGAGTCCGGGCGCGGTCGGCACTTTGATTGCGCCGTTTTCGTATTTGAACTTTCCGCCTTCGATTATATCGTCCGTTAAATGATGATAATGAGCATCAGCCGCAAATGAAAGATTCGGAATCACCGCGCCCAAGTGAAGCATTGTGGCTAATTGAATTCCGAGTTCGCCGCTTGAATGAACGGCAACGCCCAGCTGGAAAGTTTCGCAGACGTTTGCCGCTTTGACACATTGCCGAATGCCGCCCCAGAAAGTCGTATCGAGCAAAATCACGTCAACCGCCGTATCGAGAACGTTTGCCGCCAATTGCTCGAAATTGACGACAACCGTGTTGGTCGCGAGCGGCATTCGCACTTTTTCGCGGGTTCGACGCATTCCCGAAAGTCCGTAAGTCGGGTCTTCCAGGTAATCGTTGCGAATGTCTTCGATGTTTTGTCCAAACCAGATCGCTTGCTCGGTTGAAAAAACCGCGTTCGGGTCAAAGCGGAACGAATCGCCACTCATCACATCGGTTCCGAGTTCTTTGGCGACGGCGCGATAACATTCGAGCTCGTATTCGGGATGAAAAACGCCGCCTTTTAACTTGTGCGACGTAAAACCGTATTTCGCCTTCAAATCTTTGGCGTGTTCGACAAGCTGTTCGATTGTGCGAACTTCGCCGCTGTCGTCTTTTGAATTTGCATAACGGAAAAACAAATACGACGCGAACGGCACTTTGTCCTGCAATTTTCCACCTAAAATATCGTAAACCGGCACATTCCATTTCTGTCCGAGAATGTCAAGACAGGCGAATTCGAGCGCGGCTAAAATCTGCGTTCGGTTGTTGTATAAAGATGCGGTCGGATTGCTGATCTTAAAACGCATTTCTTCTAAGTTCGCCGGGTCGTGTTCGATTAAATACGATTTCATCGAGCGAAAAACCGCTTCGGCAGATTCGCCGCCGCCGCCCATTTCGCCTAGACCGATGATGCCTTCGTCGGTTTCGACTTCGACAATAGTTCTGACAAATCGTCCCCAATGACAGCCGTTGGCGTGCCGCAGCGGCGCTTCGAGCGGAACGGTCACGGTTGTCGCTCTAATATCTACTATCTTCATTGCGTAATTTTATTTTCCTGCAAAAATTTCCAGATTTCTTCGAAACTGCGAACGTATTCCTTTTGCTCGAACATTCCGTGCCCGCCGTTTTTGACGGTGAGGAGTTTATTCGTCACTTTCGCTTGATCGAGCGCGTCTTTAAGACGAGTTGCGTGCGAATAAGGCACAACGTCGTCTTTATCGCCGTGAATCGTTAGAATCGGCGGCAAACTGGCTCGAACATAACTTAAGGGCGAAACGCTGCGGGCGATTTCCGCAGCGTTCGGCTGGCTTCCCATCCACATTACGGCGTAATTTTTCGTGTTCGCGCCTTGTATCAAATCGTTGACATCGGCGATTCCGTACCAGTTGATAATCGCCGCGACATTAACTTTTTCGTCGCCGTAACAGCGGTTGTCGAACGGCGTTTTGTCGGGAAGCATTCCCGACATCAAAGCAAGATGCCCGCCCGCCGAATGTCCGGTTAGAACGATTTTCGACGCATCGAAATTCCACTGTTTGGCGTTGCGAACAACCCATCGCAAAGCGCAGCGCGCGTCTTCGACCGCACCGGGCGCGAGCGAATTTCCCGCCATTCGATATTCGACGTTGACAACGCGCCAACCTTTTTCGAGAAACGGCAAAAGCTGGTAAACCGAACCTTCTTTTGAACCGAAAATCCAGCCGCCGCCGTGAATGTAAACGAGGGTCAGCGTCGGTGTCGGATTGTCGCGCGGATACCAGATGTCGAGTTTCAAAGGCGTGTTGTTCGCGCTGCCGTAAACGACGTCCGGCTGCATCCAATACCGATCTGCAATTCGCAAAAGCGATTCGCTCGTTTTTTGCGCCTGCGCGAAACTCGCCGAAAACAGCAAAAGAAACAAAGTCAGAATCTTTATTTTCATTCTTTTATTTTCCTCGCGTTTTACGCCGCCTTGATGCCGTTTTTGCCCGCCGTATAAGTTTTGCCTTGGTATTTGATATTTCGCAGCTCGGCTTTCGGATCAAAAGAGCTGAAATTTGATTTCGCCGTTATATTTCCGAAAAGTCCCGCTTCGACGCCAAACAACGAATCAATTATCGGTTCGAGATACGCGCAGCCCGCGACGCAAGCCCAATCGTTGATATATGGCGGATCGCTCGGCGCTTTGATCGCGCCGCCGTTAGCTTCGGGCGCGACGAAAACTTCGGTGAAATGCGCCTGCGCAATCGGTCCCTGCATCGTCGTTTTCGCCAAACCTTTCATCCACTCAAACGCCATCGCGCTTTCGCCCGCGACATACAAACCGCTCAGCGCGAGCGACGCCCAAGCCGAATACGCGCCCGTCCATTGATGATCGGGGCGAATGCTGAAAGTTACGTCCAAATCCTTGGTCGAAAGCGCGCGCATCCACGTCGGCGTTTGCAGTTCGCGGCGAAAAAACTCGACCATTTCGGTTTTTTGTTTCTGGCTCATTAAATCGCCGATGGTAATTAAAGTCGTGCCGAAATCGTAACAATGGTGAACTTCGTTATAACTTCCGTCGGGCAGACGGCATTTCCAGATTCCTCTGCCGGGAACGTATAAATCGTTGACACGCTTGCCTAAATCGGCGGCTTCCTTACGCATCGCTGCAGCTCTTTCTTTTTGATTGCGGCGCTCAAGCAAATCTGCGGCGAAGCGCAGATTGTAAACGTTGGCGGCATTGAGTCCGGCGACTTCGTGAACGTAGCTCGAAACGGCTTCGAGCAGATTCGTCACGCCGCCGTAATCGGCAAGACCGTGTTTATTCGTGTCTAATTTATGCCAGTTTTCGGCGTAAGTAACAAGCCGGTCGAGCACTTTGACGCCGCCGACTTCCTTATCGAGCCATTTTTCATCGCCCGTCCAGCGCAGATATTCGCGCGCCATTCTCGTCATCGCGAAATCATTAACCGAATACCACGGTCCGACGCCCGCGCCGGTCAGATATTCCGTCCCGAAATGCTTGTAAATATCGAGCGTCATCCACGTTTCCATCATCCGGCGCAAAACGTCCGGGTCAAGCTGCGCGAGCAGCATCGCGCTCAATGAAATGTCCCAGATAAACGTCGTCGTTTCCCAATATCGCGGCGCGAGCGTGACGTAAGTCGTGCCGTAAACCGAATGCGGCGTCGTGCGCTTGAAAAACAGAGCGCTCAAAACCGCCGAATGATAAATTCTTTTGACCGATTCGTCGGTCGTCACGAGCGTCGGCAAATGTCCCGAAAACCGCGTGTTGTTCGGCGTAAAAACGGCTTTCAGTTCCGCGTTCCATTCATCGGTCGTCGCTTTGGCGTGCGAGTCGAAACTGTTGACAATCGCATCATAGCTTTTCTCGGCTTCGGCAGCGGTTGCGCCGAGTGAATTGACGAACACAATCGTTTTCGATTCGTTCGGCGCAAGATCGAAATCGTAAACCAGCCACGACGGCAAAACTTCATTAGCTTTCGGTGACGCGCCCTGCACGACGAACGCTTCGCTGTGAACGGCTTTGCACAAAACCGCGTTTCGAGCTTTATCAACCGTTCTGGAATTATCGTATTCGCCCGGCGAATAAGCCGCGTTCCACGGCTTGACGGACTTCGCCGCGCCGCCGTTGATCGCCAGTTTTATTTCAGTTTTGCGCCGCTGATTGGAAGTGTTTTTGACATTGAATTTGACCGCGACCGACATCGTTTTAAACGGAACAATCGTCGTGCTCGTGATTTCCAAATCTTTGTAATTCGTTTTCCTTTCGACGCGGTCGAGCTGCCATTTGAAATCAATCGGCGTTTTCGTGGCGGCGAAATATTCGCCGTCCACATATAAAACGCCGGTCAAAAGCTCGCCGCCCGCGCCGAGCGGCGCGACGTTCATTTCGCCCTGCGCGAACGGCGGAAACGCGATGCTGCGGACGGCGACCGCGTCCATCGCCGCCTGCGCGCAGCCCCATTGATTCGTCAAGCCCGGCGGATTGAAAAGATCGCCGAATTTGTGCGTCATCACGATGCTCGCCGTTGACTCGACGGTCGGAATGTCCGGCAAAGGCGCGGCGTTCGCCGCCATATTTTCCGGCGCGAACGGCAAACTTTCTTTCGCTTCGACTCCGGTTTTCAAAAGCGCTCCGGCGGCGATTCCCGCCATTGTGGTTTTCAGAAAATCTCGACGTTTTATTTCACTCATATTTTTTATTCGTTTACAAAAAGAATAATTTTTTGTAACCACAGATTTTCACAGATGAACACGAATAAAATCTGATAAATTAAAGAGAGATAAATTCAAAAAAAATTTGGTGAAAACTTTAAAGATCGTTTCTTCATCTGTGTTTATCTGTGAAAATCTGTGGTTACAAACTCTTCCCAAGTTAAATTTATTCAATCTCAAAGCGCACCGTTTTCGTTTCAAACGGCTTGAGCGCAACGGTCAAAGGCGCGATTTGCGTTAGATTCTGCAAAGTTACGTCTTCGGTTAAATTAACGATTGCGGCGGATTTGACGCGCGCCGGAACCGTGATTTGCGCGTTTGCCGCGCGTCCGGCAAATTCCTGCAGGCGAATGATGAAAACTTTATTAATTTGCGGGTCGAGCGGCGTCGCGCTCACTTCGCCGCGCACGACCGAATCGGAAAGCGTTTTAACGGCAACGATTTGCATGTTCGGCTGGTTGACGCTGAAAAAACTGTGCGTCAATTCATTCGGTAAAGAATTGACGTAAATCGGACGAAGCGGAAGATTAAAATTCGCGCCCAATTTCCAAGCCGCAACGTCGTCAAATTTCCCGCTCGAAGAAACCGCGTAATCGAAAACGTATTTTCCTTCGAGTCCCGGCTCGACCGTCGGCATATTGATGACACCGAGATCGTGCGTGTCGGTTTGATTACTGCGGCGCACGGCGCGCGAATAAATCGTTGCTTCAGGCAGCGGAAACTTGCCGCTGAACATCGCCGGAAGTCCTTTGGCGGCGCCTTTCGGCTGCAATTCTGTCGGAACGAAACTCGGATAAACCCAATGAAACGCCTGCCGATGAGCGAACAGCGCGGAATTGTTGCCGTCCGTCATTCCGATCAAATGCTGCGTCGTTACCGCGTCGCGTCTGGCATCCGGCAAATAATCGTCGGGCAGCGTGTCGAACCATTTCTGCCCGCCGCGTTTGACCTTTAAATTATCTTTGGAAACGTTGAACGGAAAAGCGAAATAATATGAATCGTTCCAATTGTTATTGCCGCCGACAAACGGAATTTTATCGGTGTCGAGTTCATTGTGAATCTCAACGCGGTCTAGATTGTCGTAAACGGTCAAAACGGTGAGCGGATAAGCCGAACGCTCGCGCTCGACGATGATTTCGGTCATCTGTTCGCCTTTTTTCACCGTAATTTTAGGCGGCAGCGGATAGATGATTTTTGACGCGCTCGAGCCTTCGACGCGCAGCAATTCGTTAAACGGCATTTCGCCTTTGTCGTTGACAATTTCGCGGTTCGCTTTGACATCGAAAATGCTCTGCACGTTTCCGTCGGCACGCATTTTGATTTGAAAATTAGCGTTTCTCGCTTCGATTTTGCCCGCGTCCGCTTTCAAAGTCGAAACCATTCTGCCCGGCGCGGTCGTAATTTCGTAAGTTTTATAACCGAATGACGGCACATTATTGGCGACGAAAATCGCTTCGCCTATTTCATTAACGTCGAAATCAATTTTTGAATTGTTCGACGAATCTCTGATTTCCGTGATTCGCAGATTTTCCTGCGGCACGTTGAGTTTAACTACATCGTTTCGCGTCCACGATAAACCGTTGTAAACGAGCGCATTCCGGACGTTTTCGGATTTTTGGCGGACGCTTGCGTCGTAACGCGAAGGCTGTGCGAGAACTCCTAAACCTTGATCAAGCAGAAAATCAATTTCGCCGGTCGCCGTGTTCATATAGCGGACGTATTGCCGGTTTTGTTCTTCGAGCGGCTGTCGGCTGTTGAGCTGAATCCAGCCGTTGTTGCCCGCGCCGCTGTGTTCGTCGTAAGTGAACATCAAATCATAAATCGAAGTCATATTGCCGACCGGAAACGGAATATTGCGCGTCATCGAAATCGCGCTCCACAACGTTTCAATCGCGGGCGTGTGATCGTGCGCGTAACGCGCTAAAGCCGAGATTTTCGGCGATTGGGTTTTTGCTTCCGACCAAAGCCCCGACCATTCGCCGCGAAAGGTGGGAATCTGCGACGCGTATTTTGTTTCGATATACTTTAAGAATTCCGGCGGCGTTGCGATTTTTAATTGAACCGTTTTGTGTTTCGAGTTCCAGAGTTTAACCGCGCGTTCCAGATTTATGACATCGGTCGGCTCGACAAAATCGTGAGCATACATCGCCATCACCGCGTCGTATTTATAACCCGCCGTGTTGTAGCGATTAAGCAGTTCCGTCACGCCGATTTCCATAATTTGCAAATCGGTTCGTTTGCCCGCGAGTTCCGGGTTGAACATATCGAACGGCGTTTTGTCCGTATACGGGTCGAGCGAATACGGGTCGAGATAAAAATCCGTCAGCGCTTCGGTATAACCACCGCGCTTGCTCTGGCTGATCCACGTTAAAACTTTGCTTCCGTCCGGCGATTCCCAATAAAACGGAACTCGTCCGGGCGCGAGCGACGTGGCGACGCCGATGAAAAGATTCGCGCCCGTGACGAGATATTTCGTGCCGCTGCCCGATAAAACCGACGGAATCGAAGTCGGATGACCGGGAACGTCGTCCATCATCGCCATTTCAGATGAAACGCCGTATGTTCTCTTTAAAGTCGTATAATCGTAAGCGAGACGATTTAATTCTTCCGCGCCCATAAAATCCGTGTGCATACTGCCCCACGCCGTCGAAAGCGCGATTCGCCCCGATTTGATTAATTTCATCAAACGCGCGATTTTTTCGCGGTCTTTCGGCAGTACGGAAGAAGGTTTTTTCTGCCGCTTGAGCCATTCATTGATTTGCCAGACGCTTTCAATCGTCCATTTGAAATTCGGATTCGCTTCCGCTACGCGAATCACCTCGTCAATATGACGCGCGGCGCGTTCGCGAACGGCGTCCGGCGGCTCGACAAATCCGAAATCGTAATGCGAAGTCGGCACGATATAAACCGTTTTGATAGGGCTGACAGGAAGTTTTGTTTGAGCGAAACCATTGAATAAAAAGCCGCAAAATAAGATTATCGCGACAACTCCGAATATTCCGTTTTTATTTTGCTTGTTCGTCAACGTTCCCGCTCCTTGTTTTCTTTTATAAAAAATAAAAAGTTTTGAGTTTCGTTTATTTAACTGTTGCCGGTTTCATAAAACGAAACTCAAAACTTCCGCGTGAAAAATCGCTTTAGAAAATGAACCGCGCCGAAAGCTGAATCTGCCGCGGACCGCCCGCGCCGAGCAAGCCTCCGAGCTGATTGCCGACGGTGGAAATGCTCTGCCCGAAGAAAGCCGTCGGTCTGATTGTATTTGAATCGCCCCGCGATAAACCGCCTGACGGATCGGCGAAATTTGCTTTATTGAACAAATTGAAAACGTCCATTCTCAAATTCAAAGCAGTGTTTTCCGAAAGCCGCGTGTTTTTACCGACCGAGAAATCTACTTGCGCGAATCCGGGACCGCGCAGAGCGTTGCGTCCTAAATTGCCGAAAACTCCGGGAGCGGGAATGGAAAAAGCGTTAACGTTAAATTGACAATCCGGAACGTTATAATTCGGGCATCTCGTATCAACTCCCGGCACGAGATTCGGACGGAAAGAGAAACCGCCGAATGTTCCGCCCGATTGCGTGACATTAACAGGAAAACCGGTGCGCGCCTGCGTGATGCTGTTAAACTGCCAGCCGTCGGCAATCCATTTCGGAGCGCCGTCGAACCAGCGGCTCAAAGATAAATCGTAACCGATGTCGAGCACGAAATTATGCCGAATGTCTTGATCGCTGCTCGCGCGTTCGGCTCGCGCGTTGTTCGGATCCTGATAATCTCTGAAAAAACCGACCACATCATCAATCGCGTGCGCCCAAGCGTAGTTCATATTGTAACGAAAACCCTGTGTGAAATTCCGTTTCAAATTAACCTGCAAAGCGTGATAATTCGATTGCGGATAACCGCCGACCACGAAAATATCGCCGAACGAATTCGAGAGCGGGCGCGTGTCCCCATTTCTTCGATTTACGTTTCGCGGAGAGATTACGCCGTCCGTCAAAAGATGCGTGACGTGATTGCCGACGTAACCGACATCCAAAACCCCGAATCCGAGATTGTGCTGGACGTTGAGAGACCATTGCTGTGCCATCGCGGTTTGAATATCTTTTTCAATCGCATACGCACTCCGCACGGCGCAACTGTAATTTACCGGATCAATCGGAAATCCAAATGTCGCACCGACGTTACAGGTTCCGAAGAAAGCGCCGTTAAGATATTGGAAGAAATCAACCGACTGCGCCGGAAACGTGTTAGCCTGCGGCGAACCGAAACTCGCCGGAAGCTCGCGGTTATAGAAAATTCCGTAGCCGCCGCGCAAAACTGTTTTCTGGTTGCCGAAAATGTCGAACGCGAAACCGACGCGCGGACCGAAATTGTTCGTATCGGCATCGTGAATTTTTTGACCGAGCGGCGTAAAAGTCAGCGTTCTCAAATCAAAATTCTGCAGCCGACCTTCTTTCTCGCGGCTGACGGTGCTGACATCGTAACGCAATCCCAGATTCAGCGTTAAGCGCGGATGCGCTTTCCAATCGTCCTGAACAAAAAGCGAGAAATTTTCGTTGGCGTAGCTCAACAAAGGACTTCCGTTTTTCTCAATGATAAATGCATTATTGCTGAGTAAATCAAGATTAGAAGAATCGAATAAACCCAAATAAGAAATGGTTTCCTGAATCGCGGATGAAGCTTCACGACGATTTAAACGAATATCTGTTCCGACTTTCAGCGAATGATTGCCGAAACGGAAGCTGAGACTGTCCAGAAACTGGTAAACAGTTCCGGTTCGATATTGATTAAACTGCGCCGGACCGATCGGAGCCGTCGCCTGATTGCCGAAAGTGAAAACGATTCGCGGAAATGGCGATGGACCGGCGCTCGGATTCGTCGCGTTGCGATTGATGCCGAAAGCGAATTCGTTAACGGTCGAACCGCTGAAAATATAATTATGCGAAAGTTTGAAAAGCTGAACTCTCAAAGTTCCGTCGGCGATCTGATCGGTTCCGACGCCGTATGGAGTTATCGTTTTTGAATCGTTGAGATTGTATCTCGCTGAAAACAGACTTTTATCGCTCTGATTCCAATCAACTTTGATCGAGCCGGTGTTTTCCGTTAGATCACCGTTTTTCTGCTCGGTGTAAATTCCCGTATTAGTATCTAAAGTCCGAACATCATTAACTAATATAAAATTGGGACTGGTTGGCAGTGGAAGCGTCGCCAATAAAGGACGAACCGCTGCCGGTGCCGCTGCACGAAAAGCCGCGGTCGGCGTTAAAGCTGTAAAAAGCTGCCCGCGCGTTTGCTGAACGCCTTCGTAATTCGTGAAAAAGAACAGTTTGTCTCTGACGATGCGTCCGCTTAAGTTGCCGCCGAATTGATTGAGGCGAAATCTAGAACGCGGCAAACCGAATTTATTATTGAAAAAATCATTGGCGTCGAGCGCTTCATTGCGGAAATAATCGAAAACGCTGCCGTGAAATTCGTTCGTGCCGGATTTCGTGATCGGATTGATGACCGCGCTCAAAGCCTGCCCGTACTGCGCCGAGTAATTTGATTCGAGGACTTGAATTTCTTGAATGCTGTCGATCGAAACGCGATTGATGCGCGATTCGATTCTGCCTAAAACATTTGATGTTCCGTTCAAATCAACACGCCCGGCATCAATGCCGTCAACCAGCACGCTCGCTCCGCCGAACGTTGACGGAATGCCGTTGATGCTCGTCTGAAATTGATTCGTGCTCTGCACCGAGCCGGGAACAGTCGCCAGCAATTGCGTAAAATCGCGTCCGTTAACCGGCGCGGATTCGATGCGGGCGGTGTCAATCGTATCGCCGACGGTTGAAGTTTCCGTATCAACGCCGGTTTGATCAGCGGTGACTTCGACCGTCGCGCCGACTGCACCGACGTTGACGGTGACGTCAACGCGCAGGCGGTCGCCGACCGCGAGCCGCGCGTCCGTTACGGTAGATTCCTGAAAGCCTGTTGCCGTCGCCGTCACTTTATAAACGCCGGTCGAAAGCGACGGAACTTCGTAGAAGCCTTCGGCATTAGTTTGAACGGTGCGCGATTCGTTTGTCCCGAGATTGGTGACGGTTACCGTCGCGTTCGGAATCGTCGCGCCGCTCGAATCCTGAATTTGTCCGGTAATCGTGCCTGTGTTCGATTGCGCGAAAACGCCGAGCGCGAACAGTGCAGCGATTGCCAAAAGTGAACCCGCTTGTTTGATTTTATTAATATTTAGAATATGCATATCAAGCCTCCAGAAATTTCTCCGATCATTAAACTTTCGTGCAATCGCCCTTTGCGGGAAGCGCGGCAATCGCGGCAAAATCCGGCGTCCAGACGCCTTCGATTTTGGGATAGTATTTTTCAAGCATTTCCGCCGTCATCGGCACGGTCGGAATTACGTCGCGCAGGGAAACCGTTTGCCCGTCGTATAACTTAATCACGTTATCGAGGCAGCGCAGACCGACGTATTCGGGAAACATCGCCGCGCTGACTTTTAACGCTTCGCGGCGCATCAGCCAGTCTTTTTCGTGGCTTCCCGCCAATCCGAAACCGGCGAGCGTCACGGCGTTCGGATCAAATCCGGCGTCCACATAACCTTGATAAGCGCCTTGTCCGGTTTCGTCGTCCATCGCGAAAATCACGTCAACGTCGCCGGTTTCTTTGAGAGTTTCGAGCGCGATGCGGCGGGCAATCGAAGGCGTCGCTTCGCCGTTGATCGAAGCGACGACGATCGCATTCGGCTGAACGCTTTTGACGCCTTCGGCAAATCCTTCGCTTCGCAAAAGACACGGGCGCAGCGTCGGCAGTCCGACATCCAAAATGCGCAGCGCGCCGTCCGGATTTTTGACGTTTTCGCCGACCCAAACGCCCAAATCGTAACCGGCGTCGTAGTCGCAAATCGCCACCATCGTCTGCATTCCGGCGACGGGATTAGCTTCGATGACGACGATTTTTCCGGCTTCGTCCGCCATTTTCAAAACTTCTTCGAGTCCTTCGGTCGCCGCGGGCGTCAGAATCAGCGCGTCAACTTCCGAAAGCATTTCACGCGCTTGATGGATCTGGTTTTCGACGCTCAAACCGGCATCCTCGAAAACGATTTCCGCGCCGTACTGAGCCGCGCGCCGTTGCAAAATTTCGATGATAATCTGATACCAGATATGAAAACTGTAATTGGTCAAATAACCGATTTTTTTCGGTTTTTTCGTGGCTTCGACAAGCGGAACCGCAGAAATCGCCGCGTTGAGCGTCGGCGGCGGATCATACGGCGTCGCTTCCGGCTGATTTTCTGTTGCTGCTGTTTGACTCATATATTACCTATGCCTCACTAAAGAGAATTAATCTTATTAAACTGCTTCGGTTTGCGGCACGCCGCCGATTTGCGTTAATAATCCGCCGTCAACCGTCCAAACTGCGCCAGTAACGAATGACGAGCTTTCGTGCGCGAGAAAAACGACGACTTCGGCTATTTCGCGCGGCTGGGCGATGTATCCAATCGGGTGCATCGCGTTACAGGCGTCGTAAACCGATTGCGGATTCGGGTCAAGCGACGCTGCCCACTTGAGCATCGGCGTGTCCACTGTTCCCGGACAGATGGCGTTGACGCGAATTCTATCTTTGGCAAAATCCATCGCCATCGAGCGCGTCAAGCCGAGAAGTCCGTGTTTGCTGATCGTGTATGCCAAAACGTTCTGCTGGCTGGCGAGCGCCTGCACGCTCGAAACATTGACAATCGAACCGCCGCCTGATTCCTGCAAAAACGGAATTGCGGCGCGGGCGGCATTCCAAGCGCCTTTCAAATTGACGCCGAGAACTTCTTCCCACTGCTCTTCGCTCGTCGAAACGGCGGTTCCGTAACGCTGAATTCCGGCGCTGACGATCAGCGAATTGATTTTTCCGAATGTCTGACGCGCGTTTTGTACGGCATTTTCGACTGCCGCGAAATCGGCGACATTAGCTTTTTGGAAAATCGCGTTTCCGCCTTTTGATTTGATTTCTTCGCAGGTTTCATTGCCCGCCGTTTCGTCCCAATCGAGAACGGCGACCGCCGCGCCGCGTTCGGCGAGCAGTTGACTTGTCGCTTTTCCGATTCCTAAAGCGCCGCCGGTGACGATGACGGCTTTTTCATCAAATCTCATAAACTTTCCTAAATCGCTTTCGCATTTGAAATTTCATCGGTTCGCTCTTCGTAATTTTCCGCGTCTTCCGACGGCGTCGGTCCGGCGGGCGGAAGCGTTTTATACCAGGAAAAATAAAGAATAATTACGGTTACCAAAGTCGTGGCGAGCAGGCTGAATCCGATTGTTAAACGATGCAGAATCAAATAAAGCATCGAGACATAAAGCGCCGTGATGCCGATCATCGCGACGATCGTATTAAACGCGTCGAGCGCAAACGGCGATTGTTTTTTGAAATTCGGCGTATCCGCCAAAACCGCCGCTTTCGCCGGTCGCCACGCGCCCGCCGGCTGAACTTTGCGGTAGAAATTTTTCAAAGTGTTAATATCGGTCGGCTCGGTCAGCAAGGAAACGACAATTGTGATGACGGTCGAAGCGATTGCAATAATCGGAAATCCGAGGTACAAATCTCCCGGAATGACCTCGAACGCTTGCAGAATAGCCTGCCCGAGAGACAGTGCCATTCCGCCGAAAACGCCCGCCGCGTAGCCTTGACCGTTGAGCCGCCACCAATACCAGCGTAAAACGTTCGGCGGCAGAATTCCGGCAGCAAGCGTTCCGAAAATCCATATAAACGCAGTGTTTATCGAATCGCTGAATAAAGAAATAATTAAACCGGCAACGATCAGAAGCGCGGATGAAAGATAACTGACGTGAATGAGTTTTTTCGCGTCCGCTTCCGGATTGATGTAGCGCTGATAAACGTCTTTGACGAGATACGCCGCGCCGCCATTGACAGTCGAGCTGAACGTCGCCAAAAATCCCGAAAGAAGCGCGGCGAGCATAAACCCGACCAAACCGACGGGCAGCATCGAACCGATAATCAGCGGCAGAGCCGTTTCCGGATCGGCTTTTAACTGTGCGTCCAAAGCCGCGTTGCCGATTCCCATAATCGCCATCACCGCAATCGCCATCGCGAAACACCAGCGAACCGTATGAATCACGCCCCACAAAGCGCCGAGTTTGGAAGCGTCGCGCTCGTCTTTCGCGGCTAAAAACCTTTGAAAATCGTAAAGCTGTTCGGGACCGCTCAAACAAAGCAGCAAGCCTTTAGCAACCCAAACCGCCAAAAGCGCGCCGAAAAACGAGTAATCCGTGCCGCCCGAAACCAAACCTTGAAAAGCCTCGGGACGCACCGCAGGCATAATGTCATGCCAGGTCGCCGGAACTTTTGAATTGAAAACCGCCGGATCGAAATGCAGGTAACCGATAATAGCGAAGACAATCGCGCCCGCGCTCAAAACAATCGTCTGGACGATCTCGACGCGTACGATACCGTGAAATCCGCCTGCCACGACGTAAACTCCGGTGATTCCCAGAATCAGCAGCGAGCAGACGTGTGGCGAAAACGGCAGAAAAATCGCGCCGAATTTGCCCATTCCGACGGCACCGTAACCCAAGAGAGCAGTGATCGTTAAAATTGCGAAAAGCGTGTAGGAAAGCCGCGCGATGTCGCCTGCTTTGCTATCGCCGAAACGCGTTTTCATCCATTCCGCGCCGGTCATCGCGTCCGAACGCCGAATCCATTTGCCCATATACGCGAGGTAAAATGCCGTAATCGGAAAACCCCAGAGCCAATGCACCCACATTCCCTTTAAACCTAAAGCGATAAACGTCGAAACGATCCACATCGTGCCGGTAATGTCGAAATAAGACGACGAACCGGACATCGCCAAAGCCCACCACGGCAATTGTCGTCCGCCCAGAAAATACGACGACATTCCCGCGGCAGCGCGTCGTTTCATCGCGAAACCGATGCTCATAATCGCCGCTAAATAGACGACGACAATGATTTGGTCAATAACTGAAAGCTGCATAACGCTCCTTCTTAGTTTTCGGCTAAGTAAAAGTAAGCTTGAACTACAAACTTCAATTTAATTGCTTGGAAGCAATGGATAAAATATTTTTACGGAATGGATTATTACCGGCAAAACAGATGATTGAAACTTTATTTCCACCGATGAATAAGTTATTTGTAGCATCGCTTTAATTTTTTGTCAACAGTTATTTCTGAATTGGATTTTACTTGCAAAAAGGAAAAACGTTGGTTAATCAAGCGGCGAGATATGTTTCTGTGAGTCGTAAAACCTGCTGTATTTGCTGATTTCAGTAGCTCCAATCGTGCCCGCCGGGAAACTGCATGAAATCGTGAGCAATTCCGCGATTTCGAAAAATTATCTCAAACGCAGATTGATTGGAAAAAAAGAAGCTTCGGCGGCGCAATCAAAATAGATCTCAAGTAATCATCTAATTTGTTCGGAAGGAAAATTATTTACCGGTTCAAGCAAATTATTGCTACACGAATTTGTGGAAGCCTGTTCATTCAATTGCCCGCATTTTTCTAAAAGAAATTTTGTAAGGCAATCGGAATCGCTCCGAAAAGGCTCGGATGCTGGACGCTTGCCGGGCGAATATCAATTTTTGCGACCGACGGAATCAGATAACGGCTTTTTACTTTTCCTTTAATAATCGGTCCGATCAAATTCCAGGCGGTCGCAATATCGCCGCCGATGACGATAATTTCAGGGCTTAAACCGTGCGCGAGACTGGCGATGCCTTCGCCGAGATATTCCGCCGTCGCTCTTAAAGCAGCAATCGCTTTTTCGTCGCCGCGATTCGCCTGCGCGATAATATCGGTGATGGAAGTCGCAATCGAGTCGTTTTTGTTGTTCGTCAAACGATGATAACGCGCGATCGTCGCGCTTTCCGACGCGAGCGTTTCCCAGCAGCCTTTGCGCCCGCACGAGCAAACTTCACCGTTCGGTTCGATGCACATATGCCCGAAACCGCCGAGACCGATTTGCGAGCCGACGTGCAGCTCGCCGTTGATAATCAAGCCGGTTCCGAGTCCGTCAACAACCAAGATATAAAGCAGCGTTTTGACTTTTATTTCTTCGAGCGGACCATACCAAAGCTCGGAAAAAGCAGCGGCGTTGGCATCATTTTCGACATAAACAGGCAGTTTCAGATGCTTTTCGAGAATCGCTTTGACCGGCAGATTGTTCCATTCCAGATTCGGCGAGACGGCGACTTCGCCGGTTTCGCGTCGTATCAAACCCGGAACGCTGACGCCGACGGCGACAAAATTGACGCGCGGATAATCCACTTTGACCGTTTTTTCGATTTCCGCCGCTAATTTTTTCAAAAAATTCTGCGGTTTCCCTTCCGTCACAATGGCTTTTTGTTTCAAAATGCGCCCGTTAAAATCGCTGACGGCGTAAACCGTTTCGTGAACGCCGATGTCGATTGCCAGAACATACGCGTTTTCACCGTTGATATACAGATAAGTCGGTTTCCGCCCGCCGCTCGAAGGACCTTCGGCGCCTTCGTATATAACGCCTTTGCGAATCAGGCGATTGACAATCGAAGAAATGGTGCCCGGTCGCAAACCCGTCACTTTCGCTATTTCCGCGCGCGCAATCGGCTGACGCTCGCGAATCAAATGCAGCAGAACCGTTTGATTGATATTTCTGATGTCGTGAATATCAACCATTTTCAATCCGCTCGGTTTTTCAGGTTTCATCTTTCCTATTTTTAAGGTTGGTTTAGAATAGAATCGAAATTTTGAGACGATTTTAACGCGTTCGCCAACAATTTTGTTTATTAAAAGAAACACTATATTATCTAAAAATTACAAATCCGGCTAAATCTTTTTGAAAATCAAAAATGAAAAAACTTTCAATCGGCTTCGTTTTATTGTTTCTGTTATTGTTTCTGCATTTGAATCTGTCGGCGCAGAAATCCGAGAATTACATTCAACACGTCAATCCTTTGATCGGCACGCAGAAAATGGGACACACTTATCCCGGCGCGACCGTCCCGTTCGGCTCGGTGCAGCTTTCGCCCGATACCGATCAGCAGCCGCATAATATTGCCGGAAAATATAACAAAGACGCCTATAAATACTGCGCCGGTTATCAATACGACGACCGAACGATTGTCGGATTTTCGCACACGCATTTTTCCGGCACGGGACATTCCGATCTCGGCGATTTTCTGATTATGCCGACCGTCGGCGATCTGCAATTAGAGCCGGGCGCGAAAGACAATCCGAAGAGCGGATTTCGTTCGGCTTTTTCGCACCAGAACGAAACCGCCGAGCCGAATTATTACAAGGTTCTTTTGGAAGACGACAAAATCTTAGCCGAAATGACGACGACGACGCGCGTCGGGTTTCATCAATACACTTTTCCGCAATCGGACAACTCGCACATCATTCTCGACCTGATGCACGGAATTTATAATTACGACGATAAAAACGTCTGGACTTTTGTGCGCGTCGAAAATGACCGAACTATCGTCGGTTATCGCCAGACAAACGGCTGGGCGCGAACCCGAACCGTTTATTTCGCGATGGAGTTTTCCAAACCTTTTACGAGTTACGGTTTTAAAAACTACGAAAATCAAGCTTATCGCGGTTTCTGGCGCAAGTTCGATCAGACGAAAAACTTCCCCGAAGCGGCTGGCAAACAGATTCGTGCCTATTTCGATTTTGCGACCGCGAAGGACGAAAAAATTCAGGTCAAATTCGCTCTCTCGCCGGTTTCTACCGAAGGCGCGATGAACAATTTAAAGACCGAAACTCCTGACTGGGATTTTGAAAAAGTAAAACGCGCCGGGCAAAATGAATGGAATAAAGAGTTAGGAAAAATCGCGGTAACCGCCGATACAAAAGGCGATTTAATAAATTTTTACACCGCGCTTTATCACACGTTTTTGTCGCCGACCGTTTATATGGACGCCGACGGCAAATATAAAGGTCTCGATCAAAACGTGCATCAGGCAAACGGATTTACCAACTACACGACCTTCTCGCTTTGGGACACATACCGCGCTCTGCACCCGTTTTTCAATATCGTGCAGCCACGTAGAAATCGTGAAATGATTCGCTCGATGACGGCGCATTACGACCAGAGCGTTCATAAAATGCTGCCCGTTTGGTCGCATTACGCCAACGAAAATTGGTGCATGATCGGTTATCACTCGGTTTCGGTCATTGCGGACGCGATCGTCAAAGGCAATTTAACGGGCGTCGAAGCGCAGAAAGCGCTCGACGCTTCGGTGCAAACGGCGCGGACGAAATATTACGACGGTTTGGAATATTACATGAAAATGGGCTACGTGCCCGAAGACAAAAATTCTTCGTCGGTTTCCAAAACTCTGGAATACGCTTACGACGATTGGACGATTGCGCAAATGGCGAAAAAGCTCAAGCGAACCGATGTTTACGACGAATTTATCAAGCGCTCGGAAAACTGGAAAAACGTTTATGACGCGTCAATCGGCTTTATGCGCCCGAAAATGTCGGACGGAAAATTTCGCGTAAAATTTGATGCTCTGCAAACGCACGATCAGGGATTTATCGAGGGTAACGCTTGGAATTACAGCCTTTACGTTCCGCATAATCCCGACGAAATGATTCGAATGATGGGCGGCAAACAGAAATTCGCCGCGCACTTGGACGAGCTTTTCACGATGCATTTGCCCGACGAATTTTTCGCCGACACCGAAGACATCACGCGCGAAGGCATCATCGGCAATTACGTTCACGGCAACGAGCCTTCCCATCACGTCGCTTATTTGTATAACTGGGCTGACGCGCCGCACAAAACGCAGGAAAAAGTGCGAATGATCCTCAAAAATCAATATCGCCCGACGCCCGACGGCTTGGGCGGCAACGACGACTGCGGTCAAATGTCGGCGTGGTTTCTCTTTTCGACTCTCGGCTTTTACCCGGTCGCGCCCGGCTCCGACCAATATTCATTAGGAAGCCCGGCAATCAAAACCGCCGTTCTAAAACTAGAAAACGGGAAAACCATGACTATCGAAGCGACGAATCAATCGGATAAAAACGTCTATGTCGAACGAGTTTCGCTCAACGGCAAGCCGCTCAATCGCCATTACATCACGCACGCGGAAATCATGAACGGCGGGAAATTGACGTTTATGATGAGCGATAAGCCGAAAGTTTAAGGAGAATTTGAGTTGGAAAAATTATAATTTGGTGACATGCAAAATTAGATTGCTTTCTTTTCAAATGCGGAAAATAAATATGGGAACTAAATACATCAATGTCTCTTTATTGTTTTTTATTTTGCTATTCTCTGTAATTCAAATTCCGGCACAGCAGGAAGCGATATTTAAGAAATTTGCAGGTACCTATGTTACTGGACACGAATTTGGTGGAGGTTCAATAAAACTTGAAACCGACGGAACATTTTCTGATGGCGGAGGCAGTGACGACGGCACTGAAGTTTCAACGTCCGGTAACTACACTCTTTCTGATGGAGTTTTGCATTTCAAAATTACGAAGCAAATGGGAAAACGCGCACTTGACAGAAAGGAGTTTAATTTGCTTGACCCCGAAGAAAGAAAGGAAATGTTTCGCGGTGAGGATACCGGCGAAGCAGAGAGAGAATTCAAACGTTTACCGATAGAATGGTCTGAACGCATTTATTTGATTAACGAAAGCGAGTTGAAAAACTTCGCCAATGCAATCAATCTTGGAATCGAACCTCGCTCATCGCTGATTTCAAGAGACGACTCCTCGCCTTGGTATGGGTCGTTTTACCTACGCAGTGGAGACGAACGAAAAAAAGTTATCGGAAATCCCAATCTGCCTGAAAAGTGGCTTTCTTTTTTATTACGTAAACCTCTAATAGCAAAAGTTACCGACATTCAGGAAGTTGAAAAAAGAGAATTCGTAACAATCAGCACAGTTACCATAAATAAAGGAAGCAAACATGGTCTTAAAGTAGGAATGCGATTGCTAAACAAAGATGAAGTTCCTTCTCAATGGGGTGGATTAGAAGTGATTTCTGTCGAAAAGGAAACAGCCAAAATAGAAGCGAGATTATCAAGAAATGAATTGAAGGTGGGAGACAAACTGAGTACAAGATATAAACCAAAGATGCTTTATTAATAACGGTAGTTTAACAGTTCAATGATAGTAAGTGTAAAACAACACCTTTTGTTTTTAGTGTCTCACTAAATTAAAAGCCGTTCCGATTTTAATGTCGTATCAAAAATTATGAATTCATCAAAACTTATCATTTCAATCTTTTTAGTTTTCGCCATCGTTTCGACTTCGCTCGCGCAGACGAAAGGGAAAATTGACAAAAAACAGCTTGCCAATCAGGTGAAAAGCGAATTTTTGCACGCGTGGAACGGTTATAAAAAATACGCCTGGGGACACGACGATCTGAAGCCTTTGAGCAAAAGTTACAAGGATTGGTATGCCGAGTCGCTTTTGATGACGCCGGTTGATTCGCTCGATTCGCTTTATCTGCTCGGGTTCAAACAGGAAGCCGATGCGACCAGGAAATATATCACCGAAAATCTTTCGTTCGATAAAGACATTGACGTGCAGAATTTTGAGATTACTATTCGTCTGCTCGGCGGGCTTTTGTCTGCTTATCAAATGACCGGCGATAAAAAACTTTTAAGTTTAGCCGAAGATTTGGGCACGCGTCTTTTGCCGGTTTTCAATTCGCCGACCGGACTGCCTTATAAATACGTCAATCTAAAAACCGGCAAAACGGGCGGCGAAATTTCCAATCCGGCGGAAACCGGAACGCTTCTGATCGAATTCGGAACGCTTGCCAAATTGACGAACAAACCGATTTTTTACGAAAAAGCCAAACGCGCTCTGGTCGAAACTTACAACCGGCGCTCGCCTATCGGTTTGGTCGGCACGCGCATTAATGTTGAAACCGGAAAATGGACGAACACGGCGAGCCACGTCAGCGCCGAAATCGATTCATATTATGAATATCTTTTGAAATGCGCGATTTTGTTTGATGACGCCGACTGCCGCAAAATGTGGGAAGAAAGCATCAAAGCGGTTAATAAATATAACGCTGACGAAATACGCGGCGAGCTTTGGTACGGTCACGCCGATATGAACACGGGAAAACGAACCGCGACGACCTATGGCGCGCTCGACGCGTTTTTTCCGGCGATTTTGGCTTTGTCGGGAGATTTGGAGCGCGCGAAAAGATTGCAGGATTCGGGCTTTAAGATGTGGACGAAACACGGCATCGAACCGGAAGTTTTCGATTATCAAAAAATGGAAGTCGTTCACGGCGGTTATCCGCTGCGCCCGGAAATCGTCGAATCAACTTACTATCTTTATCAATACACAAATGATGAAAAATACCTAAACATGGGCGCGCGCTTTTTCGACGATTTCGTCAAATACTGCAAAACCGACGCGGGCTACGCGAGTTTGAAAAGCGTCGTAACCAAGGAAAAATCGGATTCGATGCAGAGTTTTCTGTTTGCCGAAACCTTCAAATATTACTATTTGCTTTTCGCGCCGCAGAAAACTTTGGATTTCAAGAAAATCGTATTCAACACCGAAGCTCACCCGATAAAAAAAACCTGGTAAAAAATTAGTAACCGCCAACACATCGAAAATTTCGCGTTTCGTCGCGTTACGGAAACGTATCGCGACATTTTTGATTTCAGTTCGCAAAATTCCTCGTAAAATTCAATTGTAAAAACCGCGTGAAACTTTATGAAGAACCGCTTTCGTTAAATTGCGCGCCGCGTTCTCTTTTCAACTTTCCCTTAACAGCTGGGAAATTTTCAAAAATATAAGAAAAAACCGTAAAAAACATATGGTTTCCAACATATTAAGATTTGAGTTCTTTAAAAAACACAGCGATTTCGGCGCGTTTTTTCTGCGTCTCTTGATTGGCGTTTTCATTATTTACGGTGTCCAGGACAACGTCTTTAGCTTCAAACATATGGAAGAATTCGCCGGTTTTTTGCAGCAGCGAAACGTTCCGATGCCGTTATTTTCCGCCTTTCTTTCAGTCTACACGCAGCTTGTTTGCGGAATTATGATTTTGCTCGGAGCGTGGATACGTCTTGCCGCGATACCGTTTATTATAAATTTCATCGCGGCAGTCTTTATCGCTCATCTCGACGATACTTTTCGCGGGATGTTTCCCGCGCTGATGATGATTTCCGCCGGATTTTTCTTTTTGTTTCACGGCGCGGGAAAATTGTCCGTTGATGAAATGCTCGAAAGACGGGATAAAAAGCCGAATTAAATCGGGAGAGTAATTGGAATGCTTGATTTGCGAAAATTGTGAATTCACCAGCCGAATTGCCGATTTCTTATTCTTAATCTGAACAGTTTTTTTGTCACAAAACGATGATGCGCGGTGTTTATCTTTTGAAACTGTAATTTCAGCGAATCTGAACATTTTTGTCAGAGGACTTTCAACAAAATGAAAAGCTTTTATATTCATTGTTTCCGGAACGCCTTTTGCCGTCAACAGTCCGTTTATTCGCTCCCTTTCTTTTCGGTCGGAATAAAAAATGGGAAAGACACGAAAAATAAAGCGTTATATTCGTGTATAAAAGGATTTGCCGATCAATTCAGTTGTTTTTAGCAGTCACAGCTTTTCAGTTTAGAGTAGTTTAAACACGGCTTGCGACAACTTAGCAACGTCCCGTCACAAACTTAATTGCCGTTGCAGGATTCTATTAGATGATGAAGGTAGATTGTTACCGCTTTCAAACGGTGAAGGTCATTGGGGTCAAACGTAGTAATTTTTATTCTTGTAAATGAATCCGTAGATAACTGTGTTAACGCAATAAATTTAACATCATAAAAACTCGGAATAATCATCTTCCCGGCGGAAAACAGTTTATATGAATTCATTATGTCCTTGATAAAAATTACGAGTAATTTTGTTTTATGTGAGGAATTATTATGGAAAATCATACTGCGCTAAAGTCGAATCATGTGGATACGGAAGATATTTCCACAACCAATCATTCATATCAACTGAAAGATTTCGCCGCCAGCCGTATTCAGGCGGTTAAGTCTCTGGCGACGATATTAATGAAGGAGCTTGAACTGCTCGAAACATTGACGAAAGCAAATGAAGTCATAAAAAATGAAGAAATTTCATTAACGGATGCCGTCGCGCATTTCGAGTCCGAATTAATTCGCACCGCTTTGATTCAAACAAAAGGTCACCAAAGAAACGCCGCTCGCCTGCTCGGAACCAAAGTAACGACCTTGAATATGAAAATGAAACGATACGGAATTGATTGCCGGGAATTCACTTTTTTTGATTCCGAATACAACAATTAAAACATGAATCGTCAACAATTAAATGGCTCGCACGGTTAATTGTTTTTACTAAAAACTAAAGCGAAACCATCGTTACGAGATTCGCAAGAAAAACCGGAAAAGTTTTCGTCGTCATTTCATCTTCAATTATCAAATCGCGAAAAAACGCGGAACAGCAATAAAACTGTTCCGCGTTTTTTCGCGATTTGATAACGTCGACAGCTGCTAATAAATTCAATAAATTGAACAATTACAAACTTTTGAACTCCAAAGATTCGGATATTCTACGAAAATTTTGGAAATTTGAAATATTTGTCTCGCCAATTCTTTTTCGAGCGGAGTGTCTAAGCAAGTCTGAAGATTATTTTAAGAATTGTGCGAAGCCTCGAATCCACTCTGAAAGAGGTTTTTCGGCTTTCCAATATCACAATCACCTTCATTAATTTTATCCCGCTTAGGCTTGACTGTTAATTAGTTTCCCGGAAATCTGCACGCCGTTTATACAACCTTCAAACAAGCCCAGTTCCGAAGCCCAAGATGAACCTCCCGGCAAATTATTGACTTGAGCTTTGATGTTGCTCGGAATGGCTATTGCCAAAAACCTGTTGAAAGCCTTTTGATGCTTAATGTTCGTTCCATTTTTTGAAACTAATTCAATTTCCTGAATGCGGAATGACGGGCAAATAACAAAGCAGATTTAACTTGAGAGACAATTAATATGTATAGAACTTTAAAGCTGATATGTCTTTTAGTTCTCTTATCAGCAGCGGCGACGGCACAAACAACAGGTCGATTGTCTAGCGTGGTGTCAACGGCTAACGGCGTTTTGCCCAACGCGACTACCGTCGCCAGAGATAACAAAACAAATAAAGAACTAACCGTCGTTGCTAGCAATTCAAACCAAAAGTTGTTCGGCAATTTTTAATTCAAGGAGATGTAAATGAAAAAGAAATTTTTTGTGTTATTTTTGGCAATCTGTCTTCAAGCAATGATGACGATAGCCCAGACCACGACAGGTCGTTTGACAGGAACCGTTTCAAGTCCCGACGGAGTTATGCCTGGCGCGACGGTTACAGTGGTTGACCAAAAGACCGGCAAGTCACTAACGGCAGTAACTAATGAATCCGGGGCTTTTCAATTTCCACAGTTAGAGTTCGGTGATTACAGAGTTACTGTTTCCGCTGGCGGCTTTAAAACATTCGTCGCCAGCGACGTCAAGATTGACGTCGGGCGCGAGTATTCACTAAACCCTCAGCTTGAAATCGGTCAAGTTTCGGAAGAAGTAACCGTCACGGCGGGCGCCGAAGCAATTAACTCGTCAAACGCCGAACTTAGCACGACAATCAGCGGAGAGCAGATTCGCGAGCTTCCGTTGAACGGGCGCAACCCGCTCGACCTGATTAGCCTGCAAGCCGGCGCTAACCGGACGACCAGTTCAATTAACGGACAAAGATCGTCGTCAACCGATTATCGGCGCGACGGTTTGAACGTTCAGGATAATTTTATTCGCACCGGTGGATTTGTTTCCGATCAGCCAACAGTAGATGACGTTGGAGAATTTACCCTTACAACGCAAAACGCCGGAGTGGAAAACGGCGGCGGATCGTCCCAGGTTCAACTGGTTACGCCGCGCGGAGGCAAGGATTTTCACGGCGCGTTGTATGCATTCAATCGAAATTCCGCTTTTACCGCTAACACTTTTTACAATAATGAACGAGGTATCGCAAGACCGTTTTTGAACCGTAATCAATTCGGCGGCAGCATCAGCGGACCTCTGCCATTTTTCAACTTCGGCGAAGGCGGTCCGACATTTGTGAAAGACAAAGCCTTTTTCTTTTTTAATTATGAAGGCTTCCGTCTCGCTCAACAGGTTACCGCTACCGCTACTACTTTGCTTCCGCAGGCTAGAACGGGCGAATTCACATTTACGAGCGGAGGTCAGACAAGAACGATCAATGTTTTAACCGGAACTAATTTTGCCAGCCCTCTGACACCCGCTCAGGGCGGAACGCTGACCGTTGATCCGATCATTCAATCGCGTATTCTCAGTAGGCTTCCAACTTCGGGTAACGGGCTGCTTACTGGAACCAATTTTTTACAAGCAGTCAGTTTTCTTCGCGTAGACCCACGCGAAAGAAATTCGTATACGGGACGGTTTGATTACGACATCAACGACCTGAACTCATTTAACTTTGTCTATCGGCATAACGACGACATAGATGCTCGAACCGATACGACAATTAATTCGGGATTTTCACCCGTCCCCTTTGTCAATACGATGGGACCGACGGATTTTTTCGTTGCTGCGTATCGAACAACGATTGGGAGTAGATTTACCAATGAAATTCGCGGCGGATTACAAAACTCGGGCACTATTTTTGATGAAGGCGACTCGGTTCCCGATGATTTTTTAATTGGAGTTCCTTTAATTACCAATCCCGAAGGTTCTTTCCGTAATCAAGGGCGTAGAACGGAATATCGCAATATTCAAGACAATGCAGTTTACGCATTGGGCAATCACTCTTTTCGTTTCGGCGGACAGTTTGAATCGTATGGAATTGTATCCACAAATGATTCGGGAATAACGCCGACTCTTACCATCTCAACAACCGCGAATGTGAATACGCCGGGACTAACGGCTGCTGATATATGTGGAACCAATACCTGCATCAATACGACCGATCTTGCGCGCGCTAATTCTCTCCGGTATTTGCTCGGCGGAATCATTGGCAGCGCTTCGAGAACGGCAAATTTGGCAAGCATAGAACAAGGATATTCTTTCGGCGGCGCGGTCGAGCCGATCAGTTATAATATTTATTCGGCTTATGTTTCGGATCAGTGGCGCGTCAGACCTAATTTAACGCTTAATCTCGGTCTCAGATACGAATACTATACCCCTCTTAAGGTGCCGGTACCAATTTATTTGGAACCGGTGATTACGGATCCGAATAATATAGCAGCCAGTGTGAACAATCCGAATGGGACGCTTAACCTTATCGGCGGAAATGCCGGCAATCCAGGTCAATTTACCAACCCCGACAAGGATAATTTTGCGCCGAGCATTAGTTTTGCGTATTCTCCGCAGTTAAACAGAGGAATCTTCGCTAAACTGCTCTCCCCCGACTCGGTTATCAGAGGCGGTTTCCGCATCAATTACGTAAATGACGAGTATGTTAAATCACCTTTCACACTCACGCCTACCGGTTTAGGCGCTCAAACAATTCAAGCGAGAGATGCAGCCGGGCGAACTTCAGTGAGGTCAAGTTTAACGCCCCGTCCGGGATTTGATCCTCTTCCCTCATTTTCAGTCCTACCGACTGTTCCTCAGTTACCTGTTACCTTTGCACAATTCAATCAAAATGCCGGTTTTGTCAGTCAACTCTACGGCGTCGATCCGAACCTTCAACTTGGAAAGGTTTATGAATGGAACATCGGTTTTCAAACCAGCATCGGTTTCGGCAACGTCCTTGAAGTCAGATATGTCGGAAACAAGAGTAACGACCTTATTCGCACGACCAACTACAACGAAATCGACATCAGAAACAACGGCTTTTTGGATGATTTCCGTCGGGCGCAGGGTAATTTAGCCGCAACGGATGCCGAACGCCAGAGAAGAATAAACACTTGTGTATCGGGCGGCGGAACTTTAACGACTTGCACAAATCAGGTAAATACGACGCTTCCGCGCACCGGAGCTTTCAATGCGACTGTTCCGGGAACCGTGCAGTTGCCCGTCTTCAATCAGCTTGCGGGCGGCGGAGCCGCTGTTTTGCAAAGTACTACTTACCTTCCTAATCTTGAATTTGGAGCAGTCGGAACTTATGCTCAAAACCTTATTATACAAGGGCAGCGAGGCAATGTCGTATTCCAGCAAAATCCGAACATTTTCATAACTGAAATCATTACAAATGCCGGACGGCAGAATTATAACGCGCTTCAAGCCGAAGTTCGCCGACGCTTTAGCAACGGATTTTCGTATCAGGTTAATTACACTTTCCAAAAGACTTTGACCGACGTTCCTGACGACAGTCAAAACCGACAGGGTGAATTACAGGACAGCAGCAATCCAAACCTTAATTACGGTCGCCCGGATTATGACAGAACGCACACGATCAATGCCAATATGATTTTGGAACTGCCATTCGGTGAAGGAAAACGTTTCTTGAATCGGGGTGGGTTAACTAATCTGATTTTCGGCGGTTTTCAGTTCTCTTCAATTGTTAATCTTAGTTCGGGACCGCCGCTGGCAATTATTGACCCGCGCGGCACGTCATCGATTGCTTTTGTATCGGGAAGACAAACAGCCAGAAGCAGTTTAACGGGCGATGAAATTAAAGAATTGACCGGAGTGTTTAATACGCCGAACGGAAGGTTTTTTATTGACCCTCGTGTGTTGAACGCAACGATAACAAACTCGACGACCGGAGTAAGCCAAAGCGGGTTTGACCTGTATCAGCCGCTTCCAGCCGGATTTACTTTAACAAGCGTTCGCGGGGCAAGTCCGCTAGGAACCGCTCCGTTTCCCGGACAGGTTTTCTTCTTTAACAATGCCGGTGAAACCGGGAATCTGCCGAGAAACTTTTTAAATGGGTTGCCATACCTCAACTGGGACGCCGGTTTGAGTAAAAACATCCGTTTTTCAGAAAGGATGAAATTGCAGCTTCGTATGGAAGCCTTTAATGTTTTGAATAAACAGGTTCCCTTTTTCAGTGCAGACCTTAATGTAAACAGCACTTGCTTTGGCTGTATTGGGACGACCGCTACTACCTCTTCTTACAACGGCGCTCGAGTATTACAGTTCGGCGCGCGTTTTGATTTCTAACGATTTACAGCAATAACTCGCTGGATTTGCAGATTTAAGTGTCTGCCGGATGCCTTTCTCAGTAGAAAGGCATCCTTTTTATTTTCAATAGCGGCAAAATAATTTGCAATTTTCACCTTGATTAATAAACGCCTCTATTTAGTAAACTTCTATTAATTCATCACGCCAAAAAGCCGCGTCCAAACATTTGAATACAATCCAAAATGATGCATAAACACTTTGTTTGCAACAATTGGGAGAAATGGATTTTCTATAGATTTTCGGAGAAAACGCTTTTCAAATGCGTTCTTTGAGCAGACGAATTTTAAACTCCGCCTAAAACTTTTCAGCATAGACAACATTTTTCTCAGGGACGCGATTTATGAACGAAAATTGCACTTAACAGTAATTGGCACTTAGGTTAGCTGTTTGTTCTGTTCATTTTTTTGAACCATATACATTGAACTGAACATTTGGAACGAGTCGGAAACCCATCCGGCAGTTTTCAAGCCGATTCTTAAGTCGCCGAGAAATTATTAAGGAGTATCAAAATGAGAAAAAAAATTAATCATATAACTTTAATGTTATCTTTAATTTTCTGCTTTGTCTTTGCGGCAAACGGGCAGGAAACGACAGGTAACGTCGAAGGCACGATAACCGATCCTTCCGGTGCCATCGTTGCCGGAGCGACGGTGGAACTGGTCAGCCAGTCGTTTCGGCGCACCGTCACAACCAACGAAGAAGGATTCTTCCGTGCTTTGCAATTGCAACCCGGCATTTATACGGTAAACGCGACGGCATCTAATTTTCAGCCGTTTTCCAGAGAAAATATTCAGGTTCTGCTCGGTCAGACGACGCCGGTCAATATTCAGCTCGGCATCGGCAGCGTCGGCGCCGAAGTGACCGTCACCGGAGCCGACCAGCTCGCCATTGACCCGACTTCGAGCAGAATTCAAACGAATCTGACCGAACAGGAACTCGAACAACTGCCGCGCGGCACGAATTTCACATCGGCGCTCAAAGCCGTTCCGTCGGTTCGACCGGAACCGGCAGCCGCCGGATTTTCGATTGACGGCGCGACCGGCGTGGAAAACTCGTTTATTATCGACGGGCAGGAAGTATCGAATTTCCGCACCGGCGGTTTGAACAGCAACAACAACTTGCCGTTTCAGCTCGTCCGCGAACTGCAAGTCAAAAACAGCGGTTTTGAAGCCGAATTCGGCGGCGCGACCGGCGGCGTCATCAACGTCGTCACGAAAAGCGGCGGCAATGATTTTCACGGCGAAATCGGCGCCGAATTCGATTCGAGCAAACTGCGTTCTAATCAGCGCGCTCTTCTGCGAGCCGATGAAACCGCGCTTTCTTATATTTTCCCGCGTAGAGACGAAGGAGTTGATTTTTTCCCGTCCGCTTCGCTGAGCGGTCCGATTATTAAAGACCGAATGTGGTTTTTCGGCAGCGCGACGCCGCAATATTACAGTTTCACGCGCAATTACAGATTTGCCGACGGCACTGAAAGAAGCTATACGCGAAACGAACAGCACGATTATTATTTCGGGCGCATTGACGCCTCGATCACCAATAACCTTCGCATTTACAGCACTTACACATACAATCCGGTGAAGGTAAACGGATTGCTTCCGCTGTTCAACAGTTTGGCTTCGCTCGACGATACTTTAAGAGCAGGTGGTTCGGTTACTTATCCTTCCGAGGAAGCGCAGAGAAATTTAGGCGGACGAAATGCCGCGACGAACTTTAATATCAACGGCAACTTTGTCGCGACGTCGAATCTGGTTTTCAGCGCTCGATTCTCGCGCGGTTATCTGAACGAAGGTTTTGACTTCGCGACTAATTCCGGCAGCTACGGAGTTCCGACCGTGACGCGTTTTCAGTGCGTGACAGCCGGTTTTCAATGCGGCGCGGGTTTTAACAACGTGCCGACCAACGACCGCATTATCCGCGATGTTTCGATTCGTAAAAATTTCGACGCTGACGTCAGTTATATTCTCGACAATTTCGGCGGACGTCATCAATTCAAAGCCGGTTATCAGCGCTTTAACATCTCTAACGATGTCGCCTCCGGCTATGTCGAACCGGGTCGCGTTCTGTTTTATTTCGGGCAAACGACGACCAGCGACTCCGGCGTCAGTTTCGGCGCTCGTCCCGGCGAAGTCGGTTATGCTCGTCTGGTTTTAATCGGCGAATTCGGTAAAGCCAGCAGCAAAAATGAAGGAATTTACGTTCAGGATTCGTGGCAGCCGCTGAACAATTTAACGATTAATCTCGGTTTCCGCACCGAACGCGAAAATGTTCCTTCGTTTACCGAAGGTTTTGAAGGACTTCAATTTGATTTCGCCGATAAAATCGCCCCGCGTTTCGGCGTCGCGTGGGACGTTTTGAGCAACGGCAAATTCAAAATTTTTGCCAATTACGGTCAATTCTTCGACCGCTTTAAATATGAACTGCCGCGCGGATCGTTCGGCGGAAACATTTTTGACGATTATCGCGCTCCGCTTCTCGCCTCGATGCCCGATATTTACAGTTACACTAAACCGTATGTTCTCCAAAACGCTTTGTCATACATCAACTTCCGTGTTCCGTCGAACGATCCGGCAGATTTCAGAGTTGATCCGGATTTGAAACCCGTTCGTCAAACCGAATATACGGTCGGCACGCAGATTGATTTAGGAGCGAATACGATTCTCGGTGCGCGTTTCACGCACAAACAACTCGACACAACGATTGAAGACATCGGTTTTCACGATGAAAATGATGACGAATCTTATTACATCGGAAATCCCGGAAGAGGCATCTGCGCTCTTGCAGCCTGCGGTCGATACAACGTTGGTGCAGAGGCGACAAAACCGGAACGCAAATACGACGCGCTTGAAGTTATTATAGACAAGCGATTTTCGAGTAATTTCACGATTAACGCCAACTATACTTTCAGCCGTTTGTTCGGTAATTATTCGGGTCTTGCCAGCACCGACGAATACTCCGTCAACCAAACATCGCGCGACAGCCCGAACGCCAACCGATTTTTCGATACGCCGTTTGACGGATACAATATCGGCGGCGGACGTAATAACGGTCGTTTGGGAACGGACCGCCCGCACGTTTTCAAGTTCTTCGGAGCTTACACGTTCAACAACGAAAATTCGTTTATTCGCTTGCCGTCGAATCAGGAACTCGAATTGTCAACGTTCTTCACGGCGCAGTCGGGAACGCCGATTACGACCCGCGTTGATTTGATTGATCACGCATACATTCCGCTGTTTGGTCGCGGCGATCTCGGCAGAACCGAGAGATTCACGCAGGCTGACGCGGCGCTGGCTTATCGCTACCGATTCGGCAGAGATAATCGTTTCGGAGTTCAATTTAACGTTGACGTGCTCAATTTGTTTAACGAAGCAAATACCGTCGCGCAATTTGAAACGATCTCGCAGCATATTTTCGATATCAACGACTTCGAGCCGTTCGGCGTGACGATTGCAAACCGGCAGGATTTTGACCGCGCCTTTTTCGACGGCAGAATTACCGCCGACAGAATCACGACGCTGGTCAATACTTGCGTAGATACTGATTCTTCCACACCGGGAAATCAGTGTGATTCAGTTGAACGCGACGCGCGTTACGGACAAGGTCAGTTCTTCCAGGGACCGCGTTCGATTCGTTTCGGATTCAAGTTTACCTTTTAGGTGAATTTCGAATTTCGATTAATTAAAAAGGCTGCTCTAAATTGAGCAGCCTTTTTTTGTTATTTGAAATCGAGTATTTCTTCAATCAACTGCATCATTTAGAACTCGCCTTTTGACGCAATTGCGCAATCGTTTGTTTGATCTTTTCGGCTTCAGCAAGGTCAGAGGTTTTTTTCAGAAAAATTTCCAGTTTATCCGCTGCTTCGGCATATCGTTTTTGCTCGCTGTATAATCTGGCTAACTGCCACTGCACTTCCGCAGATTCGCCTTTGCTTAATTTATCGGCTTTGATGAGCGCGGTTTCGGCTTCGGTCAATTTGCCTGTTTGCTGAAGCGTGATGCCGAGCCATAAATGCGCGTTGGCGGATTCGTTGTAAAGTTCGACGGCGCGGCGAAAGCCTTTGACAGCCGAATCCGTTTCGCCCAAACGATAATACGCCAGCGCCAGACCGAACGTGCTCGAAAAGCTTCGCGGATTGATTCTGACGGCTTCTGTCAAAAGCACGAATGCCGGTCGGTAAGAACCGCGCATCACGTATTCCGTTCCCAAACGGTCAAGCGCCAGAAAGTATTCGGGAAAAGCTTCAATCGCACTTTTCAGTTTTTCGTATCCTTCCTTTTCCTTTTTATCGCGCAAAAAAGCGATGCCTTCTTCGTATAATTTCCGCGCCGTTTCCGGCACGTTTTGAGCGAAAACCACGCCCGGCGCAGCCAGCGGACCGCTTGCGCCCGCGTTTTTCTTCACTCTCAGGTAAAAATCCACCTGCTCGCTGGTCGAGCCTCTGCCGGCGACGGGCGAAACGCTGATAAGAGCGACGTCGCGCGTTTGTTCTTCATAATCGCTTCCATACGGCAGAATTTTCAATTTGAAATTGCCGTTCGGAATTCCTTTGAACGTATAAAATCCCGAGCCGTTGGTTTTCGTACGTGCGAGCGTATTGTATGTATCGCTTTGCAATTCGACGTAAACCTGATCCACCGGACGGCGCGATTCATTGAAAACAAAACCGCTGATGCTGTTTCTGTTCTGGACAAAATTTTCAGATTGCCCGCAAAGCGAACGCCCAAACGCCGAACTGCCGATTAAAACAAAGATAAAAACAAACAACGCGCTGTATTTTAAAGACGATGCTTTTTTCATATTAGTATTTCTTTCAGAAGTTATTTAGCTAAAAAACGTGGAATTGAACTGTGACGACCTTCAACGCGCGAATGTTAAATTTGTTGATACAAATCGCCAATCGTTTACGCGAATCACAAGTAATTACCGGCGCGGGACGATTTTCCAGAGTTCTCCGTTCGTCTCATCAGTCACGACATATAACGCCCCGTCCGGTCCCTGCCGCACGTCGCGTATCCGCCGACTGCGGTCAGTGAGCAAGTGTTCTTCACCGGTAACCCGGTTATCTTTGATGACCAGACGGACGAGACGCTGCGATGCTAAACCGCCAATAAACAAGTTACCGCGCCACGCAGGAAAAGCGCTGCCCGTGTAAAATTGCGCGCCCGACGGCGCAATGATCGGATCCCAGTAATAGATCGGCTGCTCGTAGCCTTCTTTTTGCGTTGCGGCGCTGGCGAACGATTCGCCCGAATATTCCTCACCGTAAGAAATAACCGCCCAGCCGTAATTTTTCCCTTTTTCGAGCAAATTCAATTCATCCCCGCCCTGCGCGCCGTGTTCGACCGTCCACAAACGCCCGTTTTCGTCGAACGCCGCCGACTGGACGTTGCGATGTCCGAGCGTCCAGATTTCCGGCATCGCGTCGGTTTGCTTGGCAAACGGATTATCGGCGGGCACTGAACCGTCCGGGTTGATACGAATGATTTTGCCGATATGACTCCCGAGCTGCTGCGCCTGCGGGCGGGTCACCTCTTTATCAAAGCGGTCGCCGAGCGTGATATACAGCATTCCGTCGGGTCCGAAGGCGAGCCGCGAGCCGAAATGCAGACCGTTGTCGTAAGTCGGCATCGCCCGGAAAATTACGCGCACCTGTTCGAGATTGCGCCGGTCGGCGGTTAGAACGCCGCGCGCGACGCTCGTGCCGCTGCCGCCCGCGCGCTGTTCGGAGAAGCTCCAAAAAATCGTGTTGTCGCGCTCGAAACTCGGACTCAAAGCAACATCAAGCAGTCCGCCCTGACCGCGCGCCGTAATCGGCGGCAAACCGCCTTGCCCGCTCGCTGCCGAAACGCCGCCCGCACCGACAGGCAAAAGCCCGCCTATCGGCTGTCCGATTTCGCCTTTCGCCGAGACGATACGCAGATTTCCGCTTTTTTCAGTAATCAAAAAATCGCCGTTCGGTAAAGGTTCGACCGCCCACGGTTTATTGAGTCCTTTGGCAAGAACTACCACTTCAAAAGCGACATCGGATTTTACCGCGCAAGCCCGCGTTTGTCCGGCAAACGCGGGACGCTGCTCGGGCGCGTTCGCCTGTCGAGTCTCGAGCGGAGCGCATTTGCTTTGGTTACTTTGGTTACTTTGGTTACTTTGAGGGGTTTTCGGCTGAGTTTGAGCGCAGGCTGCGGTAACAGCCGTTAAAAAGATCGTTAAAAAAAAAGCTGTCCGGTTTCTATTCATAGTTTTCATCCTCAAAAATTACTTAGATTTTATAAGTATGAATGATGGTTGCGAGGATGTCCATTAACTTCTTCGCGCGATGTATTAAGCAGTGGCGGTATTGAATGGATTGAAAAAAGCGAGTTCAGCTTTTGATTCGCTATGCGCTGCATAGTGAGTTTTACGACACATAACTTTTATTTCTTTTGACCTTTGCGCTGTATTATCCAAACTGTGTTCGAATTAACTTGGGAAATTTTTAATTTTTCAAAATTCCTCATCTTTTTAATTTTAATATTACGAAGTATGGACGAAACACGCGACATTAATTTAACCGGAACCGGCTCGGCGGCATTATTGAAGAAAACGGCGAGTTTGTAATTTACGTGCCTCATTTGCGCTACATTTCCTAAACGCACGGAGAATTGATCGAAAAATTCGGCGATTACGCCCCGCTCGAATATGTCAGATAAATGTTCTTGCAGATAATTGATTTCGTGACGGGTGCTGTTTTTCCGCCCAATTCTTAATCTTTTCGGTGCGGACATTTTCGCGCATATGACAAGGCAGCCGGAAAAATCGGCTTCCTTGTCATTAATCGGCATAATCAGTCTTGGTTGAATCGAAAGAATAGTCGTTGGCATCGCTATAATTAGTCGTCTTTTGCAGACGGACTTTGATCGTCTGATTATCGGCGCCAGCAATATTGCCCGCGCCGGAGGT
>JAESGR010000230.1_pt1 | contig 71156 bp, 69 predicted proteins | sample 9269771 | NCBI WGS metagenome assembly JAESGR01 (sample SAMN15739572, study PRJNA653492) | algae metagenome | isolation source: Chroococcus sp. CMT-3BRIN-NPC107 and co-occurring heterotrophs from well... | place: USA: Clark Mountains Wilderness, California | collected 2010-04-18 | reverse complement strand
GTGGCAGCGGTCCAAACGTCCGTTCCTTACGGCCCATCATGGTCGGCCAGTCCTTCCGCGCAGCGGGTCAGCAGAAGAACCGGCATCCTCTCAACCACCGGCGCGTTTTTCAACAGGCTGGACCGTTTGTGAGACGCGCAACCAGTTGCCGAGGTGAACGAACCTTTCCCCAGACTTCAGCGCCTCAATTGTCGTCTCACTATCAACCTCTCACAACTTGCGCGATGTGCTGGTTTTGATCCGCGTTCACCACAGGTCAAGCCGTGGCCCCAAGCCTGTGTCGAGGATGGAGAGCCAGCTTACCGGCCACCCGATACCCACGACGCCAACGCATCGCTTGACCGCGCGTTGTACTCCAGCCCGGAAGCCTCTGGCTGGAGCACGTTGGCGACCCCGGCCATCCCCTGGACGGGGGAACTGAACGAGGGTTGGTGTGCCGCGCCAGCAGCAAGAGGCTCCGTGATCGAATCGCTATGCTTCATGGTCTCAAAGCGCCCGGACACCGGAGTGCACCGTTCCCGAAGCCGTGGGCACACCATCAATGGGAAGGGAGCATCAGGTGGTCGATCACGCACGGCAGCCGTTGGTCGCGGAGCCGCCTGGCTCTGCCAGCATCCTGGCCATTGCCGCCCATCCCGATGACATCGAGAGCTGGTGCGCGGGCGCCCTGGCCTGCGCCATCGACCGGCGCAGCGAGGTGCGCCTGCTCCTGGTGACCTCCGGGGACAAGGGCAGCAACGATCCCGCCACCACCCCTGCTGCAGTCGGTGCCCAGCGGGAAGCGGAAGCGCGCGCGGCGGCGGTGGCGCTGGGGATCGTCGAGGTGGCGTTCCTGCGGTACGCCGACGGCGAGCTGGAGGACACCCGGGCGCTACGCCGCGACCTGGTCGCCTGGATCCGGCGGTGGCGCCCGGAAGTGGTCTTTACCCACGACCCGGAGCACCCGTTGCCTCCCTACCTCAGCCATCGCGATCATCGCGTGGTGGGACGGGCCGTCCTTGACGCGGTCTACCCCCTGGCCCGGGATCCGCTGAACTTCCCCGAACTCCTGGAGCAGGGGCTGCCGCCCCACATCGTGCGCGAGGCCTGGCTCTTCGCCAGCAGCATCGCCGATATCTACGTCGATATCAGCGCCGGTTTCGAGCGGAAGATCGCGGCGCGTCTCGCGCATGTCAGCCAGACGCCCGACCCCTCGGCGCTCCCAGAAAACTGGCGATCTCGAGCGGCGGGGATTGGTGCGGCAGCCCACTTGCCGCTGGCAGAGGCCTTCACGGTCCTCAGGCTGGAGTGACGAGCGTACAGCTATGCCTCTCCATCGACCCGGACCCAAACTGCACCGACTGGGCGGCAGACAACGCGCGGGCATGGGGCTAAAGATGCGAGCGACCCGGTATCGTGACAAACGGGCAGGCCCACCGAGACGCTGGCGATGGCCTGGTCTGCTGCTCGTCGTGCTGTTCCTGAGTCACGACGGCTTGATGGCCCTGGAGAGCGGTGCTCCGCCTCATGCGTCTGCCGCAGCGATGCACCACGGCGTACCGCCATCTCTGTCCCAGCATGCCCATGTTTCCTCTCACGCTGCCGCCCCGTCGCCCGAACATCCTGAACAGTGTGGGGTTGGCGCTACAGCACTTCCCCGGGGTTTCGCCGCGTCCTCCCCCATCTCCCAGCTGCCCGCCGGTTGGAGCCTGGACCGTGCTCCGTCTCCGCCGCAGCAGGCGGTACTCGCCTGGGAGGAGCCGCACTGGCCACCAGGCACGCGGCGCGCGCTGTGGCAGGTCTATCGGATGTAGCCCTCGGACGCCTACCTGGTCCGTTTCGTTTGGCAGCGGCAAACCTGCTGCGTGTTCCAAGGCGTTTGATGTGGTCTTGTGTTCGAGAGGAACCATCATGCATATCATGAAAAACACGGCCGTTGCCGCGATGCTGCCGGCCTTCGTGCTCATGCCCGCCTTCGCCACCTCCAGTGGCTCCGCCCAGGACGTGTCTCCGACAATGACCCAAAGCTGTGAAATGGTGGCGGCGTCGCCCATGTCCGGTATGGAAGGGATGACGCTGGGCACGCCGATGGCGGGGGATGAGCACGACATGGCTGGCATGACCGTAGAGTTCGACCAGCTCTACATCGACATGATGCTGCCGCACCACGCCAGCATCATTGCCCTGGCGCAGGCCGCGCAGGACCGGCTGACCGATGAGCGGCTGCAGGTGATTGGCGGGAACATCATCACCTCGCAGTCTGCTGAGAACGAGGAACTGCGCGGCTACCGCGAGGCCTGGTACGGCAGCGCCGAGCCAATGCCGATGCACGGGGCCATGATGGGCATGATGACCGAGATGATGCCTGGCATGGGGGACATGGAGTCCATGCATATGCAAATGGACCCGCGAGCCCTCGTGGCGGCGTTCTGCGCTGAGGAGAACGCGGACCTGGCCTTCATCGAACTCACGATCCCACACCACGAGATGGCCATTCGGGCCTCAGAGGCCGCGCTCGATCAGGCAACGCACGACGAGCTTCGAGGTGTCGCGGAACGGGTGATCACCGATCAGCAGCGCGAGATCGAGGAACTGGAGCAGATCGCCGTCGACCTGGCCGGCGAGGCCACCCCGGCCTCCTCCTAGCGGGAAGAAGCAGACGAGGGGCGCGTGCGCCCCTCATCTGCCGTCGATCGCGAAATGGGCAACGCGCTGGCGACTACCCTGGCAGAGAGGCAGAGGACACGAGGTATCGCAGCACGCGGCCTGATCGAGCCCGTGGTAACCAATCCCCGATCAGTGATGACCGGGGCCATCACTTCGCGGACCACCGGCTCCCGCGATCCGCCGCCCTACGGGCACTGGCCGATCCCTCCCGCATCGAAGCAGTCATCGAGGTCGTTGCCCGTGATACTGCTCCCGCCGGAGATCTGGAGCAGGCTATCCAGGAGATAGATGCCGGCGCCCACGCCCTCGGGGTCGGCGCGGTTCCCCGTGATGCGGCTCCCGTTCAGCATACGGACCTGGTCGCCGGCCGCGTAGATGCCGCCGCCGAACCCGGTCGTCGTGTTCGTGTCAACGTCGCTGTCATCGAGCGTGAGAATGCCATGCTGCGCAAAGATGCCAGCCCCAGCCCCGGCGGTACGATTGCGGGTGACGCGGCTCTGCGTGAGCGTGAGGGCTCCAGCGTTCGAGATGCCGCCGCCAAGTAACACATCGGCGACCGCCTCGTTATCCGAGACGGTACACCGTGTTAGCTGCGCCTCGCTGATGATGTGGATACCGCCCCCTGCTGCGCGGAATTACCCGTGATGGTGCAGTCGCTCATCGTCAGCCGCGTCCCAGCCCAGATACCGCCGCCTCGCCCCTCTTCGCTGAGGCCTGGTACGGTCGCGTTCCCGCCAGTAATGCGCACATTGCGCACGCCTATGGTGAAGCCGCCTGTGGCCTCGATGACGCGGCCGTTGTTGCCCCCGTTGAGGATCGTGTCACCCGGGCCGGTCCCGTTGCCGGCGCCGACCAGCGTGACGCTACGCTCCAGCGTCAGGTTGACATCGTAGGTACCGGGGCAGAGCCGGATCTCGGCCACCGGATCGGCCAGGGCAGACGTCAGCGTCGGATCGAGGCACCCGCTCGCGCAGACGGTGCAGGGCTGGCAGCTCCCGCCGTCTCAAAGGGTGTGCGCTGGGCATTGGGTCGAGCTGGTGCAACCAACACAGGTGGTGTTCGCACAGATCGGGGTCGGGTTGGCGCACGCGCCACACGCCGCTGCTCCCTGCGGCGAACGCTTCTTCTTCTTTTTCTTCCCTTTCCGCTTCTTGCCGATCACGTCATCCGGGGTACTGAAGTGGCCGAATCCCCAGAGCCCGAGAAGTCCGAAGCTGCGGCGGCGTGACAGAGGAACGGCCAGCCGTGCGACAAGGTCATCAAAACACCTGGAGTCCATGGCGACCTCCGTGCACGACGCCCTGCAACGAACCGCGGCGTATCGCACAGGCTGTGATCTGCCATCGTGGAAACTACGGAGGTCGATGCGGTTTTTGCACGGCGCGTTGGCAGCGCGGCGGTTCGGGGTGTTCCCGGTCACAACGCGGGTATCCTCCAACTGGATGTCGTCGGTTTCTCGTCATCAGCAAGCCGATCCTGCGGCGGTGACGCGCCCCCCATTCGTGCTGGTGCTGGAGGATGACCTGGGGCCGTGTGCCCGCGGGGCCGTCGATAACGGTATGGCGGATGACGAGTAGGCGCGCCTCAAGCAAGCCCCGGATGCATTCGTGCGGTAGGTGGTAGGACAAGGGACCAGCTATGAGCCAGATCAGTGAGCGCAACGCGACTCGCGATGAGCACGAACACGAACACGATCATGGCGATGGTGAGGGAGACGCGCCTGGTCATGCAAATGGGCCAGGCCACTCCCACGATCACGGCAGCGGGATCATCGGTTGGTTCAAGGGCACCTTCGCGCACTCGCATGACATCCACGAGAAGGTGGATGATGTCATGGAGTCCCACGAGCGTGGCTTCTGGGCCACGAAATGGGCGCTGGTCAGCCTGGCGATCACCACCGCTATCCAGCTCGTCATCGTCTACTTCTCTGGCTCCACCGCCCTCTTCGCCGACACCATCCACAACCTGGGGGATGGCGCGAACTCTATTCCGCTGCTCGTCGCGTTCTGGCTGCAGCAGCGCGGTCGCTCGCGCACCTTTACGTATGGCTTCGGTCGTACGGAAGATGTAGCCGGCGTCATCATCGTGGCACTCATCGCCGTCTCCGCCGTGGTGGCCGGCTACGAGTCTGTGCGCAAGATCATCGATCCCCAGCCCATCAGCTACCTGGGATGGGTCGCTGCCGCCGCCATCGTCGGCTTCATCGGCAATGAGGTGGTGGCCTGGCTCCAGATTCGGACTGGCAAGCAAATTGGTTCTGCTGCCCTGGTGGCCGACGGCCAGCACGCCCGCATTGATGGCTTCACCTCGCTGGCGGTACTCATTGGCGTGGTGGGCGTGCTCATTGGGGTCCCGGTTCTGGACCCGATCATTGGCCTGGTCATCACGGCCACGATCCTGTGGATCCTCAAGGATGCCAGCATCTCCATCTTCCGCCGGCTCCTCGACGGCATCGAGCCGGAGATCCTGGCCAAGGTCGAGCACGCGCCGATGCATGTCGAAGGTGTGCAGGGCGTCCATGAGGCACGCGCCCGGTGGCTGGGACACCGCGTGCACGCCGATCTTCATCTAACAGTCGATCGTGATCTGTCCGTCGCGGAATCTTACGCCATCGTCGAACGCGTCCAGAAAGCGCTGGCCGAGCACGTGCCGGCGTTCGGCGAAGCCACTATCCACGTCTGCCCGTGTAATCACGCGGACGCGGGCGCACCCGCGTCCGCGTGAGGTCTCTGCTCCTCCTGGGCCTCACCGCCTACCCCTACTGACTGGGTTGGTCACGCCGTTGAAACACAGCAGATACCCGATCGCTTTCTCGCGCCGCGAGCACCTGTTCTTCCTGTTTCTCTTGTTCTTCCCGGCTTCAGCGTCTTCCACAAGCCCGGTCCCTGCCACACCCATCAGGCCGAGCAGCCCCAGGGTTCGGCGTCGCGTCACGTGCGACGTCAGCAGGGTGGCGAACGCATCGAACGGATCAGCAGCCATCTTCGCCTCCTGAGCCATCGTGCTAGTCAACGACTGTCAAGGTATTGGCCCAGGGCGTCAGGGACATCAGGAAAACTACGTATTTCCGCGAGAGCGTGGAGCCATTGGCGTTGAGATTGCACCCGCGTCCAATCATCCTCTGGGCCCCGTGAACGGCTCTTCCCGCCTGTGGCTGACCCGGCTCTATCCCTGGTCGATATCGTGTGAACGTCGGGAGGAAACGTGGGCTCACCCCTGTGCTACCGTGTGTTGCCACATCTGGAGAAACCGAGCGATACGGCAAGGTGAGAGCGCGTGAACGCAGCCACACTTGACGCCCTGCAGCAGCACCTGCGCGCCCCGCTGGTTACGCGGTCGCACGGGGCCTACGACGACGCGCGCCGGGTGTGGAACGGCATGATCGACCGCCGGCCGCTGCTGATCGCCCAGCCGGAAACCACGGCGGAGGTGGTCACGGCGGTCGCGTTCGCCCAGGAACACGGCCTGCCCCTTGCGGTGAAAGGCGGCGGGCACGGGGTAGCCGGGCGGGCAGTCTGTGACGACGGCCTGGTCGTCGACCTCTCCCGCATGCAGGCCGCTCAGGTGGACCCTGTTGCGCGCACTGCCTCCGTCCAGTGCGGGGCGACGCTGCGCGCCCTGGATGCGGCAGCCCAGGCTCACGGCCTGGCGACAACGGCCGGGATTTACCGCGAGACGGGCGTAGTGGGGTTGGCGCTCGGTGGTGGCGTGGGCCTGCTGATGCGCCGCTACGGGCTGACCTGCGACAACCTGCTGGCCGCGGAGGTGGTGACGGCGGACGGCCAGGTGCTGGAGGCCAGCGAGCACGAGCGTCCAGACCTGTTCTGGGGGCTGCGCGGCGGCGGCGGCAACTTTGGCGTGGTCACCCGGATGGACTTTCGGCTCCATCCACTGTCGCACGTCACCGCCGGCCGCATCACCTACGACTTCGCCGATGCGGCTGCCGTTGGGCAGGTGTACCGGGAGGTCCTCGCCGACGCTCCAGACGAGTTGCAGGCGTACCTCTCGTACGGCACCTCGGAGGGTGGCGGGAAAATGGTGTCGGTCGTCCTCTGCCACAGTGGATCACGCGAGGCCGGGGAAGCGGTGCTCGCGCGGTTCCGCCGGGTGGCGCCGCCCGTGGCCGAGCAGGTTGGGTGGATGCCCTACCTGCAGATTCAGCAGCACTGGGATGATGCGTTTCCGTTCGGCATCCTGACCTTCTGGAAGTCCAGCTTCCTGGCCACGATCTCGGAGGACGCGCTGCGCGTCTGCCAGGAGGCCATCGCGCGCCAACCGCTGCCGGGGTGCAGCGTCGATGTCGAGCCGATGGGCGGGGCCGTGGCGCGCATCGCCCCGGACGCCACCGCCTTCGCGGACCGGGACGCGGCCTCGACGTTGCTCATCACCAGCGGCTGGCATGACCCGCGCGAGTCTGAGGCGCGCATTGCCTGGGTGCGGGAGACCTACACCGCCATACAGCCTCATGCCAGGGCCTCGGCGTACGTCAACTACCTCGACCAGGGCGACGAGGACCGCACAGAAGCGGTCTACGGCGGCAACTACCAGCGCCTGGTCGAAGTCAAGCGCCACTACGATCCCGAGAATGTCTTCTGCCATAACGCGAACATCCGCCCCTGATCAGGCGCCCTGGAGCAACAGGAGAACGCCTGGTGGTGCCGAGATGAGCAGCGGATGGCGACTCGCCGTGCGCTCGCCACCAGGTCATCGCCAATTGACCGGCTTCCTGGATCGAGGCGCGGAGCCAGTGCGCACGGCCAGTCCCGGGGCGGCCATGAGGCGGCTTCTCGCTAGAAAAGGGGCGCGTGGGCTGGGGTTTTACCCCACCCCCCCGCGCCCCTGGCGCCGACCCCAAGCCCCACGATCACGCGACTATTAGCCGATGATCGGGTTGGCCTCCGCCGCGATGCGGTTGAAGACGTCCGTGGCCCAGCCTGCTGTTCTGGAGGCAAACGTGCCGTTGGTGGTCATGTTCATCCTGGCGCAGTTCGCGTCCCCAAATTCGTTGCCTGGTCCCCACTCCCAGGCGTACCAGCCAAAGCCCTTGGCGGAGGCCTTGGTCATGATGGCGTTGTAGTCACACTCGCCGTTGCCCAAGCAGATGCTGTTGTTCCCATTGAAGGCGCCCCACTGCGAGAACTCGCCGATGACCAGGGCAAAGCCAGTGTTGAAGGCCGCCGTGAACTGCTGTTCGATGAAGGCCGCGTTCCCGCCATTGTTCTTCGGCCAGTAGGGGTGGACCGAGAAGATGAGGTTGGGATCGACGTTCAGCAGATCGTTTGCGCCGGCGACGACCACGTTGAGGTTCTTGCCGAAGTCCGGGGCGTCGATGACGAGCGGGGTGCGGATCCCGGCACTGCGCATCTGGCGGATGACCGGCGTGTAGGCCGAGACCCACTGGTTGGCCGTGACGGTGTCATCGCCCACCTCGTTGCCGATGTTGATGAGCAGATTGCCCCCGGCCTTGAAGATGACCTCTAGCACGTCGTTGCGCGTCCAGTAGGTCGCCAACCGTGGCAGCTTGGAGAGGTCTCCCGTCGCGTCGTGCAACTCGATCATTGGCAGCATCTTGTTGGCCTGGCAGTTGGCGATGAGCGCGGCCAGGTCGTTGACATTGGTGGGGCCATTGTCGTCTTCGATGGCCCAGACGATGCGCACCGTATTGGATTTGGATTTGGCGATCTCGGCGAAATAGGTGTCGCCGCGCGGGTCGTTGTCATCGAAGACCGACATCTTGTTGACGCCGCGGAGTTGCACCGGGTCACCACCCGTATCCAGGATGGTGCGGCCACTCACTGTGAAGACGGGTCCGTTATACGGAGCTGGTCCGTTACCACCGCCGTTGTTCCCGCCGCACTTCCCGGCCTTCTTCTGCTTCTTCGTGCACTTCTTCTTATTGCCGCCCTTCTTTTTCTTCTTCGCGCCGGCGTCGTCCAGGAGGGACAGGCCCACGAGGCCCGCTACGCCACCGGTCAGGCCGGAGAGGAGCCCGCGTCGAGACGGCGTGAAGTCTGTGCTGCTCAGCGAGCGAGCAAGGTTGTCGACGTGTGTGCGTTCCATCGATGCGCTCCCGATTCTGCTGGGTGATGCGAGCCGGCCATCCCGGTCGTTGGTCGCATCTTGCGCCTGGAGTGGCATGGAGAGCGGTCTGTGCGAGCACAGTGAGGGTGTGTGCTTCGTCACAGTGAACGTGTGCTGCCGAGGTGGGAACGGGTAGTGCCAGCGAGGAGTTGGGAGGGCGGAAGCGGCCTTCTGCACCCTGGTGCACCGTCAGCGACTCCCTCTGCATATGGGGTCTGCAGTTACAGGCCGTGCTGCCGACTGTGCAGGAGGAATAGTCTCTCTCAGGCCGCGAACACCTCGGCGATGATCGTGAGGCGTGGCGGGCGCAACGGCCGGCCGGCGCACCTCACGTGCCGGATACGCCGCCTGGCGACATGCCCCGGGTTGGCCGCCATAGAGCAAATAGTGCGAAGGTGAGACGGTGTTTCACCATACGGGATGGCCGCGCCACAGAGCGCAAGACAGACGAAGGCGAGCTGGTCGAGTCGGGTGCAGACACCGGTGCCTGTGGGTCAGTCGTCGCAGGCGCCGACATGGGTTCGGCCACGTTCGCCCGCGCACGTACCTCCATCCAGCAGACACAGGTGCCGCCCACATCAGTCCTACAGGCGGTGCTTCTTCCTGGCCTTCCTGAAGACGCTGAGCGTCTCACCCCGACGACAGAGGGTGGCTTTTTGCTGTTTCCTGGCCTCGGTTGGCACGGCCTCTCGCATAAGCAGGCCAGCGAAGGGCCGCGGCGCCCTCCCGGCGCGAGGGAGATTCGGAGACCAACCGGGCCAGAGTATCGCCGCGATCAGTGTCCGCGGTGGCCTCCAGGGAGTGAGCTCATCCTGCTATGACTGCGCGGCTACAGGCCACCGTCTGGCATCAGGAAAACACGTATTCGGCTGCCGCTCTCACAGTGCCCCCCTAGTCCGGAAGAGACGTTGCCGGGCGCATCGCATCCTCAGGCTGCGGCACATGGATCAACGAGGACGCACGAGAGCACCAGGACGTTATCCGCGCTAGATAGCGCGTGTCAGGAGCCACGGCGCCCCTTCTCGCGCAGCTCCCGCCGGGCGCCCTTGTCGCCGGTGGCCTGGATGCGGCCCTTGCCCCGGGAGCGCAGCCGATCGATCGGGTGCTCATGCTTGCGTGGAGCGGAACGGATGCCGCTCTGCGGCGGGCGATTGTCGACGTGAGCCTCGGTGCGCGTGCCATCACACCGCCGGCTGGCCGTCGCCCGCCCGGTCGTGGCCTTTCGCTCGCAGTCCTCGTCGTGGTCGTCATGGTGGTCGTGGTCGTGATCACCGGTGAAGACCCCTGCCGCCGTCGCGATGGTGGGACGGCCGCCCGCCAGCATGGGAACAACGACCAGGGCAAACGCAGAAAGCACGCGGCGTCGATGCATGGTTCTCTCCTTTGATGGAGCATTGTGCTGGCAGAGGATCACGCAGCAACGCACATGTCGTTGCTGCCACACGCCTGACCTGGCGAGACAGGAAGGACAGGGACAAATCGTCGCTCACGTGGATCCGTCCATCGGAGGCTCCTCGGTACCTTGAGAGGACGACAATCGGGAGCGATAAGGGTGGCAGTATATCTGTCCGCTTCAATGTCAACAGAAAGCGCGTGGCGGATGCTACGTGCTCTTCGCACGTGACAGCTCTGGGCTGACCAGCAGGTCATCGGACCCCTGGACCACTGCCGCTCAACCTCACCGCATCTTCACGCAACCTGCCCTGGATCTGAACAGCGCACGCGCACTCACCTGCAGTCCTCCCGCCTGGAGACGACGACGCCTGATGAATGCGGGATACTGCGGAGACCGCGCCGTATCCACCTACGGCAACGTGGATATCCCCTGGCGGGTCCGGGAACAGAAAGCACCTGACCATGCACCACGCGAACTATCTCCGGCTGTTTGCGGATGCGCAGGGGGAGTCACACTTCGAGGAGGTTGAGGTCGATCTGGCGTTCACCGATTTTGCCCCTCCATCGGACCCAGTCCACGTCGCCGCGCTCTTTCCCGCGACCGCGTGTGGGGTGATCGGCGCCGCACCAGACTGGGACGGCACGAGCGCGCATCCAACGCCACGCCGCCAACTGCTCTGCACCCTGCGCGGCGCGTACGAGGTCACCGCCAGTGACGGGACGGTTCGCCGCTTCCCGGTGGGCAGCCTGCTGCTCCTGGAAGATACGACTGGCAAAGGCCACCTGACCCGCAGCGTCGGCGACGACGAGATGCTGGTCCTCTCGGTCACGCTCGCGTCGTGAGGATCGGGCATTAGCCGGGAACGACGTTGACCCGGCGCGACGGGACACCTGGACCACAGACGGCGACCACGTCGCCGTTGCACTCGCCGGTGAGGCCTAGGCCTACTCGCGACGGCGACCACGTCGCCGTCCTGACGTCCCAGCCCGCGGCCGGCTCCGCGCCAGGAGACGGCGAGTGGCGGCGTGCAGAGGGACCTGTCCCAGGAACAGATTCCCCACTCGCCGCCAACTCGCGGTGTTCGAACCCTCAGGTTCTGCTACCTCATGGTCCCGCCTCCCCGGCTGGACCCGGCGTTGCGGGAGCGGTCCGACCGCCTGCCCTCGGATTGCGTCCGCGCCTGGACATCCTCCCCGCAGCATCCAGAGTCATCGCACACGAGTTCTCCCGGACAGTCGTCGTTTGTCGCGCAGCAGGTGTCCCCGCTAGCGCAGCAACCACCGCCGCGATTCTCAGGACAACATTGTGGGAACTCCGCGGAGCAGGTGCCGCCACCCTGGGCTGAATTGCAGCAGGTCCTGTCTGCTTCCGTGCACAGCCCTTCCGGAACCTGTGTTGTCGGGGGACAGCACTTCGGGAAGTCCGCCGAACATGCGCCGCCACCTTGCGCCGGCGTGCAGCAGACGTCATTCACTGCCGCGCACACCCCGGCTGGGGCAGAGATCATCGGCGGGCAGCATTGCGGTAGGGCTCCGCCGCAGGCGCCGCCACACGCTGGTGTTGGGACACAGCGCCCGCTCGTACAGGATCCTCCCGGACAGGTCGTTCCATCCGGAAGGTTCGCCTTGCACTTGCCCTTCTTGCGCTTCTTGCAGGGTGAGCAGGGCTTCTTCTTTTTCGCCTCGACCTCATTAGGTGCACGTAAGCCAAGCGCGGTCAGGGCCGATACTGTCAGGGCTCCACCCCCAACGCGCAGCATGCCCCGCCGCGACGAACCACTGAGAGCACGACGAACGATTTCATCGAATGACTGGCCGTCCACGATACCTCCCTGTATGGGACACGGATGCCTACGCACAAGCGTCAAGACACCCACGTCATGTCTTCAAGTGCGACAGAGTCTGTGGGGCAACGTGCCTGATCTCAGGCATTCACTCGCGAGGTGGGGTGGCGCGACGTTCAGGGAAGCAACCCCAACGTGCCGCTATCCCTGGCATGGATCGCCAGCTAGCTCTGCGAATACTGCATCTGGCGCAAGGCGCCGCAGCCGATCCAGTCGACCTGTCACCCGGCGAGAGTCGGAACACGGGTACCCGGCCACGGCTCCTTGACCGTGACAGCGCTTGCGCCAAACGATCGCGATAACTTCATCCATAGGCACGGCCTTTGTATCCGCCAAATGCAACACAGGTGCAGCCTGAGCCTAATACGGGGCCTGCAAATACACCCCCGTACGAGGTACGGGGGTGCAGGGCCCGGTTTGTCACCTTTTCGTGGATTTTGGTGCTCGCAGCGCTCCTCATCAGCCGGTTATGGGGTGCTCAGTGGGGCTCCACGCGCCACCGGTCGCATGAGGCGCCTTCCGCGCAAGAGGTCTTGGGGGGTGCAGGCAAGTGTGCAGGGAGTGTGGGGGAAGTGTCGCTGGGGGGAACCGCACGCTGACCATATCGTGGATGGGTCGCAAGCGCTTGCGGCGTTGAGCCGTTCACGATGGCCGCCAGTTCACCCGGTGGCCGAGAGCCCGCGCCCACTGCCACGGCGCGGCTGCCAGGAGGCCCCATGGACCACGACACGTTTGATCGTCTCACCCGCCGACTCGGAACGCCATCGACCCGGCGCACCGGGCTCGGCCTGGCGCTCGGCGCCGCCCTCAGCCTCTTCGTCACGGACGAGCCTGGCGTAGATGGCAAGGGAAAGAACAAGCGCAAGAAGAAAAAGAAGGCGAAGCGGGAATGCCCCGACAACACTACCGACTGCGGGGGCGGCGTGTGCGCGCCCGCCGGGGAGTGCTGCCCCGGGGAAAAGACGTGCGGCGGTGGCTGTATCCGCGCCCAGGACTGCTGCCCCCACACCGAGCGGTCATGCCCGAACGGGGTTTGCGTGCCGAAAGGCGCCTGTTGCCCAATCGTGGAAGAGGCCTGTGGGTCCGAGTGCTGCCTCCTCGGCGAGGAATGCTGCAACGGCACCTGCTCGGTCTCGGACGGCGGCACCTGTACAGCAGACGGTTGGTGCCCCCCCCTCACCGGGTGGCCCTGTTGCACCGGTTCGAGCGACACGTGTTCTGACGGTCCATGCTGCAACATTGCGGCCGGAGAAGCCTGCTGCGTCTCGAGCCTCGATCCCATTGAAACAACCTGCTGCCCAAGTATCGAGCGATGCGCCCCAGGCGGATGCTGCCCCGCGGGGATGAGATGGAAAGGCGACTGCGAGGCGTGCTGCACGCCTGGCACCACCGGCTGCTCCAGTTGCCAGGCCCCCGTTCCGGGCCGGGGGTAGGATCGCGCACCTGGTAGAGAACGCCTGGTGTGAACAACCATCGCCTGGGTTGTCTGCGCCGAATAGTCCTCACCCAACCCCTCTCCCCCACCTGCTGCGCGGGAGAGGGGATTCCCGTGCCCACTCTGCCGTGTCCATCGGGCTGGACCTGGCGTGATGGGAGAAGATGACACTCGGGACCGCAAACGCGCCCTGCATCTCCCCTCTCCCGGCGCGCGGGAAAGGGATTGAGGGTGAGGACCATTGGCCGCAGAGGAGCAACCGGAGGCCGGCGCCGGGTCCTCGGCACTGGCCGGCCTTACAGGACATCACGCGCCACGCCGCATTGGAGCCGCTGCGGGCCAGAAAGCGCTTCAACATGGGAATGACGCACGCCAAGGTGGGTTGCTTTTGTATACAATCCCCACCTACACCGTTCCCGGGTCACGGATGCACCGTTGCATATCGATCGCATCCGGACAGCGCGGAGGGATGGTGTTGCTACAGCGAGTTGGGCACAAGGAGGTGCGGACGCAGAGAGCAACCGCTGAATCGCGGGCTGTTACCTGACCGAACAGGCCGAGCCGCTTACCACAGGCGGCTGCGCGTGATGGAGAAAGACCCCGTGAACATGGATCGACGACGATTCCTCATCCTGTCCGCAGGCGCCGCGGCCGTCCCCTCCCTGTACTGGACGAGCGCCCTGGCGCAAGACGCAACACCAGCCGCCAGCCCGGTCGCGGACCCCGCGACCGCATACGGTCCCGTCCAGGGGACCAGCGCGTACCGGCTGGCCTACATGCAGGTCTTTCCCGACAATCCGTTCTGGAACACCATGAAGGAGGCGGTCGAGGCGCGCGCCGCGGAGAATGGCGTCACGGTCGATACCTTTGCGCTGCCGACCGCCAGCGGCGTCGCCGACCAGGTCAGCCAGATGGAGAACGCGGTCACGCAGCAGTATGACGGCATCATTCTCGGGACCGTCGACGCGGCAGGCATCGTGCCGGGCATCGAGGCGGCGAACGCGGCCGGTATCCCGGTCATCGCCGTCGATACCGCGCCGGCCGGCGGCGACTTCATCAGCCTGGTCCAGACCGACAACATCGCCGCCTCACAGCTCGGCGGCAACTTCATTGCCGAGCAGATTGGCAACCAGGGGAAGGTCCTCAACCTCCAGGGTGATCTCGCCAACCAGACTGGTCAGGCGCGCAACGACGGGCTCCACCTGGCGCTGGATGCGTTCCCCGATATCCAGGTCATCGACCAGAGCGCCATGTGGCAACAGGCCAATGGTTTGGCGATCACCGAGAACATCCTGACCTCCGATCCGGATATCGTGGCCATCTTCGCGGCCAACGATCCAGCGGCGCTCGGCGCGGTGCAGGCGCTCAAGGCCGCCGGCCGGGACGACGTGATCGTGGTCGGCTTCGATGGCACCGAGGGCGGTCTCGAAGCAGTCAAGAGTGGCGACCTGGCGGCCGACGTGCTGCAGTTCCCGGACGTGATGGGCATCGTTGGCGTCGATCTGCTCGTGCGCCACCTCAACGGCGAGGAGGTTCCGGAGAGGGTTGACTCCGGCTCTGGCCTGGCCACGGCGGAGAACGTCGACCAGTACCTGGGGTAGCTCGCGGCAGCCGAAGAACCCTCACCCCAACCCTTCTCCCGGTGTGCGGGAGAGGGGCTTCCGGCCCAGGTGTTCGCGCTAGATGTAGCGTGGTTGAGCCCGGATTCCACTTGCGGGCTCCCGCACGGCTCCTGTTCGCGAGCTGCCCATCGGCTCCCCTCTCCCGCGCACCGGGAGAGGGGCTGGGGGTGAGGGCCGTTCGGGAGACGATGAGGGTTTCTTCCGGGCGACGTCAGATTGAGACGATGATGCGGCAATCCGCCCATAATGAAATGACATCTGACCCGGCCTCGCCGGTTCCCGTGCTTGAGCTGCGCGGGATCGGGAAGCGATTCCCCGGCGTGGTCGCACTGGATGATGTCGCGTTCGATCTCCGCGCGGGCGAAGTCCACGTTCTCGTGGGTGAGAATGGCGCGGGCAAGTCCACCCTGGTGAAAATCCTCTCGGGGATCTACCAGCCGGACGAGGGCGAGATTCTCCTCGATGGCAAGCCGGTCACCCTCCCCGATCCCCACGCGGCGCAGCAACTGGGGATCAGTACCGTCCACCAGGAGCTCAACCTGGTGCCACACCTGGACGTCGGCCGCAACATGTACCTCGGGCGCGAGCCGATGCGGGGCGTTGGCGTCATCGACTGGCCCACGCTCTACCGGGGCGCCGCCGCCCAGCTCGCGGCCCTTGGCATGTCGTTTGACCCACATACGCAGGTGCGCGGTCTGGGGGTGGCGCTGCAGCAGATGACGGAGATCGCCAAGGCCCTCGTGGCGGAGGCGCGCGTCCTGATTCTCGATGAACCGACCGCGGCCATCACCGCCGACGAAGCAAACCAGCTCTTTCGCATCGTCGCGGCGCTCCGTGACCAGGGCGCCGCAATCATCTTCATCTCCCATCACCTGGAAGACGCCACGCGCATCGGGGACCGCGTCACGGTGCTGCGGGACGGCAAGCTCGTCGCCACCCTGCCGATGGCGAGCACCACTCCGCGCGAGATGATCCGCCTGATGGTGGGGCGGGAGTTGACGCAGCAGTTCCCCGAGCGGCCGAAAGCTCCCGGCGACATTGCCCTGAAGGTGAGCGGGCTGAGCCGCCGGGGCGTCCTCCACGACATCTCGTTCGAGGTGCGGCGGGGGGAGATCGTTGGTATTGCGGGGCTCGTCGGCGCGGGCCGCACCGAGGTGGCGCGGGCAATCTTCGGTATCGACCCCATCGACCAGGGGCAGATCGAGATTCACGGCCAGGCGGTGCGGATCACCAGTCCCGGCGAGGCCATCCGCCACCGGCTGGCCTTGCTCCCGGAGGACCGCAAGCAGCAGGGACTGGTGCTCCTGCTCTCGGTTGCCGACAACATTGCCATGGCCGCGCCGGACAAGCTGCCCTCGCCCCCGGGCCTGGCGCCCCCTGCCCGGCGCACCCAGGTTGCCAACCGCTTCATCGAGGCGCTGCGTATCCGCACGCCCAGCGCGCGGCAACGCGTGGTCAATCTCTCGGGCGGCAACCAGCAAAAGGTTGTCATCGCCAAATGGCTGCTGACGGAGGCGGATATCTTCTTTTTCGATGAACCGACCCGCGGCATCGACGTCGGCGCCAAAGTCGAGGTCTATCGCCTGATGAACGAGCTGCTGGCGAGGGGCGCGGCCATCGTCATGATCTCGTCCGAGCTCCCGGAGGTGATGGGCATGAGTGACCGCATTCTGGTGATGCGCGAAGGCCGCATCGTGGCCGAGCTGGACGGCCCCACCGCAACTCAGGAAGGCATCATGACCTTGGCGGCAGCGGCGGAGGAGAACGTAGCATGAGCGCACCCGCGGAAAAGGGTGGGGCGGACAGCGTTGTCGCCCTTCCAGCAACAGATCGCGTGCCCTTCAGGGGGATCAAGCTCGGCACGCTTTCCCAGACCCTCGGCCCCCTGATCAGCCTCATCATCCTCTCCCTCCTGATCTGGAGCCAGCAAGATGTCTTCATGACGTCGAACAACTGGCTCAACATCGCGCGCCAGGCGTCGTTCAATGCCATCCTCGGCATCGGGATGACCTTCGTCATCCTCACCGGAGGCGTCGATCTCTCGGTCGGATCGATGGTGGCGGTCAGTTCGGTCGTTGGGGGGCTGCTGATCTTCAACCAGGGCTGGTCGATGTGGCTGGTGGTCCTGGCGATGATCCTTGCCGGCGGCCTCTGCGGGCTGGCGAACGGGTTGATCATCACGCTGGGGGGCATTCCGCCGTTCATTGTCACCCTCGGCACCATGCAGGTCTTCCGGGGCGTTGCGCTGCAACTGACGAACGGGCAACCGATCTTCGACATCACCAAGGTGATGCCGGCGTTCGATATCTGGGGCACCCGCAACTTCGCCGGTGTCCCCTCCCCGGTCATCATCACGGCGGTGGTGTTTGTGATCGGGTTCCTCATCCTGCGCTACACGCGCCTGGGGTTGTACACCTACGCCATCGGCGGTAACGAGCAAGCCACCCGGTTCTCGGGCGTCAACATCAACCGGTACAAGCTCAGCGTCTACGTCCTGATGGGGCTGTCCGCGGGGATCGCCGGGGTGATGCTGACCTCCCGGCTCAATTCGGCGCAACCGACGGTGGCAAACGGGGCCGAGCTGGATGCCATCGCGGCGGTCGTCATCGGAGGCACCAGCCTCTTCGGCGGCGAGGGCACGATCACCGGCACCATCATCGGCGCGTTGCTGATGGCCGTCATCCGCAACGGGCTAACCCTGATGCACGTCACGGCCTTCTACCAGCAGATCGTCATTGGGGCCGTCATCATCCTGGCGGTGCTCATCGACCGCTTGCGTCGGGGCCGCGCGGCATGAGCGACGCGGACGAACCCGCGCGCGACCCGCGCACCGGGCTCGGCGACGAGGTGTATCACCTGCTCTGGAAACGCATTCTCGACCGCGGCCTGCGGCCAGGCGCCAAGCTCTCCGATCTTCACCTCAGCCTCGAACTCGGCGTCAGCCGCACGCCCACGCGCGAGGCCCTGCAGCGCCTGGTGAGCGACGGCATCGTCCGCGTGGAACGGAACCGCGGGTTCTTCGTCGCCTCGTTCTCCGCCGCAGACATCGCCGAGATCTACGATCTGCGGGCGACCCTCGAAACGATGGCCCTCCGGGCCGCGGCGCCACGATTGACGGCGGACCTCCTCGGGCAGGCTCAGGTTGACCTTGATACTGTCGAGGCACGCCTGCAGGCGGCCTCCACCGCCTCGGAGCAGTTGGCCGCGCACACGGCCTTTCTCGAGGTCGATCGTGGGTTCCACCGGCTGCTGGTTGACCTGGCCGGGAACTCCCGGCTGAAGAACATGGTTGAGGGGTTGTGGGCGCAGATCGCGGTCTTTCAATGGGCTGGTGGATTTCGCGACCATCGGACCGAGGCAGCCATTGCGCGCCATCGCTCCATCATCACGGCACTGCTGGCAGGGGATGTCGAACGCGCCGCCGAGGACCTGCGCGAGCACATCGACGAGGTCAAGGTGTGGGCCATCGATGATCTTGGAGCGACGAAGACCGACGCCGAAACGGGTGTCATGGAGCCGACCCTGCGGGCATAAGGGCCGCGCTCGCACGGTGGTGTGGAGTGCTGGTGGTGGCTGGCTGGCGGCGGGTAAGGATGCAAAGTGTGCCAAGAATGCCAACTTTGGCGGGTGGGGTGCGTCGGCGGAGTAGTGCGAGCTACGCCAACGGGTGGCGCCGGATTGCCCCTTACCCCAACCCCTCTCCCGGGCATCGGCTGGTAGGGGGAGGTATCTGCGAAACAGGCTGGCTGCGGCCAGAGAACCCTCACCCCCGGCCCCTCTCCCGGTGCGCGGGAGAGGGGAGACGACGGAGCGCCCGAGGATGGAAACCTGGCGGATCCACGCGGGATCAGGCTCGAACACCCGGCGCGGGGAGCCCCTCTCCCGCGCACCGGGAGAGGGGGTGGGGTGAGGGTTCTGCGCGGGCTACCCTGCACCATGCCGAATACCTCCCCCTGCCAACCGGTGCACGGGAGAGGGGAGCCGACGGGCAGCCGGCACCTGGAACATGACGAAACTACGCTCCATGTGGCGCGAACACCCGGCACAGGAAGCCCCTCTCCCGCGCATCGGGGTTTGGGTGAGGGTTCTCCAGCGCCGGCCAATGTCCTCCCCACTACCTGCCCCTGTCACCTGATGCGCGGAAGAGGACCTTTCCCCTCCTGCAGTTAGGGGGAGCGTGGTACCTCGTGCGATGGCATACCCCGTGCACTGTCTCCATTGTCAGGCAGGTGATTCCTGCCCCCGTTGATTCGGTTCAGCCCCTCAGGAAAGCGCAGGAGCCCGTGAGCAGCCAATCTCCCACCTCTCGCGTCGTCGTCATTACTGGTGCATCGAGTGGCGTTGGCCACGCCACCGCCGTCGCCTTCGCGGAAACGCGCGCGTCTGTCGTGCTGGCCGCCCGCAGCGCGGATGTCCTGGAGTCGGTCGCCGATGCCTGCCGCCTTGCCGGCGGCGCGGCGTTGGCGGTGCCAACGGACGTCTCCGAAGCCGACGATGTGGAGCGCCTGGCGCGCATGGCCGTTGCGGAGTTCGGCCGGATAGACGTGTGGGTCAACAACGCTGGCGTCGCGGCGCTCGGGCGCTTCGAGGAGGTGCCGCTGCGCGACCACACCCAGGTGATCAAGACCGACCTGCTGGGGACGATCTACGGCAGCGCGGTGGCGCTGCGGCAGTTCCGGGCCCAGGGTGGCGGTACGCTCATCAACATTGCGTCCGTGCTTGGCGAAATTCCGGCCCCGTACTACGCCTCCTATGTGGCAGCCAAGCACGGGGTTGTGGGGCTGGGCGCGGCTCTGCGCCAGGAGATTGCGAAGAACGACGAGCAGGGCATCCATGTCTGCACCGTGCTGCCGATGGCGATGGAGACGCCCTTCTTCGAGAACGCCGCGAACTACACCGGGCACGAGGCCACACCCATCCCCCCGGTCTACGACCCCCAGGACGCGGTCAAGACCATTTTGCGCCTGACCGAGAAACCGGAGGCGGAGGTCGTGGTGGGCGGGGCCGGCAAGGTGGCCACCGCGTTCCATGCCGTCGCGGCGGGCGTGACGGAGAAGCTGATGGGCACCGAAGTCCAGCAAGTGCAGATGAACACGCCACCTCCCGCGCCGGCCACGAGTGGCAACCTGCACATGCCCTCAGCCGAGACATCGGCGTGATCGGTCGACCGGTCAGCGCGAAGCACGACGCGGCGAACCCGCCCGGAGGAGGCAGATCATGATGCAGGGGCTCTCCCTGGAGGTGCGGAACGGGGCATGGGTCCACGTTCGGGGTGATGAAGACGCGGACGACCGCTCCGAGGAGCAGGTGACGCGTGATCGCCTGCTGCGGGACCTGGCGCTGGCCATCCACTACGACCGGGTGATGCCCACCCAGGGCGAGCACGTGCCGGGCCGTCCCGGGTATTCGGAGCCGTACGCATCCAGGGTCGATGCTGACGGCGAGCAAAAATCCGAAGTCCTCCGCGAGATCCAGGCACTGCTGGGGGAGCAGGCGGCAGCGGAACTGCTGACTGAGGCCACCGACCTCGCCGATATCAAACCGGGGCAGTAACGGCGTCCGCTTATGCCGATACCATGGGGGCAGCAGGTTTGCTTGGCTACCAGCTGCCCTGACGCATGCGTCAGGGCAGCAGGCGTTTCTGTAGCGGGCGGGAGGGGGCGCGTCCCTCCTCCAACGTGCACCAGCGCCGCCCCGCTGGGCCATAGCCGCGCGTTCAAGACCCCATGTCCTCAACCGCCGCGATCCTCATTGAAACCTTGACTGATAGCACCATACGCGAGCGGCGCGAGAATTTGCTCCTGGCTTCCGGCTGAGGCTCCTCCGTCTCGCCGTTGCGCGCCGAGCAAGCATTGGAAACCCTCGCACCTGATGGCAGGCGCCAGTTGGGCTGGATCGAGCGCGGCGAGCTCAAGGCCAGCAAGCCTGGCAGCCGCAGCAGGTAGTCGGACTACGACGCCTTGCTGGCGCGGCGCTCGATGACGAGCGTGATTAGCCGACAACTCATCGTCGTTGCAGACACACTAGGGTAGCGTCGGGCGCTGGCAGGCCCCTCTACCTCACGATCTGAGGGACTGGCTGGGCGCGAAAACGCCACTGCCAGCTGGTCACCATGCGAGGCCTCCAGCTCGTCCAGGCTGCCCCCGGCGATCCTACGGAGCACAGGGCTTCATTTGTGGCAGTTCGCGGACCAGTGCGGTTGAGGGACAAGACGCAGAATGCTGATTATTCGCATTTGAGACGTTGTGTCAGGATCGGACGCTCTTAGGCTAAACCCCCTGTGAAATGGAGAGCTCCGGCAGCGCCATGAGCTCTCGTGTGCTGCGGCTCCCTACAATGGCGCCGTCTGCGCGCGCGACTATCCACGCAGCTGATTCTGCGGATCTGGGGCACGATGTGAGTGATCTCCTCGAGACTGGCTATGTCCTCCGGCACCCGACACCGACCGATGCGCCCCGGGTGCACGCACTGGTGACCGGTGTGGAGATGGCGGAGTTTGGGGAGCCTGGCGACCGCAGCCTCGAGGATCTCCTGGCCTTCTGGCGGCGGCTGGATCTGGCGCGCGATACCTGGATCGTCGTCGCCCCCGATGGCGACCTGGCTGGCTACAGCTTTGTGCAGCGACGCCAGATCGCACGCCACGAAGTGGAGGTCTACGTCCATCCCACGCATGAAGGGTGTGGGATCGGGACGACCCTCGTGCACCAAGCGGAGGCTGGCGCCCGGGAGGCGGTATCCCTGGCACCGCCCGGCACAGAGGTCTTCGTCACCAACTGGATCAATGCCCGCAATCGCCCGGCTGTCGACCTCCTGGAGCGCGAAGGTTATCTCCCGGTCCGCTATTTCTGGCGCATGGGGATGGCCCTGCAGCCTGCGCCGCCGCCGTCATGGCCCACCGGGATGACGGTGCGCAGTGCCGCCGACATCGCTGACCTGCAGCCCTTCTACGAGATCGTGGAAGAGGGCATGGCCGATCACTGGGATCATCTGCCCATCCCCTTTGATCAATGGATCGAGCGGCGGTGCGGGCCGGGCTTCGACGACCGGCTCTGGTTTCTGGCGATGGCGAACGAGGGGCCTGCCGGAGCCGTACTGTGCCGGTCGTCTGCCGACGCCGGCTGGGTCGATTTCCTGGTCGTCCGGCGGGCATATCGGCAGCAGGGACTCGGTTCGGCGCTCCTGGCGTTCGCATTTGACCAATTGGCGCAGCGCGGACACCCCAGAGGGCGGCTTGTGGTGGACGCGCATAGCCTGACTGGAGCAACCCGGCTCTATGAGCGCGCGGGGATGCAGGTCGAGCAGGAGTACGCGGCGTATCGCAAGGGCGTAGGCGATCATGGGTGATGGGCGGCTTCCACGCTTCTTGACGCGAAGTCACCGAACACGATCACCGTGGCACTATCAGCCGTGGCTCCAGGCATCGCGCATCATCCCCTGCCGACGTGCCGGCCAGGATGACGCGCCGAGGGGGACGCTGCCCTGCCGGGCCTCCGTTAGTCCGGGTTTTCATGGCTCCGCTCGCGGTGCTTACGAGCAGGTCGTGCCGAAGTCGAAACTCCCGCTGCAGCACTGGTTTGCGTTGGCGGTCGTGAAGCCGCTGTTGACGCAACAGTGCCCCCCGATGCAACTGCGTGATCCGGGTTTGCCGTCCTGGCAACAGACGACGTTATCGGAGCAGAAGGAGAGGCCCGGTGCAACCGTAAATTCGCAGCAGGCACCAGCCTCACACCCCGGATTCGTGGCTCCCGCCTGAGTGCAACAGTCGACGGGTTGCCCGCAGATGTTGGTCTGGTTGCAACTCGTCGGCTCGCACGGGGTGCAGACACAGGTGCCATCGCTCTGGCAGACCTTGCCGCCGCTGCCACAGGATTCGCCCTGCTGTGCGGGATCGACGACGCAGGTGCCGGGGGTATTCGGTCGATCCTTGCAGGTGAAGCAGATGTCGCAGGCAGGCGTGCACTGGGGCCTCTGCTTGCGCTTGACCTTGCGATGCTTCTTGTCCTGGCCAGGATGGTGACGACCTCGTCGTCGGCGCCGGCGGCCTCCACCTCCGCCCACTCCGGCGACGTTGCCTTGCCCATCGGCACGCTCCTCCCCGAGGAGACCACCCAGGGCACCGGCCAGTGGCAGGGCAGCCACCAGCCGCACCAGCCCACGGCGGGTACCGGGGCAGCAGAGAGATTTCGTCAGGGTATCAAAGCGCGTCGGGTCCATGAACGAAGTGCCTCCGTAAGCCACGTGAAGCGGCGGCGGCCGGCTGCCAGTCAGGCGTTCGCCATCGTCGAGTGTCTCTGCATGAGTTGCTATTCTGGAGTATGAGCCAAGGACGTCAGATGCGCATCTATCGAACGTCGCATTTCACGGTTGATTGGCAGGAAGTGTGAGATCGCGGCGTGCCGTGAGACGCTCACAGTGTCGGCAGAGCCCCAAGGCAGCGGTAGCGTAGGTAGTCCAGGACCTCGCAAGCGGACGTCGGGGTGTCAGACACCGCGTCAACACTCGCGGCAGTCCGGGCACAACGCACGGCCGTTCCGGGCGTTGGCGTCAGGAACAGGAGACCGGCGTTGCCGCGCACTTGGGCACCGCGACGCCGGCGCAATTTTCCTGACAGTTATTCATCACGATGGGTGAGGGGTCTATCCCCTCGAGCGTCACCGTGGCGTCGTAGTTGGAGATCCCGCCGCCAGTGTCAGTGGCCCTGTTGCCCGTCACGCGGCTGCCCACCTGGAGCGTCGCCACGGCACCGCTGATGTTGAAGATCCCCCCGCCACTGCGGGACGCGGTGTTGCTCATCGCGCTGCTGCCGGTCTCCATCGTCAACATCCCCTGGTTGTTGTAGATGCCCCCGCCGACATTCGCGGTGTTGCCCGCCACGCTGCTGCCGGCCTCCAGCGTCAGCGTGGCGATGTAGCTGAGGATGCCCCCACCGAGGTCCGCGGAATTGCCTTTGACGATGACCCGAAGCAGGGTCAGCGTGCCCTCGTTGAAGATGCCCCCGCCCAAGATCGTCCTGCCCTTCGTGATCGTCAGATCCTGCAGCGTCACCGTCGCATTACGCTCGATCTGGAGCACCCTGACTGCGTCGCCTCCATCGAGAACCGTCGCGCCTGCCCCGGCGCCGATCAGGGTCAACTGCTTGTCGATGAGCACGGTGCCGGTCAGGTTCCAGGTCCCGGCACAGAGGGTGAGGGTGGATCCGGTCTGAGCCTGCTCGATGGCCTCCTGCAGACCTTGAGTGGGACTGGTCGCGGTGGGGGTGAGTCCGGTGCAGGGGACGGGGTCGGCACAGCGCCCGCTGGCATCCGTGCGCAGTCCCTGGCAGCACGCCTTGCGCTTGCCCTTCTGGGGCGTCTGCCCGGCTTTGGCGCAGGTCTTCTTGTCGTGGCCCTTGCGGTTGTTCTTGCCCTGGCCGGGATGGTGGTGCGTGCGGCGGCGACGGCGTCCGCCACCCCCACCAACTCCCGCGCCACTGCCTTGCCCATCGGCGTGCTCCGCGGCGAGGAGACCGGCCACCAGACTGACCACGGGCAGGGCTGCCACCAGGTGCACCAGCCGGCGGCGAGTGCCGGGCTGGGAGACGGATTTCACGAGGGCATCGAACCCGTTGGCATCCATGATGGGTGGGCCTCCGTCAGCCACGTCAACGCGACGGTGGAGGTCCGACGCCAGGACGGCGCAGCAGTCGCCAACGACACTGCCTGAGAGCATAGGGACCGCACTGTTCCAGCGGTGCGGCTATAGCACCCGCATGCGTGGCAATGTCGTGGCAAAACATGCACCTCACCCCGTCCATGGCACCAGGTCTCGCACCGCCACCTCGAGCTCGTCCGCTGAGGGCGTGCGAGCCAGGTGAACGCGGTAGGACACCTCTACCCCGAGACGCGGGCCGGTGACCGCCCACCCGACCACCTCCCCGCGTGCCCGTGACGGTCCTACCTGCAGCGGATCGCCACCACTGAAAGGCAGCTGGAAGGACACCAGCGCGGGCACGCCAAGCGTCGCTCTCTCCGAGCCGGAGCTGCAGGCCATCTCCGGTGGTGACTTGGATCGAGAGCCGAGGCGCCCTGTCTAGTGAGCCGCCCAGCAGGAACCGAGGGCGCACCACACGCCAGGCAATCACCACGGAGGCCTGCCCCGCGTACATCACCCCTTCACCGATCCCGGCCGGCAGCTGCACCGCGATGTTCGGCATCCTGTGCGCGTACCAGGGCATGCGCTGGACAGCCACCAGCAGCCCCCGGAGAAACGCGGAGAGTGCCAGGGTTGTAACGGTCGTCTCGGCTACCAGCCGCGCCCCTACAGGGCCCGGAGCGCACATGGGGCCAGAGCAGCACGAGCGCCGGGCGGCGACGGTGAGCAGGAGCGGCAGCAGGGCAAGGGTGGGGTAGCGTGGGGTTCTGTCACACCTTCGAGATCCCCTGACTCAGTCAACGTCTGAGAAATGCGTAGTTCTACGTAGAGCTATTCCGGGGCGCGTGCCGCATGTTGATGAGCGTGGTGCTGTTGCCACGCAACGAGGAGTTGGTATCCCTTGGACGCTACTCGGTTTGATTCCCTCGCTCGATCACTGAGGGCGGGCTCGCGGCGCGGTGTCATCGCCACCATCCTGGGAGCCGCCGTTGGCATTCCCGGGCTCACCTCGGTTGAGGCCAAGAAGAAGAAGCCGTGTCCCCCCTGCAAGAAGCGCAAGCAGGGCAAGTGCAAAGCGAATCTACCGGATGGAACCGGCTGCTCAGGGGGCACCTGCCAGGGCGGGAGCTGCGTCGCGGCCACACCACCCCCGGGCGGCGGATGCACGCCCGAGTGTGCCGGCAAGTCCTGCGGGGCAGCCAATGGGTGCGGAGGGACCTGTGCCACCGGAGCTTGTCCCAGCACCCAGATCTGTGTCAACGGAGCCTGTCAGGCCTCTTGTCCCACCACGCTCTGCAACGGGAATTGCGTCGATACCCGGACCAGTTCCCAGCATTGCGGGTCATGTGGCAACGCGTGTACCGGCGGGGCAATCTGCCAGGGCGGACAATGTCAGGTTCCGGATGACCCCCTGTTCTGCACCAGTCAGGCTGATTGTGGGGGGTCTGCGGGGGAACTTACCTGCGATACCTCCACCAGGCGCTGCGAGTGCGCCAGCAATCCCTCCCATGGCATCTGCGAGCGCTTCGACAATGGTGCAGGGCTATGCGGCCCGTGCTGCGCGGGGGCAACGACGGCAAAGCCGTGCGCCGGAGAGTTGGTCTGCGTCGGCGACCGCTGTAGTTGCCCGGCCCACAAGCCGGACTACTGCACCGACAAGTCCGGCTACTGCTCGATGGATACGAAGACCGACCCTCATCGCTGCGGATCCAACTGTGAGGATTGCACGCTCTTTGATGGCCACTGCTGCTCCGGCTCGTGTGTCCGAGGCTGCTCTCCGGGCTGGGGCGGGGATTGCCTCTTCGCACCATGTGGCAACACCTGTACGCGATGCCCCGCGGGACAATACTGCTGTAACCGGGGCCCTGGAACTCCTGATAAATGCGTTGCCGCGTCGGGGAGCACGTGTCCCTTGCCAGGAGAATGAATCGAGGGACAAGTCGGTGGGCGTCATGGCTCATCCCATTTCCTCGCGCAAGGAAGCCGCACCTCCAGCCTGATGCGGGCCGGGTGTATGCTGATCCTTGGCAACATCACAACCGACGTTGGCGACTCGGCGCCGTCCTGGCGCCTGGTCTCCACCGCCGTTCACAAGCGATTTGGAGGACTCCAGCATGGACGCTAACCGCTTTGATACCCTCGCGCGATCCCTGACGGATCGCCGCTCCCGGCGCGGAGCACTGGCCGCGGCATTGGCGGGAGGCCTGGGTCTCGCGAGCCTGGCCGAGACGGATGCCAAGAAGAAGTGTCCGCCCTGCAAGAAGCGCAAGCAGGGCAAGTGCAAGAAGAAGTTGCCCGATGGAACGACCTGTCCCGGGGGATCCTGTCAGGGTGGGAGCTGCGTCGCAGCTACACCATCAACCTGCACGGACGGCACCAAGAACGGCAGCGAGACTGATATCGATTGCGGCGGGCCGAGGTGTCCACGCTGCGCCATCAATCAGACGTGTGCCGACAAGCGCGATTGCACGACGGCGTACTGCGCCAATGGCCAATGCCAGGCGTGCACGACGGGGAGTTCCCAGTGCGGCGCTGAGCCGCGGGGGACCTGTCTCTGTAGTGGTGGCGTCTGCCTGGGGGTCCCGCACGTAGTGACTTCCCCGCAAGCGTGCGAGTCGTGTCCCGAGGGGACGGTGCGGTGCTTCGCCTTTCAGGGGGGAGCGAATTGCCACAAGCTGTGTGGGGCGGCGTAGCGCGCCCGGCAATAGGGCCAACAGATCGGTCGCCCGATGACTCATGAATCGGCTTCCACCATCTTTTGCTCCGTCTTCACAGGAGGTCAGGTCAGCGATGCAATCACTCATGGATTCCTCAGATGCTGTGACAGACGGCGGGAGTGCCCTGCCAGAATCGTGGCGAGTGGTGGTCTTCACCGTGATCCCCGGTGGTGCGGTCTACCACGACGCCGAGTCGGTCCTCACCGCTATGGGCCACCACATCGTCGGCGTCGTGACCACCCCCGGCCCGAAACGGCGGCGCAGTGCCACCTACCTGGAGGTCGTGGCGGCGGTGCCCCCGGACGTGGACGTCATCGTCTCGAACCACCCCGAGCGGTGGGCGGCGATGCTCGCCCCGCTCGCCCCCGACCTGATCATCTGCGGCGGCTTCCCCTGGCGCATCCCGCCCGAGGTCCTGGCCTTGCCCCGGCTCGGCGCCATCAACTTCCATGACGCGTTGCTGCCCCGGGGTCGTGGCCCCAACGCAAGCGGCTGGGCATTCCGCACCGACGAGGCGGAGACCGGGTTCACTGTTCACCGGCTGACCCCGGCCTTCGACGCAGGTCCGGTCCTGGCTCAAGCTCGGGTGCCCATCACGGACGACGACGACATGGTGACGCTCCGGCTCAAGTTCGCCACCGTCATCCCCGAACTCCTGCGGACGACGCTGGCACGCATCGCCCGCGGCGAGGAAGGCGAGCCGCAGGACGAGAGCCAGGCCACGGAGGCGGGCTTGTTCGAAGCGGGCTGGCGGATCATCGACTGGAACCAGCCAGCGCGCACGATCCACAACCAGGTCCGCAGCTGGGTCGGCCTGCGGGACATCCCCCGTGGTGCGATTGGCGTGATCGACGGCCAGACGTGGCAAATCACCAGGACGCGCCTGCTTCCAGTTGATCCAGTCGGCGGAGGAGAGATACTAGCCGGAACCGTGCTGCAGCGCGATGAGGATCGCGTGGTGGTGCAGTGCGGCAATGGTCCACTGGAGATCCTGGTGTGGACCTTAGCCTGAGACGTTCGGCAGCACGTCGTATCATGCGCTCCCAAACGAGGAGTGCATCCCCATGGAGCTACTCGAGCGCGAACAGCACCTAAGTCAGCTCGAGGAGCACCTGTGCCAGGCCGCCGCCGGGCATGGGCGCCTGGTGCTGGTTGGCGGTGAAGCTGGGGTGGGCAAGACCACGCTGATCGAGGCGTTCTGCCTCGGCCACGACGGCACCGCGACAGCTCTGCGAACCTCCTGCGACGCGCTCTCCACGCCGGGCCCGCTCGGTCCCGTCCACGACCTTGCCCCCGCTCTCGGCCTACGCATTGACCAGCAAGCGCTCGACGGTGAGGCTCGGGACCGGCTCTTTCGAGAGGTGCTGGCGGCCCTCGCCGCGCGACCGGGACCAACAATCGTCGTCGCCGAAGATGCCCACTGGGCCGACGGCGCAACGATCGAGTTGCTGCGCTTCCTCGGCCGGCGCCTTGGAGATCTCCCGGTCCTCGTCGTGGTCACCTACCGCGACGACGAGATCGGGGTCGAGCACCCCCTTCGCCTGGTCCTGGGGGATCTGGTCACGGCATCGGCCGTGCACAGGATAAGCATCCGCCCGTTGTCGCAAGACGCGGTGCAGCAGATGGCAGCGGATAGCGGCCGTGACGCCGCCACCCTCTACCGGCTCACCGCAGGCAATCCGTTCTTCGTGACCGAGGTCCTCGCTAGTGAGGGCAAGATGGTGCCAGCGACGGTCGGTGATGCCGTGCTGGCCCGCGCCGCTCGCCTCTCGCCCGAAGCGCGCGCAGTCCTCGACGTAGCAGCTGTGATCGGTTCGACAATCGAGCCAGGTCTCTTGCTGGCTGTTGCTGGCCCGGTCCTCGACGAAGCCGATGAGGGCATCGCTCGTGGTCTCCTCCGGGGATCCGGCGATGGCCTCGCCTTCAGCCACGAACTGGCTCGTGAAGCCATCCTGGTAGCCATCGCGCCGCTCCGTCGTCGGCTCCTCCATGCTCGCGTCCTTGCAGCATTGCGCGAGGCACCAGAGGAAGAGCGCGACCTGGCCCGGCTTGCGCACCATGCTGATGCGGCAGGAGACCGGGTGGCGGTCCTGGAGTTCGCTATCGCAGCCGCCCAGCAGGCCACGGCGCTGAACGCCCACCGCGAGGCCGCGGCTCAGTATGCCCGCGCTCTGCGGTACGCCGATGCCCTGCCACCCGCCGAGCGCGCGCGGCTGCTGGAGGGACGATCAGTCGCTTGCTACTTGAGCGATCAGGGCGAGGAAGCCATCGCCTCGCGCCAGACGGCGCTCACTGTCTGGCGCAAACTCGGAGATTCACTCAAGGAGGGGGAGAACCTGCGCTGGTTGTCTCGGCTCTACTGGTATGGCGGACACGGCACTGAGGCGGATGAGGCGGCGACCGCGGCACTGGAGATACTCGAGCCGCTGGGTCCTGGCCCGGAGTTGGCCATGGCCTATAGCAATCTGGCCCAGTTGCGGATGCTTAGCGATGACCTCGCGGGAACACTCCACTGGGGTAACCGGGCCATCACTCTTGGCGAGCAACTTGGAGAGACGGAAACCCTCGTCCACGCCCTGGCAAACGTTGGCTCAATGCGTCTCAACTCAGGGGACGACAGCGGCGAAGACGAGCTGAAACGGAGCCTGCGCCTTGCTCTCGACGCCGGGTTCCTCGACCACGCCGGTCGGGCATTGACGAATCTGGCCTGGGGGGCGCTGTGGACCATGCGGCTGGACGAAGCGGATCGTCGGCTGGCCACAGCCCTCGCCTACACGGCCGAACATGATCTCGACAACTACTACTGGTACTTGCTGGCAAGCCAGCAAATGCTCCGCGTCCGGCAAGGCGCCTGGGAGCCAGCCGAGCTGGAGATTCGCCGGCTGTTCCGGCAGCCGATGCTGTCGCCGCTGACGCGGATTATGGCGTTGACGACATTGGGCCAGATGGGCGCTCGCCGCGGCAGTCCCGAGTCAGCGGCCACGCTCGATGAGGCGCTCGTGCTGGCCGAACGCACGGGGCAACTGCAGCGAATGGAACCAGTGCTGGTCGCGCGGGCCGAGGCGGCTTTGCTGGACAACGATCCGGCGCGGGCACGAGCGGAACTGGGGGCGGTGCGCGATCTGGTATTTGCGCGCGGGAATCGGTGGCAGCGGGGTGAGGTCGCCTGGTTGCTGTGGCAGGCCGGGGAGCGAGATGTCCCGACCGATGATCTGGCCGAACCCCACACCCTGCTGATCGCCGGCGAGTACGCCGGGGCTGCTGCTGCGTGGCAAGCCCTTGGCTGCCCCTACGAGGAAGCCTGCGCGCTGGCCGAGAGTGACGATCCCACCCTGGTGCGCCGGGCGTTCGCGATCTTCGAAGAGTTGGGGGCGAAACTGGCACAGGGGCAGGCGATGCGGCGCTTGCGCCGCCTTGGTGTCCACGACCTGCCCACGCAGCGACGCGGACCACTCGCCACGACGCGCGCCCACCCCGCTGGTCTGACCCAGCGGGAAGCCGAGGTCCTGGTCCTGGTTGCCGCAGGACTGCGCAACGCAGAGATCGCCGAGCGGCTCTACCTAACACCGAAGACGGTCAGCCACCACCTCACCGCCATCTACGCCAAGCTCGGCGTCGAGACCCGGATCGAGGCAGCCCGGGCTGCCTCCCACCTTGGGATCGTCACCCCCTAGTCTGGGTAATCCACATTCATAACCTCAGACGTTTCTCCGATGCGGCCCGTCTGGCTGGGGCATAGGCTCATGGTCAATGGCGGCGGCATCGAGTGCAGCCCACCCTGTGGGGTGTACGGGTGAGTTGAGAGCACCCAGTGACAGGCATGCCCATCACCGCTCGTCGCCGGCAGCAGACCTCAGGCTGGTGCTTGTGCCGTGATCGCGGCATCGAGGACATCGAACAGCTGATCTGACAGCTACGTACGTCGAGACGGTTGCACCGTCTGAAAGGAACCCTGATGCGACTCCAATGCCTTGCGCTCATCGCCTTCTTCGCCCTGGTCGCCCCCTTCGCTCCTGGCCTGGCTGCACAGGAGGCCACTCCCGCTCCCATCACCGTCATGGAGCTGGCGCCCGGTGTCACGGTCGAGGTCTTCGCCGGCGCCTCGTCCGGCCGCGCCCCGGACCAGACGGTCTACCTGGCCCGCTTCGTCTTCCAGCCCGGAGGCGAGATCTTCCCGCACAACCACCCGGGCACGACGATCCTTGGCGTGGCATCGGGGTCGCTTGGCTGGACGCTCATGGAGGGGTCAGCCCACGTCGTTCGTGGTGCGGCATCGGGAGCCAGTGGTCCTGCGGAAGCGCTCACCGAGCCAGGCACGGACATCATCCTGGAGCCAGGGGACGCCATCTTCTATGAAGACGACGTCGTGCACACCGCCCGTGGCGCGTCTGACGAGGAGACGGTCGTCATGGGCACCCTCGTGCTGACCAGCGGGGAGCCGCTGCTGATGCCAACCGAGCAGATGGCCGAGATGGCCCCGGAGGCCACGCCCGCACCGTAGGCTCGGCAGCGTTTCTCGCAGTCCGCCACCCCATCGACCTTGTGACGCCGGGTCACACGCCGCAGGAGGTTCCCGTGGAGCACGCACAGTTCGACGCCAGGGCCAAAGCGCTCGCCGCCCTCGCGGCCCGGGAAATGCCGACCATGGGCGCTGGTCACTTCGATCGGCTGACCCAGGTGCTGGCCTCCACGGGTTCGCGTCGCCAGGCGCTCGTGGGCACGCTGGCTGTCGTACTCGGTACGCTCGACCAGAACACGGCCGGAGCCAAAAAGAAGAAGCCATGCCCCCCGTGCAAGAAGCGCAAGAAGGGCAAGTGCAAGGGGAAGGTTCCGGATGGGACGCCCTGTGCCAGCGGGACGTGCCAGAGTGGGGCCTGCGTTGCTCAACCGATCGGCGCGTCATGTAGCCTCAGTTCACCAGAGTCTTGTAGCTCCGGCGTCTGTGGCTGCATTGGTGACACCAACTGCACGTGTCGCAAAAGCACGTGCGTCCCCTCCTACTTTCAGCCATGCGCGGTTGTGGCCGATTGCTGCTCTAACGCTTGTGTCGATACACAAATCTTCGGACGCCTTTGCGTGTAGTGCCCCTGGGCACGCGTTCCCGCAACCGTCGAAAGTGAAGCGGCGCGAGCGGACATTTTGCCCCGCAGTCGTATCCATCTGACCCTGAAAGGCTGGCTCCATGGACGCAGAGCAGTTTGATACCCTCGCCCGCTCCCTGACCGATAGGCGCTCGCGGCGCGGCGCGCTGGCGTCCCTACTGGGCGGCTCACTTGGCCTGGTTGGGCTGACCCAGACCGAGGCTAAGGCCAAAAAGACGAAGCCCTGTCCGCCGTGCAAGAAGCGTAAAAAGGGCAAGTGCAAACCCAAGCCGGCCGGGACCGCGTGCACGGTGTCTACGGGTGGCAGTGGCAGGTGTCAGAACGGAGCCTGTATCGGGCCTCGGGAGTGCACGACCGCAGCAACCTGTCCGGCCCCTCCGGCCTCCCTCCTATGCGCTGAAGCGACCTGCGTCGGCGGCATCTGCCGGTTTGGTCCAAAGCCAGCGGGGACCCTGTGTCGGGCGGCCGCCAGCGACTGCGATGTCGCGGAAGTGTGCGACGGCGCCTCGCTCGACTGCCCAGCCAACCAGTTCAGGCCGGCCGGGACCGCGTGTACAGCCGATGGGAATCCCTGCACGATCAACAGCAACTGCAACGGTTCCGGCACGTGCATTCATCCCCCGGTGCAGTCAGGTGCAGGGTGCGGCGTGGGTCGAATCTGCTGCGGGGGAACCTGCTGTACGACCCAACAACAGTGCAAGATTGCGGTCAATCCCACGTTTTGCTGCGGTAATGCCGGCGCGCCGTGCACTCAGCATTTTGACTGCTGCAGCGGGAACTGCGCCAACGGCGCATGCTTCGGTAATCAATGAGCCGGACCGTGAGGATTGCTAGGGAAGGCCACACCATGGATGATTCGCAGTTTGATCGGCTCGCTCGTGCATGTAGCCGATCGCGTACGAGACGTGGTGCCTTGGGGCTGCTCGCGGCCAGCGCCTCGCTGCCGCTGCTTGGCCCTGATGCAACCGACGCCAAGAGGAAAAAGAAGAAGGTCAAGCTCTGTCTCAATGGGCAAACCATCACCGTGCCCAAGAAGAAGCGAGGGTCCTACATCAGCCGGGGCGCCACACCCGGCGCCTGCTTGGGGGTGTGCACGCCAGGCGGCTGCAGCGGGGGCCAAGTCTGTGATGCGGGCACGTGCCGGACGTGCGATGTGACTTGCAACGGCGACCCCATCGCCTGTGGCTCAGCGCTGAGCCAGCGGCTCATCGACGGGGGCACCATCTCTGTGTGTCCTGGCCGGTATCAGGGCAACTTCATGATGGGGAACGCCAGGCTGATTGGGGCGGGATCGGGCGAAAACCCGGCGACAAGCACCATCCTCGATGCCGCGGGCAGCGGATGTGTCGTGACCGTCTCCAACAACGCAACAGCCGAACTCATCGGATTGCGCATCACCGGCGGGAAAGTAGCCGGGTACGGTGGTGGCGTTTATTCTGGCACCGGAGACCTGCGGATTACGGGTTGCACCATCATTGGAAATGAGGCGTCGTCGTTTGCCGGCGGCATTTACTCCGTTGGCCCGTTCCGCCTAACAAACTCCACGGTATCCCAAAACAGGGCAGGATACGGCGCCGGCCTTGTGCTCCAAGGGGCGCCGCCTACCTTCCTGACCGACTCGGTCATTTCGCGAAATGAGACCCCCTTCCACGTGAATAGCTTCGGCGGCGGTGTCTTTAACGCTAGGTCGAACCTCACGGTTGTAGGAACGGAGATCAGTCAAAATAGTGCTGGAAAAAGTGGTGGCGGCATCTCGAACAGCTCCGGCACGATCACCCTGAACGCCACGACTCGGGTAATCAATAACTCAGCCCTAACCACCGGCGGCATCCACAATGACCTCGGCACCGTCAACCTGAATGGCGCGACGGTCAGCGACAACAGTGCGCCCCAGTGCTCGAACGTGCCGGGCTGTTAAGCAGGCAAGGGGGAGGGCGGCCGTCTCGCCCTCCCCTTCTCCACTCTCAATCGCGGAAGGCTTCCTCATGGACGATCAGCAGTCGGCTCATACCCTACGCCGGCTGTCCGGTTCTCGCCGTGCGCTCCTCGGTTTCAGTGCAGCACTCGGCCTCGCCCCCCTGCTGACCGACGCCAAGAAGCGCTAGAAGCGCAAGAAGAAGAAGAAGACCCCGGTAGGTCCGGTTGCGCGTCTTCACGCCAGGTGCCCTGGCCCTGGAATTGGCTCAGGCTCATATGGAGCGGCGAGCAATCGATATGCCGCAACCTTCGTCCCAACGCGAAGCGGCCCCCTGACGACAGCGCAGTTCATGATTACCATAATGGGCGGCCGCGGCGATGTGACCTTTGAGATCTGTAACGTGACTTCGAGTGGCCGTCCATCTTCTGTTCGCGCGACATGTGTCGTTCCTGATGTGCCACTCGTCGAAGATGGCCGACTGGTCTCCTGCACCTTCCCGGCTCCGACACACGTGGTGGCGGGCTCACCCTATGCCTTGACCCTGAGGTTATCGGTGAATAACAACGTGTTCCGCATTGCCGCGCATACAAAGGTTGGCGTCGATCAGTGTCCACAGAGTCGCTTCTATATCGGCTCGGAGGAGGCTGATGGCTTCACCGAGCTACCCTAAGACATGCTCTTCGATACGTTTGTGACGACGTAAGGCACGCCGACTCTTCACGGAGTGCCGGCTTGGTCACGAGCCCAGTCTGTCGCTGTGCCAGCGCTAGGGTCGGATCTTGATGCCACCATCGCCCAGGGGTGATGATGAGGGCTGCCTGGAGCATTCCGGGCAGCCCGTTTCATTGTTGGGCGTCGCGTTCAGACATAGGTGACCTGAACACCTGCTGAGGCAAGAGCGGGGGCGACGGCTGCACGTTCGGTGCCCAGCGCCCGGCTCTCGCCGAAATAGTCCGGTGGGCGGGCCGGGCTCTGCTGCAGGGCGTCGGTCATCAGGAGGTCATCGACGGTCAGGGCCGGCCCGGAGGTTTCAGGGTGCATCCCCCATGGCTCTTCGTTCGCATGTGCTGCAAGATGAGCCGGCCTACTCGCCATCAGAGGAAACATCGGCGCGGGCCTGGTTGAGCAGCCCTTGGGCCACGAGCATCTCGGCGATGGCGGTCGTCAGGTCGTCAAGGTTGAACGGCTTGAGCAGGACGCGCACGCCTAGCCGGTTCAGATGCTCCGCCATCTCCGGATCCTTGACCGTCTCAGCGGCTGCTGTGCACAGGATCATCGGGATATGAGCGGTCTCCGGATCCAGCCGGGCCAGGGTCAGAAAGCGTCACCCCGTCTCCTGGATGCTGCCGGCGAAGAGCAGGTCCTGCACAATGACATCCGGGGCCAGGGCCTTGATGCGGGTGACATCCAACGTCTCGCTGGAGGCGGAGACGCGGTAGCCTTCCTCTTCCAGCAGGTCACGCATGACATCAAGGATTTCCTGGACGTCATCGACGAGGAGGATGTGGGCTCGGGGACCAGCGGTACTCATGGCCAGGGCCTTTCCGGTGCGCCCCGCAGCCCAGCTCCTGCCGGGATGGGCAGGAGCTGTGGGTAGTGCAACGTCGTACCAAGGGGAAAACCAGACCCTGCCTAGCCACGGGATGCGTTTCATACTGCCGCGCCTGGCGGTATCGTCGCGTGTCGGTGTCCTCACGCAGAGGCGCGCACGGAAGCGAGCATCATCCATGGGACCTGACAGCCCCCACTCCCAGAACTGCCTCCCCCAGGACGTGCACTCCCCGGTCACCGCGTTGTCCGACCGCCTGGGCCTGCTGCAACGCCAACTCCTGCGCGCGAACCACCTGACCACCCTGGAACGGGAGATGCTGCTGGGCACCCTGGCGGCGGCACGTCTCGATCTGGAGCATCTCGCTCGCCGGCTGGACATTCAGCCGCGCGACCGGACTCAGCGTCCGGGCGGGAACGACGCCAGCTGGTCCCGGCCAGGCAGTCCGGGAGATCGCCATCCGCACAGGGCCAAATAACGCGTCGTTTCTGTCAAGTGTGATCCTGAGCTCATCACGGGATGCGCTGCGCGGCCGCCAGTAGCCCCCAGAGGAGCGCGGAGAGTTCCCGGAGCAGGCCGACGCCGTCCGTAGCTGCATAGGTCCAGATACCGCGCCGAGCAGGTCAGGTCAGGCTCTGAGGGCCGCCTGATTATGGAGTTCATGATCCAATCGGGCAACGGCGGTGTATTACGAAGAGAAAGGCGCGGTTCGACACACATCCGAACCCGGCCATGGCCCACTACGCGGTGCCATCGCAGCGATCATGCCGGAGATGGCGAAGACACCAGGAGGTGCGGAGTTGGACGAGACACGGTTCGACACGTCGACGAGGCGCCGTTTTGGTCTCGCGGTCGGCGGCGCCGCCGCATCAGTGTTGGGACTCCTCGGTGCCATTGGCCTGAGCGACGACGACGCTTCAGCAGCGGACCGGAACGACCGGGACAGGAACAATGACCGGGACCGCCGTCGCCGCCGCCGCCGCCGCCGGAACCAGTGCCAGAAGCTCGGTCAAACCTGTGACGAGACCCGCCGCCGGCAGCGATGCTGCAACGACACGCAGCTCTGCGCGCAGGTCCCGGATCTTGGCACGGGAACGTTCTGCTGCAAGCAGCTCAGCCAGAGTTGCCGCGACAACACCGATTGCTGCGGGCGCAACCGGTGCCGTTCCGGCATCTGCCAGACCTCATAAGCTCACGACAAGCTTGGTGTGCCGTGCCTCGGTCCACATGTGGACCGAGGCATGGGTATGTTTTCAGCAACTGAAGAATCTGAGGCGGCAAACAAAGAGACTCGCTAACCGTCGAACATGAAGTAGCGCAAACGCTGATTACCGCGCACGTTGTCCATGGCGATTGCGAGGCGTTGAACACGCGAAGACCGCTATAAACGTGGAAGCAATGGCCGGCATGCCTCACTTGCCGCTGATCGCGGGTCCGCGGTTTGCGGGATAGTGCGCCCAATGGCGATTGCCCGCATTTGAGACGGAATCTCAGTCGCGGGGTGGTGTGCGGCAGGTCCTGCAGACGCTGAACGGGGAGTTCCATCGCCCCCGGCTTGCCCGGCAGCATGCGCGTGCCGGGCAAGCCGATCCCCGTTCAGATCAGTGTCAGGACAGGCAGATGCCATTACGGGGATTGGGGCAGCGGCCGTCGCCGAGCAACGTGCCGTTGCATTGGCCGCCTTGGGCTTGCGTATTGCCGCAGATAATGGCGCCGTCATCGACGGTCGCCGTGCCGTCCTCGTTGACGATCCCCCCGCCAATCCTCGTTGCGCTGTTGCCCGTCACGCGGCTGCCCGACTGCAGCCTCAGCGTGCCGAGATTGCGGTTCAGGATTCCCCCGCCGTCCGTCGTCGCGCGGTTGCCCGTCACGCGGCTGCCCAACTGCAGCGTCAGCGTGCCACCGGTGTTGTAGATTCCCCCGCCCTCGCGGCTCTCATTGCCCGTCACGCTGCTGCCCGACTGCAGCGTCACCGTGCCGCTGTTGGCGTTCAGGATTCCCCCGCCCAGAGAGAGCGAGGTGTTCCCCGTCACGCGGCTGCCGGACTGCAGCGTCAGCGTGCCGCCATTGTTGTAGATCCCCCCGACAAAGCTCGCGGTGTTACCCTCCCCTGCGCCACCGCCAATGACGGTGCCATCCTCCAGCGTCAGGCTGCCCCTCTGGTTGTAGAGCCCCCCGCCGTAGACCGCCGCGTTGCCGGTCATGCTGACCCCGATCAGGGTGAGCATCCCCTCGTTGTAGATTCCCCCGCCGTCGCCGCTGGCCTGGCCCTTCGTGATCGTCAGATCCTGCACCGTCACCTCAGCGCCAGCCGCGATCTGGAGCACCTGGACGGCGTTCCTGCCATCGAGGACGGTCTGCCCGGCTCCGGCGCCGATCAGCGTCAGGTCCTTGCCGATGACCACGGTGCTGCTCAGCGTCCAGGTGCCGGCACAGAGGATGAGCGTCTCCCCAGACGCCCCCTCGATGGCTTCCTGCAACCCCTTCGTGGCTCCGGTCGCGGCGGGGAGAAGGCAGCAGACCCCCGCCGTGCAGCCCTGGCCGTCACCACACTTCGGGCTGCCACCACAGACCCCACCAGTACAGACGTCGTTGACGGTGCATAGGTCGCCATCGTCACACGGGGTGTCGTTGGGAATGGGGTCACAGTGATCGGTGACGGGGTTGCAGATCTGGCAGTCCGAGCAGCCGGTGGCACAGGTGCAGGGACCACAGTCGAGGGTTGTCCCACACCCGTCGGGGAGACGGCCGCAGGTCTTGCCCTGCGCCGCACAGGTGGTCGGGGTACAAGTTGGCTTCTTCTTCTTGTGGTGCTGGCCCTTGCGATGCTTCTTGTCAGAACCTGAGCGGCGTTTGTGGCGGGTCTGGCGCCGCTTGCGGCGCCCCCCACCTCCGCCTACACCGGCGCCACTGCCTTGCCCGTCGACACCCTCCTCCCCGAGGAGACCACCCAGGGCACCGGCCAGTGGCAGGGCAGCAAGCAGACTGAGGACGCCACGACGCGGGCCGTGGGCAGCCAGGGTGCGCGAGAGTCGATCAAAGCGTGTTGGGTCCAAGGGTAAATTGCCTCCATAAGCCACAAAAACGCGGCGGTGGAAGCCAGCTGCCAGTCAGGCGGTCACCATCGTCGAGGGTTGCTGCATGAGTTCCTGTTACCCAGTATGCGTACGGGTTGTCAGGCACGCATCTATCGAAAGTCGTATTTCTTCCCCTGATGCACCGGTCGAGACGTCACCGCGGCAGACATTCTGTAGCCACCACCAGCCCGTGGAGGAGCGCGTTCTCCGGCGCCTCGTGTGATGAAGGTGCGCGTGCTGGATCGTCAGTCCGCTGGCGCGACGGGGTTCTTGCGGACGACTCGCCGTGCGATGTTCGGGAGCGCTAGGCACGAAATAGCGGAGGCAGCTTCCTCCTAGGCGGCCGAGGCGGCAGGACGCTGTGACGTCACAGCATGGTCGATTGCGCCCAGGATGTCCGCGAGCCGGGGGTTGACGATGGTGCGGCCAGGGACCTGAATCACCGCGTCGATCTCCTCGGAGAGCAGTTCCAGGACGGAGGTCTCGGAGCCGCAGACATTCTCCATCTCGCGGCTGCAGATGACGACGGCGGGGTGAAAGGTGGAGACCGCCGCGTCCAGATCGGCCGGATCGATCTCCAGCACCCGGATGTTGGGCCGCAGGAAGGGCAATTCCGATGCCAGGAGCGAGCGGTAGGTGGCGGGCTCGTTGGCCAACAGGAGAAGCGGGTAGGTCTGCATGATTACCGGTCCCATCACGAATGTGCGCAACGGCTGAAGAAGCAAGATTGGGTGCGTTGCCCACTGATGAAGAATGTACGATGGCAAACGTGTTTCGGAATGAGGAATTTGTCCCGATCTTGCCGGGCGCGCCTGGAGGGATCATGTCGGCATCGACGCCGTCTCGGCCATCGTGAGCGCCCGCGCGGCCAACGCAACACGAGCGCCGCGACCTGGCACGCGCCGCTATGGCACGAGGAACTGCCCGATCCCGATCACCGGCGCCATCATCGATACCAGGCCCAACCCCAGCGCCGCTTCCAGGGTTCGCCCGCACCACGTCTGGTCCCCCTGGATAGTGAGGCACGCCGCGCCTCCGCCGTATGGGTGGAGTGGGCCAGGCGGGCAGCTTAGGACACACCGCTGCTGCGCTGGACCGACGGCTCTAACGAGCCGAAGGAGGCGGCATGAGCATAGACGACTCACCTGGCCGCCAAGCGGAGCAGGATGACCGCGCCGAGACAGGCAGAGAGGGGCTGCACTAAGCAACGCCTCACTGATTGGCCGGAGCCGGAGCGCTGGCGGGCAGCCGAGGTGGCTCCCTGCCCCGGCTCGCCCGGCACGCGCATGCTGCCAGACGATGCCGATCCCCGGTCCAACTGGCGTCAGGACGGGCAATTGGGACAGGTGCCGTTAAACGAGCCCAAGCACTCGGGTTCAGAGTTGCCGCAGATAATGGCGCCGGACTCGAGTGTCACCGTGCTGATGCCGTTCATGATTCCCCCGCCCTCGCGCGCGGTGTTGCCCGTCACGCTGCTGCCCGCATCCAGCGACATTGGGCTGCCGGTAAAGATGCCCCCGCCGCCGTGTTTCGCGGTGTTGCCCGTCACGCGGACCCCGAGCAGCGTGATATTGCCGTTGATCTCCACGAACATCCCCCCGCCATGGTCGTACACCGTATTGCCGTTCCTGATCGTCAGGTCCTGCAGCGTCACAGTGACCGAATAGACATGAAGCACCCGAACGGCGTTGGCCCCATCAAGACTCGTTGCGCCAGCGCCGGCGCCGATCAGCGTCAGGTCCTTGCGGATGTACACGGTGTCGGTCAGGTTCCAGGTGCCCGCACAGAGGGTGAGCGCATCTCCCGCCTCAGCCGCATTGATGGCCTCCTGCAGCCCTTTTGTGGCCCCGGTCGCCGTGGGCTTGAGTCCAGTGCAGGGGACGGGAGTGGGTCCTGGGTCAGAGACTCGACAGGTCCCGGAGGTGCAGAGGCCCTCGCAGCACTGGGAATCGTTGCTGCAGCCATTGCCAGGACGAACACAGGAGCAGCGCTTCCGGCCGTTCTGATCGGTGATGACGTTCTTCGTGCAGCACTTTTTGCATGGTCGGCGGCGCTTCCCGCCACCACCACAGCGCTTCCCCTCCGGCGTGCAGTTCTCGGCGCTGACCTGATCCGCCCCGGCGGGCGACGTCCCGAAGCGACTTCTCACCGCACCAGCCAGCGGCAGCACTGCCGCCAGCCGCACCAGCCCGCGACGGGAACCAGGCCGCGACACGGATTTCGTCAGGGTATCGAACCAGGTGGTATCCATGATGAGTTGGCCTCCATCAGCCACGCAAAAAGCCGCGATGGAGGTCACCTGCCGATCAGGCGGCCACCATCGTCGGGTCTCTGTGGCGAGTGTGGGCTCCGCAGCGCCGCGTCGCCGTGCCAGTTCCCAGGCGGGTGTGACAAAATCGTGTCAGGTGAGGGGTGAGCACGCCCATAGTGTGGGCAGGGCCAGAAGGCAGCGATTCACACGGCCGTCTGATCCCTCGCGTCAATGATTTGCCGGCAATAGGAATTATCCGCATTGAGACGGTGTGTCAGCGGATGGCGAGTCGGTTCTGAGCGCGGCGCGCCATCCGCCATGCCCCGCAGCGTGCATCTCGTCGCGGGGCATGCTGCCCTGCCAGGCCTCCGTCAGACCGGCATCAGGCAGGGCAGCTGCCGTCACTGGGATAGGGACAGGTGCCAGAGAAGTTGCCGTTACCGTCGCAATTGACCGTCGTATTGCGGCAGACAATGGCGCCGGGATCGAGCGTCACCTTGGCGCCGAAGTAGTGGTAGATCCCCCCGCCGGTGCCCGCCGTGTTCCCGGTGACGCGGCTCCCGGCCTGCAGCGTCAGGGTGCCGCCAGCGTAGATCCCCCCGCCGTTGTTCGCCGTGTTCCCGGACACGCGACTGCCGTCCCCCAGCACCACCGTGCCGCCGGCGTAATAGATTCCCCCGCCATTGTCCGTCGCCGTGCTTCCGGTAACAGCGACGCCAAGCAGCGTGAGGGTGCCCGCGTTGAGGATGCCACCGCCGTCATTGGCGCGGCCCTTCGTGATCGTTAGGTCCTGCACCGTCACCGTGGTGCCACCCGCGATCTGAAGTACCCGGACCGCGTTGCCCCCATCCAGGACCGTCTCGTCGGTCCCGGCCCCGATTAGCGTCAGGTTCTTGGCGATGTTCACTGTGCTGGTGAGCTCCCAGGTGCCGGCACAGAGGCGGATGGTGTTCCCGGACTGAGCCCCGTCAATGGCTTCCTGCAACCCTTCCGTGGCCCCGGTCGCAGACGGGAGAAGGCAGCACACGCCTGCCGCGCAGCCCTGGCCGCCGCCGCACTTCGGACTCCCACCACACACCCCGTCGGTACAGACATCGTTGAGGGTGCAGAGGTTCCCATCATCACAGGGGGTGTCGTTGGGAATGGGGTCACAGAGATCCGTGGCCGGGTTACAGGTCTGGCAGGTCACGCAGCCGGTGGCACAGGTGCAGGGCCCACAGTCGAGTGTCGTCCCACAGCCGTCCACGAGGCTGCCGCAGGTCTTGCCCTGGGCGGCGCAGGTGGTCGGGGCGCACGTCGGCTGCTTCTTCTTATGGTGCTTGCCCTTGCGATTCTTCTTGTTGTCACCGGAACGGCGCTTGTGACGCGTCTTGCGCCGCTTGCGTCGTCCGGCGGCCTCCGTCTCCTCCGGGGAGAGGATGTCCAGCAGCCCGCCCACAACCGGCACGGCCGCAAGCACGCCGAACACACGACGGCGGGTCTCGGGACTGGACAGTGATTTCGCGATGCGGTCAAAGCGCACGGGCTCCATGGACAACGAGCCTCCATCAGCCACTAAAACGCGGCGGTGGAGGCCAGCTGCTAGTCAGGCGGTCGCCATCGTCAAGGGTCTCTACATGAGTTCCTGTTTCGCAGTATGAGCCGGGGACCTCCGGGACGCATTTATCGAAAGTCGTATTTCACCGTCGATTGCCGCAGTGCCAGCCGAGGGGCACGCGCGGTGCAGTCACCTCGAACCCGTGGAGGAGCGCGATCAGACCAGACGTGAGCAGGAAGGGAAGAAGGACGAGTCCCAGCCGGCGCACCCGGCCTGACTTGTCCTGAACCTGCCGACCGTCTATTCTTCTTGGCGATACATCGTCGGCCGTAGTAGTTAGCCAGAGAGGTAGAGACGTGCCAGGTCACCTTGCCCGCGATCCGGCAGACCTGCTCCCCCTGTCGCCTGTCGCCCTGAACATCCTGCTGGCGCTGGCGGATGCCGAGCGCCACGGGTACGGCATCATGCTGGAGGTGCGGGAGCGGACCGGCGGGCGGGTGCGGCTGGGGCCGGGCACGCTCTACGGGGCGATCAAGCGGCTGAAGGACGCCGGGGTGATCGAGGAGGCCGGGGAACGGCCTGAGGCGGAGGGAGACGACGAGCGCCGCTGCTACTACCGGCTCACCGACTTCGGTGGCCGGGTGCTGGCGGCGGAGATCGAGCGGCTCGAAGAACTGGTTCGCGCCGCCCACCGCAAGGGCGCGGTCCGCGTGCCACGGCTGGGGCTGGAGGGCGCGTAATGGCAGATCAGCACGAACAGCGCCCGCATGGACGCCACCGCGCGGTCGACATCTCGACGCGGGTCTACCGGGCGCTCCTGCGAGCCTACCCACGCGAGATGCGAGGCCAGTACGGCGCCGAGATGGCCCGCTGCTTCCGGGACCTGTGCCAGCAGGCGCTGGGCGACGCTGGCGGCCTGGGCCTGGCGGCATTGTGGGCCCGCACCCTTCCGGAGTTGCTCGCGACGGCGTGCAAGGAGCGAAGCGTCATGACAGCCAGACGTGCGTACCGCATCGCGGTGGGCATAGCCCTCGTGACGACGTTCTTCCTGGTCTGGACGAGCCTGGCCATTGGGCTCATCGGGTCGGAGAACAATCCCCTCAACCTGCTCTACGGCGCGGTGCTCGCGGTCGGCATCATCGGGGCCATCATCGCGCACGCCCGGCCGGAGGGCATGGCCCGCGTGTTGTGCGCGATGGCGCTGACGCAAGCGTCCGTGCCCGTCGTTGCGCTGCTCATCGGCAACCTCCGTGTTTCCTCGATGGAGGCCCTCATGGGTGTGCTGGGGGTACTCGGGGTGAACGCGTTCTTTGTCGTGCTGTTTGCCGGATCAGCGGTGTTGTTCCGGTATGCCGCGCGGGAGCACCCTCCGGCGAGCGCGGGGCCAGAGGGGTAATCCGCGGCGTTGTCAGGGCGGTGGTTGGGCGGCCACCCTCCCGGCCGGCGCCTCCGGCGCGCCATGACGCCTGGCCGTGTGGGTTATGTTGAATGAAGCCCAGATGCCGGCGGGGGGCACGATACCGGCTCGCTGGCGTCCTGGGACGCATCATCGCGAGCGGAGCCACCGTCGCCTACTGACGGCGTGTCCTGACCCAGCGGCAGGCGGACAGTGAACGTGCTCCCCCGGCCTTCCTCGCTCTCGACGAGGATCGTCCCGCCGTGCTGCTGCACGATCTGGCGCGCTCCGGCCAAGCCAATGCCGGTGCCGTGCGTGCGGCCAGCGACATTCGTGCCCCGGTAGAAGCGCTCGAAGAGGCGCGGCAGGTCCGCGGCAGGGATACCTACTCCCGCATCCCGTACGGCAACACTCGCCCAGGCGCGGCCATCCTGGGTCACGTCCTGGGCGACCCGCACGACGACCTCACTGGTGACCGGGCTGTACTTGACCGCGTTCGACAGCAGATTGGCCAGCACCCGCGCCAGCCGCACCGCATCCCAGAGGCCCAGCAGCTCCACATGCCCGGCCTCGACCCGGATACGGCGGCCGTTTGCGCCCCGGCGCGCCTCCTCCACCGCGGCCTGCGCCAGTTCGACCACGTTGGCCGGGGCCAGGTTCAGCTCAAGCGCCCGCCCAGCGGACAGGTGGGCGGCATCCATCATTTCCTCGATCAGGGCGGCCATCCGTCCCGCCGCACCCTCAATCGCTGCCAGGCCCTTTGCAAGTGCCGCCGGCGCTATCCCCTGCTCTCGCCCAGCTCGCCGCGCCAGGAGTTGCGCCTGGGCCAGGACCGTGGTGAGGGGGTTCTTCAGGTCGTGGGCGGCGGAATCGACGAAGGCCTCCCGCTCCGCCTCAACCCGTACGCGATCGGTGACGTTGCGAAAGTTGCCGACGAGGGCGCCGATGCTGGGGGTCTCCAGATGGTTGGTAATCGTCGCCTCCACCCAGGCCCAGGATCCGTCTTTATGACGGACGCGATAGCGGCGCGAGGCCGCCGCCCCTGGCACGGCCACTACCTCCCCGATCCAGGTGATGACCCCTGGCAGGTCATCCGGGTGGATGTAGCCAGCCACCGTATCGCCCAGGATCTCGTCGGGCTGATAGCCGAGCACGGCCTCGACCGAGTCAGAGGAATAGAGGATGGCGCCCTCGGGCGACACCAGTTGCACCGCGTCCGTGCTGCGCTGGATGAGCGTGCGGAAGCGCGCTTCGCTGGCCTGGAGCGCCGCCTCGATCCGCTTGCGCTCGGTAATGTCGCGGATGGCCGAGATCATGGCGATGCGCTGCCCGTCGTGGACCAGGAAGGATGCCCGCGCATCAACGATGCACTCCGTCCCGTCCGGGCGCTGGACGGTGGCTTCGTAGGCGAGCGGCGGGCTGGGGTCGGCGAAGATGGCGCGATATCGGGCTTCCGCCGCGGCGCGTTCACCCTCCGCAAAGATGAGGGCAAAGCTCTGCCCGATGAACTCCCCGGCGGTGCGTCCATAGAGCGCGCAGTAGGCGGGATTGACGGTCAGGACGGTGCCAGCGGGGTCCGAGAGGGCAAGCGCATCGGAGGTTGCTTCCCAGACAGCCCAGAAGCGTTCCTCACTCGCCTGGCGAGCCGCCAGTTCCTGCTGGGCCTGCTGCTCCAGGTCCTCCTGCACCCGCGCGGACTCGACGCGCTCCGTGATATCCCGGCTGATACTCACGGCTCCAAGCAAGCGGCCGCTGTCGTCTGGGATCGGTGAAATGCTGACCGAGATGTTGCGCCGTGAGCCGTCCTTACGCACGCGGACGGTTTCATGGTGGTCGATGCGGTGCCCGCCGCGCAGATGGTGCATGAGCGCCGGCAGCTCATCCGGGAGGTCCGCGGGGATGATGAGGGAGATTGGCTGCCCAGCGGCCTCGGCGGCGGTGTACCCATAGAGCCGTTCAGCGGCCGGGTTCCAGCTTGTGATGGCGCCGTTCGCCGTGATGCCAATGATGGCCTCGTCGGAGAACGCCAGGACCGCCGCCAGGAAGCGGTCTGGGGAAACGGCGGTATCGCCGGGGAGTGTTTCGGGCAGCATCGCAGATGCGGGGTACTCAGACATCAGTATCGTGGATCGTAGCCGTGTGGTCACCTGTTGATCGAAGAAATGCTACACGGGCGAGTGCGTATGGGAGAACCTGTTGAGGCGAGATGACGTGAGCACCCTCACTCCCGGGTGTCGTCCCGAGCGTGTCGAAGGACGTCGGGTCACGCATCGAGGCAGATCGAGGATCCTGTTGCCTCCCCGTCCCCGCCTCGGCTCATCCCTACTGGTTCAAGTCGGAGCCGAGATCCTTTGACAAATGACAAGCTCAGCAGTCTGTCTCAGGGGAATTGACGGGTCACCAGACGGCGACTACCCTCGCGTGTCATCCAGGCGTGAAGGCAACGTCAAGCGGACATCTCCCCTGAGACGGACTAATCAGGATGACACGCGGGAGCGGTGCGCGGAGGTGGGCTCCTCACGCGCTCTGGGCAAGGGCCATGGTGATGGTGGCGAGCAGATGGTCCGGCGCGAACGGCTTGGCGACAAAGGGCACCCCCGGTACGTCAGGTTGGGCGTGAGTGGCGCTCATGACCACCACCGGGGTCGCGATGCCCTGCCGGCGCAGGCGCCGGATCAGGCTGACGCCATCCAGCCGTGGCATGCGGACATCGGTGAGGATCACGTCGATACTGTCGGCCTCCACCTCCTGCAGGGCCGCCACCCCGTCTGGCGCTTGCTTGACCGCATAGCCTTCCTCTTCCAGGAGCGTCGCGACCAGGGCGCGCAGGTCCGGTTCGTCATCGACAACAAGAATGGTAAGTGGGTTCGGGACAGTGGTGGTGGGAGCGGACATAGAGGAAATCTCCACTGAGGCAAGAGCGGACGTGGCCTGGTGCGGCCGATGCTCCTCACAGGTATTCCACAAGGCGTGCCACCCCCTGCCTGGCGGCAGAGGGGTGCATGCTTCCCCACGGCTCGAGGGCGCTATCGTCACGGTATCAAGGACATTCCCAACGGCGGCAGCCAGCTGGACGGAGACCTGGCGGCGAGTGGGGAAACGGGTTCGGGCAGCGCCTCCCCTGGCACCGACCCCGATGGGGGCGCGACTCCCGCCCCCTCTCCCGGTGCGCGAGAGAGGGGAGACGATGGAGTGCCCGGGGACAGAAGCACGGCGGAACCATGCGCGATCTGGCGCGAACCCCTGGCGCAGGAAGCCCCTCTCCCGGTGCGCGGGAGAGGGGTTGGGGTTACAGGCAGCTGCGCTGCAACCATGACCGGCAAAGCAATGTCACACCAGGCGTTGCCGTATCGACAATCGACGGTCAGCCCGTATGACAACCGAGGCGCTAGTCGTCGTCGCCGGAGCCGCCGCTGCCGCCCGAGCCACCGGAACCGCCGCTCCCACCCGAACCGCCGCTACCGCCACTGCCGCCAGATCCACCGGACCCGCCAGAACCACCGGACCCGCCACGCCGGCGCCGGCGGCGGCGCCGCTGTCGACGGCCCTCACTCGACACGTTGCTGGCTACCGCGTCACCCTGGGTCTGCAGCTCCTGCCGGACGGCCAGCCCGAACAGCCCCACGGCCAGGGCGGTTACCGCACCCTTGGCAACCTGGCGCCGCGAGAGCCCCGAGGCCCCGGCGCCGTCTGTTTCGGTGGTGTCTTGAGAACGCATGATGGTCTCCTGTCTTTTTCCTGCGACGGTTCTCCCCATCGCCCCTGATCTCCGGCCCCAGGGAGGGCTTGCGCTCGTGCCATGTCCCGGGCTCGGGACCCGCCGCACCCCTGTGCGACGAGCCCGGGGGAAGTGTTACCTCAGCGGCGGTGGCGCTGTCCCTCGGGCTACCCACCAGGCGGCCTGCCTGGTGAAACAGTGCGGGTGGGCGCACGTACCCTCCCATGCACTCGAGGGTACCGTGAGGCTGGCGCCAGGAAAACCCCTGAACGTCCGTCGCGCGTCTGGGACTTTAGTCTGAGATCACGTGAGACCAACGTGGAAGAGACGTGATTGCGCCCCAGCGAAATCACGCGGCGCAGGTACGACCAGCACTCTCACACAAGGTCCTGGAAATGACGATGTGCTGGCCGCACCCGCGCCAGGCCGCTTGACGCTCCCTTCATCCCGCCGTATGCTGAAAAGGAACAGAACATATGTTCTCTTTTCCATGCATGGAGGCTGTGATGGGTTCGGACGCGAACCGGCTCAACGTCGACGGGCACACGTTCTGGCGGGAATCGACCAGCGGTGGCGAATCAGTCGAGCTTACGACGACGACCGGGATCGAGCTGGACGAGCAGGGGATCCGCTGGACCGTTTCCATGCCAGGCGCAGGCGCCGGGGAGCCAGTTGAGAGCGGCTCGCGCGAGGTGGTGCGCTACATGCGCTCCGTGGTGAAAACCATGAAGCGCGCTACCCACCGCGCCCAGGTGCGCCCGGCGCCGAAGCCGGTCAGCAAGCGGCGGCGCGCGCAGGTTGGCGACTTCGTGCCCTGCCCGCTCTGTCAGGGGGAAGCCTGGCACGACTGCGAACTGTGCGACGGCAGCGGTGCGGTCACCCAGCGCCGCGCCGGCGAGTGGGAGCGCGACCGCGCGGAGTAAGCGCGTGATCCGGCGATGCACCTTGCTGGATTCAAGCGCCCACCTTCCGGTGTCACCCTGAACTCGCAGGCGAAGGATCTGGTCGTTCCATTCCGCGCGCCCTGCCTGTTCCGGGTCCGCGGCGCCATGCGTGCCGACTTGAGCGACGTCGAGGCACGCTTGCGAGCGCGGGATTTCCGCGGGATGAGATGGCTCAGCGCGGGCCAGGCAGATGCGCGCCTGGAGTCCACGGCAAGTGAGCGGCCTGATTGATTGCCCGGTGCCGGGCAGATCAGCACACGGGGCCAATCTCCGCCGCTTTGAGCTCCCGCATACACCACGGCACGCCGATGGCGATTCCCAATTGCCGGGGCACGCTCAGAGGATTGGCGGCGTACACGCATCCGGGCCGGCGCACTGGGTGGTCAGGCCCTGCTCTCTGCACGCCCTGTCGCACGTGACGCAGGCGGCCTGCGTTCCGCAGGTGCTGATGTAGTCGGTGTCCCGCTGGCAGGGGGTGCAGAATCCCCAACGGCGCATTACCCCGCTTTCCCGGTGGTGTGGCACTGACCAGCCTTGCCCACGGTGGTGGTGCAGGAACACCCGGAAGTGGTTCAACAAGGCTCGAACAGCCGGGCCCGACTTGCCCGTCCACGCAACTACTCTCGTCATGCGCCACGCACGTGCTCTTGTCCAGGACGGGCGCCCTTCCTGGGCTTCTTCCCCGTTCAGATCCCCGAGCAGCAGGTGGCGCTGTTGCCCCGGCACTGCCCCCCGACATTGACGCACCCGAACTGGTTCAGCCGCAACGGCTTCTTCCAGGCCCAGTTGCCCGCCACATCTCCTGAAAGGCCCGGCAGGAGACCGGCCCCGTGACATGTGGGGAGACCACGCAGGGAGGCTGCATCTGCGCGTGTGTTGCATGCTACCGGGGCGACTGCTGCAACGAGGGTCAGCTCGTCTTGCGCCTTTGCGTGGCGGGATGGGCGTTCACCTCGGTGCAGGCCGCGCACCACGCAGTGCGGGATGGCCTGGAAGCGGGCGCCCTGCCAGTTTCGCTGCTGGACTGATCCCTTCGTGTGATAGCATCGCACGCCGCTCAAGACTGCCGACGCCTACGGGCCGCAGGCAGCTATCCACCCATGACGCGAAGGATCCACGATGCCTATACGTGTTGGACTCCAGCTCTACTCCGTGCGCAACGCGCTGGCCCGTGATCCCTGGGGCACGCTGGCCCGGGTGGCTGAGGCGGGATTCACCCACCTGGAAGCCGCCAACCACCACGCGCGCACCGATCCAGGCGTCGGGTTTGGCGTGGCAGCGCCGGAGCTGCGCACGCAGCTCGCGGCCCTCGGCCTGTCCATTGTGGGCTGCCACATCAACCCGCTCGACCTGGAGATTCTGCCGCGGGCGCTGGAGTACCAGGCCGAGTTGGGCAGCACCCAGTTCGGCTGCGATATCGAGTTCTTTCCCTACGGAGACCGGGACTACGTGCTGCGCCGCTGCGCGCTGTACAACCAGGTGGGCGAACTGGCCCGCCAGCACGGGATGCGCTTCTACTACCACAACCATTTCCAGGAGTTTCAGCGCTTTGGCGACGACTACGTCTACGACCTGATCCTCGCCAACACCGACCCCGAGCTGGTCAAGCTGGAGCTGGACACCTACTGGATCTCCCGGGGCGGCCAGGACCCGATAGCCTGGATGCAGCAATGCGCCGACCGCGTGATCCTGCTGCACCAGAAGGATTTTCCGGCCAACGCGCCGCAGCCGCTGAACCTGTACGACGGGATCGTGTCACCTACAGAGTCCATCGACATGGCGGTCTTCGATGACCGCAAGGACGAGCGCTGCTTTACCGAGATCGGCACGGGCGTGCTCCCGATCCAGCGCATCATCGATGCCGCCAGCGCCCTGCCGCACCTCATCCTGGAACAGGATCACACCGCCATGGATGAGATTGATTCCATCCGCACCAGCCGGGAGGCGTTCGCCACGAACTTCACGGGGGTTTCCTGGAACTAGACGGCGGCAGACGCCAACGCGGCCGGTACTGGCAGGGAGCGGTATTCGGCATGGTGCAGGGTTGCCCGCTGAGAACCCTCCCCCGGCCAGTCGCGCGGCTGGCGGGGGGAGAGGGGTTGGGGGCAGATGGCCAGTATCCCGGCCCGGCCATCACGTGCCGCCTCTTGCAGGAGCGTCGATCGGTCTGCCGTTATGTGCAGCCAGGGGGCGACGCTGCCAACAGGCCGGGGCAACGAGACGCCAATTACATCGCTGACCCGATAGAGCGAACCGCCGTGTCGGACTCATCACCAGGCTGGGGAACCAGGCGCCCGGGCCTCTCCCCGGGGCTCGCCCGCGTTCACCGCGCCTCGATGCGCCGTCTCAGGGCTCGTCCGGGGAGGGAGTTGACGCGCGCGGGGTTTCGGCCCAAGCGGTGAGCATGGCCTCCAGCCCGGCGATCTGGGTCGGGGACATCTCGACGCGCTGGATGAGGGCGATGAGGCGGGCCTTGGCGTCCTCCGGCGCGGGCGGGGCGGCGCGGTGACCGGCCAGGGCCAGCACCCGGTCGGGATCCGCCGCGAAGACCTCGGCCAGGCGCAGGCAGGAGGCCGGGCTGGGCGTATACCGCCCGCTGCTCCACTCACTGATGCGGCCAGAGCTGACACCCAGGCGCCGCGCGAGATCCGCGGCCGTCCAGTCGCGGTGGGCAAGTTCGTGGCGGATCCAGGCGCCAATGGCGGAATCGGTTCCCATGGGTCTCCCTGTGGCGGGGCGAGTGCGCCGGTGAAGCATACTTGACGCCCCACGGTATACCGAGTAAAGTTATCTCATGAGCAGAGCAACGGACAACCGGCGGTATCTGGCGACTCACCTTGGGGACGTGATGGAGGCCCAGGGGCGCAAGCAGCGCTGGCTGGCTGAGCGCATCGGGGTCTCGGGCGGATACGTGTCCCTGATCATCGCCGGGGAGCGCACGGTGGACCGGGCGACCGGCGAGCGCATTGCGACGCTGCTGGATGTGCCCTTTTTTTTGCTTTTCGCGCTCGGCAAGCAGAGCGATTTACTCCCATACAGAGAGTACCATGGCTGAGCAACGATGCTGTGGCCCGCCGGCGGGGACCGGCCCGGCCCTGGAGGTGTGGAGCACGCTGGCGGCGGCGCAACGTCTCCCCGGATACCATCTGAAGCATGGCGGTCTCGATCACGCGCTGTCCCGATTCCTGCCATCCACCCTCAGGTGTCATCCTGACGAGGGAAGGATCTCGTTCCAGGACTCGCCCGCGGCCTGCTCCCGGCCCGCGACACCACACAGGTCACCGCGAGCGGCGTCGAGAGATCTCGGCCAACCCAACCGTCGAAGGACGAGGCCCGCGCGCACTGCCCAGCCGCGCGGCGCACCGGTCCGGAGACGCCGGGATCTCTCGACCCCGCTCGCAGTGACACGAGGCAACAGGCCGAACCTGAGGTGAGGCACGAGAACCTTCGTGCCTCAGGATGACACATGATACTGGACGGCTGCGGAGGGACACGCGGTGTACGAAGCGGAAAGACGAGATCCTTCCTACGTCAGGATGACACATGAAGATGGGCGCGAACCGCGAACCGTGCTGACCTGATGCCAGGACCAAGAACGCTTGTCCTTCTGGCCTGCGCCTGAGCGGCCCGCAGGGGAGCGCGCCATACGCTCCAGGGAGGTAGGTTTCCGGATGACCAGATACGAACCCCGCTTCCACCACATGCCCCCTGGCGGCACAGCCACACCCTCCACTGGCGCCATAACACCAGCCGCTCGAAGGACGCACTAGCCCCATGTCCACGCGAGACGCCACGCGCGACCAGCGCCGCCGGCACACCTTCTGGATCGACGACCGGGTGATCGATGCGTTTGCCCCGGTCATGAGCCGCTACCCGTTTGGGGCGGCGGCGCTGGCCGTCTACGCCACCCTGGCGCGGCGGGCGGACCGCGACGGCGCGAGCTGGCCGCGCCTGAGCGCCATCGCGGAGCAGGCCGCCACCAGCGAGCGCACGGCGCAGCGCGCCATCCAGTTACTGGAGGTGCTGGGCCTGGTGGAAGTGACCAGTTGCTTCGAGGAGGGCAGCAAGCGCCAGACCAGCAATCTCTACACCCTGCTCACCCCGCCAGCAGCGCCGCCGGAGCTGGACCCGAATCCGGCACGGTGGCCCACGCCATCCCGCCGCACGCGCATGGTGCGCGCGGGGCAGCGGACGCACACAGTGGCGGATGCCCGCCAGGAGCAGCCGGTTCCACTACCTGTCCGGCAGGGGACCCCCCGCCAGGCTGACACCCCACCCCCTGCCAACCTGACACCCCGCCCCCGCCACGGTGGCGCCCCCTCCCCTGTCAGGCTGACACCCCAGGAAGGACTACCCAGTACGAAGGACAACACACTGAAGGACAGGTCTTTTCCGGAAGATGACACGCCACGGAGCTTCATGGTCGCCGAAGTGGGGCTGAGCAGCGGGCAGGTCTGGGCCGCGACGCTGGCGGAGCTGACGCGGGGCGGCGGGGTGAGCGCGACCGACCTGGAAGCGTGGCTGCGCCCGGCCGCGCTGATCGGGCGCGAGGGGGAGGCACTCGTGATCGGCACGCCGAACAGCGCCGCGCGGGACCGCATCGCCAGCCGCTTGCTGCCGGAGGTGCGCTCCGCGCTGGCCAGGGTACTGGGCGTGGCACTGCCGGTCACCGTGGTGGTGAGTCACCAGGCGGAGCTTGACGGCCGGCTGGACTGGCACACGCCCGGGCCGGAGGCGGCAGGCGCTGCATCGGCCCCCGAGCATTGGGCGTCTGGATCATGGAGGTGAATAGGGCATGGCGGCCAGCCAGATGCGAAGCTGTGAAAAGCAGATTGTGCTGGCCGCCTGTCGAATGCGGAGCATGGCGTTCGACAACGGGAAAGCCTCGCAAGAGATAACCAGGGGAGGAACCTGACGATGAAGCGATTCCTGATCTCGTTCGATGACGGCACGATGATCATCCCTGAGGAGGATCTGCCGGCGGTTTCCGAGGCCGCGCGCCAGGTGGTCCGCGAGGCAAAGGCCGCTGGCGTGTGGATCTTTGGCGGCGGCATCTTGAGCCAGCGCGCCAGCATCGTGGCCACGGACGGCGCCGTGACCGACGGTCCTTACCCGGAGACCAAGGCCGTCCTCGGGGGCTTCTCGATCATCGAGGTGCCCTCGCGCGAGGAAGCGCTGACGTGGGCGGGCAAGTTCGCCGCCGCCTGCAGGTGCGCGCAGGAAGTGCGGGAGATTGGGTACGACCCGGAGTCCTGACCGCCAGCAGCGCGCGCCGGGCGGATCACACTGGCCGCAGGTGAGCGTTCCTCACAGACGGTGGTCAATGCGCCGTCCAGGCCAGCGTGTCATCCTGAGCGGCGTCGAAGGATCTCGGCCCAGCCTCGCACTAGGAGGGTATGGCCGGATCAGGGCTGGTGAGGCAACGCACCACTCAATCTACCGGGCAGTGTGACCCGAGGGCCTTCGACAGGCTCAGTCGCGCGTCCTTGGGGGCATTGTCAGGCCAACCGCGGAGGCCAGACGACGAGATTCTTCGCCTGCGGGCTCAGAATGACAAGAAGAAGGGGTGGAGCTCCTTGGATCGCTCGGTGCGCGATGGTGTCGGAGGGAATCCAAAGCGGTGGAGATTGGCCCCGTTTGCCGGCCTACCAGTCACCGGGAGATTGGTAGGCGCGCCCTATTGCCGGGCGCTCTTACGACGTGACTGAGCCAGCGAACTGAGGAAAACGCACGTGAAGTGGAGCGCGCAGCCGGTTATCCGCAGCGATTGCGCGCTGGTTGAGCTGTCTGTGCCACGCCGTGTGCCATGGGGCCAGAGTGCGGCCTTCCTCTATATAGGAAGGCCGCGCGGAGGTTACGCGTCCCAGACCCAGCCGGAGTCACGCTCCCGGCGCACGGGGGTCCACTGGCCATCGCGCCAGGCGTGGAACGTATGGCTCCCCTTGGCCGGCCGAATGATCTGCGTGCCGCTGGGCACCGGGACCGGGCCGGTGTCCGTCTCCGGGATGGGTTGAGACCCACCGCCCCGGTGGGTGACCGCATGGCCGGCCTCCTGCAAGACCGATGTCACCGCGTCCACGGCGTGGTCAACGCGGTCTGTAACCGGGGCCACCCGGTCCGCTACGGCCTCTACTCGGTCCGCGACGGCCTCCTGCACGGCGTGGACCACACCGCTCAGCCGCTCGCGGACTCCGCCCTGCTCTTCGTGGTGTTCCTGATCGGTCATGATCTCCTCCTGACGCTCGCTCATAGGGTCTTGCTCTCAATGATGACATCTTTCCTGCTGGGAGGAGAGCCACGTCCCTGTGCTCAGCCCGTGGAGCAGAAGGCGTCATGCAGATACAGAGGATCACGCAGTACTTGCTGGAGTTCGCGGTAGCCAGCTCGGGTTAGACCTCCGGGCGATCAGGGGCACCGCTACTCGATCCATCCCGGGTGATCACGCTGATCCGGCCGTCCGGTTCCATCAAGGCGGATTCGACCTGGCTCACGTCCGAGGCGCCCTGCAGCCGCAACTGGCTCAACAGCTCATCCTCCGTGATCAGCTCATGCGCCATGTTCTTGCGCAGCATCCGCCCGTCTTTCACCAAGGGCAGGGGAGCAGGGTGGATGAGGCGCTGGATGCGGGGGAAGCGGAAGCCGAGCCAGTTGAGCGCCCAGGACCAGAAGACGATGGTGATCACCAGCAGCAGCCCGTCGGGTACGGAGCTGTAGTCGTCGCTCATGGCGTTCTGGGCGGCATCGGCGATGAGCACCACGACCAGCAGGTCGGTGATGCCAACGGCCCCGGCCTCGCGCCTGAGCACCGTGCGCAGCAGCACGAATAGCGCCAGGTACGTGGCCGTACCGCGGACGAAAATCTCGAGGGGCGACATGTCGAAGGCGAAAACCGCCCCCCAGTCGACATCGAATAACCAGTCCGTAACAACATCCTCCGTGACACGGGATCAGGACCAACTGGTTCCTGGCAATCTCCAGCGCACAGAACATGCCGGAAACGAGGGGATGCCTTCTTCCGGCGTGATACAGGCGACGCACCGGGACACGTCACGGTGGGCGTGGAGCCTCACCATCAGCAACCGCTGGGGAACGGTCCCAGGATTTGGAGCTTCCAGGAGCGCCGCATCGGCTGCCCGACGTGGTTGCACAGGAGGGGTATGATGCTGCGATGGTTGCCACATGCCATCCTGCACACGTGACTACGGCCCGTTGTCCGCTAGCGGTTACCTGCCCAAAGACCCTGCTGCGTTCCAGGGCAGGCACGATGGCTCCTGCCATTCGACACCGCAATGGTCAATCACGAGGTCTCCAAGTCGACGATCTCGTGGTTTCCCGAGGTGACATGACAAGCCCAAGGCAGGAGGATGGATGGACGAGGATGATCAGCCCTTGCGCCCCATTGGGCTGGTAGGGCATCAACTTCAGGGAGGACGCATGCGGCCTGGAAGCCCGGCATTTCAACGCGCTCGTAAAGGTGCTCTCGGCACCCAGCCCTAACTCGTGCCGCGGTGTGGTGGCCCTCCTGGCCACGCTCCTCGTGCTGGGTGGCCTGCTCAGCCTCCTCGCTCAGGAGGAGATGTGCGCTTCACGGAATGGTCGGGGAACCGGCTGCCAGTTCCCCTCTGGCGTGAGCGGAAACACATAGATCTACGGATGCCCTCCCCTGCCTTCCTCCGTAAGGTGATGCTCAAGCAATTGTCACCACGGCGGAGCCGGCTTCCCGTATTCACGCTGCCACGGTGATCCCCTACTGCGGCATGCAATAGCAATGGTGTCCGAGCATCGCGATCTCGTGTCTCGAGCCTGTCGAGCGGCCTCGTCTGCGGTCGTGCATCGCCGAGATCGTTCGTACGCTTGGGACACGATGAGGGTGCGGTGCATCAGGATCTTCACGACGTCCGCACGCTGCTTGCAGGCGTGCGGGGCATGGGCAGTGACGACCGCTACGCCCGGCGTAGCATCTCCACGTTCGCCCGCATGATGCGCGCAAGGTGCAACGCGATCAGGTCGAGGGTTTGCTTCGTCATGATCGCCGCGTCGTCATGATCTCCATCACCAGCGTGAGGTTCATGCCCAGACAGGTCAGCGCGCTCGCTCATGATTCCTGAGAGCCGGTGCGTGCTTTCCTCGGCTCGCAGCATCAAGCGAAGCATGTCGGCATCCATCTCGTAGCCGAACAGCGAAATGAGCCGCGCGTACTCTCGCGCTGTCCGGTCAATCGTCCGGTCAAACGACGCCCAGTCGCCGGCCTCGAGCCGTGGCAGCCGTCGTTTAAGACCATCGATGGTGGTATCAACGAGCAAGGTGTAGCCATCGGGGAGTCTGTTGATATCCTCCGTGTCCCGATGGGGCTGCGGACGCGTTTCGCCCTCGGGCTGTTCCTGCAACAGGGCAATCAGCCTGTCCGTTTCATAGAAGGCAATGCGAGAGACCCGTTGCCGAACGTGAAGCGCAAGTGGGAGCCGACGGCGCTCGTCCACTCGCCTGAGCAATTGATTCACCAGAAAAACGGTGCCGAAGATCCCGATACATGTCGTCGCGATTCCACCCCAGAAGCCCTGCCACATGGGATCGGACTGCATGCCCGCCACCCATAAGGACCCTGCGGTTCCGATGGCCATCAGCACTGCAAGCAGCACCAGGAATACCCAGCCTGGAAGGTTCTTCAAGGGATGCATGCAGGGACAACTCGCGATTCCAGTCGCGACCAATTGCTGGTCAAGCGGCGCACCACCGCCTACACGTAGTATCCACGGTCCGAATTGGTCCTGGCGTGGTTGCGCAGGCCGCGCTTCCGAGGCCACCAGTCCTTCAGCTATTCCTGATTATCCGAGTGTGATGCACGCGCAGGGCCTCCACGGGACGGCCCATGGAAGCCCTGTGCACGTGTCATCGTAAGAGTGGTTAGCCGACGGTCACCGGCACGCGCTGAACCCCGTTCTGGAGGTAACCCTTGGCGTTCCAGTCGTCGGTGAGGGGCTGGGTGAGGCCGCGCTGGTCTACGGCGCGGCTGGCCAGCACGGCTTCGCCGGCCGGGGCGTCCCACTCGTAGACATAGCGCACCCACGAGGTGGGTCCGGCTTCCTCGACGATCTCCGCCTCCTGCCAGGTCTCGCCATCGTCGGTACTAACCTCGACGGTGGCGATGGCAGCGTAGCCGGACCAGGCGAAGCCGCTGATCTGCTGCACGCCCGCCGGGAGGGTGGCATCGGGCGCGGGCGCGGCGATGATCGACTTCGGCGCAACCTCGCGCACGGGGGCCAGGACGAGATCGTCCTCATCGATGAAGACGTAGCTCTCGGTGTTGAAGGATCCCGCGAAGGGGTGGTCGATGACGTCGATGCCAACGACCCACTTGGTGGAGGCGATGCCGCTCCAGGTGGGAACCAGCAGGCGCACCGGGCCGCCGTTGGGGGCGGGCAGCGGTTCGCCATTCATCTCCCAGACCAGCATCACATCCGGGTGGGTCGCCACGTTCAGGGGCAACCCGCGCTGCATCTCCGGGAAGTCGCCGCCCTGGGAAACCACATCGACGGCGCCTTCCTGGACGCCAGCCATCTCTAGCACCTCGGCCAGCGAGACCCCGGTCCACTCGGCGTTGCCAATCGCACCGTTGCCCCACTGGGTGCCCTCAACCTGCTGAGGGTCGGCGCCGAACTGGCTACGGCTGTTGCCCGAGCACTCCAGGAAGGCCGTCAACGTCCGTGTGGGCATGCCCTGCAGATCGTCGAACGTCAGCTCCAGCTCCTCATTGACCAGCCCGGTGACGGCGAGGCGCCATTCGTCGGCGGGAATGTCGATCGAGACCGGGCCGTTGGAGCGGATGAAGAAGAGGTCGTTCGGCGTGAGGAACTCATCGGCCACCAGGGACATGGGCGTCTCGAAGGTGGTTGAACCCCGCTGGATCAGCTCCGGGCTCTTGCCCAGCGACTGGAGCAGCTCCCGCGGCGAAGGGGTGGCCTCCTGGGCGAACGCGGACTCCCGCAGGATCGAGGCGATCACGGGGGCGGTGAAGCCGGCTGCGGCCAGGCGGGTTACGAGGTGGCGGCGTGAGAGGGGACGCGCCAGACCAGGGTGGGTGTGATTCGTCATCGAAACCATCCTTTCCTTCACGGATGTCGTTCACCGGAACGCATCCTGGACTCCAGCGCCAGGCGGAGAAGATGGCGGACACGGGTCCACGGCCGCGGATGGATCACGGTCCAATCGTGCGGATGAACCCTGTCGCCAAAGGGCGCCTGTGGAAGGGACACGCAGGTTGCGCGCCACCAGGGGGTGTCCCGCGTGTTGCCCGCACTCCAGGCACTCTCCCGGTGCGAGCCCTCATCCCACCCTCTCCCCCAGCCTGCTGCGCGGGAGAGGGGCTTTTTCAGCGAACGTGGAGAAAAGCGTAAGGATCTCGGGTTTGCGGGCCATGCTGCCGCATGGTGGACTACAGACATCGCGTCCAGCCTGCCACCAGGGCGGTGACCCGGCGAAATCCTGGGACAGGCTCAGGGTGACACGCGAGGGCAATTGCCATACTGGGCTGGGATTCGCCAACTCCGCTGAGGCGTGGTTCTCGGCACGCGAGGGTGACGCGGCACCCGCGACCAGCGCGGACTGGGCACTGGCGCGGACATGGCGACAGCCACGGCATTGATGCGCCGTGGCTGTCGCTGGGGTCACCTGGAGCCGAGGCTCCAGAGGTGTTACTGCATTGGCGTAGCGGCCGGGGTGGCCTCGCCCGCCTCTTCAACAACCGGAGTCGAGCCGACCGCAATGACTGGCGTGGCGGCAGCAGCCGGGGTTGCGCCCGCAGCGGCAGCCGGGGTTCCAGCGATCGGGGTCGCTCCGGCGCCCTCAAGGGTGCCAGCGTTGGCTTCGAAGATCACCAACTGCAGAGTGCCATCCTCGCTCCGCCCGATGGCCATGACGTCGTAGACCTTGCCGGACTCAAGTGGGACATCGACGGCCTCCAGCAGCAGGGTGTCGGAACCGGTCTCCCGCAACTGGAAGGTGGCATTGCCAGCATTGAAGACGACATAGCCGGACGCATTCCGGTAGTCGATGCCCGAGAACGGGGTCTGGCCGTCGGCGGTGGTCACATTGACGGCATCCAGATCCGGGGAGGCGTGCATCACGCGGACCCGCGCCTGGTTCGCCGGGAGCGCGCGCAGATCCACACCCATGATGGTGGCCTGGAGGTCATCTGTCAGGCCGCTGATGACGACCTGGCCCGCGGCGCCCGTGGTCAGGCCCTGGGTCATGTCGATGAGGGCCTGGTCAACCGGCTGACCGGCGGCCACGATGCGCAGTTGCTGCTCGCCGTTCGGGGCCGCCGTAAACTCGGAGGCATCACCAACTTCGAGCCCCTGGGCAATGGGCGACTCGCCGATGTAGACATCGACCGGGCCGGCGTCCGGGGAGGCATGGATCACGCGCAGGCAGCTATCCGCCGCCTCACCGACGCCCAGCGTCTGGCTGCATGGGATCGTAGCTGGTGTGGTGAGGGCCAGCAGCGTGGGTTGCCCACCCTGGGGTGCGCTGAGCGCAATGAGGTCATAGACCTGCCCGGCCTCAACGGTGAAGCCCGGGGAGGTGGTTATGACTTCCCCGGTATCGGTGCTGCGGAGTTCCAGGTCAAACGTTCCGGGATTGACTCCCGCATACTCGGAGGCAGTGGTGAAGCCCGTGCCGCTGGCCAGCAGATCCTGGCTGCCCGCGACGGCCATGTCCAGGTTGCCGCCCTGGGGATCCGCGTTGAACAGGCGCAGGCGCGCCTGACCCGGCGCCATCTCCGAGACATCAACCACCTGCTGCGTCAACTGGATGTTGGCAACATTCCCGACAACGGACAGGATGGACGACGTCCAGCCTTCGAGCGTCACTGCCACGTCGATGACCGGTGCATCAGTGCCTGCGGGTACTACCTGCACCTGGTGATCACCGGCGGGCAGGTCCAGGTACTCCGTGGCGGAGCCAAAGGCCAGGTTCTCCGCGACCGGCTGGCCATCCACGAGGACGTTGACCTCCGGGGCATCAGGGGAGGCGTGCACCACGCGGACAGTGGGGTTCGGGACCCCGGTGACCGAAGGTGTCGCCTGCTGGGCGAAGGTGAACGGGACAGCAAGCGCGAACATGAGCACGAATGCAAGAACACCTGCCAGGGAGAGCGGGAGGGTCGTACGTGCCTTCTGGGGCGGCCACATAGCTCGTGTTTCCTTTCTGGAGCGCGAGTCGGAATCGGAAGCTGCTCTGGTGGGGACTGCCTGGTTGACCAGGCGGATTTCCAGCGGCGCACCTCCATTGCGTCCTGGACGTGAGGCGATGAGACCGGGACCGGGTGGACACCTATGACGAGGTATCAGTCACCGGGGGTAGTGCACCGAACGTGCCACGATGTCAGCCGTAATCGGTTCTTTTGTAGGCCGTACTGCACAGGAACGGGGTAAATGTTTACTGTTGGCGATGCGCAACCTGCGTATGCGAGGAATGCATAGCTGGCGGACTTGGGATGGCCAGGGGAAGGTATCGGGGAAACAGGCTGGCTGCGGCCAGAAAACCCTCACCCCACCCCCTCTCCCCCACCTGCTGCGCGGGAGAGGGGCTTTCTGGCGCTTTGGCCCAATATCTCTCCGACACCCAATGCGCGGGGAGGGACTTCCGGCAGCGTGATCTGCTTCCGCTCAGGCCAGCGGCTTGCCGCCTGTGACGCCCACGACCTCGCCGGTGATGTAGCTGCTGTCATTGGAGGCCAGGAAGACGAAGAGCGGGGCCAGCTCCGCCGGTTGCCCTGGTCGCCCGAGGGGGGAGTCCTGCCCAAACTTCTGAGCTTTCTCCTCCGGCATGGTGGCGGGGATGAGCGGGGTCCAGATGGGGCCGGGGGCCACCACGTTGACCCGGATCCCCTTCTCCGCCCCCTCCTGCGCCAGCGCCTTGGAGAAGGTGACGATCGCCCCCTTGGTACTCGCGTACGGCAGGAGCTGCGGCGAGGGCTGGTAGGCCTGGATGGAGGCGGTGTTGATGATCGCGCTCCCTGCTGGCAGGTGCGGCCAGGCTGCTCGGCACAGGTAGTACATGGCGAAGATGTTGGTCTTGAACGTGTGTTCCCACTCCCCGTCCGGGATCTCCAGGATTCCCTCACGGGTCATCTGGTAGGCGGCGTTGTTGACCAGGATATCGAGGTGGCCCAACTCCGAGATGGCGCGCTCGACGAGCGATTTGCAGTGGGCCTCCTGCGAGATGTCGCCCGGCACGAGCACGGCCTGCCGCCCGGCTTCCTGGACCACGCGCGCGGTCTCGGCGGCATCGTCGTCTTCGTTGAGATAGGAAATCAGGACATCGGCGCCTTCCCGGGCAAAGGCCAGGGCAACGGCGCGGCCAATGCCGCTGTCCCCGCCGGTGATGAGGGCCACCTTGCCTTGCAGCCGGCCATGCCCCTGGTAGGACTCCTCCCCGAAATCGGGGCGCGGTGTCATCTCGGACTCAAGGCCCGGATACTCCAGCGATTCCTGGGGAAAGGGCGGCGTGTCGCCAGCGGCGCGGGGGTCTTGCGATGTGGGAGACGATGGCATCGATATGCTCCTGGGGTTAGGGAGGTAACAAGGAGACGTAGGACGGGTATTGGCGGACTCTCGCGAATGACCCTCACCCCAACCCCTCTCCCAGTGCGCGGGAGAGGGGCTTTCGGCGGCGAACCGGATCATCCTGGGGGTGCAGCGGGCGGGGTGTCTCCGAGAACTGGCCATGGCCCGGCTGTCATTGGGATTCCGGGATGAACTAGATGCGCAGCTTGCCCTGCTGGGCGAACTGATCGAGCTGCTGCATGAGCGTGCGGACGGCCTGCTCATCCTGCTGCTGGAGCTGCTGCCAGATCTGGTCGTTGGCGCTGCCGTTCTGGGAGTACTTCTTGTAGGCGACGATCCCCTCCAGCTTGGAGGAGAGCGCGGTGATCAGGTCGTAGATCTCGTTGGGGACGAGGGTCGTTTCCTGATTGGAACTCTGATCCATGGGATTCTCTCCTGTAGTGACGTTTCAGATACGGTCACGAGCGACCACATTCCCTGTAGCAGTGACGATGCCACCAGCAGGGCCGCATGTTCGCCTGGGCTACAGGAATTCGTGAGACGTGTTGCCTGCGCTGCATTCAACGCCGCGCATTACTGGCCTGGTGGCGCCCAGGATGGGCATCCTGGGCCAGAAGCACCCGTATGGGCATGGGCGGACCGGCTCAGGAGATTGCCATGCCGCGTGCCCGGATCACGGCCCTTCCAAGCGTCGGCCCGGCCCGAGCAGGGCCGGATGATCGTCCCAGGATGACAAGCCTGGTGAGGGAGCGAGCAGGGTGATGATGGCCGTGCTCGCTCCGGTCCACGGCAACCAGAGGCGGCCGGGGACGAGCCGGTGACCACGGCACCGGCCATACCTCTCTCCAGGTGGCCGACCTGACGCGGGCCCGCGGCTCATGGCGTGACGTTGATCACATCGAGGCTCCATACCGGCCCGACTGACACGCTCCGTCCTGTGAATCTGGCAGTTGTGGCCCAGATCCCGGCGGAACCTGGACTCCTGCCCGCATAACTTCAGCCGACGAACAGCGAAACATCAGACATCTCCCCGATGTGCGCGGTCTCGCCACGGCATACCTTGGTGGCAGAGGCATCCGATGTACGGGTGCCCCTGTGGAAGACCGTGTGATGCCGCGCGGGCGCGCCGTATCTCGCGTCGCCAAGGCCTGAGCACACATTACCGGCCGCTCACCGGAGACGGCGGTTGCCGGGTTTGGCATGCCGCTGAACTGTGTCTCCACGCAAGGACCTGTGGATTCAGGCCGTGCGGGACTCCCGGTGACCCACTGTGAATCACCGTTCCGGGAAGCCTGGCTCGGTGCAGATAGGAGAATTGATGACTACCCCTCATTGGGAAGCATGGAGACACGCCGCGTTCACCTCGCGTCGTTCGCTGCTCGCCGCCGCGCTTGCGCTGGCGGCCGGCCAGGGTGGAGCCCCGGCCAGCGAGGCCAGGAAGAAGCGAAAGAAGCGAAAGAAGCGAAAGCAGACGTGCGGCGTGGCCGGGGCGCCCCCGATCAAGGGCCAGTGCTGCGCGGGAGCAACCGCTATCGATGGCGTGTGCCAGGCCTGCCGAGTTTGCTCGAGTGGCTGCGCCTTCTCCACGGTGCAGGGCGCGATCGACGCGGCGAACGCTGGCGACACCATCGTCATCTGCCCCGGCGCCTATGCCGGGAACCTGATCATCACGAAGGATGTGCGGCTGACTGGGGGAGTTGATGCATCTGGCGCGAGCGCCACGACCTTGCGGGCCGCGAGCGCGGCCCCGGTGGTGACGGTGAAGACGGCCAACGCCGCGCTGCAGCGCCTGCGCATCACGGGCGGCCGTGGCGAGGGCGCTGGCATCTCTAACCAGGGGGCGCGGCTTGAGGTGATCGACTGCGTTATCAGTGGCAACGTGGACCGGAGCGCGAACGGCGGCGGCATCGCCAACACCGGCAACCTGATCCTGAACGGGAGCACGATCAGCGACAACGCGGCCAGCCTGGGCGGCGGCATTTTCACTGCCGGTGGCGACGCCCTGGTGGAGGTGCGCAACAGCCAGATTCGCGGGAACGCGGCGATCAACGGTGGGGGCATCTCCACCCAGGAGGGTGCCCGGGTACGGATCGATGCCGCCAGCCGGGTGACCGCAAATGTCGCTGAACGCGAGGGAGGGGGCATCTTCGCCTCCCCCACCGCAGGGCGCGTCGACCTCGCCAGCCGCGACATCGTCCTCGCCAACACCCCAACGAACTGCGAAGGCGCCACCGTGGACTTTTGCAGCAAGGCTTGAGTAACCAATGAAGGGAATGAACATGGATCACGATCACTTCGATGCCCTGGCGCGCGATGTTGCGGGAGTATCCCGTCGCGCGGTGTTTGGAGTCCTCGGCGTCGGCGTCGCGGGTCTCGCCGGGTCCCGTTTGGCGACGGAGGTGGAAGGCAGGAAACGGCGCAAGAAGAAGCGCCGGAAGCCCAAATCCCCCACTGGTCCCCTGTGCACCAGTCTCGGTGAGGCATGCGCGGAGCCAGGGAGCAACTGCCAGGAGAGGTTCTGCCTGCCGGCACCGTTCACAATCACCGCGACCTGGACGAGCCAGAACAACCATGACACATGGCTCTTTGTGCCGCCGCAGGATGGTGCAACGGGCCCGTCTCCCCAGATCGACTACGACTGCAACCCATCGAATTCCCCGTGTGCGACGGCGTACCCGTTCGCCTGCGTGGACCGCGATGCCTCAGGGCCGGGAAACGAAGTCACTACGATCCATGCCCTGCTGCCGGGCGCGTATGAGTACTGGATCTTCCTCGGGGTGGCGCCAGCGGGCGAACTGGAAGTCACGCTCACCGACCGGGGCGGTCGGGTCGTGCGGTCATGGGCCAGCCCTGCGGTCTCGTCGGCGATCGTCGGCTTCTGGCACGTCTTCGACATCGACGGCAAGACGGGTCGCGCCAGTTCGGTCGATGCCCCACCAGCACGTATTCGCACACCACTCACGAACGTGTGCCCCCAGTGAGCGGTGGCATCTTCGCCACCGGCCGCTATGCGCAGGCCGAGCCGATCACCAGCGTGATACCCGGGAACGGGGCAACTCGTGAGAGAGGCAGCTTGGCCTGCGTGGCGGCGGATCCCCTCGCACGGGCCACCCGCGCTGACCGCACCGCCAACAAGCCCCCGCGGCTCGGGTGCACCGTCGTGGATCTGGTCAGTGGTGCCGGGAGCAACAGATGAAAGGAATGGCCATGGATCACGATCGTTTCGATGCACTCGCTCGTGACGTCGCTGGAACGTCCCGCCGCGCGGTGTTTGGAGTTCTCGCCGCTGGCGTCGCCAATATCGCCGGGTCCCGCTTCGTGCCGGAGATGGGTGCCAGGAAACGGCGCAAGAAGAAGCGCAAAGGCGGTTGCACGCCCAACTGCGCCGACCGCACCTGTGGAACGGATGGGTGCGGTGGTACGTGTGGCACCTGCCCTGCCGACGAGCCATGCGTGGGAGGCAGGTGTTGCCGCCCTGAGTCACGGGGCGCCACCTGCGCCGGGCGCTGCGGGACCCGGCGCAACACCTGCGGCCAGCCCGTGGCGTGCGCGGCCTGCCCGACCGGCCAGGTGTGCCTCGGCAATGGGAGCTGCGCGATTGCCTGCACCAACAACAACGACTGTGACGGGTGCGGCGGGGGCGCGTGCGCTGACCTGCCGAATGTCGAAGGCGAGCGCCACTGCGTGAACGACCAGGTGCAGCCCGTCACGACCTGCACGGCCACGGCCGACTGCCCACCGGGATCGACCTGCAAGGACACGGGCGGTGGTGGCGTGTGTTTCGACTTATGTGCCTAGCACGGCGCAGTCTTGTGCCGCGAGCCGTGTGAAATTGAGGTGGACTGCCCGGTGGTGGACCCGTTCGCCAGATCACCCACCCGGCGCCGCCTACGAACGAAACGACGAAACTCCCCTTCCTCCGTGGAGGTTCCTCGCCGGGTCTCCGTGCCCTAATCTCGCTGCGTTGAGCGCTCTACAGAGCGTTTGCAGGGCGGCGGGATCGTCCTTGAAGCAGGGGAGTCCTGAGGGCTGGAGCACAGCGACCATCGCTGTGCTCCAGCCAGCCTCTTGCCGTAATCGGTGGAAGGCAACGTGCTGGCAATCGAGGCGCTGGTGACTGCTCCCGTTGCGCAAGCAGCCACTGCACGCAGGCATCACGGCGACGTCAAACCTGCGCCGTGATGCCGAACTCTTGCGACCCCGCTCAAGATGACACGCCAGGGTGGGTGCGCACCTCGTAGCGCTGCGGTCGGGAGACAAGGTCCTTCGACTCCGCTCAGGACGCCACCTGAGAGGGTCGGCTGGGCCTGAAGCCAGGCTGGCGCGCAGTCACGTTTGGGAAACAGGTTTCGGGCGTGAGAACGCCGAAATAGTGGGGCGTTATTCAGCGTTACGCGCTGAGATGATTGCCTCTGCGCTATGAGACATTACTTTACAAGAGATAACCGTCATGTACTCTTTACTAGATACATTCTTCACGACCTTTCGCCTTGTGTTTCGCCCTCCAGCAGCACTATGCTGACTGGTATAAGAACATTTGATCTATTCGAACCACGATAAGGGAGCGCCACATGACCACCCGGCTGGAACTGCGAACGTCCCTGCGCGAGCGGCTGGAGGACATGGGCAGCGCGCCGCTGTGGAGTGATGCGGCGCTGAACGCGTGGCTGGGGCAGGCCGTGCGCGTGTACGGCGTGCAGCTTCCAGCCCAGGCCACGGCCCCGACGGCGGCCGTCGCTGCCGGGGCGGTCTCGGTGACGCTGCCGGCAGGGGTTGTGGCTGAGGCGGTGGCGGCGGTGCGCAATGCGGCGGGCGCTACCGTGGCGCGCGGTGATGACCGAATCGCGGGCTCAGCGCCGGCTCAGAGCCAAGGCGCGGCCCAGGCGTGGACGGCGTGGGGCGGGAACTTGCGCTTGCGGCGCGCGGCGGCCGGCGCCGATGAGCTCGGGAGCTGGAGCATCGACTACGCCGCTGGCCGCGAGGTGATCGGTAATGACATCGATCCGCAGCCGGTCGTGGCAGGCGACGAGCCGGTGATCGTGGCGCTGGCAGCGGCCATGGCGCTGGAGCGGCGGGCCGTGGAGAGCGGCAAGCGCGGGGACTCCGCCGCCGCGCGGGAGATGCGGGCCATCGCCGGAGCCGCGCGGAACGAGGCAACCACACTCCTGGCCGCCCGGCGGCGACGGCCGCGCTCGGGGTTCCTGCACGCGGATGGGGCGGCGTAAACGCCTGATGTAGTGAGGCAGTTGCCGTGGCACGACGGTTTTCCGGGAGGCGGCGATTGGCCCTCCGGGAGCCAAAGACTCCCGGCTCCACCAACCGGGAAGGCCCATGAACGGGCCTGACGCGAATCACCTGGTGTGCGGCCCAGGCAATGGTGTGGGTGAGCACCGTCCCGTTTGCAGGGCTTTTCGCCCGGTTTGGCCAGAGGTCTCTGGCACGGTGGAGCCGCAACTGAATGCCGCATTGCCGCATCTCGCACCAGGCGTGTGAAACGGCATCACGCCAGCGCGTGATCGGTGGCCTCGTGCTCTTGCCAATTCCGCATCGCAACGCGGTCAGGAGGTGGAGGTGGCGACGATGGGCCAGGAGAGGGGTGCGGCCCGTTTCCCCAGGAAGCGGGTTCGCTGCAAGGCCCCGGGCTGCAAAACCGTGACCCAGAGCCGTAGGGGGTACTGCCCAGCGCACACCTGGCTGGACAGGGAGGCTGCGGCTGACGCGCCGGATGACCCTCTTGCGGCGCGGACCGGGCAGGTAAGCAACGTCGAACTGGAGGCCGTGGAGCGGCGGCAGGCCGCCGCGGCAGCGTTCCGTCAACGGCTGGAGACGGGCGATTACCGGGGGCTCTTTGGGGAGCGCCTGGGCGAGCTGATGGCGCAGGCGGCGGCTGATGGCGGGGTGACTGACGAACTGGCAGTGCTCCGGATCGTGATGGCCCGGCTGCTGGCGGAGGAGGAGGACGTGGTGACGCTGGCGAATGCGGTCTCCCGGGTGGCGTCGGTGAGTATCCAGGCGGCGCGGGCGCAGCGAGCGATCAACGGGCAACTTGCCGAAGGGCTGACGGAGGCGCTGACCACGATCCTGGCGGATCTGGAAGCAGGAAGCGGGGTGGCGTGATGCGGCAACGGGCGCGGGATGCGCGAGCGGAACGGCTGCGGCAAGCAATCGACGGGCTGCGCGCAACCGGGGAGCCGGAGGTGGCGATCGATTTGGCGCCGAAGAGCGCGCACGAGGCGCTGACGCGGCAGATGGTGAGCGACCTGGCGGCGGACCTGAGCGAGGTGAAAAGCCGCGTCAATGCGATGCTCTGGCTGGTGGCCGGGGCGGTGGTGGTGGACGTAGCGATGCGGCTCACGGCGTAGGGGGGAGGCGGTCCGCGGGCCGCAGGGGGAGACGCGCTGAGGCGCTCAGGGGGAGACGGCCTGCGGGCCTTTGGGAGTAAGGGAATGAGGGGGTGTCGTGCCCGCGGCACTCGCGGGGTGCCGGGCTTCGACTCTCAGGGGGTGAAGGAGAACGGGGTGCGGAGATGACCAGTGAAGAATGGAACTCCGGAAGGCTATCGGGGCACGAGGCGTTTGAGGTGTTGTCCACCCTTGGGTGTCATCCTGAGGAACGAAGGATCTCCTTCCCTACCGCCGTGGTTCGCGTTCGCCGCCCAATCTCCAGTGTCATGGGCGAAGTCGAGGGACGACCCATGAAATCCGGGGAACCTTGAAGCCAGGAACACGAGATCCTTCCTGCGTCAGGATGACAGGCGAGGGTGGACGATTCTCCTCAACCGGGTCGATGCGGGACGAGGTCTTTCGACTTCGCTCGGGACGGCAGGGGGGAGTGGGAGCAATCTCTCACCGTGGTGGATGGGGAACATGGCCCTTCGAGGTCGATCAGGACGACGGGCAAAGTGCAGCCCTGCTGATAGGAGCGGCAGCCGCCATCACCTGGTAGTCGCCCTTTTCGCCTGACCCCGCGGGCGATGCACGCAGGGTCAGCATGAGCCGTCCTACCACGCTCCCGGAGTCCGGGTTCCCTGGCTGCTCAGGATGCCACAGGAGGATGGACGATGTGGGATGCAACGCGGCCATGGAGCACCAGTAGGCGCTTGGGGGCTGCTCCAGGCGGTCACTGGTCAAGGCCACGCGGCGGCGAACTCCGCCCCCTGCACGACGGGAGCAGGGTCAGGGTGCGGGTTCATCCCTCCCAGGCCCCTCCCCGTTCGCCGCCTCCGGGTGGCGAATACGCATCGCGGCGTGGCGGTGCAGCCATTGGGCGCACTGGGGCTGAGACTGGCCATGCTGGGGTGACGAGGATTCATCGAGCTTGGGTCACCGGGGGACTGAAATGGTTGATCTGGACTTGTGACCGGATAAGGACATGCACGCCTGGGTGCCCGTCTGGGGTGAGGCATGGCGGGGCCTGATCGAACGGCCAACCGGGGACGATCTCACCTTGCGCTCAAACCTTGATGATCGTCGACCGAACCGCCTCTGAGGAGATGTAGGCCATATCCGATGCCGAGAAAGCCGTGTACCTGGGCGGCATGCGACGCGGCCAGTTCGCGCCGGGAAGTGAGAGTGAGCCATCTATGCGGATCACGACAAGAATCAAGGCGATAGAGACGAAGCTGCTGCCAAACCCGAAAGAATCCGGACTGCTCATCGTGCTGGAGGATCGGGATGGCACCTGGCATGATGGGCGAGGCCATGTCATCGATCGCACCTCGGTCGGGCCGCTGACGCAGGTAGTTATCATGCGAGAACGCCCGGACGGTCCATCGTAACTCCTGTCGGTGTTGTTGTTCCCGTTGACGTTCACCGGACGTCGCTTGACGGCGCCGGGAATGACGTCTGGGAACATGGACCGGGTTAGCCAGGGAATCGTGGGCCCGAAGCGCCGCAGTGACAAGTGCGGAGAAAGTCATCGTGTGCGCACTCCCAGTGTGAGGGCCTGGTCGACGCCGTTCGCACGTTCCTCCCTCACGAGGCTCAACCATGTGTGAGACGATGACGAGTGACATCGCTGCCTGCTGGTCGATAGGCCGCGAGGAAGCTATGTGACAGTGGCCAGGCCGAGCAGGTCGGAAGGAGCAATGACCATGGATCAGAGGCGATCCGTCTCATCGCACGATGACCCCCGCGTGAGTCGCAGGATAATCCTCCAGGCCACTACAGGCGCCGCCGCAACCGCAGCGTTTGTCATCGCCGGGGGACGCGCCACGACCGGTGCGCAAGACGCCACTCCCCTGGTCCGGGCTGCTCCTCAGCAATTCGCGTACGTGGGATCTGATTCTCGTACCGCCATTGAGGCTGGCACTGACCCGGCTGACGTCGGCATTTCGGTCTTTTCCGTTGCCCCGGACACCGGTGTGCTCACCCTGATCCAGACCGTACCGAGCGATAACGCCTTCTTTTTTGCCTTTGATCCGACGCAGCGCTTTCTCTATGCCGTCAATGTCATTGGTGACTATGAGGGCGAGGAGAGCGGCTCGGTTGAGGCCTATGCCGTTGACCCCGAGACGGGCATGCTGACCTTTCTCAATCGCCAGTCCTCCGCCGGGTCGACCGCGGCGCAACCGGCGGTCGACCCCAGCGGCTCATTTGTGGTGGTGGCGAACTACAACGGGGCCAACTTTGTGGTGCTCCCCATCAATCCCGATGGCACGCTCGAGCCGGTGGTCAGTTCGATCGAGCAGACGGGCTCCGGTCCCAACGCGGAGCGCCAGGACATGT
>JAESGR010000229.1_pt1 | contig 71492 bp, 65 predicted proteins | sample 9269771 | NCBI WGS metagenome assembly JAESGR01 (sample SAMN15739572, study PRJNA653492) | algae metagenome | isolation source: Chroococcus sp. CMT-3BRIN-NPC107 and co-occurring heterotrophs from well... | place: USA: Clark Mountains Wilderness, California | collected 2010-04-18 | reverse complement strand
CAGCGCCTGCTGCAGGCCCTCGCCCGAGACGTCCCGGGTGATCGAGGGGTTGTCGGACTTGCGCGAGATCTTGTCGATCTCGTCGATGTAGACGATGCCGCGCTGCGCCCGCTCGACGTTGTAGTCGGAGGCCTGGAGCAGCTTGAGGATGATGTTCTCCACGTCCTCGCCGACGTAGCCGGCTTCCGTGAGGGTCGTGGCGTCCGCCATCGTGAAGGGCACGTCGAGGATCCGGGCCAGCGTCTGCGCCAGCAGGGTCTTGCCCGAGCCGGTCGGCCCGATCAGCAGGATGTTCGACTTGGCGAGCTCGACGTCGTTGTGCTTCGTGGCATGCGCCAGGCGCTTGTAGTGGTTGTGGACCGCGACCGAGAGGACCCGCTTGGCGTGGTCCTGGCCGATCACGTAGTCGTCGAGGACGCGCCGGATCTCCTTCGGGGTCGGAACCCCGTCGCGGGACTTCACCAGGGAGGACTTGGACTCCTCGCGGATGATGTCCATGCACAGCTCGACGCATTCATCGCAGATGAAGACGGTCGGGCCGGCGATCAGCTTGCGCACCTCGTGCTGGCTCTTGCCGCAGAACGAGCAGTAGAGCGTGCTCTTGGAGTCGTTGCCGCCAGCCTTGCTCATGGTCTTTCTCCAATCGGGCCTGCGGCTGACCGAGCAAGCCGCCGACCACTCTCTCACCCAACATTAGGAGCGTCAGGCCTACCAAAAGGTTCCGACGCCCGGATTCCAACGCAACGTTTTCGCCCTGCCCCCCGAATCCCCATGCAATCACGCGGTGTCCGCGCGATCAATAGAAACGGGTCCGGGGGCCAAAAAGACGCAGATCGCGACAGGTTGTCCCCAGGCATCCCCGAACCGGGGCCGTACGGCGGGCCGGCCGCCCGGCGAAGCCGCCGTCCGGCCCGCCGCCGCGACTCAAGGTTGCTGGGCCGGCTCCGGCCGCTTCACGAGCACTTGATCGATGAGCCCGAACTCCTTGGCGGCGTCCGCGGTCATGAAATTGTCGCGCTCCAGGGCCTGCTCGATCGTGGCGTAGTCCCGGCCCGTGTGCTTGACGTAGATCTCGTTCAGGCGCCGCTTCAGGCTCTCGACCTCGCGGGCATGGATCAGGATGTCGGTGACCTGGCCCTGGTAGCCGCCGGAGGGCTGGTGGACCATGATCCGGGCGTTCGACAGGGCGAAGCGGTTGCCCGTGGCGCCGGCGGTCAGGAGGAGCGAGCCCATGGAGGCGGCCTGGCCGACGCAGAGCGTCGAGACCGGGCAGCGGATGAACTGCATCGTGTCGTAGATCGAGAGCCCCGAGGTCACCACGCCGCCCGGCGAGTTGATGTAGAAGGAGATTTCCTTCTTGGGGTTCTCGGCTTCCAGGAACAGAAGCTGCGCCACGATGAGCGAGGCGGAATAGTCTTCGACGGGACCCGTGAGGAAGATGATCCGCTCGCGCAGGAGGCGCGAATAGATGTCGAACGCCCGCTCGCCGCGGTTCGACTGCTCGACCACCATCGGGACGAGCGTGTTGTTATAGACCTCGATCGGATCTCTCATCGTCTCACTCTGCTCCTGAAATCGGCCGCGCGGACGCGCGGCCGAGACGAAAAGGGCCAGCGAGACGCTTCTTGAAGGAGCGTTCTGCTCGCCCGTTTAGGCGCCCGCCTCGGCCGTGGCGGCCCCGGCGGATCCGGCCTCTTCCGACTCCTCGTCGGCGAAGAGAGCCTCCTTGGTGACCGTCTGGTCCACCACCTTCACCTGGCCCAGGATATGGTCCACGACCTTCTCCTCGAACAGGGGAGCGCGGATCTCGGCGAGAGCCTGGGGGTTCTGGCGGTAGAAATCCCAGACCTGCTTTTCCTGGCCGGGGAACTGACGGGCCCGCTCGACGAGGGCCTGGGTGACCTCGTCGTCGGACACCTTGATATCGGCGTTCTCGCCCATCTGCGCAAGCACCAGACCGAGGCGCACCCGACGCTCGGCGATCTTGCGGTAATCGGCGCGGGCCTCCTCCTCGGTGGTGCCCTCGTCCGCGAAGGTGCGGTTGTTGCGCTTCAGGTCGGCCTCGACCTGGGTCCACACGCCCGAGAACTCCTGCTCGACCAGGCTCGGGGGCAGCTCGAAGGCGTACTTGGCGTCGAGCGCGTCGAGGAGCTCCTTCTTGACCTTGCGGCGGGCCTGCGCGTCGAAGTCGCGCTGGATCGCGGAGCGCACAGCGTCCTTGAGCTTGTCGAGGGATTCCATGCCGAAGCCCTTGGCGAGCTCGTCGTCGATCGTGAGCGCGCCCGGCGCCTGGACCTCGGTCACCGTGACGTCGAACTCGGCGTCCTTGCCGGCGAGGTGGGCCGCGCCGTACTCGGCCGGGAAGGTGACCTTCACGAGGCGGGTCTCGCCGGCCGAAGCGCCGACGAGCTGCTCCTCGAAGCCCGGGATGAAGGTGTTGGAGCCGAGCTCGACCTGGACGCCCTCGCCCTTGCCGCCCTCGAACTCGGTGCCGTCGACCCGGCCCACGAAGTCCACGATCACCCGGTCGCCGGACTCCGCCGCGCCGTCCTTGGCCGCATAGGAGCGGTTCTGGGACGCCATGCGCTCCAGGGTCTGGTCGATGTCGGTCTCGGGCACCTCGGCCATCGGGCGCGTCACGGACACGTCCGAGAGGTCGGCGAGGTCGAAGGTCGGCAGCACCTCGAGGGAGACCGTGAAGGCGAGGTCGGCCTTGGCCTCCATGGCCTTCTCGACCTCGTCCTTGTTCTCGGGGAACTGGATCTGCGGCTCGAGCGCGAGCTTGAGGGAGTTCTCCTCGACGATCTTCCGGTTCGCCTCGTTGACGGCGTTCTGGAGCACGTCGCCCATGACGGAGCGGCCGTAGACCCGGCGCAGATGCGCCACCGGCACCTTGCCGGGGCGGAAGCCGTTGATGCGCACCCGGTCCTTGATGTTCGAGAGTTCGGTGGTGAGGCGCTGCTCCAGCTCGGTCGCCGGGAGCACCACCTTGAACTCGCGCTTCAAGCCCTGGGACAGGGTTTCCGTCACCTGCATGATCTCGTCCGCCTTCTCGAAATGAAATTCTGTTGCTGTCCCAAGCCCCGATCCGTGGCCTCGATCCGTGCGGCGCCAGAGCGCCGGCGAGCCGGTCGAGCGGAGCCCCTTGAACCAATCCATGACGGGATTGGTGCGGGCGGAGGGACTCGAACCCCCACGACTTTCGCCGCTGGAACCTAAATCCAGTGCGTCTACCAATTCCGCCACGCCCGCGCGGAAGGTGGCGCGGGAGCGCCCCTCCTTCGGGACGGGGCTCTATAGCATGCCCGCCGGGCGGTGCACCAAAAAAGTGGGGGGCGCGGCACTTGGCGCCGGAGGGGCGGCAGGGGAAGAGGCCGAATCGCGATCAAGTCCCTGCGAGGTGCGGCGCTTTCCGCGCCCGCCCGGGCAACGGACTTGGCCGTCCGGCGTTCCTGCGCTTAAACACGGACACCCCTCCGGACCAGGTTTCCCCATGCCCTCAGACCCCTCCGCCCCGACCCGCCGGGCCGTCGCGGCCGGCCTCGCCGTCACGCTCGCGGGCCTTCGCCGGCCGGCATGGGCGCAAGGGGGCGCCGCGGGGGCGCCGCCCGCCGCCCCGCCCGAGCCCACCTTGCGCGCCGCGCCGCTCGCCCGGCGCCTGCGCCCCGACGCCCCGGGCGAGGCCGCGCTCTGGGGCCTCGACGGGCAGGTGCCCGGACCGGTGGTGCGCATCCGCCAGGGCGCGGAATTGCGCCTCAGGCTCGTCAACGAGACGCCGGCGCCGCTCGCCCTGCACTGGCACGGATTGCGCGGCCCCGGTGCCATGGACGGGGTCGGCGGGCTGACCCAGGCGCCCGTCGCCCCGGGCCAGAGCTTCACCTACCGCTTCACGCCCCCCGACGCCGGCACCTTCCTGATCCGCCCCTGCGTGATCGGCGGCACCGCGGAGCCGCTGGAGCGGGGGCTGTCGGGGATCCTCGTCGTCGAGGAGACGAACCCGCCGCCCGTGGACGCGGACATCGCCGTCGTGATCGACGACTGGCGCCTCGCCGAGGACGGCGCGCTCGCGCCCTTCGGGGCGCCGGCGGACGCGGCCGCCGGGCGCCTCGGCAATTGGCTCACCGCCAATGCCCGGCCGGTGCCGGAGCGGATCGAGGTCGCGCCCGGGTCGCGGGTGCGCCTGCGGCTCGTCAACGCCGCCAACGCCCGGGCGATGCGGGTGCGGTTCGACGGGCTCAAGCCCTACGTGGCGGCGGTCGATTCGACGCCCACCGACACCTTCGAGCCCCTGCGCGCCTCCCTGCCCTTCGTCCCCGGCTCGCGCTACGACCTCCTCGTCGACATGCCCGAGGAGGCCGGCGCCGCGGGCAGCATCGTCGCCCTCCTCGGCGAGGGCATCCCGCTCGTGACGCTCGCGACCGCGGGCGAGCCGGCGGGGAAGCGCCGCCCGGCCCTGCCCCCCATCGGCCCCCTGCCCCGCACCGCCCGGCTGCCGCCCGCGATCCGGCTCCAGAACGCGGCCCGCAAGGACGTGGTGCTGCGCACGTCCCTCAAGCCCGGCCAGGCCCCGCCGTCCGACCCGCGGGGGCTCTGGACCGTCAACGGCGCCCCCGGGACCGCCGGGATGCCGCCGCTCCTCAGCGTGAAGCGCGGCTCGCCCGTGGTGCTCGCGCTGGTCAACCAGACCCCGGCGCCGCAGCCCTTCCACCTCCACGGCCACGCCTTCCGCCTGCTCCACCCCTTCGACGACGGCTGGGAGCCCTACTGGCTCGACACCGTCCTGATCCCCGAGACCAAAACGGTCCGCATCGCCTTCGACGCCGACAACCCGGGAAAATGGCTGCTGGAATCGATGGTGGCGGAACGCTTCGACGCGGGGCTGTGGACCTGGTTCGAGGTGACGTGAGGGGGGCCTGCGTACCCTCTCCCCTTGAGCGGGAGAGGGGCTGTCCGGCGTCGATCGCCAAGCCGCAGAACGGAGCCCCTCCCGCTCAGGGGAGGGATGCGGATCAATCGCGCTCTACCGACCGGCCCCTCACCCTAACCCTCTCCCCGCGGGCGGGGAGAGGAGATCCGAAGGCTGGCCGCCCCCGGTGCCATCCCCGGCCGGAAGCGGCGTCAGCCGCTGGAGGGGAAGGAGATCCAGCACGATGAAGCTGCCGCGAAGCGGCTCCTTCTGTGGACCCCATAAGGTGCTGCTTCGCAGCAGGTCGTCGTGCTGGATCCCCTTCCCCTGCGCGCTTCGCGCTCCGGCCGGGGATGACATGGCGGGTGTCACCCGGTCAGCGGCCCGGCAGCCGCCGCAGCACCCCCGGCACCTGCTCGGGCAGATCCTCCGCGATCAGTCCCGGCCCGAACGCCGCCCCGGCTTCCGCATGGATCCACACCCCCGCGCAGGCGGCCTCGAAGGCCGGCATCCCCTGCGCCAGGAGCCCTGCGACGAGGCCGCAGAGCACGTCGCCGGAGCCGGCCGTCGCGAGGTCCGGGGTGCCGTTCTCGTTGATCGCCGCCCGCCCGTCGGGGGCGGCGATCACCGTGTCGGGGCCCTTGTAGACCACCACCGCGCCCGTGTAGGCGGCGGCGCGCCGCGCCTGGTCAAGTTTGGATGGCGCTTCGAGGATCTCGCCGATCCCGCTGAACAGGCGGGAAAATTCGCCGCCGTGCGGGGTCAGCACCGCGGGTGCGGCGGCGAAGCGGCCGGCGAGGTCCGCGGCCATGCCCTCGAAGCTCGTCAGGGCGTCGGCATCCAGCACCAGGGCGCGCCGCGCCTGGAGCGCCGCCCCGACCATGGCGCGGGTGCCCGAATGGATGCCGAGCGCCGGCCCGAGCACGAGCGCGTTGAAGCGCCGGTCCTCCAGGATGGCGGCCAGCCCCTCGGCCCCGTCGCAGCCGCGCAGCATCACGGCGGTGAGCTGGGCTGCGTTGACGCCGAGCGCCTCCGGGGGCGAGGCGAGGGTCACGAGGCCCGAGCCGATCCGCAGGGCCGCGCGGGCGGCAAGCCGCGCCGCGCCGGTCCGGGTCGCGCCCCCGGAGGCCACGAGGGTGTGGCCCCGGGTGTATTTGTGCGCGTCGAGCCCGAGCCGGGGCAACTGCGCCGCCCACAGCTCCGGCGCGTTCGCGAAGGCCTGCGCCCCGACACGGCCGAGGATCTCCGGCCCGATGCCGATATCCGCGACCGCGACGGGGCCGCAGAGGATCCGCCCGGGCAGGAGCAGGTGGCCGGGCTTGCGGGTCACGAAGGTGATCGATCGGGCGGCCCGGATCGCGGCCCCGCGCACCTGCCCGCTCTCCCCGTCGAGGCCCGAGGGCACGTCGACCGCGAGCACCGGGCGCTCCGCAGCGTTGACCCGCTCGACCAAAGCCCGGGCGAGGCCCTCGACGTCCCGGGACAGGCCGGCGCCGAAGAGCGCGTCGATCACGAGGTCGAAGCCGCGCGGGTCCGCGGTCTCGGCGCGGGAGGCCGGCCCGGGCCAGCGCTTCGCCGCCGCGCCGGCGTCCCCCGAGAGCCGCTCGCGGTCGCCGAGCAGGGCGAGGCGGACCTCGAAGCCGCGCTCGGCCAGGATCCGGGCGGCGACGAAGCCGTCGCCGCCGTTGTTGCCCGGCCCGCACAGGACGAGGATCCGTCCGCCCGCCGGCGCCATCGCGGCGGCGGCATCCGCAACCGCGAGGCCCGCCCGCTCCATGAGGTCGAGTCCCGGGGTCCCGGCCGCGATCGCCCGGCGGTCGGCGTCCTGCATCTCGCGCGGGGTCAGAAGCGGCTCGGGCATGGTCTCCATCACGTGCGGCGCAGGCCCCCCGGCCGGGCCCGATGCGGGCCGCCTGCCGATTAAGCTAGCGCGCGGCCAGGCTTGATCGGAGAGGACGCAGATGCACAAAATTTGGGCGGATTCTGCCGCCGCGTTGAGCAGAATCCGGCCTACATGCCCGGGCGGGCCGTGGAAGGCCGCCAGGCTTGATGCTAGAAGCGGCAGGCATCCCAGCGAACCCCCAACGGACCCCCTCGCACCCGGCCATGAAGAAGATCGAAGCCATCATCAAGCCGTTCAAGCTCGACGAGGTGAAGGAGGCGCTCCAGGACGTGGGCCTCCAGGGCATCACGGTCATCGAGGCCAAGGGCTTCGGGCGCCAGAAGGGCCACACCGAGCTGTACCGCGGCGCCGAGTACGTGGTCGACTTCCTGCCCAAGGTGAAGCTCGAGATCGTGCTCGCCGACGAGCTGGTCGAGAGCGCCGTGGAGGCGATCCGCAAGGCGGCCCAGACCGGCCGCATCGGAGATGGCAAGATTTTTGTATCGACGGTCGAGGAAGCGATCCGCATCCGCACCGGAGAGACCGGGTCGGACGCGATCTGAGCCGGGAAACCGGACGTCGCGCGACCGATCGCCGAACCCGCCGCGGCGCCAAGCCGTCGGACGAAGCCAAGGGCAGTAGAAGAGGACCTGTACGACCATGAAGACCGCCAACGATGTGCTGAAGGCGATCCGCGACAACGACGTCAAATACGTCGACCTGCGCTTCACGGACCCGCGCGGCAAGTGGCAGCACCTGACGTTCGACGTTTCGATGGTCGACGAGGACATGTTCGCCGAAGGCACGATGTTCGACGGCTCGTCGATCGCGGGCTGGAAGGCCATCAACGAGTCCGACATGACCCTCATGCCGGACCCGGCCACCGCCCAGATGGACCCGTTCTTCTCGGCCGCCACCATGTCGATCGTCTGCGACATCCTCGAGCCGGCCACCGGCGAGCCCTACAGCCGCGACCCGCGCGGCATCGCCAAGAAGGCCGAGGCCTACCTGAAGTCCACCGGCATCGGCGACACCGTCTATGTCGGCCCCGAGGCCGAGTTCTTCATCTTCGACGACGTGAAGTTCATGGCCGACCCGTACAACACGGGTTTCAAGCTGGACGCCGCCGAGCTCCCCATCAACGGCGACACCGACTACGAGGGCGGCAACCTCGGCCACCGCATCCCGGTCAAGGGCGGCTACTTCCCGGTGCCCCCGCTGGATAGCGCCCAGGACATGCGCGGCGAGATGCTGGCCGCCATGGCGGCCATGGGCGTGAAGGTCGAGAAGCACCACCACGAGGTGGCCTCGGCCCAGCACGAGCTCGGCATGAAGTTCGACACGCTCGTGCTCATGGGCGACCAGATGCAGATCTACAAGTACTGCATCCACAACGTGGCCCAGTCCTACGGCAAGACCGCGACGTTCATGCCGAAGCCCGTCTACGGCGACAACGGCTCGGGCATGCACGTGCACCAGTCGATCTGGAAGGGCGGCAAGCCCCTGTTCGCGGGCAACAAGTACGCCGACCTCAGCCAGGAATGCCTGTGGTACATCGGCGGCGTCATCAAGCACGCCAAGGCGCTGAACGCCTTCACGAACCCGTCGACGAACTCCTACAAGCGCCTGGTGCCTGGCTACGAGGCCCCGGTGCTGCTCGCCTACTCGGCCCGCAACCGCTCGGCCTCGTGCCGGATTCCGTGGACGACCTCGCCGAAGGCCAAGCGCGTCGAGGTCCGCTTCCCCGATCCGATGGCGAACCCCTACCTCGCCTTCGCGGCCCTGCTGATGGCCGGCCTCGACGGCATCCAGAACAAGATCGATCCCGGCCAGGCCATGGACAAGGACCTCTACGACCTGCCCCCGCGCGAGCTCAAGAAGATCCCGACCGTGTGCGGCTCGCTCCGTGAGGCGCTCGCCAGCCTCGACAAGGACCGCGCCTTCCTCAAGGCTGGCGGCGTCTTCAACGACGACTTTATCGACTCGTTCATCGAGCTCAAGATGACCGAGGTGGCCCGGTTCGAGATGACCCCCCACCCGGTCGAGTTCCAGATGTACTACTCGCTCTGAGGGGTCTTCGGACCTCCTCCCGGCTGCGGTTCCCGCCAGCCCGCCATCGCCGGAGCCCGCAAGGGCTCCGGCTTTTTCGTGGTCCCTGCCTAGCGAAAAAAAGTTCGGAAATTTCTGGAACCGGCCGGAACCCGCCGCCGGCTGCTGCGTTGTAGCCATATCGCCGGCCATTTCTGCCCCCACGGGCCGGTCCCCTTCAAAGGCTCCCTCGCGGAGCCTTTTTCTTTGTGCTGTCGGCCTTCGCGCGGCCGGCCTGGATCCGGACGCCCCCCTTCCGCGTCATCCTGGAGAGGTCCCGGGCAAGCTTGGCCGTATACGGGCCGGCATGCCACAAGGGCCCGGGGGCCTCCGCTCCTCCTGATCGCGAGTCCGACCTTGGCCAGACGACCCAAAGACGCCGCCCCCGCCCTGCCTTCCCGGGACGAGCTCGTCCGCTTCATCGCCGAGGCGCCCGGCAAGGTCGCCAAGCGCGACATCGCCAAGGCCTTCGACATCAAGGGCAACGACCGGATCTGGCTCAAGCAGACCCTCAAGGCGCTCGAGGCCGAAGGCGTGGTCGACCGGCGCAAGAAAACCCTGCACCGGGCCGGCAGCCTCCCGAACGTGGTGCTGGCCGACATCAAGACCCGCGACCGCGACGGCGAGCTCGTCGCCGAGCCGGCCGAATGGGATGTCGACGCCGGACCCGTCCCGAAGATCCTCGTGACGCTGCCCCACAAGCCCCGTCCGGGAACCCCGGTGCCGGGCGTCGGCGACCGGGCGCTGCTGCGCGTCAACCCGCTGAAGGAGGGAGGCCCCTTCGCCTATGCGGGCCGGGTCGTGAAGATCATCGCCAAGCAGGCCCCGCAGGCGCTCGGCATCTTCCATGCCCTGCCGAACGGCGGCGGCCGGATCGTGCCGGTGGAGAAGCGCGGCCAGGGGCGCGAGCTCCTGGTGCAGCCGGGCGACGAGGGCGGCGCCCAGGACGGCGACCTCGTCTCCGCGACGGTGGCGCGCAACGACCGGCTCGGCCTCGCCCAAGCGAAAATCCGCGAGCGCCTCGGCTCGCTCAAGTCCGAGAAGGCCGTGAGCCTGATCGCGATCCACGCCCACGGCATCCGGCACGAATTCCCCAAGGATGTGCTCGCGGAGGCCGAGGCCGCCAGGCCCATGAGCCTGGAGGGCCGCGAGGACTGGCGCGACCTCCCCCTCATCACCATCGACCCGGCCGACGCCAAGGACCACGACGACGCGGTTCACGCCGCCCCCGACCCGGATCCCGACAACGCCGGCGGCTTCGTGATCACGGTCGCGATCGCGGACGTCGCGGCCTATGTGCGCCCGGGCTCGGCCCTCGACCGGGAGGCGCTGGAGCGCGGCAACTCGGTGTATTTCCCCGACCGGGTCGTGCCGATGCTGCCCGAGCGGATCTCGAACGACCTCTGCTCGCTTCGCCCGCACGAGCCGCGTCCGGCGCTCGCGGTCCGCATGGTCGTCGGGCCGGACGGGCGCAAGCGGCGCCACGCCTTCCACCGGGTGATGATGCGCTCGGCCGCCAAGGTCGCCTACCAGCAGGCTCAAGGAGCCATCGACGGGCGGCCCGACGAGATCACGGGGCCGATCCTCGAGCCGATCCTCAAACCCCTCTGGGCGGCCTACGCGGCGGTGCGCAAGGCCCGCGACGTGCGCTCGCCCCTCGACCTCGACCTGCCCGAGCGCAAGATCCTGCTCAAGCCCGACGGCACGGTGGACCGCATCCTGGTGCCCGAGCGCCTCGACGCCCACCGGCTCATCGAGGAGTTCATGATCCTCGCCAACGTGGCCGCGGCCGAGGCGCTCGAGAAGGCCGGCTCCGACCTGATCTACCGCGTCCACGACGAGCCCTCGCTCGAGAAGATGCGGGCCTTGGGCGAGGTCCTGGCCTCGATCGGCATGAAGCTCCCGAAGCAGGGCGCGCTCCAGCCCGCCTTGTTCAACCGCATCCTCAAGAGCGTCGAGGGCTCCGAGCACGAGCTCTTCATCAACGAGGTGGTGCTGCGCTCGCAGGCCCAGGCCCTCTACGCGGCCGAGAACCTCGGTCATTTCGGGCTGAATCTACGCCGCTACGCCCACTTCACCTCGCCGATCCGGCGCTACGCCGACCTCGTGGTCCACCGGGCGCTGATCACGGCCCTGAAGCTCGGAAAGGACGGGCTGCCGCCGCACACCACGCGGGAGGGGCTCGCCGAGATCGGGGAAAAGATCTCGATCGCCGAGCGCCGCGCCATGACGGCGGAGCGCGAGACCGTCGACCGCCTCATCGCCCACCACCTCGCCGACCAGATCGGCGCCACGTTCCAGGGCCAGATTTCCGGCGTCACCAAGGCGGGCCTGTTCGTGAAGCTCGCCGGCACCGGCGCCGACGGCTTCATCCCGGCCGCCACGATCGGCGCGGATTTCTACCGCTACGACGAAGCGACCCATGCGCTCGTCGGCGACCGCACGGGCGAGACCTACCGGCTCGGCGACAAGGTCGAGGTGAAGCTCGTCGAGGCCGCGCCGGTCGCGGGTGCGCTGCGCTTCGAGATCCTCTCGGAGGGCCGCTTCTCCGGCAAGGCGCAGCCTTCGCGCGGCGCGCGGCCCGGGCGGGTCGCGAACCGCACGAGCCGCCCGGCGGGACGCACCACCCCGCGGGTGAAATCGAAGAGCCGGCGCCCCGGCGCCTGAGGACCCCGCGATGGACCATGCCCCGCGCGCCTTCGCGGCCGAGGAGCCCGCCCGTCCCGAGACCGTGGCGGCGACCGACCAGCCCGGCCGACTCCAGGCGATGGGGCGGGGCCTGCGCGGGCGCTGCCCGGCCTGCGGCCGGGGGCGGCTCTTCGGCCGCTTCCTCAAGGTGGCGGATCGCTGCGATTCCTGCGGCACGGACTTCCACCACCACCGCGCCGACGACCTGCCGCCCTACCTCGTGATCTTTCTGGTCGGGCACATCATCGGCTATGCGATCCTCACCGCCGAGACCCGCTTCGACGACGTGCCGCTCTGGTTCCACCTGGCGCTCTGGCCGGCGCTCACGCTCGTCCTGTGCCTCGGGCTGCTGCAGCCGGTCAAAGGCGCTGTCGTCGGGCTGCAATACGCGTTAGGGATGCACGGCTTCGGGGCCGCCCGCGCGCAAGCGGCGCAGGCCGGATCGCATGGGGAGAGCACGGGTGTCGGACACGAAGACGCAGAGCATCACGGATCGTCTCACCTCCACCGCCCGTGACCGCAGCTCCCCGAACGTCCGCCCGCGCGACGCCGCGACCCTCATCATCATCGACCGCTCGGGCAGGACCCCCAAGGTCCTGATGGGCCGCCGCCACCCCGGCCACAAGTTCATGCCCGGCAAGTTCGTGTTCCCGGGCGGACGCATCGAGCCCGGCGACCGCTCCATGCCGGTGGCGGGCGCGCTGCATCCGCGCGCCGAAGAGGCCCTGATCGCCCGCACGGTGAAGCCGTCCGTGCAGCGCGGCCGGGCGCTGGCCCTCGCCGCCATCCGCGAGACCTTCGAGGAGACGGGCCTCCTGCTCGGCACCAAGGAGCACGGGGCGCCTTCCGGCGCGCCCGAGGGGGCCTGGGCCACCTTCGCGGCGCGCGGCGTCTTTCCGGATCTCGAAGGCCTCCAGCTCGTCGCCCGCGCGATCACCCCGCCCCGGCGCCCGAAGCGTTTCGACACCCGCTTCTTCGCGGTCGACCGCACCGCGATCTGCGACGAGGTCGGGGACGTGGTCGGGCCGAACTCGGAGCTCGTCGAGCTCACCTGGGTGACGATCGAGGAGGCGCGCTCCCTCGACCTGCCCGTCATCACCCTCACGGTGCTGGAGGACCTCGAGGACCGCACCGCCAAGGGCTTCGCCCACGAACTGCCCGTCCCCTTCTATTACGAGCGCCGCGGCCGCTTCGTGCGCGAGATGCTCTAAGAGCCGGATGGATCCGGCCGCGTCGTTCACCCGCGAGCGCAAAGCCTCGCTCACGGCCGCGATCGCCTGCGCGGCCGCGGTCGGGGTGGGCCTGAGCCTGACGATCCCGCTCCTCTCGCTCGAGATGGAGCGCATGGGGGTTTCGGGCGGCTGGATCGGCGCCAACACGGCGGTCGCGGGCGTCGCGAGCCTGATGGTGGTGCCCTTCGTGCCGCGGCTCGCCGCCCGCTTCGGCGTGCTGCCCCTGCTCTGGGCCTCGGTCGCGCTCGTGGTCGTGAGCCTCGTGGCGTTCCGGGTGCTGTTCGGCTTCGCCTGGTGGTTCCCCTTGCGCTTCGTGTTCTCGAGCGGGCTCGGGGTGCTGTTCGTCCTGTCGGAATACTGGATCGCCAGCGCCGCGCCCCCGGCTCGGCGCGGCCTCGTCATGGGGATCTACGCCACGGTGCTGGCGCTCGGCTTCGCGGCCGGCCCCGCGATCCTGCTCCTCGTCGGAACCGCGGGCTGGGCGCCGTACCTCACGGGCGCCGCCGTCTTCGCGCTCGCCGCCCTGCCGCTGGTGCTGGCCCGCGGCCTGTCGCCGGAGGTCGGGCACGGCACCCGCCGGGGCATCGCCTCGTTCCTGGTCGCCGCGCCGGCCGCGACGCTCGCGGCCCTCGTCTTCGGCGCCATCGAGACCGGCGCCTTCGCGCTCCTGCCCGTCTATGCGCTCCGGCTCGGCTTCGACGCCGAATCGGCCGCGACGCTGGTGAGCGCGCTCGCGGCCGGGAACGTGGTGTTCCAGATCCCGCTCGGCCTGCTCTCGGACCGGATCGACCGCCGCCTCGTGCTCCTCGGGGCCGCCGCCTCCGGGGTCGTCGGCGCGGCGCTCCTGCCCGCGATCGCGGCGCACCCGGCGGCCCTGATCGCGGTGCTCTTCGCCTTCGGGGGGCTGACGGGCGCGCTCTATACGGTGGGCCTGGCCCATCTCGGCGCCCGCTTCACCGGCGCCGACCTCGTCAGCGCCAACGCGGCCTTCGTGCTCCTCTACAATGTCGGTCTCATCGTCGGGCCGCCGGTGGTGGGAGGCGCCATGGACGCCCGGCCACCGCACGGCTTCGCCGGAGCGTTGGCCGCCTTTTGCGCCCTCTACCTCGCGGTCGTGCTGTGGCGATATCTCTCGGAGCGGCGCCGGCAGCGGGGTACGGTCCCTTGACGAAAACGGCCCGATCGGGCAAGGAACCGCCTCACGTTTTCGGCCGGGCCTGCCCGGCCCTTTGCGTTTCGGCTCGACGCCGGCGCTGAACCCGAAAGGTCCCGACCATGGCCAAGGCCGCAACGATCAAGATCAAGCTCATCTCGACCGCCGACACCGGCTACTTCTACGTGACGAAGAAGAACACGCGCACGAAGACCGACAAGCTGTCGATGAAGAAGTACGACCCGGTCGCCAGGAAGCACGTCGAGTTCAAGGAAACCAAGATCAAGTAAGGCCCGCCCCCTTGATCTGACGACCGGAACCGCCCCAATGGGGCGGTTTTTTGTTGGCGCGGAGCGACGCCCGTGGAACTCAGCGACTGGCTGCGCCTGTTCGTCGTGGTCGGACTGGCCTACGGGGCCTGGACGAGCTGGAAGCGCCTGCCCGTTCCGGTCAGGCTGAACGGCCGGCGCTACTACCCCCAGCCGGACGGGGGCTTCCGCACCCTGTGGGGGCGCCGGGTCCGTGACCCGGCTCTGCTCGCGGCGCTCAAGCGCGCGGCGCCGGCAACCCCCGGGGCCGCCCCATGACCCCGAAGCTCGGCGGCGTGGTCGAGACCGCCCTCTACGTGGACGATCTCGCCCGGGCGCGCGCCTTCTACGAGACCGTGCTGGGGCTCCGGCCCCACTTCGCCGACGCCCGCCTCTGCGCCTTCGATGCGGGCGGGCGGAGCGTGCTGCTGCTGTTCCTGCGCGGTTCGACGCTCGAGACCGTCACGATGCCGGGCGGAACCATCCCGCCCCATGACGGATCGGGGCCGATCCATGTGGGCCTGGCGGTCGCGGCCGAGGACCTGCCCTCCTGGGAGGCGCACCTTGCCGCGCACGGGGTCGCGATCGAGGGCCGCGCGACCTGGCGCCGGGGCGGGACGAGCCTGTATTTCCGCGACCCCGACGGGCACCTGCTCGAACTGCTGACGCCGGGGCTCTGGCCGACCTACTGAGGGGCCGGACACGAAAAAGGCGCCCGCGAGGGCGCCTGCTGCGGCAAACGAGGGGTGGCCGGCCGGGTGCGGCGATGAGGAGGTCACCGTCCGCTCCCGGCCGGCCTAGCCTACGAAAACCCAGGAGATGCGGCGGACCTGAGCATCCGTAGGGCATCGGGTTCCCCGCCGAGGCGGGACCGGATGGGCGAAGACTATCGCGGCCGTTCCCGCGCGCAAGGCTTTCCCGCCGACGCGCGGACCAAAATCCCATCAAGGTTAAGGCGCCCGGCCCCGGCCCGCAAGGGAAGGGCCGGGCCTATCCCCAGGAGCAGGGCCGGCCAGGATCTCCTTGAGAGCGCCGTGCCCTTCGGTGCGAACTGCGCGTTCCGCGACGTCACGTCGAAGCCCGCGATGCCGGATTCCTGCACGGTCGGCACCTTCGGCAGCGCGGCCGTCGCCGCGCCGCTCAGCCGCCGTCGGCGTCGAGGTAGGTCTTCACGGTGGCGATGAACTTCGCGACCGAGATCGGCTTCGAGAGATAGGCCTCGCAGCCGCCCTCGCGGATGCGCTCCTCGTCCCCCTTCATCGCGAAGGCCGTGACCGCGATCACCGGGATCGACTTCAGCTCGTCGTCCTGCTTGAGCCAGCGCGTCACCTCGAGCCCGGAGACCTCCGGGAGCTGGATGTCCATCAGGATGAGGTCCGGCCGGTGGGCGCGGGCGAGCTCCATGGCCTCGATGCCGTGACCGGTCTTGAGGGTCGCATAGCCGTGCGCCTCGAGCAGGTCGTTGAAGAGCTTCATGTTGAGCTCGTTGTCCTCAACGATGAGCACGGTCTTCTTCATCGTCGTTGCCCCCAAAGACTCACAGGCAAGCTCCGGACTCGGCGGGATGGCACTTCACGGACCCGCTCTCCTGTCGGATGATGAGGCTACGGTCGAACCTGTTGACGAAATCCAAAACCCCGGTGCCATGACGCCCCTCAAGAAAGTCACGGTTAAGGAAGCCGAAACGGTCGCCCTCGGCGCCCTGTCGTTTCTGGCTGCCGACGACGACCGTCTCGCCCGCTTCCTCGACACCACGGGCCTGCGGGCCGACACCATCCGGGCGGCGGCCTCCTCGGCGGGGTTCCTGGCGGCCGTGCTCGACTACGTGGCGCACGACGAGCCCCTCCTCCTCGGCCTCGCGGGCTTTTTGGAGACCAAGCCCGAGAGCATCATGGCGGCGCGCTGGACCCTGTCGCCGTCCGAGTTCGAGTAGGGTCGGGGCATGGCGGCGAACCGATGACCGTTCGGGCCGCCCGAGTTCGAGGCACAATCCAGGCGCGGCATCGCCTGGCCCGCCCCGGTTCGAGGCACCATCCCGGCGCGGCGGCGAACCGATGACCGTTCGGGCCGCCCTGCCCTTCTGCCGCGACTGCCTCACCGAGGCGCCGCCGGGTGCGCGCTGCCGCCGCTGCGGCTCGCCGCGCCTGCTCGCGCATCCGGAACGCGACCAGCTCTCGATCGCCCATATCGACTGCGACGCGTTCTTCGCGGCGGTGGAGAAGCGGGACGACCCGAGCCTCATCGACAAGCCGCTCATCATCGGCGGCGCCAAGCGCGGGGTGGTCGCGACCGCCTGCTACATCGCCCGGACCTACGGGGTGCATTCGGCGATGCCGATGTTCAAGGCGCTCAAGGCCTGCCCCGACGCGGTGGTGCTGCGGCCCAACATCGACAAGTACCGGATCGCCGGCCGCGAGGTCCGCCGGCTGATGCTGGAGCTGACGCCCCTCGTCGAGCCGATCTCCATCGACGAGGCCTTTCTCGACCTCTCGGGCACCGAGCGCCTGCACCACGCGAGCCCCGCGCTGACCCTGGCGCGGTTCGCCAGGCGGGTCGAGGACGCGGTCGGGATCACGGTGTCGGTCGGGCTCGCGCCCAACAAGTTCCTGGCCAAGATCGCCTCCGACCTCGACAAGCCGCGCGGCTTCTCGATCATCGGGAGGGCGGAGGCCGCCGACTTTCTCGCGGACCGGCCGGTCGGGATCATCCCGGGGATCGGCGCTGCCGCGCAGGCGCGGCTTGCGCGCGCCGGCGTGACCCACATCCGGCACATCCGCGACATGCCGGACGCGGCCCTGTTCCAGGCGCTCGGGCGCGACGCGGCGCGCCTGCGCCGTCTCGCCCGCGGGGAGGACGCCCGGCCCGTGAAGCCCGAGCGGGAGACGAAGAGCCTGTCGGCGGAGACCACCTTCGAGACGGACCTGCGCGCGTTCGACGATCTCGAGCCGGTGCTCTGGCGCCTGACGGAGAAGCTCTCGCGCCGCCTGAAGGGCGCCGGCCTCGCGGGCCGCAGCGTGACCCTGAAGCTGAAGGATTCCGAGTTCCGCCTCACCACCCGCCAGCGCTCCGGCCTGCCGCCGACCCAGCTCGCCGGGCGCCTGTTCGAGCCGGCCCGCGCGCTGCTCCGCGCCGCCTGCGACGGCACGCCCTACCGCCTGATCGGCATCGGGGCCTCGGACCTGTGCGACGCCGCCCAGGCCGACCGGGGCGACCTCGCCGACCAGACGGCCGTGCGCCAGGCCCGGATGGAGGCCGCGATCGACCGCTTGCGCGACCGCTTCGGCGTCGGAATCGTCAACAGGGGGCTGGCTTTGCGCGGGCCGCGGCGGTGAGGCCGGCGCTGCTGGAGGCCGATCACGCAGCGCAGCCGTGACCCGCGATCCGGGCTGGCTTTGCGCGGGCCGCGGCACCCGGGAGCGGAGCCGCCGAAGGATGGGTCCGGCGAAGAGGAGCGGCGGCTACCGGCTGCAAGGCGTCGGCGCCGACACCTCCAGGCTCTGGAGCTCGCCCTTGAGGGCGAAGTCGCCGTAATCGAGCCTGAGGGCGCGGCTGATGCCGTTCTCGTAGAGCTCGAAGGCCAGCCCGTAGACGGGCGTCTGGTCGCCCGCGCCGGCCTTGAAGTAGCTGATGCTCACGGGCCAGCGCGGCAGGCGCGCGACGGCGTCCTGGGTCGCGGGCTTCTCGAGGATCCCGCCCGCGCCCGCCTCGATGCGCCGGCCGATCACCGCATAGGTGTCGTATACCTTCTTGCCGTCGTCGGAGCCGTCGAACACCTTCACGGCGAGCGAGGTCTCGCCCGCCCGGCCGGCCTCGATCAGCCGCTTCATGTGGGCGCTCGGGAACACCGGCTGCGCGCTGACCCGAAGGGTCTCGCTGCGGGGCTGCTTGAGGCGGATCGACAGGCTCCCGTCGGTGACGTTCGCCTCGCCGTCCACGGCCTCCTCGGCGCGCCCGTCGCGCGAATCGGTCTTGAAGCGCATCGCCGCCCCGTCGGCGGCCTCGAAGGTGGTGGTGCGGGTGTCGATGGTGCGCGGCCCCGCCTCGCTGCTCTCCAGGATCGTGACCTGGCGGAACTTCGTGGTGTAGCCCTCGCAGGCGTCGCCGCCGAACTCGATCGCGATGCGCCCGCGCGCGCTGTCGAGACCGTTCGAGCCGCCCGAGCGCAGCAGGGAGAGGTCGTAGACCGCCCGGTGCGGCACGAGCTCGACCGGCTTGTCCGCGGCCGCGACGCACGGCGCGGCGAGCCCGGCCAGGACGGCGCTCAGCAGTATACGACGGACGGGCATCGAACCTCCCTGCAATGACGCGGCCTAGATAGGATGCCCGCGCCAGGCCGGCAACGCCGCCCGGGCGGCCGCCTTCGGGTGCGGAGCGTCGGCCATCTTGCGCCGGGCGTCATCCTTCGCCACTAATCCACGCGCCGCAAGCCGGCGCTGCGACGACTTCACACGTCTCAAGCTGAACGAGGCTGGAATGAACGCCATCGAGACGAAGCTGCACGACCTCGGGATCACCCTGCCGAATCCCGCTGCGCCGGTCGCGAACTACGTTCCCTTCGTGCGCACCGGGAACCTCGTGATCGTCTCGGGCCAGCTCTGCCTCGGCCCCGACGGCAAGATCGGCGACGCCCACAAGGGCAAGCTCGGAGCCGAGGTCTCGATGGAGGCCGGCATCGAGGCCGCGCGCCTGTGCGCGATCAACCTGCTCGCGCAGCTGAAAGCGGCGACCGGCGGCGATCTCGGCGCCGTGGTGCGCTGCGTTCGCCTCGGCGGCTTCATCAACGCGGTCCCCACCTTCGCGCAACTCGCTCCCGTGATGAACGGCGCCTCCGACCTCATGGTCGCGGTCCTGGGCGACGCCGGCCGCCACGCCCGCTCGACCATCGGGGTCGCGGAACTGCCCCTCGACGCGGCCGTCGAGGTCGAGGGCATGTTCGAGGTGCGCTGACGGCGCCCATCTCTTCTCCAGCCTCCTCCATCGCACCGGACCCGCCATGACCGACCTCTCCTGGATCGTCGCCAAGCCCATCGCCCATCGCGGCCTGCACGACCGCGCCGCCGGCGTGATCGAGAACACGCTGACCGCCGCGGATGCCGCGATCGCGGGCGGCTTCGGGATCGAGTGCGACGTCCAGCTCACCCGCGACGGCGAGGCGGTGGTGTTCCACGACTTCACCCTCGACCGGCTCACCGCCGAGAAGGGCGAGGTGGTGCAGCGCTCGGCCGACGAGCTTGCGCGCACCGCGATCGCGGGATCGGCGGGCGACCGGATCCCGACCCTCCAGGCCTTCCTCGACCGGATCGACGGCCGCGTGCCGCTGGTGGTCGAGATCAAGAGCCGTTTCGACGGGAACACGGCGCTCACGCGGCGCACCTGCGAGATCCTCGCCGGCTATTCCGGTCCGTTCGTGATCAAGTCCTTCGATCCCGACGTGCTCGCCACGGTCCGCGAGATCGCGCCGGGCGTGACGCGGGGCATCGTGGGCGAGGGCGACTACAGCTATTCCGCCTACGATTCCCTGAGCGCCGGGCAGAAGCACGCGCTCGCGAACCTGCTGCATTACGACCGCTCCGGGTTCCAGTTCGTGTCCTGGAAGATCGCCGACCTGCCCAGTGCCGGCCCCTATCTCGCCCGTACCCTCGGGCGCATGCCGCTGATGGCCTGGACGGTGCGCACCCCCGAGGAGCGGGCGCGTGCCGCCGCGCATGCGGACCAGATGGTGTTCGAGGGCTTCGTGCCGTAGCGCCCACTCCCCCTCTCCCCGTTCACGGGGAGAGGGGGTTCGCAGGCGGGGAGAGGGAGGGCGTCGCCGCGCCGCATGCCCTTGCGGCGGCGCGGGGTTCGGCTAAGTCCGGGCTGTGCCGTTCACGATCAAAGCCGTCCAGTCGCTGTCCACCGTATCGCCCGAGGAATGGGACCGCTGCGCCCATCCCGGGAGCGCGCCCGGCGACGAGGACCCCTCCAACCCGTTCGTGACCCACGCCTTCCTGTCGGCGCTCGAGGAGTCCGGCTGCGTCGGGTCGAAGGCGGGGTGGCTGCCGCTCCACGTCCTCGTCGAGGACGAGGCGGGCCGGCTCGCGGCGGCGGCCCCCGCTTATCTGAAATCCCATTCCCAGGGCGAGTACGTGTTCGACCATGCCTGGGCGGACGCCTACCAGCGCGCCGGCGGCTCGTATTATCCGAAGCTCCAGGTCTCGGTTCCGTTCACGCCGGTCACCGGCCCGCGGCTCCTCGTGGCGGACGGGCCGCAGGCCGAGGACGCGCGCGCGCACCTGATCGCGGGCCTGCGCGCGCTCCGGCACCAGACGAAGGCCTCCTCGGTCCACGCCACGTTCCTGGCGGAGCGCGACGCCGAGGCCCTCGCCGCGGAGGACTTCCTCCTGCGCCACGACCAGCAGTTCCACTGGTTCAACGAGGGCTACGCCACGTTCGAGGATTTCCTCGGCGCGCTCGCCTCGCGCAAGCGCAAGGCGATCCGGCGCGAGCGGCGGGATGCGCTGGCGAACGGCATCACGATCGATTGGGTGACGGGGCGCGCCATCACGGAGGCCCACTGGGACGCGTTCTTCGCCTTCTACATGGACACCGGCTCGCGCAAATGGGGCCGGCCCTACCTCAACCGCCGCTTCTTCTCGCTCGTGGGCGAGCGCATGGCGGAGCGCATCCTGCTCGTGATGGCCTCGCGGGGCGGGCGCCACATCGCGGGCGCCATCAACTTCATAGGCGCCACGCGCCTCTACGGCCGCAACTGGGGCTGCGTCGAGGACCACCCGTTCCTGCATTTCGAGGTCTGCTACTACCAGGCGATCGACTTCGCGATCAGCCGCGGCCTCGCCCGCGTCGAGGCCGGGGCGCAGGGGGAGCACAAGCTCGCCCGCGGCTACCGCCCGGTGATCACCACCTCGGCGCACGACCTGCCCGATCCGGCCTTCCGGCGCGCAGTGGCGGCCTATCTCGAGCAGGAGCGCGCCTACGTGCGCGACGCCGCCGACGAACTCGCGGCCGCGACGCCGTTCAGGCACGGGGACGAGCAGGAATAGTCCGGGGCTGCGGACGGGCGGCCGCCGGCCGGAGAGTCGACCTCAAGGGGTGCCCTTGCCGGCAGCGGCCATGCGCCGCCGGACACGCCCGGCGAGAGGCCGCAAGAATCGACCTTAAGGGGCGCCCTTGCCCGAGACGATCGCCTGCAGGCCGGCGATGACCTGGCCCGTGGAGGTGCCGAGCGCGCCCAGCATCGTCTCGACGAGCCAGTAGGTCGCGACCACGATCACGGGGACGAGGATCCAGCCCAGGATCTCCTCGAACCAGATGCGCCGGCGCCGGCGCTCCCAGCGCTTCTCGCGCCAGGTCTTCTTGACGGGCTGGGCGTGGACGGCCGGCACGGCTTCCAGCGGGCCCTCTTGAACATCGGTCGTCATGGCGCGGTCGATACCCCCTCCTTGCCGGTCCGCCCGCAGGCCTCCCGGCGACGTGACAAGAGGCGGCCGTGCTCCGGCCGCCCCTTTCGATCCTTCAGGAAGAGAGCGCTCGGCCGGCGCGGCGGGTCCCGGTCAGGGGACCGTGCGCCGGCCCGTCAGGCCCGCACGAGCGGGACCTTCGGGACCGTGCGGACCGATCCGCCGCCGCCCGAACCGCCCGGGCCCTTCGGCTTCGTCGCCTTCTTGCCCTTGGCGTAGGAGCGCGGCTTCGCCCGGCTCTTCTTCCTGGCCGCGTTGGTGACGTCCTTTTCTGGCTTTGGTGTGACCGGGCCGTCCGGATATTCGAAGCCGAGCGACTTGAGCCCGATCTCGTCCGTCTGCACGATCACCCGCACCGCGCCGCCGTTCTTGAGCCGCCCGAACAGCACGTCGTCGGCGAGCGGCGTCTTGATGGTGGTCTGGATCAGGCGGGCCATCGGCCGGGCGCCCATGGCCTCGTCGTAGCCGTGCTCGGTGAGCCAGTCGCGCGCCTCGTCCGAGAGCTCGATCGTGACGTTGCGGTCGGCGAGCTGGGCCTCGAGCTGGAGCACGAACTTGTCCACGACCTTCTGGACCACGTCCTTCGGCAGGTGGCCGAACGAGATGGTGGCGTCGAGGCGGTTGCGGAATTCCGGCGCGAAGAGCCGGTTGATCGCTTCCATGTCGTCGCCCTCCCGCTTGGCGCGGGTGAAGCCGAAGGCGGGCTTGGCGAGATCGGAGGCGCCCGCGTTCGTGGTCATGATGATGATCACGTTGCGGAAATCCACCTGCTTGCCGTTGTGGTCCGTCAGCTTGCCGTGGTCCATGACCTGCAGGAGGATGTTGTAGAGGTCCGGATGCGCCTTCTCGATCTCGTCGAGCAGCAGCACGCAGTGCGGATGCTGGTCGATGCCGTCCGTGAGCAGGCCGCCCTGGTCGAAGCCCACATAGCCGGGAGGCGCGCCGATGAGGCGGCTGACCGTGTGGCGCTCCATGTACTCCGACATGTCGAAGCGCAGGAGCTCGACCCCGAGAGTCGTGGCGAGCTGCTTGGCGACCTCCGTCTTGCCGACGCCCGTGGGGCCGGCGAAGAGGTAGGAGCCGATCGGCTTCTCGGCGTCGCGAAGCCCGGCGCGGGCGAGCTTGATCGAGGAGGTCAGCGCCTCGATGGCCTTGTCCTGGCCGTAGACCACGCGCTTCAGCATGGTCTCGAGGTTGGACAGAACCTCGGCGTCGTCCTTCGACACGGTCTTCGGCGGGATCCGGGCCATGGTCGCGATGGTGGCCTCGATCTCCTTGACGCCGATCGACTTCTTGCGCCGGTGCTCGGGGAGCAGCATCTGCGAGGCGCCGGTCTCGTCGATCACGTCGATCGCCTTGTCGGGCAGCTTGCGGTCGTTGATGAACCGCGCCGACAGCTCCACGGCCGCCTTGATGGCGTCGTTGGTGTAGCGGAGCTTGTGGAACTCCTCGAAATAGGGCTTGAGGCCCTTCACGATCTCGATCGTGTCGGGGATCGACGGCTCGTTGACGTCGATCTTCTGGAAGCGGCGGACGAGGGCCCGGTCCTTCTCGAAGTACTGGCGGTACTCCTTGTATGTGGTCGAGCCGATGCAGCGCAGCGTCCCGGAGGCGAGCGCGGGCTTGAGGAGGTTCGAGGCGTCCATGGCCCCGCCCGAGGTCGCACCCGCGCCGATGACGGTGTGGATCTCGTCGATGAACATGATCGCGTTCGGGTGGGCCTCGATCTCCTTCACGACCTGCTTGAGGCGCTCCTCGAAGTCGCCGCGGTAGCGGGTGCCGGCGAGCAGCGTGCCCATGTCGAGGGAGAACACGGTGGCGTTCTCGAGCACCTCCGGGACCTCGCCCTTGACGATCTTGCGCGCCAGGCCTTCGGCGATCGCGGTCTTGCCGACGCCGGGCTCGCCCACGAGGAGCGGGTTGTTCTTCTGCCGGCGGCAGAGGACCTGGATCGTGCGCTCCACTTCGGCCATGCGGCCGATGAGCGGGTCGATCTTGCCCTCCTTGGCCTTCTTGTTGAGGTTGACGCAATAGGCATCGAGCGCGTCGCCCTTCTTCTTGGGCCGCGACTCCGGATCCTCGCCGGTGGGACGCTCGTTGGAGGATTCCTCCTCCGAGCCCCGCGGGGGGCGGCCCTCGCTGAGGCCCGGGCGCTTGGCGATGCCGTGGCTGATGTAGTTGACCGCGTCGTAGCGGGTCATGTCCTGCTCCTGCAGGAAATACGCCGCGTGGCTCTCGCGCTCGGCGAAGATCGCCACGAGCACGTTGGCGCCGGTGACCTCCTCCCGGCCCGAGGACTGGACGTGGATCACCGCGCGCTGGATCACGCGCTGGAAGCCGGCGGTGGGCTTCGAATCCTGCCGGCCGTCGGCCACGAGGTTGGCGAGTTCCGAGTCGACGTACTCGACGAGGTTGCGGCGCAGGACGTCGAGGTCGACGTTGCAGGCCCGCATGACGGCGGCGGCGTCTTGGTCGTCGACGAGGGCGAGGAGGAGGTGCTCCAGGGTGGCGTATTCGTGGCGGCGTTCGCCGGCCAGCGCCAGAGCGCGGTGGAGGGCTTGTTCAAGGCTGCGAGAAAAGCTCGGCAAGGGGTCCTCGGATCTGTGAGCGCTGTCGGAGCACGGGTCGTGTGGGGGGCAGGAACTCCGTCGGCACGGGGAGAGAGGGGTCTCGGGGCAGGAAGGGTCTCGGGGCAGGCTTGGCGGTCAGTTCTTTTCCATAACGCACTGGAGAGGATGTTGATGCTTGCGGGCAAAGTCCATGACCTGCGTCACTTTCGTCTCCGCAACCTCGTAGGTGAAGACGCCGCACTCCCCGACTCCGTTCTGGTGAACGTGCAGCATGATGCGGGTGGCATCGTCCCGGCTCTTGTTGAAGAACCGCTGCAGCACGTGCACCACGAACTCCATGGGGGTGTAGTCGTCGTTCAGGAGGAGAACGCGGTAAAGGTTGGGACGTTTCGTCCGCGGCTTCGTCCGCGTCACGATCGCGGTGCCGGAGCGCCCGTCATCGTCGCCGCCCGGCGAGCGGGGAGCGGCGGCCCGCGTCCGTGACGCCGCGGCGCCCGCGCAGCGGCGCGCGGACGACCCGCCGGCTTCGGCGATCGAGAGCCGTTCGGACGGAGCGGTCTCCCCCTGGGCGGTCGGCAGCATGGGTCCCGATTGATCCTCGAAGCGTGGTGGGGCGGCCGCGCGATGTCCGCCCGCGCGGGACGGGATCGGTTGCGCCTCGTGTGAAATGTATAGTCGCCCCAACCGGTCCGCCAGATCAACCCGCCACCGCGCCGCGCCCGGAGGGGCAAGAGGGCAGGCCCGCCAAGGGCTTGCATGAATGGTCGCGGCTCCGTGATCGGCCGCCGGCGGCCGCAGGGCCGGAGGCGCCCCGTTCCGCGGGGCCCAAAAGAAAAGCGCCCGGCCGGGGCCGGGCGCTCGGTAGCCGGTGAGCTGCGGGCAGCTTACTTCGCGGCGACGGTCGCCTTGGCGACGAGGCCCTCGTACGGCTTGAAGGCGTCCTTGGCGAGGTTCGCGTAGAGCTCGCCGAGCTTCGTGGACTGGGCCATGAAGCCCTCGTAGGCGCTCTTCATGTAGTCGGTCTGGACCTCGAGGGCCTTGTCGAGGGTCTTGACGCCGAGGAGCTTCTCGAGGGTCGCGGTGGACTGCTCGAAGCTCTTCTTGGCGTAGTCGGCGGTCTCGACCGCGATCGCCTGGGCGCCCTTGGAGACGGTGCCGAACGCCTTCATGGCGGCGTCCACGTTCTCCTGGCCGAACTTCTGGATTTGATCGAACTGCTGCATTGTCGTCGTCCTTTGCAGCGCCGGGCGCTGCCCCTTGAAGATCTTGATCCGGGCGGTAGCCTGGATGGGCTTAATATGTGCACTGCACAACGAATGTCAAGAATTATTGTGCACTGCACCATAGGCCCGACGGCGCGCCGTCCACAGGCGAATTGCCGATTAACCGTCGCGTAACCGCGAACACCTAGCGTCCTGGACTGTGTTGCGCCGGACACGCCTGCCCCGCAGGCCGATCCGGCGCCGAACCGCACGAACCACGACACCAGGGACGGTTTCACGATGGCATTGGCGAAGGTCCGGTCTCGGCACGGCAGCGCAGTCGCGATGATGGGGGTCGCCGCATCGGTTCTCGTCGCCCTCTCCTCCCCCGCGGAGGCGGCCCGCCGCAAGGCGAAGCCCGCGGGCGGCGGCTACAACCCGCCCTACGCCGCCATGGTGGTCGACGTGAAGACCGGCCGCACCCTCCATGCCGAGAACGAGGACGCGCTGCGCCACCCGGCCTCCGTCACCAAGGTCATGACCCTCTACATGCTGTTCGAGCAGCTCGAGCGGGGCAAGCTCACCCTCGACTCGCCGCTCAAGGTCACGCCTCACGCGGCGCGGATGTCGCCCTCCAAGCTCTACCTCAAGCCCGGCGAGACGATCTCGGTCGAGGACGCCATCAAGGCGCTCGTCACGAAGTCCGCCAACGACGTCGCCGCCACCGTGGCCGAGAACCTCGCCGAGTCCGAGGACGAGTTCGCCGAGATGATGACCCGGAAGGCCCGGGCGCTCGGCATGAGCCGCACGGTGTTCCGCAACGCCTCCGGCCTGCCCGATCCCGAGCAGGTCACGACGGCGCGGGACCTCACGGTCCTGGCCCGCGCGGTGCAGGACCGCTTCCCCGCCTATTACCGCTACTTCCAGACCCGGGTCTTCACCTACGAGGGCCGGGCGCACGCCAACCACAACAAGCTTCTGGGCCGCGTCGAGGGCGTCGACGGCATCAAGACCGGCTTCACCAATGCCTCCGGCTTCAACCTGATGACGAACGCCAAGTCCGACGACCGGCACATCGTGGCGGTGGTGCTGGGCGGGCGCTCGGGGGCGAGCCGCGACCAGATCGTCGCCAACCTGGTGCGCCAGAACCTGCCGCGGGCCTATGCCGGCGCCCGGACCGCGCCGGCCGTCGCCGAGGGCACCAGCGCCCGGGCGATCGCGGCGGCGGAAAGCGCCCGCCCCGCGCCGCAGCCCGAGCGCGTCGCCTCCGCGGACGTGGAGACCACGGCCGGCACCACCCCGGCGCGGCGCCCGATGGATCCCGCGACCGTCCGCCCCGTCGTCGCCTCCGCGACCGGGGCGGCCTCGACCACGACGCCTTCGTCCGTGCGCTGGGGCGCGTCCTCCGGCCCGCTGCCGCTCAACGCCCATGCCTATGCGGCCGTCCAGGCCCCCGAGGCCCCGGCGCCGCGGCCGGCGCCCGCCGCTCCGGTCGCCAAGATCGAAGACCGCCTCCCAGCCGCGACGGTCGTGGCCGCCAAGGCCGACCCGAAGCCGGAGCCCCGCGTCGAGGCCAAGGCCGAAACCAAATCCGAGACCAAGTCCGAAGCCCGCGTCGCGCCGCGTCCGTCCGTCCCGGTGTCGGAATGGGTGATCCAGCTCGGCGCCACCGACGAGGAGGACAAGGCGAAGCTCATCCTCGACGAGGCCAAGGCCCGCACCGGCCGCGTGCTCGCCAAGGCCGCGCCCTTCACCGAGAAGGTGAACCGCGACGGCTCGACCCTCTACCGCGCCCGCTTCTCGGGCTTCGACGAGGCCGAGGAGGCCCAGGACGCCTGCAAGGCGCTCAAGCGCAGCGGCTTCGCCTGCTTCGCGACCCGCAGCTAGTCGCGCACACTACCAGGCGGCGGCGCCCGTCGGCGCCGCCCGGCCTGTTGCCGAGTACCAAGTTCCCTTTCCGGAATCGCGCGTGGAGTATCAGCGATGTCGGGCCAACCGAATCTCTTCGTCCGTCTGCGCCGCCGCGCGCCCCTGTCGACGCCGGCCGATCTAGCGCCGTCGGGCCAGCAGGACCTCCTTGGCCTGGTTGACCCGGGCCGCCAAGTACGTCGACCCCCCCTGGTCGGGGTGCAGCTTCTTCATGAGCGAGCGGTGGGCGCGGGTGATCTCCTCGGGACCCGCCCCCGGCTCAAGCCCCAGGATCTGGTAGGCTTCCTGTTCCGTCATCGCGCCCGCGTGCGCGCCGCCGCCCGGCCCCGGGTGCGGATCACTCTCAACGTCCTCGCGCCATCCGGCAAACCGGCGGTCGAGATAAGCCTCTAGCAGGCGCACCCCGTCCGGGTCGGACGCGCGGCAGGCCTCGTAGAGGCTCTTCAGGGCGGCCTCGTCGAGATCGGCGAGGCGGCGTCCCGCGAAGGCGCCGGCGAGCACGGAGCCCTCCATGGCGCCGCTGTCGTGGTCGAGCTCCATCTCGACCATGGCCGAGCGGACGCGGGAGACGCGGCCCGGACTCGGGACCGCGCGGGGGCCGAAGCCCGGCAGCGCCCCGAAGCCCGGCATGCGAAAGACGCTCCAGCCGAGAAGCCAGCCCGCGACGCCCGCGAGCAGGAAGGCCATGTCGATGCGCCCGCGCAGGCCCAGCACCCCCGCGGCCCCGAGCGCCAGCACCCCTCCCACCACCTTGACGGCGCGCGCCAGCGCGGCGGTGTTCGAGCGGGCGAAGACCTTGGAGAGCCACCAGACCGCGAACACGGCCGCGGCGCCGTACATCAATGTCACCATGGGGAAACGGGATCTCCGGCGGGCTTCGGACCCTGCATCATGGCCGACGCCCCGGGACGGTGAGAAGGCCCTTCCGACACCGCCCGCGGGACCATGGCCGTCGCCCCCCGGCGGTGAGAAGCCCTGCCGGTCCCGCCCACGGGATCACGGACGGCGTCCCATGGCGGTGAGGAGCCGGCGCGCCTCGGAATCGCGCGAGGCCAGGCGGTTCAGGGCGTCGACGCCCCCGCTGGCATAGGCGGCCGCCGCGCGCAGCAGCCCCGCGAGCGAGCCCGGGGCGTTGGCGTCGAAGCGGGCATAGGCGCCGCCGGTGAGGCGGGCGATCTCCTGGAAGGCCTGGGCGGCGGCCGGATCGTGGCCCTCGTGGAAGAGGAAGCCCTTGACCCCGAGCAGGCCGAGCTCGCCCGCCACGGCGCAGAGCGCATCGACGTCCTCCTCCATGGCGTCGCCCACGAAGACGAAGGCCTTGACGGGCACCTTGCCGGCCTCGGTCCTGACGTGGCGCAGCACCCGCAGGATCTGGGTCTGGCCGCCGCGGCAATCGATCCCGCCCATGAGGCCGGTGAGCGCCTTCGGCTCCGCGACCCAGCGCGAGGCCCGGCACTCGTCGAAGCCGCGGAAATAGACGAGCTGGACCGCCAGGCCGCCGACGCTGGAGGCGGTCGCGAACATCTCGCTCTGGAGCCGGCAGGCGAGGTCCCAGGTGGGCTGGCGGCTCATGGTGGCGTCGAGGGCGAAGACGAGGCGCGCCCTCGGGACCTCGCCCGGCGCGGGCGCGACCTTCTTGGCCTCCGCGAGGAACGAATCGATCAGGGCCCCCGGGGCGGTCGCGCGGGCGACGTCCTTCTTGTCGGTCATGCCTGAGGATGTGGGCCTCGGCGGCGCGGTTGTAAATGCGGGCGCCCCGCGCTTCTCATGCAAAAGCCGCCAGCGCCGGAGGCGGAGGCGGCTCTCGGGACAAGCTTCGCTGCGGCCGGGCGCGCCCAGCCGCCGGCGTCAGTGGAGGCGGCGCACCGGCTCGGCCTGACGCTCCTGGGCGATCTCCCAGGCCCGGATCGCGACCGTGTTGACGCCCGCGTCGTGCAGGCGGTCGCTCAGCGCGATGAACTTGCTCTCGCTGGCCTCGAGGTCGATCTCGATCGGCTCGTCGTCGGCGGGCTCCAACTCGGCCGCCGCGAAGCGCTCGAACGCCGCCGACATCTCCGCATAGGCGAAGGCCACCGGCATGGTGCGGAAGACCGTGGTGAATTCGTCGTCGAGCTCGCCGGTGGTGAGGTCGCGCATTTGGACGAGGTACCCGTCCGGATGCTCGCACACTTCGTAACGCCAGTGCCGGCCTTCAGTCGCCGAAAGGAGCATCGGAACCTCCACACAACTTACCTGCCGAGCCAATGCGGATCGAGGCCGTGGGGTTCCAAGCCGGCAGGGGGCGACAAGGTCGCGGGGGACGGGGCCGGCGAAGCGCGGCGCTAGCGTTGGCCGAGGGCGTCGACGCGGACGCGGCCGCCGATCCGGATCTCGGTGCCGTCGTCGAGGACGATCGCTCCCGGGCTGCGTCCGCTCCGGACGCTCGGCTGATCGGGCTTCCGGTCGGACCGGGACGAGCCCTCGCACCCCGCCGGGGGCGGCACCCGGACGCCCGGAGGCGCGTCGGGGGTGCGGCAGTCGCGGGCGGCAGCCGGCCCGGCGGCGAGGAGGAAGGCCGCGGCGAGGATGGCGAGGCGCATCGCGGCCCTCACAGGAGCCCGAGATCGGCGAGCTCGCGCCGCAAGCCCTCGGGCATGGCGGCGATGTCCCCGAGCCCGGACCCTAGGTCGACCGGCGCGTCCTTGGCCTCGAGGTAGCGCCAGCCCTGGAACGGGCGGCAGGGCCGCGGCTGGACCGGGATCACGGTCGGCTCCAGCACGAGATGGCAGCGCCCGATGCCGCCGGAATCGGTGAAGGGGCGGATGCCGAGAAGCGCCTGCCGGCAGGCGACCTGGCCCTTCACGACCCAGTAGAGCGAGCCGCCGCCGAGATCGCCCATGCGCTTGGGCACCATCCGGGTCGTGTGGGTCTGCTCGTAGGTCCTCCCCAAACGCCGGTGCAGCGTCCGGTTCTCCTCGATCCAGTCCTCGAGGTCACGGATCGAGTCGCAGCCGACGCAGAGCTTGAGGAGGTGGAGGGGCATGGGGGAAAGGCGAATGGCGAGTGGCGAATGGCGAATGGAGGGGACGCTACAGGGTCACGCCGCGAGCGGCCACCACCGCCGTCGCCGCACCCACATCTCCGCCCCCATTCGCCACTCGCCATTCGCCATTCGCCAAACCGCTATTCGCCACTCGCCCTCAAGACAATCAGCCGCGCCCCTTCCGCGACCTGCGCGCCGACCTCGCCCGTGACCTCGGCGACCTCGCCGTCGGCGGGGGCCACGAGGGCGTGCTCCATCTTCATGGCCTCGACGATCGCGAGGCGCTGGCCCTTCTCGACCCGGTCGCCGGGCTGCACGAAGAGCGCGACGAGCTTGCCGTGCATGGGGGCCTTCACGGAGCCGCCCCCGTCCATGTGCTCGAGATCGACCGCGAAGGGATCGTGCAGGGCGACGCGGGTCTGGCGGCCCCGGTCGAGGACGATCACGCCCTCCTCGGCCTCGACGATCGTGAGGGCGCGCTCGTCCGCGGCGCCGCGGCCGTGGTCGACGAAGGGCCCCTGCCCGTCCCAGGCGAGCGCGAGCGTCACGGGTTCGCCGTCGACGATCACGGGCAGGCCAGTCTCGCGCCGGCCGACGAGCTGGAAGCCGTCGTCGGCCCACCACGGCCCCGCCACGTCCGCGGCATGGGCGCACTGGCCGAGCACGAGGCGCTCGGTGTCGCGCTGCACGAGGTAGAGCGCGCCCGCGGCCGCCGCCGCGAGATCGGCCGCGACCGGGACGGCGCCGAGCGCCTGGAGGTTGCGGTCGATGAAGCCGGTGTCGAAGGCGCCGTCGCGGAAATCGGGCGCGTCGCACAGGGCCCGGAGGAAGGCCACGTTGGTCTTCGGCCCCGCCACGACCGTGCGGGCGAGCGCGTCCGAGAGCCGGTCGAGGGCCTCGTCCCGGGTGTCGCCGTGGGCGATCACCTTGGCGATCATGGGATCGTAGAACGGCGTCACCTCGTCGCCGGCCTCCACGCCCGTGTCGATGCGAAGCCCCTCCCCTTGCGGGAAATCGAGCGCCCAGAGCCGGCCCGTCGAGGGCAGGAACTCGCGCTCCGGATCCTCCGCATAAAGACGCGCCTCGACCGCGTGGCCGTGGATCGCGAGGTCCTCCTGCGCGAAGGGCAAGGGCTCGCCGGCGGCGGCGCGGAACTGCAGTTCCACGAGGTCGATCCCCGTGATCCCTTCCGTGACCGGATGCTCCACCTGGAGGCGGGTGTTCATCTCCATGAAGTAGAAGCGGTCGGGCCGCAGGCCCTCGCGCCCGTCGGCGATGAACTCCACGGTGCCGGCGCCGACGTAGCCGACGGCGCGGGCCGCTTCGACGGCGGCGCGGCCCATGACGGCGCGCATCTCGGGCGTCATGCCGGGCGCCGGCGCCTCCTCGATCACCTTCTGGTGCCGGCGCTGGAGCGAGCAGTCGCGCTCGAAGAGGTGCACCACGTTGCCGTGCTGGTCGGCGAAGACCTGGATCTCGATGTGGCGCGGCGAGAGCACGTATTTCTCGACGAGGACGCGGGGGTCCCCGAACGCGCTCGCCGCCTCGCGCTGGGCGCTCTCCAGCGCGGATTCGAAATCCGCGACCTTGTCGACCCGGCGCATGCCCTTGCCGCCGCCGCCCGCCACCGCCTTGATGAGCACGGGATAGCCGACCTCGTAGGCCTTCTGGCGCAGGAACTCGGGCTCCTGCCGGGCGCCGTGATAACCCGGCACCACGGGCACGCCGGCCTGGGCGACCAGCGCCTTGGCGGCGTCCTTGAGGCCCATGGCGCGGATCGCGGACGCGGGCGGGCCCACGAACACGATGCCGTTCGCGGCGCAGGCCTCGGCGAACTCGGCGCGCTCGGAGAGGAAGCCGTAGCCCGGATGGATCGAGGCCGCGCCGGTGCGCTTCGCGACCTCGATGATGCGGTCGATCACGAGATAGCTCTCGCGCGCCGGTGCCGGTCCGATGAGATGGGCTTCATCCGCCATCTGCACGAAGAGCGCGTTCGCGTCCGCCTCCGAATGCACGGCGATGGTGCGCATCCCCATGGCGCGCGCGGTGCGGATGATGCGGCAGGCGATCTCGCCCCGGTTGGCGATGAGGACTGAATCGAGCACGCGGGCGCTCCCGATGAACTGGCGTTGCGGCCTTATGGATGGCGCTTCGGCCCTTACGTCAAGGGCGGTGCCGGGAGGCGGACGCTATGCGTCCGGCGCCACGAGCTCCAGCACCACGATCTCGGGCGGCATGCCGAGGCGGAGCGGAAAGCCCGAGGCGCCGAGGCCCGCGCTCACCACGAGGTCGGAGCCCCGCGCCCGCACATGCCCGTTCGCCCAGGCGCGGGGGGCGCGGCCGGTCGGGATGACGGGCGGAATCAGGCCCGGCACGCGGATCTGGCCGCCGTGCATGTGGCCGGCCACCACGAGATGGCCCGCCGGCACGTCGTGGAACAGGCCGGGATCGTGGGTGACCACGACCGACGGCACCCCGGGCGGGAGGGCGGCGAACAGGGCGAGGTCGGGCTCGCCGCATTGGTCGTCCTCGAGCCCGAGGAGCGCGAGCCGGTCGCGGCTGCGCTCCGCCACCGCGATGCGGTTGTCGATGAGGGGAAGGCGGGCCTCCGCGAAGGCCGCCTCGACCGCGGCGCGGCCGTAGCGCCAGTCGTGGTTGCCGAGCACCCCGAACACGCCGGAGCCCGCCCGCAGGTCCGCCAGGACGCGCGCGATCGCGTCCGGCGGCACGCGCCCGCCGCCGAGGGGCATCATGTTGACGTAGTCGCCGAGCAGCAGGACGAGGTCGGGTCGAAGCGCGTTCGTCTCGGCGACGATGGCGCCGAGCCGCGCCACGTCGCCCGCGTAGCTCCCGAGATGCAGATCCGCGAGGAGCACCACGCGCCACGGCTCGGGCCCGATTCCCGCCCGCGCGATCCGGTAGGTCACGACGCGGTGGCGCGGCGCCGGAGTCCAGCGCGTCCACGCGCCCTTGGCGCCGGTGGGATCGTGGAAGGGAGGTTTGGCCGAGAGGCGCCGGTTCAGCCACGAGATCAGGCTGGCGCGCACCCCGCGCGGTTGCTGGCTCACCGGGTCATGCGGCCGTTCGCCCCGTCGCTCCGCTCACGCGTCCTGGAGGCGGGCGAGCGCCTCGGCGATCTTGGCCTTGCGGGCGAGCGCCTCCTCGCGGCGCTCGCGCTGCTCGTCCACGACCTCTTCGGGGGCGCGCTGCAGGAAGTCCGCGTTGCCGAGCTTGGCGTCGATCTTGGCGACGTCGGACTCGATCTTCTGCGTCTCCTTGGCGAGCCGCGCCCGCTCGGCGCCGAGATCGACGATGCCTTCGAGCGGCAAGGCCGCGACCTCGCCGCGCACGATGAGCTGCACCGAGCTCTTCGGCGCCTTGTCGGCGCTCGTGATCCCGGAGAGCCGCGCCATGCGCCGCACGATGTCGCCCCAGCGCGCGGCGCGCGCCTGCACGTCGGCGGACGGGTTGACGAGCACGAGCGGCACCTGCGCGCCGGCCGGCACGTTCGTCTCCGAGCGCGCGGAGCGGATCTCGGTCACGAGATCGACCACCCAGCCGATCTCGGCCTCGGCCTCGGCATCGATCAGCCCGCCGAGCTGCGGCCAGGGGGTGAGCGCCAGGATCTGCTCCCGCGCCGGCCCGTCCTCGCCCTTGATGGCCCAGAGCTCCTCGGTGAGGAAGGGCATGAAGGGATGCAGGAGCTTGCAGATCTCGTCGAGGATGAAGGCGACCGTCGCCCGCGTCTCGTCCTTGGCGGGCGAATCCGGCCCCTGGAGCACGGGCTTGGAGAGCTCCAGCGTCCAGTCGCAAAAGACGTTCCAGACGAAGCGGTAGGCGGCGAGCGCCGCCTCGTTGAACTTGTAGGCGACGATGCCGGCCTCGACCTCCGCGACCGCCTTGGCGCATTCGCTCAGGGCCCAGCGGTTCAGCGTCTCCTGGACGGCCTTCGGGTCGAAGCCTTCCGCGCGCACGCAGCCGTTCATCTCGGCGAAGCGCGCGGCGTTCCAGATCTTGGTCGTGAAGTTGCGGTAGCCCTCGACGCGCTGCACCGAGAGCTTGATGTCGCGACCCTGCGCCGCGAAGGCCGCGAGCGTCATGCGAAGCGCATCGGCGCCGTACTTCTCCACCACGTCGAGGGGATCGATCACGTTCCCCTTCGACTTCGACATCTTGGCGCCCTTCTCGTCGCGGACGAGGGCGTGGATGTAGACCGTGTCGAAGGGCACCTCGTCCATGAAGTGCAGGCCCATCATCATCATCCGGGCGACCCAGAAGAAGATGATGTCGAAGCCCGTGACGAGCGTGTTGGTGGGATAGTAGCGCCCGACCTCGGGCGTCTGATCCGGCCAGCCCAGCGTCGAGAACGGCCACAGGGCGGACGAGAACCAGGTGTCGAGCACGTCCTCGTCGCGGCGGAGTTCCACGTCGTGCCCGTGCTTCGCGCGGGCCTGGGCGCTTGCCTCCTCTTCCGAGGTCGCGACGAACACGTTGCCGTCCGCGTCGTACCAGGCCGGGATCTGGTGGCCCCACCAGAGCTGACGCGAGACGCACCAGGGCTCGATGTTCTCGAGCCACTGGAAATAGGTCTTCTCCCAGTTCTCGGGCACGAATTTCGTCTTGCCGTCGCGCACGGCTGCGAGCGCGCGCTCGGCCAGGGGCTTCACGTTCACGTACCATTGGTCCGTGAGGTAGGGCTCGATCACCACGCCCGAGCGGTCGCCGTGCGGCACCATGTGGGTGTGGGGCTCGATGTGGACGAGGTCCCCGCGCTCCTCCAGCATCGCGACGATGCGCTTGCGCGCGTCCGCGCGGTCGAAGCCATGCAGCGCAAGCACTTCGCCCATATCGGCCGAGCTCGCCCCTTCAAGGAACGCCTCGTTGCCCTCGAGCAGCATCTGGCCCTCGGTGCCGAGCACATTGACGAGCGGCAGCTTGTGCCGCCGCCCGACCTCGAAGTCGTTGAAGTCGTGCGCCGGGGTGATCTTCACGGCACCGGTCCCCTTCTCGGGATCGGAATACTCGTCGGCCACGATCGGGATGCGCCGGCCCACCAGCGGCAGGATCGCGAACTTGCCGACGAGGTCGCGGAAGCGCTCGTCCTCCGGGTGCACCGCGACCGCGACGTCGCCGAGCATCGTCTCGGGCCGCGTGGTCGCGACCGTGATGAAGCGGCCGGGCTCGCCCTCGATCGGATAGCGGATGTGCCAGAGATGGCCCTTCACCTCGATCTGCTGGACTTCCAGGTCCGAGATCGCGGTCTGGAACCGGGGGTCCCAGTTCACGAGGCGCTTGTCCTTATAGAGAAGCCCCTGGCGGTAGAGATCCACGAAGACTTTCAGCACCGCGCGGACCATCTGGTCGTCGGGCGCGCCGTTCGTCCCCATGGTGAAGCGGTCGCGCGACCAGTCGCAGGAGGCGCCGAGGCGCTTCAGCTGGTTCACGATCGTGCCGCCGCTCTCCTCCTTCCACTCCCACACCCGCCGCACGAACTCATCGCGGCCGAGTTCGCGCCGGTGGATCTGCCGCTCCATGAGCCGGCGCTCCACCACCATCTGGGTCGCGATGCCGGCGTGGTCCGTGCCGGGCTGCCACAGCACGTCGCGCCCGCGCATGCGCTCGAAGCGGCAGAGGATGTCCTGGACCGTGTTGTTGAGCGCATGCCCCATGTGGAGCGAGCCGGTCACGTTCGGGGGCGGGATCACGATCGTGTAGGGCGCGGCGCCCGCGCGGTCCGGGCGTCCGGCCTTGAAGGCCTGGCTCTCCTCCCAGAGGGCGGCGATGCGCCCCTCGACGGAGGCGGGATCGAAGCTCTTGTCCATCCGGGCGCGCGCCGCGTCGGAAGCGGGGGCCTGCAGGGTGTCCGACATGATGAAACCGCAAGGGTTGGCGCCACGGGGCGCTTCAGGAGAACCGGCTACAAACCGGACGCTCTCCCCCAAGTCAACCGCAAGGACGCCGCAAGGAGGGCGGGCTGCCGTGGCACCCGCGAGACCCGGCCGCGACCGGGCGTTGCCTTACCGCCCCCGCGAGATCCGCTCGATCTCGGCCTGGACCAGGCGCTCGACCAGCGGCGGCAGGTTCTCGTCGAGCCAGGCGCGGAGCATCGGACGGAGCATCTCGGTGACGTGCTCCTCCATGGTGAGCGCCGGCCGCGGCCGCACCGTGGCGGCAAGGCGCTGGAACGCCTGGCCGGCGGCGGCGTCGGCCGGGGCCGAGACCAGGGTCTCGGACGGGCCCATCGCCGGCGGCTCGGGCTCCGGCTCGGCCGGGTCGTCCGCGGGGACGGGCGCCGCCTCGGCCGCGGGATCGGGCCGGCCCGCGTCGAGGCGCACCGGCTCCGGCGCGGGGCTGCCGGCCTCTTCGGCGGCCGGTGCCGCGACCGGCGCTCGCGGGGCGGCGCGCAATTCCGGCACGGGCTCGGCCGCCTCGGGCTCCTCGTCGTCCTCGGCGGGCGCGGGGTCGACATAGGCGGCGAGCGGGCGCCCGGGCGCCGCGCCGAAGCGCGCCGGGAGGACGCGGTCCTGATCGTCCGCGATGATCCGGCGGATGGAGGCGAGAATCTCCTCCATGGACGGCTCTTGGACCCGGGTGTTGACAGGACTCATGCGCAAAGGGCTCGCAACCGCTTCGAGAAAGGGAGGATTCGCCGTCCGCCCGACCGGGTCAGTATTTCACGCGAGAGGATCGAAGCAAGCGGGCCTGCCGCCCCCGCCGCGTCATGCACGGCTTTCTTCGCCGGGCGCGCTCCTTCGCGCGCCCGTCCTACCGCCCGTCCGGCGTGGTCAGCCCGCCCCACAGGTCCTTGACCTGGTTGTAGTGAACCTTCGGGCTGTAGTGCGGCACCTTGAGGCCGAGGAAGCGCGTGTTGAGCCGCCCCGTCGCGCGCACCACCGCGTAGGACGCGACCACCCGGTCGCGCTGGGCCGTGATCAGGTTCACCCGGGCGCCGAGCAGTTCCTGCTGCTGGTTCAGCACGTCGAGGGTGGTGCGCTGCCCGACGCGCGCTTCTTCCCGCACGCCCGAGAGCGCCGTCTCGGCGGCCTCGACCTGGGCCTGGCCGGAGACGATCTGCGCCCGGGCGGCCTCGTACTCGCCCCAGGCCGAGATCACCGCGGCGCGGATCTCGTCGCGGGTCGCGTCCGCCTCCAGGCGCCGCTGGCCGGCCGTCTCCTTGGCCTGGCGGACGCGGGAATAGACCTGCCCGCCCTCGTAGATCGGCACCGTGAGCTGGGCCACGACGGAGCCCTGCAAGGTGTCGGTCCCGCTTGGCTGACCGCCGCCAAGGGGCGTCAGAGCCGGATTGGCGCTCAAGGTGCGGTCCTGGCGCCGGGACACGGAGCCGCGGACGCCCAGCGTCGGATAGAGCTCCCCTTCCGTGACCCGGACCTGGAGCTCGGCGGCATCGAGGGCGTGCAGGGCCGACTTGATGGCCGGGTGCTCGGCGAGCCCGAGGCGCAGGGCCGCCTCGACGTTGCGCGGGACCAGGTTGTCGAGCGGACGGCCGGGGGCGAGCGAGCGGGGCTCGACGCCGACCACCTGCCGGAACTGGGCGATGCTGGTGCGCAGGCGCGCCTCGGCGCCGCTGACCTCGGACCGCGCCTCCGCGAGCGCCGCCTCGGCCTGGGCGACGTCGGTGCGGGTGACCTCGCCGACGTTGAAGCGGTCCTGGGTCTGGCGGAGCTGCTCCTCGAGCACCTCGACGTTGTTGCGCTGGAGGTTGACGATGGCGGTGTCGCGCAGGACGTTCATGTAGACGGTCGCGGCGTTGAGCAGGGTGTCCTGCTCGGTGTCGCGCAGGGTCTCCCAGGAGCCCAGCACCCCGGATTCCGCCCGCCGGACGCTGTTGCGGGTGCGGAACCCGTCGAACAGGTTCTGGTCGATCGTGACGCCGAGGCCGCGGCTCGAGGTGGTGCGCTCGGTGGTGATGCCGCCGCGCTCCGTCTCGGTGTAGGTGGCGTTGATGTCGGCGCTGCCGTTCACGCGCGGCCGGTACCCGGCCTTGGCCTGCGCGACGTTCTCGTCGACCGCGCGGGTGTTGGCGCGCTGCGCGTTCAGGGTCGGGTTGTTGCGGTAGGCGCGCGCCAAAGCGCTGTCCAGCGTCTCCGCGGACGCTGCGGGTATTCCCGTCAGCACAACGATGGAGGTCAGCAGGCCGAGGAACGCACGGCCGCCGCGAAGTCGTCTGTCTGTCACGCTCACCTGCCCAGGCCGCAACGAATCGTTCTGTCGGTCGGCCAGAAAACCACCCACGCCCCCTACGCCTTCGAGCGCGACAATAGCGATACCCGGTGAGTCGACAATCGGCGCCGGGCGGGGGGTTAAGACTTAGTTAAGAGGTGCCGCAAAAAAGCGACACCGCGGCCGGGCGGAAAGCCGGACGTGACGCGGAGCGGATTACGCTTTCGGATCAGAAACTTGGCCGGCCGGATCGCCCGGGCCGGCTCTCGGCCGACCCGCAGGAGCCCGCGCGTCAGAACACGAAGCCGGGCTCGGCCCGGAAGCCCGCGAGCAGCGGGGCGGCGGCGTCGAAGAGCGAGCGCTGCCCGAAGGCGTCGCCGGCGCGCACGTAGAGCGTCGCCCGCGCGGACCGGCCGCGCCCCTGGATGCAGACCAGGCGGCCGCCGTCGGCGAGCTGCCGCAGGAGGCCCTCCGGCCGGACCTCGAGGGCGCCGTTCACCAGGATGGCGTCGTAGGGAGCGCCGTCGGCATGGCCCCGGTCGAGCGGCCCCGCCACCACCCGCACGGCGGCGCCGACCGCCGCGAGGCGCGCCTCGGCGGCCGCGGCGAGCTCCGCGCTCTCCTCGAGCCCGGTCACCTCGGCGCCGAGCTCGGCCAGGACCGCGCAGGTGTAGCCGAGGCCGCAGGCGACATCGAGGGCGCGCTGGCCGCGCTCGATCCCGAGCGCCTGGATCATGCGCGCCGCCACCATCGGGGACAGCATGGACCGCCGCTCGGGCCCGTCCGAGACCACGATGTCCCGGTCCATGTAGGCCAGGCTCTCGCGGCCGGGCGCCACGAAGCGCTCGCGCGGCACCGCGTTCATGGCGTCGAGCAGGGGGATGTCGTTCACGTCGAAGGTGCGCAACTGGCTGTCCACCATGATGCGGCGCGCTTGCGCGAAATCGACCATGAACCTGCCTCGACCTGAACCGGCGACGGACGTCTAAGAATTATGGAGGCCTCGGAGGGAATCGAACCCCCGTACAAGGATTTGCAGTCCTCTGCGTAACCACTCCGCCACGAGGCCATCCGGGCGTGCCGCGTCGCGCGGCGGCTGCCTCATAGCAGAGCGGCGCCGGAAAGAGCAACCGTCCCGGACGCCCGCACCGTGCGGCAACGCGGCCGGACAGGGCAACCGAGCCGGACGCCGAGGCGGCGTCGCGGCGGCGTCGCAGCGCCCAGGAGGAACCGTCCCGGGCATCCGGATCGGGGCCGCCGCCGCGATGCCGCGCCCCGCCACAAAGGGGTTGCAACCGGGCGATCCGGTGATATATCCCCCGCATCCTGACCGGCCGACCTTCGGCCGGGGCGGTATTCCGGCGTGGCGCAGCGGTAGCGCAGCGGACTGTTAATCCGTTGGTCGTAGGTTCGAATCCTACCGCCGGAGCCAGCTTTCAGGTGGTCTCCTCCCAGCCCGCAGCAAGGCTCGAACCGGAGCCGGCGAGCCTCTCGCGGGCCGCTTTCCTGACCGGACGGCCAGGGCGGCCGTCCCCGATAGTCCACCGACCGCTTCCGACCCGCGCCGCCCCGCCTGCAGCTTGGCAGAGCGCGCCCCGTGCGGCATGAGGGCGCCCGTTGGAGGACGCATCCCATGTCAGACCTAGCCCCGGTGCCCGACGCGTGGTGGGGCCGGCCCTGCACGGCCTATCACGTGCAGCCGGAGCTCGACCCGGCGGCGCTCGAGGCGCTCGGCGCCGTCCAGCGCCGCGCCGCGGCGCTGTGGCCGCATCCCCTCCACACGGCGCCGCCGCAGGCGCTCCACGTCACGGTCTATCCGTTCGCGATGGTGGCCGATGCCTACGACAAGGACGCCTATTGGCGGCAGGTCGAGCCGCTCGCGCGCGGCCTCCTCGCGGATCTGTGCCGCGACGCCCCGCCCCTGCGGCTCGAGTTCTTTCGCCTCATGGTCACGAACGTGGCGATCATCGCGGTCGCCCGGGATGAGACCGGACTGATCGAGGCGATCCGCCGCCGGATCGTCGAGACCGTGCCGCCCCCGCCCGTGCGCGGGCCGATCCATTACAACCTGATCCACTCGACGCTGGCGCGCTACCGCTCGGCCGAGCCCGTGCCGGCTTCCGCGGTCGCCGCGATCGAGGCCCTGCCCGTCGCCGTGACCGCGCCCGTGTCCCGCATCAACGTCGTGCGCGAGACCCGCTTCCCCTGCCTGGCGCGCGACGTGCTGCTCGCGGAGCCGATCGGCCGCCGCGGCGCATAGGGCGCCAGCCCTGCCGTCCGCGGGCCGCGTGTGCGGCCGCACCGCGGCGGGTCGGAGGGGTGGGTATCGTCTTCCCATGGTCGGACGGGACGAGCCCGGTGCCGGCCCGCACCACGGGAGACCACCATGACCCAGTCGCTCAAGCAGAAGATGATCTCCGGCCTCGCCGCGCTGACGATCGGCGCGGGCATGATGACGGCTGCGGCGCCCGCGCAGGCGAAGTCCTGGCGCTATCACCACGGCGGCGCGATCGCGGCCGGCATGATCGGCGGCCTCGCGCTCGGCGCGATCACGGCTTCCGCGGCTCAGCCCGTCTACGTCGACCCGGCCTATGCGCCTGCCTGCTACCGGGCGAAGCAGGCCGTCACCGACGTCTACGGCACCGTCCTGTATTACCGCACCGTGAAGGTCTGCGAGTGATCCACCTCGGCGCCGTCCCCCACGGCGCCCACGGTATCCGCACCGTGACGGCCACCCATGATCCGTCACGGAACGGTCCTCGGTTCGCCCACCGTGAAGGTCTGCGAGTGACCCTGGGCTGCACCTTCTCGAGTTCCCGCACCGTGAAGGCCGGCGAGCGAGCGGACCTCGCAGACGGGCCAGGCCAACGGCCTTTGCGGAATCGGCCCGGTCGCGTCGTGGGGGCGACCGCAGGCCGTGAGCGGACCCTCGCCGGCTGGGGGCGGCGGGGGTCCGCTCATTTTCGCGCCGCCGCGGCGTTCCCCGCGACCGGCCGGCCCCTCACGCCCGCGGGGCGCCGCCCGTGACCTCGTCGCGCAGCACGCGGCGCAGCACCTTGCCGACATTCGTCTTCGGCAGCGTCTCGCGGAACTCGATGCGTCGCGGCACCTTGTAGGGCGTGAGATTCGCGCGGCAGAACTCGCGCAGGGCCTCCGCCGACACGCTCTCGTCCCGGCGCACCACATAGGCCGCCACGATCTCGCCGGCGGCCTCGTCGGGCAGGCCGATCACAGCGACCTCGAGCACCGCCGGGTGCTTGGCGAGGATCTCCTCGACCTCGTTCGGATAGACGTTGAACCCCGAGACCAGCACCATGTCCTTCATGCGGTCGACGATCTTGATCTGCGCGTCGGCCTGCAGCACCGCGACGTCGCCGGTGCGGAAATAGCCGTCCTCGGTCATCACCTTCGCGGTCTCGTCCGGGCGCTGCCAGTAGCCCGGCATCACCTGCGGTCCCTTCACGCAGAGTTCGCCGCGCTCGCCCGCGGGCAGCGGCCGCCCCTCCGCGTCGCGGATCGAGACGTCGGTCGAGGGCAGGGGATAGCCGATGGTGCCGGAGAATTCCGCGAGCTCGAGCGGGTTGGCGCAGACCACGGGCGAGGTTTCGGACAGGCCGTAGCCCTCGATGATCGCCTTGCCCGTGATGCCCTTCCAGCGCCTCGCCACCGCCTCCTGGGTCGCCATGCCGCCCGAGACGCAGAAGACGAGCTGGGAGAAGTCCACGTCCTTGAAATCGGGGTGGCTCGCGAGCGCGTTGTAGAGCGTGTTGACGCCGGACATCAGCGTGAAGGGCCGCGCCTTCAGGGTCTTCACGAAGCCCGCGATGTCGCGCGGATTGGCGATGAGGAGCTGGCATGCGCCGAGCCGGGTCATCAGCATGGCGCAGACGGTGAGCGCGAAGATGTGGTAGAGCGGCAGCGCGGTGACCATCACGTGGTCGGGCCGGTCGCCGATGGACGGCCGCATCCAGGCCTCGCACTGCGCCACGTTCGCGGCGACGTTGCGGTGGAGCAGCACCGCGCCCTTGGCGACGCCCGTGGTGCCGCCGGTGTATTGCAGGAAGGCGACATCGTCGAGGGAGACCGTCACGGGAGCGGGCGGCGCCTTGCGGCCTTCCGCGAGCACGGCCGAAAACGCGACCGCGCCCGGCAATTGATGGCGCTTCACCGCCTTCTTGACGTGCCGCGACACCAGATTCACGACCGCGCCCTTGAGGCCGAGGAGATCGCCCGGGGTCACCACCACCACGGTCTCGAGCCCCAGGTCGGCCCAGGCCTCCTCGACGGTGTGGCCGAAATTCTCCAGCACGAACAGCACCCGGGCGGTGGCGTCCTTGAGCTGGTGCGCCAGCTCGCGCGGGGTGTAGAGCGGGTTCACGTTCACCACCGTGCAGCCCGCGGAGAGGATCCCGAACAGGATCGGCGGATAGGCCATCACGTTCGGGAGCATGATCGCGACGCGGTCGCCCTTGCGCAGTCCCTTGGCCTGCAGCCAGGACGCGACCGCGGCGGCGGCGATGCCGAGCTCGGCATAGGTGATGGACTTGCCGAAGCTCTCGAGCGCGGGCCGCGCCGCATATTCGGCGACCGCGGCGCGGAAGATGTCGACGAGCGTGCCGAGCCGCCCCTCGTCGATGGTCGCGGGCACCGCCGCCGGGTAATGCGCCACCCACGGCCGCGCCTCGCCCGCCGCCCCTGCCGCCTGCGCCGCCGATGCGCCCATGCTCCTCCCTCCGATTCTTCTTCGCCGGGATCACCCTGCGTCAGAGGGGCAGATTGGCGCGGGACGGGGGCATTGTCGATGGCAGGCCGGACTCGCCCCGTTGCCGCCACTCCCTCTCCCCGCGTCCTCCCCCTCTCCCCGCCTGCGGGGAGAGGGTTGGGGTGAGGGGCGGGTCGGTGGAGCGCGGTGGATCCGCCTTTATCCCTCCCCTCAGGGGGGTGGCCGGAGCAAAGCGGAGGTCGGGTGGGGTGTTCGCCGGAGGCGAGCTCCAGGCCCAGCCTTGCAGGATGCGCTCGCGCGCAACACCCCGCCCCGCGCGGCTGTCGCCGCGTCGCACTCCCCTGAGGGGAGGAAGAGGGGCGCCGGACACCGCCCGCTCCACCGACCGGCCCCTCACCCCAGCCCTCTCCCCGTGAACGGGGAGAGGGGGAGTGCCGGCGGGGAGAGGGAGGTTACGCCCCCGCCCGCTGCGATTGCAGCACCTGGTCGGCCGGGCGGCCGGTGAGCTCCGCCATGTGGTCGAAGCGGGTCGAGAAGGTGCCGACGCCGGCGGTGGCGGAGCGGAGCTCGACGATGAGGTCGCCGATCTCCGATTCCGGGATCATCGCCTGGAGCACGTCCCAGCCCTGCCAGCCCGGACGGCCGTCGTAGCCGAGGATCTGGCCGCGCCGGGCGGTGACGAGCGCGGTCGCCTTCGAGAGCGCCTCGGAGGGGATCGCGATCTCGACCGACAGGATCGGCTCGAGCAGCACGGGCTTGGCCTTCGGCAGCGCCTCCGCGAGCGCGAGCTTCGCGGCGGCCTGGAAGGCGGCGTCGGACGAATCCACCGTGTGGTAGGAGCCGTCGGTGAGGGTCACCGCGAGGTCGACGACCGGGAAGCCGAGCGGGCCGCGGCGGATCGCGTCGCGCACGCCCGTCTCCACCGAGGGGATGTATTGCCGCGGCACCACCCCGCCGGTGATCTTGTCCTGGAACGCGAAGCCCTCGCCGCGGGGCAGCGGCGAGACCTCGATCGCCACGTCGCCGAACTGGCCATGGCCGCCGGTCTGCTTCTTGTGCCGCCCGCGCGCCGCCGCCGGCAGCTTGATGGTCTCGCAGTAATTGACCCGCGGCTTGCCGGTCTCGACCGGGACCTGGAAGCGCGAGGCGAGACGCTCGACCGCGACGCGAAGGTGCATCTCGCCCTGCCCGAGGAGGCGCATCTCGCCGGTCTCGGGCTTGGTCTCGACCACGAGCGCGGGATCCTCCTCCGCGATCTTGGTCAGCGCGGCGGAGAGGCGCACGTCGTCCTTGCGGTCCTTGACCTTGAGGGCCACGGAGAACACCGGCTCCGGCGGCGCCACGGAGACGATCGCCTCCGGCCGCGACCGGCCGGTCGCGATGCAGTCGCCGGTCGCGACGCCCTCCATCTTGACGAAGCCGAGCGTCTCGCCCTCGCGGGCTTCGCCCTGCCGCGCCGTGGTGGCGCCCACCATCGAGAGCAGGCCGCCGATCCGGGTCTCGGATCCGCGCGAGCCCACCACCGTGTCGCCTTCCTTCAGGCTCCCGCGCAGGACGCGGGCGATCGAGACCTTGCCGCCGTGGCCGGTGTGCAGGGTCTTGACGACCTGGGCGAGCGGCGCGCCCGCATCGGCGATGCCGAGGCGCGCGCGGGTGTCGGCGACGACCGGGGCCTCGTGGCGCAACGCCTTCAGGAGGCGCGTGACCCCGTTGCCGCGGTCGGCCGAGCCGATCAGCACCGGGACCACGTGGCGCTCGCGCACCTCGCGGGCGAGGTCGTCGAACACCCGGTCCTTCGGGGGCTCGATCTCGGAGATCAGGTCCTCCATGAGGGCGTCGTCGTAATCGGCGAGGCGCTCCAGCATGGCGAAGCGCGCCTCCCGCTCGCGGGGCAGTTCGCCCTCGGGCAGGTCCACGACCTCGCTCGGGGCGTGCTCGCGGTAGATGAAGGCGCGCTCGAGCGCGAGGTCGATGAAGCCAACCGCGATCCCGTCCTTCCAGATCGGGATCTGGCGCAGGAGCAGCGGCGTGCGCGAGGCGTGCTGGAGGATCTCCAGGGTCTCGCGGACCCGGCGCGTCGCGCTGTCGATCTTGTTGATGAAGAGGAAGCGCGGGATGCCGGCCTCTTCCAGCTCGCGCAGCACGATCTCGAGCGCGGGAACCTTGCGCTCGTCGGCCTCGCAGACCACCACGGCCGCGTCGCAGACCGGCGCCACGTGGCGCATGTCGTGCAGGAATTCCACGGAGCCGGGGCAGTCGATGAAGGTGGTGGTCTCGCCGAGGAAGTTCACCGTGGCGACGTTGGGCTCGACGCTCATGGAATGCGCCCGGGCCTCGGCGCTGGAATCCCCGACGGTGTCGCCGTTCGTCACCCGGCCGGAGCGGGACAGGGTGCCCGTGCGCTCCAGGATCGCTTCGAGGAGAGTGGTCTTGCCGCTCTGGAACGGGCCGACGATCGCAATGCATCGCGGGCCCGAAGCTGGTCTGCCGGTGGGTGCCATTGGGTGTTCCTCCCTGCCCCCTCAGCGCGCTTTTTGTCCGACGCGTTGGACGAACGATGCTCTGCCTGTCCGCGCCGGAAGGCAAGAGGGTCGGAGTCTAAGACGGGACCGGCTTTCGGGTCCGGAGGCGCAGCCCCGTCACGAGCGCGTGCGGCGCCAGCGCCAGGGCGACGAGGCCGGCGGCCGTGGCGGCGCGGGCGAGCGGCAGGGGCGCGGCCGGCCATAGGCCGGCGGCGTCGATCCCGAACCGCGGCGCGAGCAGCAGGATCGCGGCGCCGAGCCACAGGGCGAGGAAGCCGGCGGCGGCCCTGCCGAACGCCCGCCAGCGGAAGGCGGCGCGCAATCTCGCGAGAGCCGAGCAGAGACCGAGCGCGAGGCCGTAGACCAGCCCGGCCGCGCCGGCCCCGAGCAGGGCCGCCGCCAGCCCGCTCCGGCCGGTGAGGAAGCTCATGCTGCCCGTCATGAAGCCGGGGCGCAGCACGAAGCCCCCGAAGGTCGGGTAGAGGCAGGCGGCGAGGAAAAGGGCGGCAGCGAGCGGCGCGGTGAAGCTTCGCAGCGCCCTTGGGCCGCCCGGCTCCGCCACGGCCGCGGCGAGGATCCGCAAGACCCCGTATACCACCGCGAACAGGAACAGCGGGTCGGTCCGGAAGAAGTAGCCGTAGAACTGCTCCTCGAGCGCCGTGCCGATGAGGCTGCGCTCGGTGAAGCCGGCGGCGGAGACGAGAAGCGGAGTCAGGGCTGCGACAAGGAGGGGGAGGAGCGCGCTCATGCCTGCCCGCGAGGTGTCTGGTACGTGATCCTCGGAGCCGGGCCGACGGTGCTCATGCGTCTCCGAAACGTTCATGATCCGATCACGGCGAATCTGGCCCCGTCGCGAATGTTGCGACGTTCCCTATAGCGGACGCGCCGGCGTCCGGCACGCCGCCGCTGCGGCCGCCCCCGCATCCGCCGGTGCGCTGGGGCACGCGGACCCGCCGGGTTTCGGGTGCGCCGCAACACGCCGGCGCCCGCGCGGGTCTCGCCTGCCCTCCCGGCCTGCGGGTACAGTCCGCGCCATGAAACACACATCCTCCTCCCTCCGCGCCGCCCTGGCGGCCCTCGCCCTCGCCGCTCCGGCCCTGGCCTCCCCTGCCCTCGCCCAGGATCGGGGCGCCGCCCGGCTCGCGCCGCAGCGGCCGGGCGTGGTCGATTCCTACATCCTGTCCTTCGGCCTCTGGGGGCCGCAGAGCGTGTTCGAGAGCGAAGCCAAGGGCGCCGCGCGCATCCTCGAAGCGCAGCTCGACGCGCGCGGCCGCTCGATCGTGCGCTTCAACGGCAAGCGCCGCTTCGGCGCCGGGCCCGAGGACCTCATGGCGGCGGCCCGCACGGTCGGCGCGACCCTCGACCCCGCCGAGGACGTCGCGGTGATGGTGCTGACCTCGCACGGCGCCCCGGAGGGCGTCGGCCTGGTGCGCGGGCGCGACATGCGCCTCGTCGGACCCGGCGAGGTGCGGGCGCTTCTCGCCGCCACCGGCGCGCGCTACCGGGTGCTGATCGTCTCGGCCTGCTATTCCGGGGTCTTCGCCAACGCGCTCGCCGATTCCCGCACCCTCGTGATCACCGCGGCTTCGGCCGACAAACCGTCCTTCGGCTGCCGCGACGGGGCGACCTGGACCTATTTCGGCGACGCCTTCTTCAACCGGGCGCTGCGCCGCGAAGCCCGCCTCGACGCCGCCTTCGCGACCGCGCGGGCTTTCGTGACGGCGCGCGAGCAGCGCGAGGGCTTCGATCCGTCCAATCCGCAGATCGCCGGCGGGGCGGAGGTGCTGGCGCGGCTCGGCTCACGCTGAAGCCCGCTCCGCGTTCAGCCGCTGCTCGATCTTCGTCAGCCAGCGCGCAAGCCGCGCCCGGTTGACGCCGAAATCCGAGCCGCCGATCTGGCTGCGCCCGTAGAGCGCGAGCGTGGCCGCGCTCTCGCCGCGCGGGACGACCTCGGCGTTCACGGTGTCGGGAAAGCGGAAGAAGAGGGTGCGGGCGAGGAAGCGGTCCTGGGCGCCGGCCGCGGGCAGGCGCGTGGTGCCGCGCTCGGACAGCGCGACCTCGGCCAGCACCGCGCGCAGGCGCTCCGCGGGCACGGGGAACACCGGCGCGGCCCGGTCCACCTCGGCATGCCCGCAGAAGCCCTCCGGCGCCACGAGGGCGTCGTTCGGGGTGCGGCGGCGCGTCAGCGTCGCGAAATCGACCGGGCCGAGGTCCGGCGGCCCGAACACCAGCGCCCAGGCGCCTTCGAGGAGCCCCGTGACGATCCGCACGCCGCCGCGGACCGGCCCGGGCACCCGCGTCTCCTGCTCTTTCGTCGTGCTCATCGGCCCCCGCATGCTGTCCGGTCGGAGGAATTAGCACGCCGCGGCGCCGCGTGAACCGGACTCTTACCAACGGCGCTTAGGGTCCGCGCCATGAGCCCCCATCTCAGCCCGATCCTGCTCCTCGTCGCCTCGAACGTGTTCATGACCTTCGCGTGGTACGGCCACCTGAAGTTCAAGAGCGCGCCGCTCTGGATCGCCGTCATGGCGAGCTGGGGCATCGCCTTCGTGGAATACTGGTTCGCGGTGCCGGCCAACCGCATCGGCTCGGCGGTCTATTCCGCCGCGGAGCTCAAGACGATGCAGGAGGTCATCACGCTCCTCGTCTTCGCGGGCTTCTCGGTGCTCTATCTCGAGGAGCCGCTCGGCTGGAACCACGCCGTCGGCTTCTCGCTCATCGCCGCAGGCGCGTTCTTCATCTTCCAGAAGGGGTGAGGCGCGCTTCCCCCTCCCCCCTCCGCGGGGGAGGGTGGCCCCGCGAAGCGGGGTCGGGAGAGGGGCTGTCCACCTTCGGGCACCGAGCCTCAGGTCAGAGCGCCCCTCCCTCCCCTCAGGGGAGGGCGACGCGGCGAAGCCGCGCGGGGTGGGGTGCTGCGCGAAGCGCATCCTGCAAGGCAGGGGCGAGAGCTCGCCTGCGGCGAACACCCCACCCCTGCCCCTCCCCTGAGGGGAGGGAGAATCGCGCGGCACCGCTGTGGCTTGCGAGCACGGCCCCTCTCCCGGCTCGCTCCGCTCGCCATCCTCCCCCGCAAAGGGGGGAGGGAGATCCACGCCCGTGTGCGCTGCATCACAGAAATCCCCGGCCGAACGGCGCAGGATCCTTGCAACAGATGGAGGTCGCCATGACCATCACCGTACTCGATCCCTGCACCGGCAACCGCGTCACCCTGACGGTTCCGGCGCCCGCCACCACCCGCCGCGCGGCCTGACCGGCCCCATGACGGCCGACGAGGAGCGGACGGCGCGCTTTTCGCCTTCCGGCGCCGGCGGCGATCCGGCATCCTCCGGGCCGCAAAGGGCCCCCATGACCAAAGCCACGCTCTCCGGCCACCCCGCCATCGACCGCTATCTCACCGAAGCCTATGCCTCCGTACCCGGCATGTCGTCGCGATTCGCGGCCGGGATCTGCGGGCATCTGGTGCGCCGGCAGACCGAGCTCGGCATCGCGGGCGACGTCGTCGAAATCGGCGCCTTCGAGGGGCGCTTCCTGATCGCCCTGGCGCTGGGGCTCGCGCCGGGCGAACGCGCCTTCGGCTTCGACACCTTCGACTGGCCGGATGCCGGCATCGAGGCGCGCTTCAACGCCAATTGCGCGCGGCACGGCGTCGGGGACCGGGTCGTCGGCATCCGCCGCGACAGCCGATCGCTCGACGCGGCCGCGTTGCGCGCCCTCCTGGGAGAGCGGCCGGTGCGATTCGTCCACATCGACGGGGACCACGGGCTCGCGAGCCTGACGCACGACCTCGCGCTCGCCCAAGCGGTGCTGCACCCGCAAGGCATCCTCTGCCTCGACGACATGCTGCACCCGGAATTCCCGTTCCTGGTGGTCGCGGTGCACGCCTGGCTGCAGGCCCACCCGGAGATGCGCCTGTTCTGCGTCGTCGACCGCGAGGACGTGACCGCGGCGGCGAAGTTCCTGATCGGTCGCGCGGATGCGGTCGCGCTCTACGAGGCCGACCTGATGGAAAGCTTCCGGCCCGTGCAGTACATCATGGGCGGCGACGCCCTCGGCCACCATTGCGTGGTGCTCACCCCGGAGCCGAAACTCGCCGCCATTCGTTAGACGGTCCTACCCCGCCGGCTTCACCCGCAGCAGCCGCCCGTTCGCCCGGTCGGTGAGCAGGTAGACGTAGCCGTCCGGCCCCTGGCGCACGTCGCGGATGCGCTCGCCGAGGTCCCGCAGCATCCGCTCCTCGCCGGTGACCCGCGTTCCGTCGAGGGAGAGGCGCGAGACGTGCTGGCCCGCGAGCGCGCCGACCAGCACGCTGCCGCGCCAGGCCGGGAACCGGTCGCCGGTGTAGAACGCCATGCCCGAGGGCGCGATCGAGGGGTCCCAGTAATGGACCGGCTGCTCCAGCCCGGGCTTCGCGGTCCCCTCCCCGATCTTCGCGCCGGAATAATCGACCCCGTAGGTGATGACCGGCCAGCCGTAGTTCTTCCCCGCCTGCGGAACGTTGACCTCGTCGCCGCCCCGCGCGCCGTGCTCCACGGTCCAGAGCTGGCCGGTCTGCGGGTGCAACGCCGCGCTCTGGAGGTTGCGGTGGCCGATCGACCAGATCTCCGGCCGCGCGCCCTCGCGCTGGAGGAAGGGGTTGCCGGGCGCCGGCTTTCCGTCCGGGGTGATGCGGATGATCTTGGCGATGTGGTTCGCCGGGTTCTGGGCCTCCTGGCGCAGGGTGAAGCGGTCGCCCGTGGTGACGAACAGGTTGCCGTCGCGGTCGAAGACGAGGCGCGAGCCGAAATGCGCCGTCGAGGCGTAGGGCGGGTCCTGGCGGAAGATCACCCGCCCGTCCTCGAGCCGCGTGCCGGCCGCGTCGAGCCGGGCGCGGAACACCGACGTGCTGGTGCGCCCCTCGCCGCGATCCTCCGCGAAGCTCAAGTAGACCTGGCGGTTCTCGGAGAAGCGCGGGTCGAGCGCCACGTCGAGGAGCCCGCCCTGGCCGCGCGCCGCGATCGCGATGTTCAGGCCCTGGAGCGGATCGGATGTCTTGCCGTCCGGCGTCACCACGCGCAGGCGCCCGGGCCGCTCGGTGACCAGCATGCGCCCGTCGGGCAGGAAGGCGAGGCCCCAGGGGTGGGCGAGCCCGCCCGCGACCGTCTCGACCGCGACCTCGTGGCCTTGCGTGCGGAAGCGCTGCGCCTCCTGCGCGATAGCGGGTTGGGCGAGGGCGAGGCCGGCGACGAGCGCGACGCTGAACCGGATCATGGAGCTGGTCCTCCGATGGCACCGCATCGGAGCTAGCCTCGGGCCCGGCCCGATCAACGGGCGGGTCCGTTCAAGCTTTCGTCAGGAGGGAAGCTACAGCCGCCATTCCGTCGCGAGGCGGAGCGCGTGGCCCTGCGAGAGCGCGCCCGTGGTGCCCGCGACCGAGAGCGTCGCGAGGCCGAGGAGCGCGAGCAGCGCCAGCGTGCGCCAGCTCTCCCGGGCCGCGTCGAGCCGCTGCGGCAGGGCCTCGGCCCGGGCCTTCGCGGGTTGGCGGCGGTTGTTCGAAGGCTGCATCAGGCGATCTCCCCAGGCCCCTCGGATCGTTGCTGAAACAACGGCCGAGCTCGGCGGGAGTTCCGGATTCGCCCTTAAGCGCGGCCGCCGAAGCGGGCCACCATGGCGCGGCGGGCCTGGAGGGCCTGCGAAGCGGCGTTTTCCGTGACGTCGGCCTCCGTGACGATCGCACCCGCGGGCACGTCCCGGGTGAGCGTCACCCCGTGGGCGAGGCCGATGGGCAGCGCCTTGAGGTCGAGGCTGCGGCGGGCCGGCACGACCTTGCCGTAGACCGTGTAGCCGCCCTCTCCGTCGAGGCGCTCGCCCGCCTTGAGGGCGCGCTTGGCGACCGCGGCCACGTCGCCGCGCCATTCCCGCGTCGCGCCGGTGGGCTCAGCTCTCAGCGCCGCGTTGAGCACCGAGATCGAGAGCTCCAGCCCGATGAGGTGGAAGGGCTTGTACATGGCGGCGTAGCGGCCGGAGGCATCGGTGGGCAGGCCGTACTGCTTGAAGCAGGCGGCGGCGTAGTCGTTGGGCGCTTTGAGCACCACGTAGACGCCCCAGCGCAGATCCCGGAACACCGGCCGCCCGTCGCGTTCCAGCGACGAGATCACCTCCACCATCCCGTCCCGCTCCAGCATGCCGCCGACGGATTTCGGGCGCAGCACGTGGGCGAGGTCGTCGACCCCGCAGGGCGGGAAGCTCAGCCCGTCCTCGGGTACGTCGAGGCCGCAGGCATTGGCGATCGCGGCCGATTCGATCGCCGACTTGGTGCCGTCCAGGAAGGAATTGAACATCTGCGGGTTCATCCCGGCCGCCTTGGCGGCCTCGGGGGTGAGCCCGTAATGGGTCCAGACGTCGTCCGGCGTCACGCCGTGGTAGAGCGGCAGGTACTTGGTGCCCTTGCCGGCCGCCGCGACCGTGAACCCGGCTGCGCGCGCCCAATCGACCATCTCGGACACGAGCGCGGGCTGGTCACCGTAGGCCATGGAATAGACGGTGCCGCGCTCGCGCGCCTTTTCCGCCAGCAGCGGCCCGCACAGCACGTCGGCCTCGACGTTGACCATGACGATGTGCTTTCCGGCCTCGATCGCGGCGCTCGCGTGGACCACGCCGGCTTCGGGCGAGCCCGTCGCCTCGATCACGACCTCGACGTCCTCCGCCTCGCAGGCGGCGCGCCCCGAATCCAGAAACCGCGTCCGCGCGATCCGCCCGTCGTCCCAGCTCACGTTGCGGCAGGCGGCCCGGGCGCGGTCGGGATCGAGATCCGCGATCGCGGCGACCTCGAGGCCGGGGATCGTCGGCACCTGCGACAGGAACATGGAGCCGAACTTGCCGGCCCCGATCAGCGCCGCCCGCACCGGGCGACCGGCGGCGGCCCGGGCGGCGAGGAGGGAGGTGAGGTTCATGAGGGCTCCATGTGACCCCCCTCTCCCCGCTCGCGGGGAGAGGGAGTGACGCTGCGGGGAGAGGGATCCCTACTCCACCTTGATGTTCGCCGCCTTGATGATCTCGGCCCAGGTCTGCTGCTCCTGGGCGTGGTAGGGGCGGAACTCGTCCGGGGTGCGCACCTTCAGGGTGAAGCCGAGCTTGGTGATGCGCTCCCGCATGGCGGGCTGGTTCAGGATGCCGATGATGGTGGAGGACAGCTTGTCGAGGATGGGCTTCGGCGTGTTCACCGGCGCGAAGAACGCCGCCCAGGATTCCGCGTCGGCGTTGGCGATGCCCTGCTCGCGCAGCGTCGGCACGTCGGCGACCACCGGGTTGCGCTGCGGACTCGCGAGCGCGATCGCCTTGACCTCGCCGGCCTGGATCTGGCCGAGCACGGAGGGAAGCGTCGAGTTCGACACGTCGATGCGCCCGCCGAGCAGGTCCTGCACCAGGGGCGCCGCGCCGCGGTAGGGCACGTGGGTCATCTTGATGCCCGTGCGCGCCATGAAGAGCTCGGTCGCGAGGTGCGAGCCGGACCCGAGCCCCGTCGAGCCGTAGTTGAGCTTGCCCGGATCCTTCCTGGCGAGGTCCACGAGGTCCTTGATCGAGGAGACCGGCAGCGCCTTCGGGACCACGAAGACGTGCTCGAAGGCCCCGACCCCGGCCAGCGGCGCGAAGTCCTTCACGGCGTCGTAGCCCGGCTCCTTCATGAGGAACATGTTGTTGCCGTGGGTCTGGTTGTTGCCGAACACGATCGTGTAGCCGTCGGGCTCGGCGCGGGCGACCTGGCGGGTGCCGGCGGCGCCGGACGCCCCGGCGACGTTCTCGACCACGGCGTTCTGGCCGAGAGCCTTGCCCATCTCCTCGGCGACGAAGCGCGCGATGGCGTCGGTCGGCCCGCCCGCGGGATAGGGCACCACCACCTTGACGACCCGGTTCGGGAAGCCCTCGGCGCCGGTGGTCTGGGCGGCGGCCGGGGCGGCGAGGAGCGCGGCTCCGGCCAGAAGGCCGAGGGCGGGCAGGCCGAGCGCGAGGCGGCGGGTGATCGTCATGGGCAGGGGTCCTCCACACGCCGCGCCGGGTCGCGCGGGCGTTTCTGGGTTGCTTGGGCCGGCGACGGAGACTAGGGTCCGCCGCGGCCGCCGAGGCCCCCGTTCTAGCGCCCCCCTTGGAGGAATCCCATGGGCTTTTTGTCCGACGCCCTTTCCCGCATCAAGCCGTCCGCGACGATCGTGATCACGCAGAAGGCGCGGGACCTGAAAGCGCAGGGGCGCGACGTCATCAGCCTCTCCGTGGGCGAGCCCGATTTCGACACGCCGCAGAATATCAAGGACGCCGCCATCGCGGCCATCAACCGCGGCGAGACCAAGTACCCGCCCGTCTCCGGCATCGTGCCCCTGCGCGAGGCGATCTGCGGCAAGTTCAAGCGCGAGAACGGCCTCGAGTACAAGCCCGCCCAGACCATCGTCGGCACCGGCGGCAAGCAGGTGATCTACAACGCCATGCTCGCCACCCTGAACCCGGGCGACGAGGTCGTGATCCCGGCGCCCTACTGGGTGTCCTACCCCGAGATGGTGGGCCTGTGCGGCGGCACGCCGGTGATCGTCAACACCGAGATGGAGCACAACTTCAAGCTCCAGCCGGAGCCGCTGGAGCGCGCCATCACGCCGAAGACCAAGTGGATCATCCTGAACTCGCCCTCGAACCCGACGGGCGGCGCCTATACCCGCGCCGAGATGAAGGCGATCACCGACGTGCTCATGCGCCACCCGCATGTCTGGGTGCTCACCGACGACATGTACGAGCACCTCACCTACGGGGAGTTCGAGTTCGTGACCCCGGCGCAGGTCGAGCCCGGCCTCTACGAGCGCACGCTCACCCTGAACGGCGTCTCCAAGGCCTACGCGATGACGGGCTGGCGCATCGGCTATGCCGGCGGCCCCGAGAAGCTCATCAAGGCGATGGATTTCGTCCAGGGCCAGCAGACCTCCGGGGCCACCACGATCGCGCAATGGGCCGCGGTGGAAGCCCTCAACGGGCCGCAGGACCACCTCAAGGTGTTCAGACGAGCCTTCGAGGAGCGCCGCGACCTCGTGGTCTCGATGCTCAACCAGGCCAAGGGCCTGAAATGCCCGACGCCCGAGGGCGCGTTCTACGTCTACCCGTCCTGCGCCGAGGCGATCGGGCGAAAAGGTCCGTCGGGCAAGACCATCGAGACCGACGAGGACTTCGTCTCCGAGCTCCTGGAGGCGGAAGGCGTCGCGGCGGTGCACGGCTCGGCCTTCGGCCTCGGCCCCAACTTCCGCATCTCCTACGCGACCTCGAACCAGCTCCTGGAAGAGGCCTGCCACCGCATCCAGCGCTTCTGCGCGAACCTGCGGTAGGGGCATTCTCATGCCGTACGACCGCACCCAGCGTTTCTGCGCGAACCTGCGGTAACGCCGCCGTGACGACGCTGCCGCGGACCTTCGATCCCGATCCCGCGGCGGCGCCTTACGTCGCCAACCAGGCCTCGACCCATCGGGTGAAGTTCGACGCCCGCGTCGACTTCACCAACGGGGGCCATGTGGAGGCCTGCGACTTCCTCCTCGACATCGAGGGGGATTCCGTCACGCCCGAGCGCCTCGCCGAGATGATCGTCTCGGCCATGAACCTGCTCCGCGCCGGTCCGGTGACGATCACGAAGATGCAGGTGGTGCGCCGGGGCGAGCACGGGGACGCCGGGGCCGCGAGGGAGCCCCCGCGGGCGTCGCTGTAGCGGGGCGGTCGGCGCGCCCTTCCCTCTCCCCTCGAGGGAGAGGGTGGCCCCTGCGTCAGCAGGGGTCGGGAGAGGGGGTGGGCCACCCTCTTTTGCTCCAGAAGAGATCGCTTCGCGAGCGCTCCTGCCGGAGCGCACCCCCTCTCCCGACCCTCGCTGACGCGAGGGCCACCCTCCCCCTCAAGGGGGGAGGGAGAGCGCGCCGCCCATGCGAAACGGGCCGGCACGAGGCCGGCCCGCTGCCCTCACTCTCCTGACGCCTTAGCGGAGGAAGCCGGCCGGCTGCGGCTGGTCGCGGCGCATCTCGACCTCGGTGCCGACGCGGCGCTCGACCGTGCCCGTGGTGATCTCCGTCTCGGGCCGCAGGACCGTGCGCTGGGTGCGGACCGTCTGGGGCCGCATCACGGTCGCGGTGCGCTCGACCTCGCGCGGCCGGTTGACCGTGCGGGTCTCGGTCACCGTGCGGGGCTGGAGCACCGTGCGGTTCTCGGTGATCGTGCGCGGACGCTCGACGGTCTGGTTCTCGACCACCGTGCGGGGCTGCATCACGGTCTGGGTCTCGGTGACCTGACGGCGCTGCATCACGGTCTCGTTCTCGGTCACCGTGCGGGGCTGCATTTCCGTCCGCGTTTCGGTGATCTGGCGCGGCCGCTCCACGGTCTGCATCTCGGTGACCGTGCGGGGCTGCATCTCGGTCTTGGTCTCGGTGATCGTGCGCGGCCGCTCGACCGTGCGCATCTCGGTCACGGTGCGCGGGCGCATCACGGTCTGGGTCTCGGTGATCTGCCGCGGCCGCTCGACCATGTTGGTCTCGGTCACGGTCTCGGGCCGGTAGACGATGTGGGGCCGCATCACGGTCCGGCTCGTCGTCACGGGCACGCGCTCGGTCACGGTCCGGGTCACCGGCACCTGCTCGGGCTGCATCACCGTGCGGGTCTCGGGCACCTGATGGCGCTCGACGATCGTGCGCTGCACCGGCACCTCGACGGGCTGCATCACGGTGCGCTGCACCGGCACCTGATGGCGCTCGGTCACGGTGCGGGTCACGGGCACCTCGACGGGCTGCATCACGGTGCGCTGGCGCTGCACGGTGACGGGCTGCTCGACCGTGCGGGTGACCGGCACCTGCACGGGCTGCTGCACCGTGCGGGTCACGGGCACGCTATGGCGCTCCATGACGGTGCGCTGCTGCTGCACGGTGACGGGCTGCATCTCGGTGCGCTGCACCGGCACCTGGACCTGCTCGTTCACGACCTCGCGGGTGCGCACCTGCTCGGGCCGCATCACGGTCGCGGTGCCCTCCACGGTCTCGGGACGGTAGACCGTCCGGGCCTGCTGGAAGGTGTCGCGCTGCACCACGCCGCCGGTGCGGGACTCGGCGCGGCAGGCCTCGCGCTCGGCGGCCGAGAAGTTGGCGCCGGCGCAGCGGTCGAGCGTCATGAACTGGGCCTGAGCGCCGTTCAGCGTAGCGCCGGCCGTCAGAATGGCCGCGGATGCCAACAGGACATGTCTCAGCATAGCTTCCCTCCAGAGTTCACAAAGGCGTGTGGATTGAACTTCCTGGAAAACCGCGTCGGATGGACGCGGTTCCGAAGGCTCCGCTTGCCGGGAGGGCGAGCAAGCGTGGCGAATACTGGAGCTTTGCTGAAAGAGCGATCTCTCGTTACAGCGCCGTCGGCGCAGTCGTGCCCTTCATGAGGATCGGCCCGGTCGGGCGGCCCGTGGGCGAGCCGGTGGCGGGTTCCAGCGTGATCTCGAAGAGCTGGTTCGGGCCCGGCTGCGGCAGGTCGCGCAGGTTCAGGCGCACGCGCCGGGCCTCGTCGATGAGCCCGATCGAGACCGGCCCGCGCGCCCGGTCCCACAGGGTCCAGATTTCGAGCGCGCGGCCCGGCGGCACGGGGATCGCCGCGAGCGGCACGAGCTCCGCCTCGCCGCCGGCAAAAGCATTGACGATGGCGCCGGGCTGGTTGGCGTCCGTGAGCAGCACCGCGATCAGGACGGGCGCGCGGCCGGCGCGCTCGGCGAAGATCCCGAGGCCGACCGCGAGCGCGACCGTGGCGAAGGCGCCCGCGAGCCCCGCGGCGCGCCAGAAGGCGAGGTTGCGCCACAGGGCCGCGAAGGCGCTGCGCGGATCCGGCACGATCACGGGGCCGGCCTCCGCCACGCGCAGGGGCGCGGCCTCGCGCGCCTCGGCGAGGCTGCCCTCGACGCGCCGCCAGAGGCCCTCGCCGGGCGGCACAGCCGCCGCCGTGTCGTCGAGCTCGGCAAAGCGCGCCTGCCAGGCCGCCACGGACGCCTGAAAGCCGGGATCGGCCGCGAGCAGGCGCTCGGCCGCGGCGCGCTCCTCGCCCTCGAGCAGGCCCATCACGTGCTCGGCGGCGAGCCGCTCCTGGTCGTCGCGGGTCATGCGCCGCCTCCGATGCGCGCGATCCTGCCCTGAGCGAGGCCGGTGTTGCCTGTCATGCGGCGCCTCCGGTGCGCACGATCCTGCCCTGCGCGAGGCCTGTGTCGCGCGTCATGCGCCGCCTCCGGTGCGCGCGAATCCCGACTCCGGGGCGTGTATCCGGGGCGTGTATCATGCCATGCACTCCCTGAGCGCGAGCAGGGAGCGGCGGATCCACGACTTCATGGTGCCGAGCGGGACGCCGAGCCGGCCCGCGAGCTCGCCGTGGCTCAGGCCCTGCACATAGGCGAGGAGCACGGCCTGGCGGCGGGCGGGCTCGAGGCGCTCGAGGCAGCGGCGCAGCGCGCCGGCGTCGGACAGGCGCGACACCAGGGTCTCGGGGCTGTCGTCCTCGCTCGCGAGCGCGAAGGGCTCGAAATCCTCCACGAGGTCGGTGCGGGTCTCGCCGCGCAGGATGTTGAGCGCCCGGTGGCGCAGCACCGCATAGATCCAGCTCCGCGCCCCGCCCCGCGCCGGATCGAAGCCCCCCGCCCGCTGCCAGATCTGCACGAAGGCGTCGTGCACGGCCTCTTCCGCGAGCGAGCGCCGGCGCAGGAGCCGCAGCGCCACGCCGAGCATGCGCGGGGCCTCCGCGTCGTAGATGGCGCGCAGGGCCGCCTGCTCGCCGGCGGCGCAGCCGCGCAGGGCCTCGTCGAGGTCCGTCCGCGCCGGGGCGGCATCGCGTCCTCGAGCCGTCGTGGGGTTCGTCATCGCTGCCGCCGCCATGGGGTGACTACACCTCAAGGGCTTACGCGGATGCGGGGCGGTTGGATTTTTCTGGCCCGGCCGGGCGCCCGGCCGGGCCAGAAAAATTCCGCGCCGGCTGCATCCGCCGGGCGGGGTGGCGTGTAACCGCGGGGCCGGCCGTTCAGGGACCGGCGGATCGACCAGCGGAGACCCCCATGAAAGCCCTCACCCTCGCGGCCGCCCTCCTCGCCACCACCGCCCTCGGGGGCGCCGCCCAGGCCCAGACCGTGGCGGCCCTCGTCGGCGACAACACGCTCGCGATCGTCGACGTGGCGGCCAAGAAGGTCGACCGGACCGTCCAGGTCCAGGGCCTGTCGGGCGCGCTGCTCGGCATCGACGTGCGCCCCGCCGACGGCATGCTCTACGGCCTCGTCGCGGACGGCACCGTGGTGACGATCGACCCCGCCACCGGCAAGGCGACCCAGAAGTCGAAGCTCGAGACCACCCTGCCCGCCGGCGTCATGGCGACCGTGGACTTCAACCCGGCCGCGGATCGCCTGCGCGTCATCGGCTCCGACGGCACGAACCTGCGCGCCAACGTGGACGACGGCAAGGTCACCAAGGACGGCGGACTAAAGTTCGCCGACGGCGACATGCACAAGGGCAAGACCCCGAAGATCGTCGCGGGCGCCTACACGAACTCCATGAAGGGCGCCAAGGAGACCACCCTGTTCGACATCGACGCCACCGGCGCGGTCGTCCGCCAAGCCCCGCCGAACGACGGCGTGCTGAACTCGGTCGGCATGCTCGGGATGGCCGCGGACATGGCCGCCTTCGACATCGTCGCGGACGGCAACGGCGGCAACGAGGGCTGGCTCATGGCCGGCGACACCCTCTACAAGGTCGACCTCGCGACCGGCAAGGGCACCAGCGTCGGCAAGATCGGCGGCGTCACCGGCACCGTGCGCGACATCGCCGCGATGCCGAAGGCGATGTAAGGCCCGCTCCCGCCGCGCCCCCTCTCCCCGCCTCCTGCTCCCTCTCCCTGCCTGCGGGGAGAGGGAGACATGCAGCGCGGAGTGGGCGTCTCGCGGCGGGCCCGCGGCGGTGCTACGGATGCGTCCATGCAGCATCTGACCGAGTATCTCGGCCTCTTCGGCGCCTCGTTCCTGTCCGCGACGGTGTTCCCGTTCCAGTCCGAGGCGATCCTGTTCGTGATGCTGATGGCGGAGCACTACCACGTGGCGCTCCTCGTCGCCGCGGCGAGCCTCGGCAACACGCTCGGCTCCTGCGCGAACTGGTTGCTCGGCCGCTTCATCGCCCGCTTCGAGGAGAAGCGCTGGTTTCCGCTCTCGAAGGCGCAGGTCGCGCGGGCCGAGGGCTGGTACCACCAGTACGGCCGCTGGTCCCTGCTGCTCTCCTGGGTCCCGATCATCGGCGACCCGCTCACCATCGTGGCGGGCGTGCTGCGCGAGCCCTTCCCGGTCTTTCTCGCCCTCGTCGCGGTCGCCAAGACCGCGCGCTACGTGGCGGTCGCGGCGGTGACGTTCGGGTGGATGTGAGGGGGGATCGCGGCCCCCGCACCCGCGCGGCGGTCAGCGCGGCGCGTCCGGCCCGGGCTGCGGCGCCCGGCGCTCCGGCACCGCGAAGCGGCCCTCCTCCGCCTTGTGGACGTACTGGCTCGCGATCAGCATGCCCTTGAAGGGGCGGATCGGCGGGATGCAGCTCAGGAGCAGGAACGGCAGCGTGGTCACGAAGTGGACCCACAGGGCCGGCTCGTAGGCGAGCTCGATCCACACCGCCAAGGCCGTCGCCGGAAAGGCCATCGTCATCATGACGAAGAAGGCGGGCCCGTCCGCGGGATCGGCGAAGGCGTAGTCGAGGCCGCAGACCTCGCATCGCGGCGCCAGCGTCAGGAAGCCGTCGAACAGGCGCCCCTGGCCGCAGCGGGGGCAGCGGCAGCGCCAGCCCGATTTGAGGATGGTTTCCTTCGCGGTCATGGTCGGCGTCATGGCGTGTCCCTGCGGGTCTGCGGATCCGGGCGGCGCAATGTATGGATTGCAATTCCATACAAGAGGCGCTAATCTCGCCCTGAATTTGCCGGGTCCTCGGCGGAAGCGGTGCGTTCGGGCCGTTTTGTACGTGTCCTCTGCTCCATACATCTGCAAGACAAGCGGGTCAAGAAATCATGATGTCCTGGCTGCCGCGGATCGAGAGCGCAAGCGGGCCGAAATACCGCGCCATCGCCGAGGCTCTGCGCGAGGACGTGCGCGCGGGGCGCCTGAAGCCCGGCGCGCGCCTGCCGCCGCAGCGCCTGCTCGCCCGGGCGCTCGGCGTCGACCTCACCACCGTGACCCGCGCCTTCAACGAGGCCCGGCGCCTGGGGCTGATCGACGCCAACACGGGCCGCGGCAGCTTCGTCCGCGGCCCGGAGCCCGACGCGTCCGGGGCGGCGCCGGTGGTCGATCTCAGCATGAACCTGCCGCCCCAGCCCGCGGAGGCGCGGCTGCGCGAGCGGATCGAGGCCGGCATCGCCGCGATCCTGGGCTCGCCGCACGGCCTGACGCACCTGCACTATCAGGAGAGCGCCGGCGCCGCCCCGGACCGCGCCGCCGGCGCCCATTGGCTCGCGGCGCGCCTCGGCCCCCTCCCGGTCGAGCGGGTCGTGGTGGCGGGCGGCGCGCAGACGGCGCTCTACGCGGTCGTGAAGACGCTCGCGCGGGCGGGCGACGCGATCGCGGTGCCGGCCCTCACCTATCCCGGCCTGAAGGCGATCGCGGCGCAGCTCGGGGTGCGCCTCGTCCCGGTCGCGACCGACGCGGACGGGCTCGACCCGGACGCCCTCGCGGAGGCCTGCGCGCGCGAGCCCGTACGCGCGCTCTACTGCGTTCCCACGATCGACAATCCCACCACCGCGACCCTGCCCCGCGCCCGGCGCGAGGCGGTCGCGGAAGCAGCGCGCCGCCACGGGCTCGCGATCGTCGAGGACGACGCCTACGGCGCTCTCCCGCGCCAGCCGCCGACCCCGCTCGCGGCGCTGGCGCCGGAGATCACCTGGCACATCGCCACCCTGTCGAAATGCGCGACGCCGGCCCTGCGCACGGCCTACGTGGTCACGCCGGCCTACGGCGACACCCTGCGGCTGGCGGCCGAGATCCGCGCCATGGCCCTGATGGTCCCGCCCCTCATGGCGGCGCTCGCCTCGCAATGGATCCGCGAGGGCATCCTCGCTTCCGTCACGGCGGCGATCCGCGACGAGAGCGCCGCCCGCCGGGCGGTCGCGGAGCGCGCCCTGCACGGCCTCCCCTTCCGGAGCCACCCGGACGGGTACCACCTCTGGCTCGCCCTGCCCGAGCGCTGGCGCCGCGCCGACCTGACCCCCGCGGCCCGCCGGTCCGGCCTGGCGCTCGTGCCGAGCGAAGCCTTCGCGGTCGGCCCCGCCCCCGACGCCATCCGGATCTCGCTGGGCGCGGCGGAGAGCCGGACCCAGCTCGAGCGCGGCCTGACCCTGCTCGCGACGGTTCTCTCGCACGGGCCGGATGCGCTGACGCCGGTGGTGTGAGGGGGCGACGGTTCGAGGAGAAGCGCTGGACGGCACTCTCAGCGGGCAGGCGGGTGGAGGCGCGACCTCTCAGGCCACATCCTCGGCCTCGACTTCATGCTCCGCCTCTTCCTCACGGCGGGCCGCGCGTGCACCCGGCGCGCGGCGTGCCGTCAGCCCGGACTCGCGGGCGAGCATCTGCCTGAGCGAAGCGAGATTGGGCAGGTTCAACGCCTCCGACAGGGCAGCGTCGATCGCGGCACGTCCGGGATCATCGGCGAGTTGCGCCACGGCCTTGAGGCTGCGCGAGGCGAGGCGGTCGTATGCGCCCGCGAGGCTCTGCACCTGGTCCCGATCGAGGCCGCGGACATCGAGCACCGGCATGGCGGCCCAGGCGGGCTTCTTCATCTTCACCCACGCCCCTTCCGTGATCACGCGCGACGCGAAGTAGAGCAGGATCGCAGGGGTGCTGTTGAGCCAGAGCAGCAGCGCTTTGCGCTGCTTCGGGGTGCATTCGGCGAGGCGGAGCGCCCACCACGAATTCCCGAGCACGGCCTCCTCGAACCCGACAGCGACGACCCGGTGGCTCGTGAAGCGCAGACGCTCGGCGAGCAGGATCGTGCTCGCGCTACCCCAGACCTGGGCGTGGTCCTTGAGGCGCCGGCCCGGATGCGGGCGCAGGAGGGGGTGCAGCCAGGCATTCGGCGCCTGTGCGATGCAACGGACCTCGCCCGACGCGTTGCCCCAGAATGCCGCATGGGCGGAATATTCGTCATGCGAAACGCTGAAGGCGTCGTGGATATCGCGCTGGTCATGGCCCAGGGTGCCGAGCTCGATCAGCGGGCGCAACGGCACGGGAAACGACCGGGAGGTCCCCGGAAGCAGCAAGCCGCCCTCATGCAGGGACCACCAGGCGCGCAGCAGTTCGGTCTGAGCGAACAGGGCGCCGCTCCAGTTCGCGGCTCCCTGCGGAGCGGGCGCACGCACGGCCTCGCCGAGTTTGGCTCCGTCCGCGCGCACCGCCGTCGTGCCCCGCCCGCCGAGCGCCGCAGGCTCGCGGATCCGGGCGATGCGGATAGCGAGATCGAGCGCCTCGTGGATCGAGCGCGGGTTGCGGTGCAGGTTCACGTAGAGGGTCTCGGCCGCCCCCTCTCCGCGCCCGCGCTTGCGCGCTACGAACATCACCTCCGAGAGGTTCGTGCTCTCCGAGAAGTTCGGCCGCTCCGGGTCGTGGCTCGCGATAACGGTTTCGAGGTGGTAGCGGTCGGCAACGAGCCGGCGCGTCGCGCCCCAGGCCTCGCCGCTCGCGAGCGCCGCCGGGAGAACGAAGGCCAGCCGTCCGCCGGGCTTCAGGCGCCGGTCAGCGAGCGCCACGAACACGCTCCCCAATCCCGCGGTGGAATTGGCGCTGATCCGTGTGGCCTGGATCTGCGCCCTCAGCTCGGCTTGAAGCCGCTTGCGCTCGGGCTCCGGCAGTGAGCCGAACAGCAGGTTGCCGCCGACGCTGCGCGTGAAGGGCGGGTTCATCACGCAGAGGTCGAGCTTCGGTACGGTGGCGTCGACCGTCCGCGCGCCGGAGGCCCCGATGCGCAGGGTTTCGGCCTGGGTGTCATCGAGCGCCATCTGGGTCTTGACGTGGTCGGTGGCGAGGAAGTCGAGGCTGCCCAGGCGGATGTCGCCGCGGTCGACGCCCATTGGCATGGCGTAGAGGTTCATGCGCACGAATGCGACTTCGGGCGCCAGCATCGCGAGCGTCGACGCCGTGAGATGCACCGCCGAGGGCAGCACGTCGTAGCCGTGCAGCACGTTCTCCATGAGGGTGCGGTGCAGCGTCTTGAGGTCGACGCGCGTGAGGCTGCGTCCGCTTTGCGCGCGAGCGCGGATGTAGCGATCCGAAAGCGCTTGCGCGGTCGCCATCAGGAGCGTCCCGGTCCCACAGGCGAGGTCCGCAACCTTGAACGAAGCGAGCTCACGCGGGCTGCCGAAATCCTGCGGCCAGTCCAACGCGAAGGCGAGTTGCAGCAGCAGGGTCGCGGAGGGAACTGCGGTGTAGAAGGTGCCGAGATACTTCGCATCATGCAGGAGGCGGTGATAGATGCGCCCCATCAGGTCGTGGCGGAGCGCGGCCTGCCGTGCGCAGATCTGCGCGGCTTCGGCGAGGAGCGCGCGCAGGGCCGTCAGCGTGTTCTGGTTCGAGGGCAGCTGCTCGAGCACACGGGCGCCGAGCTGGAAGACCGCGACGTAGTTGATGTTCTGCCAGATCCAGGTCCAGCGCTCGCTCGTGGCCCGCAGGAGGTCGCGCTCAACCGCGAGCTCGCGCAGCGAGACGACGCGCTCGTCGGTGGGGTTGAGCTGCTCCTGAAAGATGTAGGCGTTGGCGAGCACCAGCGCCGAGATCTTCGCCGCCGTCTCGCGCCGGTCACGGGCCGTCGCGGGGGCCTCGTCATCTGGGATCGTGATGCCGAGGAGCCGCGAGAGCCGGTCGCAGGCGCCGGGCTGGCCGCTCCAGAGCCCCGCCACGGCTTCCAGGCGCATGGCCAGCGAGGCTGCCGTCTGCTCGACAATGTCGTCCTCGACGAGTGCCTCCTGGGCCCTCCGCAGGGCGCCCATCAGCGCCGCCGGGTCGCCCTCGAACCATGCAGGGCTCTCCGCAGTCTCCGAAACGATACGGTAGCGAAGCTGCGCGCCGAGCAGGCCGTTACCGATCTGGCTCGTCGGGCAACTCCGCAAGGCCGACGGATAGATCGCCGCCGCCGCGATGTGGGCAAGGCCCGAGCGCACCCGTCGGCGCGCATCCTCGAGCACCGCGGCCTCGGCGCGTTGGTGGTCCGCAAATTTGCCCTCGATGATGACCCGCAGGCCTCGGAGTTCAAACAGGACGTCGGGGCGGTCGCGTCCCCCGTTGTGGATCGTCTCCGCATCCGCATCGACCCCCATTGTGGAGATCAGCAGAGCGAGCTGCGTATTGACGACCTCTTCGCGATTGCGGCTTCCCGACATGCTGCCCCCTCGCCGGGGGCGGGATTTCGGACGCGGCCCCTCGGTTGCAGTCCAAGTTGTTGCAACCTTAGGCTTGGGTCAACTGGGGTCGGCCGGGAGTTCGGGAAATTCAGGCGTCGAGCCGGCCGGGTGGATCGAGTCGGCCCTCCCCCTACACGCAGCTCCGCCCCATTGCCGCGAGCCCCTCGTCGAGCAGATCCCCCAGGTTCGGGATCCCGAGCAGCCAGTCCGCGGCGGTGATCGACATGGCGTCCTCGCGTTCCTTGGCGAGGCGGACGGCGTCGCCCCATTCCTCCGGCTCCATGTCGCCGCGGCCGATATAGACCAGCGCGATCAGGTCGGCGCGCTCGTCGTCGTTGAGGCCGGCGATCACGTCGCGGATCTCCTCCTCGGTGGCGTCGTCCGGGCTGGCGACGAGCGAATCGAGGTTGCCGTCGTCGGTGGGGTTCGAGCCCGAGGCCGGATCGGTGCCGACATCCTTCACGTCGATCGCCTTGGCGCGGATGATGAGGTCGCAGACCTTGTCGAGGGCGATGTCCATGGGTTTCTCCGAAGCGGGCCGTCCAGGTTCCGGGGGGAAACACGCGAAGGGGCGAAACGGTTCTCCCGCACCGGCCGCGCTTCGCGGGACGGGGCGGATTTCGGACGCCCGGCGGGATCGTTCTCCCTTTATTCTCATGGCGTCCGGGGCCATATTCCCCCCATGGCGAAGACTCCCAAGAAGCCCAGGCTCTCCACCGGCAAGGCCACCCGGCCCGAGCTGAAGCCCCTCGACCCCTACCTCGCGGATCTCCTCAACCCGGCGGTCAACCGCGAGCGCGAGGAGGCCGCGGGCTTCGCCGAGCGCGCGCAGGCGATCTACGAGCAGGGCAAGGTCGAGGACGTGGACCCCGCGCTGGCCAAGAAGCTCGGCCTGAAGGGCCCCGACGACGGGCCGGACGTGGGAGACGATTCCCGCGAGGACACCTCGCTCGCCGCCGACGGGGTCTCGGCCACCGTGCAGGCGCTGACGCGGCTCCTCACGGACGGCAACCCGCTGTTCAAGGACGGCAAGCTGTGGTCGCCCCACCGCCCGCCGCGGCCGGAGAAGTCCGAAGGCGGCATCCCGTTCAAGATCGTCTCCGAGTTCAAGCCGGCGGGCGACCAGCCGACGGCCATCTCCGAGCTCGTGGACGGCGTGCGCCGGGCCGAGCGCGACCAGGTGCTCCTCGGCGTCACCGGGTCGGGCAAGACCTTCACGATGGCCAAGGTGATCGAGGAGACGCAGCGCCCCGCGCTGATCCTCGCGCCCAACAAGACGCTCGCGGCCCAGCTCTACGGCGAGTTCAAGAGCTTCTTCCCCGACAACGCGGTCGAGTACTTCGTCTCCTACTACGACTACTACCAGCCCGAGGCCTACGTGCCGCGGTCGGACACCTACATCGAGAAGGAGAGCTCGATCAACGAGCAGATCGACCGCATGCGCCACTCGGCGACCCGCGCGCTGCTGGAGCGCGACGACGTCATCATCGTGGCCTCGGTGTCGTGCATCTACGGCATCGGCTCGGTCGAGACCTACACGGCCATGAGCTTCACCGTGAAGGTGGGCGAGAAGATCGAGCAGCGCCAGCTCCTCGCCGACCTCGTCGCCCTGCAATACAAGCGCATCCAGAACGACTTCGCCCGCGGCACCTTCCGGGTGCGCGGCGACGTGGTCGAGCTGTGGCCGGCCCACCTCGAGGACCGCGCCTGGCGCATCGGCCTGTTCGGCGACGAGATCGAGGCCATCGTCGAGTTCGACCCGCTCACGGGCAAGAAGACCACCGACCTCCAGTTCGTGAAGGTCTACGCCAACTCGCACTACGTGACGCCGCGCCCGACGCTGCAGCAGGCCGTGAAGGGCATCAAGGAGGAGCTCAAGTGGCGGGTCGAGGAACTGACCCGCATGGGCCGGCTCCTGGAGGCGCAGCGCCTGGAGCAGCGCACCCAGTTCGACCTCGAGATGATCGAGGCCACGGGCGCCTGCAACGGCATCGAGAACTATTCGCGCTATCTCACCGGCCGCAAGCCCGGCGAGCCGCCCCCGACCCTGTTCGAATACCTGCCCGACAACGCGCTGGTCTTCACCGACGAGAGCCACGTCACCGTGCCGCAGATCGGCGGCATGTACCGCGGCGACTTCCGGCGGAAGGCCACGCTCGCGGAATACGGCTTCCGCCTGCCCTCCTGCATGGACAACCGGCCCCTGCGCTTCGAGGAATGGGACGCCATGCGGCCCGTCTCGGTGCACGTCTCGGCGACGCCGGGCAAGTGGGAGATGGAGCAGACCGGCGGCGTCTTCGTCGAGCAGGTCATCCGCCCCACCGGCCTCGTGGACCCGCCGGTCGAGATCCGCCCCGCCCGGAGCCAGGTCGACGACCTCCTCGGCGAGGTGCGCGAGATGGCGGCCAAGGGCTACCGCACCCTCGTGACCACGCTCACCAAGCGCATGGCCGAGGACCTCACGGAGTACCTGCACGAGAACGGCGTGCGCGTGCGCTACATGCACTCCGACATCGACACCATCGAGCGCATCGAGATCATCCGCGACCTGCGGCTCGGCGCCTTCGACGTGCTCATCGGCATCAACCTTTTGCGCGAGGGCCTCGACATCCCGGAATGCGCGCTGGTGGCCATCCTCGACGCCGACAAGGAGGGTTTTCTCCGCTCCGAGACCTCGCTCGTCCAGACCATCGGCCGCGCGGCGCGCAACGTGGAGGGCCGCTGCATCCTCTACGCCGACCAGATGACGGGCTCCATGGAGCGCGCCATCGCGGAGACCAACCGCCGGCGCGAGAAGCAGGTCGCCTACAACGAGGCGCACGGCATCACGCCGGAATCGGTCAAGAAGAACATTGGCGACATCCTGGAGAGCGTCTACGAGCGCGACCGCGTCACCGTGGACACCGGCCTCGCGAAGACCGCCGAGACCTACGGCCACAACCTCAAGGCCGTCATGCAGGACCTCGAGAAGCGCATGCGCGAGGCGGCCGCCAACCTCGAGTTCGAGGAGGCCGCGCGCCTGCGCGACGAGCTCAAGCGCCTCCAGGCGACCGAGCTCGTCCTCGGCGACGATCCCCTCGCCCGCCAGGGCGAGGTGGAGCGCGAGGCCGGCCGCTACGGCGGCGGGCGCAAGTACGGCCGCTCCGCCAACCTGCCGCCGACCGAGGGCGGCGGCGCCGGCCCGCTCTCGCACGGCCCCCTCGGCCGGGGCACCTCCGACGAGGGCACGCGGATCCGCAAGCCCAGTCTCGACGAGATGGGCCCCGGCACCGACCGCGAGGTGCCGCTGACCTGGAAGGAGCGCCCGGCGGCGCGCTCGACGCAGGGCTTCGCGGGCCAGAAGCCGAAGTACAAGGGGCGCAAGGGGCGCTGATCCCCCTTCGCCCCCTCCTCTTGCGGCCCCGGCGCCTTCGGCTAAGCTCCCGCGATCAAGCCGGCCGGAACGCGCCGGCGCCGCCATGGGGGCGTCTGATGACCATCGACCGCCGGTCCCTGCTCGCCGGCCTCGCCGCAGGGCTCCTCCCCGTCCGCGCGATCGCGCAGGAGGCCGACACCGAGGCCTATTTCAACGGCACGGCCGACGACAACGGCTACGTCTACCGCCGCACCAACATGAGCCTGATCGAGCCGCGCTACCGGCGCCAGCTCGTGAAGTACATCCACACCGAGCCGCCGGGCAGCGTGGTGGTCGACACCCGCAACCACGCCCTCTACCTCACCTTCGAGAACAACACGGCGCTCCGCTACGGCGTCGGCGTCGGGCGCGAGGGCTTCCAGTGGTTCGGCCGCGCCGAGATCGGCCGCAAGGCGGCCTGGCCGGGCTGGACCCCTCCCCCTGAGATGCTCAAGCGCCGGCCGGACCTGCCGCGCTTCATGGCGGGCGGCCCCGACAACCCGCTCGGCCCCCGCGCCCACTACCTCTACCGCGACGGCCGCGACCTCGTGTACCGCATCCACGGCACCACCGAGCCCTGGTCGATCGGCACCGACGTGTCCTCGGGCTGCATCCGCATGCTCAACGAGGACGTGATCGACCTCTACCAGCGCGTCCCCGTCGGGACGCGGGTTCTCGTGCTCCCCCACCTGTCGCCGGACCGCCGCGCGGTCTGACCGCATCGAGCCGCCGGGCCGCCGCCCGGCCGCCCTCGCCCCTTCCCGACCCCGCGACCCCGCCGGAGCGCCGCCATGACCGCCCTGCTGCGTGACCCCTTCCCCGCAATCCGGCCTCTCGCGCGCCTTGCCGGCGCGCTCGCGCTCGTCGCGGCGCTCGCGGCCTGCATGGGCACGGAGGTCGCGGAGGCGCCCTCGGCGGCGGTCGAGGCCACCGGCGCCCCGGTCGGCGCCGGCATCGCGGTGCCGCCCGGCTCCTACGAGGACTTCATCGTCAATGTGGGCCGGCGGATCTATTTCGCGGAAGGCTCGGCCGAGCTCGACGACGTCGCGAAGACGACGCTCCGGAACCAGGCCGAGTGGCTCCAGCGCTACGCGGACTATCATGTGAAGATCCAGGGCTTCGCCGACGACCCCGGCAGCGCGGAGCAGAACCGCGCGCTCGGCCTGCGCCGCGCCGAGGCCGCCCGCACCTATCTCGCCGCCATGGGCGTGCCGACGTCGCGCATGCGCACCAAGACCTACGGCTCCGCCAAGGAGCGCCTCACCAACGATTGCGACGACCGCTCCTGCCGGGCGCAGAACCGGCGCGTGCACACGGTGCTGGAGCGGGAGGCGGGAGTCTGACCCGCCCTGTCGTCCGCGGCCGGAGCCCGAACGGCGCCAGGAAAGGGCTGCGTGTCATCCCCGGCCGGAAGCGGCGTCAGCCGCTGGAGGGGAAGGGGATCCAGCACGACGATGATGCCGCGAAGCGGCTCCGTACCATCCCTCCCTGCCAAAGGAGGGTGCCCCGCAGGGGCGGGTGGGATGGAAGCTCGATCCTGGGCGGTTCGTGCCTCCACCCCACCCCGTCGCTTCGCGCCGACCCTCCCCTGAGCGGGGAGGGATCAGAAGGCGCCGCTTCGCGGCCTCATCGTCGTGCTGGATCCCCTTCCCCTGCGCGCTCACGCGCTCCGGCCGGGGATGACACCCGGGGGCACGACGGTGGGCAGTTTGGACGTTAACACCTGTCGCAGTAAGGAGTCCTAAATGGTTTCTGCTATGCCGCTGCTAAGGTGCCGCCGATCTGTTTGATCGGCCCAACTATCTCTGGGATCGTTAGTTTTGGTGCGAAAAACATAACCTCTTTACCGATCCGGTTCTCTCGAGCTGAGTAACCGACATTGTATACGATGTTTCTGAAGCCCGAGTAGAGCTTATTAATAGCTGAAACATTATCATAGGAGACGATCCAGGCGCGATCATCCATATTGGCCCGGATAAAGTCCGCAAGATGCTGATGGTCCTGAGGTTGGTAGTAGTCATAGTACAGCTCACGGCCCTGCTCAAAATATGGAGGATCGAGATATATCAAAGCTTTACTCGACCATTTTGGGAGACCATGCTGCAGCAATGCCAAGGCATCCTTCTTTGTGACCTTTATCCTGCGTCTCATTTTCGCGATGCATTCAATTCGAAAGATGAGCTCGTCTGCGTTGTACCGGGCGTCAATTTTCCATGGGCCAGTTTGATTTCTTCCCCCAATTATTCCAGCATTCAAGATGCCCGACCGATTTGTACGATTTAAGAAAAATGTTGCAAATCCGAGTTCAAGATAAGTATGATCTTTAGGGTTCGCGAATATTTTCTTCTGCTGATCCCACGATGCAACTGTAAGCTTAGTATTGCGAATGAGCCTGCACAGCTCATCGGTGTCGTTCAGAACCGCCTTCCAAAACGAATAGATCGGCTGACTTAGATCATTGATATGTACGCTTGCGACATACTCTTGAAAAAGTAGCTCAAGCGCGATTGCAGCGCCGCCAGCATATGGTTCGATGTACTCGCCATCGAAGAGCTTGTTAGCTCGGATAATTTCCTTGACATAAGCGGCAAGCTTTCCCTTTCCACCCGGATACCGTAGCGGGGTGAAGTGTACTAGGCGTCGTGGCTCTCCCTCCTGATTGGTCATGGCCAGATCTTCTCAAAAAGTGGCTGCGCGTGATCCCAAGCGTAATTACCCACCCCCTTGCGGCGTGGGCGGATCGCTGATTCCCTGCACTGATGGGCCGGGGCGATCTTGAGCGACTGAGCAAGGAAGAGCTGATCGAGCTGGTGCTGCGTCTGCAGCGGCCGGAG
>JAESGR010000228.1_pt1 | contig 71744 bp, 83 predicted proteins | sample 9269771 | NCBI WGS metagenome assembly JAESGR01 (sample SAMN15739572, study PRJNA653492) | algae metagenome | isolation source: Chroococcus sp. CMT-3BRIN-NPC107 and co-occurring heterotrophs from well... | place: USA: Clark Mountains Wilderness, California | collected 2010-04-18 | reverse complement strand
ACCTGATTCAATCACTGGCGAAATCAAGGCGAATTCTTTTAGCAAAGTTTGCTTAGAGCGCTATCTCAGGCAACGACATCCTTTTATCTGATTTTAGCCTTAACCGAGAGGTATTGGCGTGTAAAGCCTCGATTGCTGCTAAAAGTTGTTCTTTTGTCCCGTACTTTGTCCGCACCGAACCTTTTTGGTCAAATTCTCCTAAATCAAATAAGTCATAAACGCCGTAGCCTACATCCCATTTTCCGCCCTGTCCTTTGTAGGCTGGAGGTAGCCAAATAGCTGTAATCCCATTGTGGGCTAGTTCTTGAGCTTGACTTGCGAGTTCCTGCCAAAGAGTACCATCTGCTGGATTGTACCAGTGAAAGAACTGCATCATTACTCCATTCATTGGCTTGTACTCCTTTTTTGGTGTTAATCGATCTGGCAATGACGGCGCTGAAACTATTTATTTAGATTAGTTTCTGAACTTTTCCATTCTGAGAGTTGACGATTTACAGCATTGGCAAAATCTGGAGAGACTAATAATACATCGACCTTACCCTGAGATTTTGCTGGCGGATCGGCTAAAGCGTACAAAAAGCTGCGATTAAAGTCTGGTTTACCCAAAATTAATTGATGAGTTTCAGAGTTTTTTAGGGTAATTGCGATCGCGCCTTGAGGCTCTGTTAATCCATATTCGCTTAGTTGCGTAGTGGGAACAGAAAAAGTGCGATCGCTCTTTCCCGTTTCTAGCAAATTTAATAAGTAAGCCACCGATGCGCTACTTGCTGGCGTATCGCTAGGCTCTTTCATCTGCCATTTAGAATCAACTTGCTCAAACTTCAACGTCTGGCTTTGAGTTTTGATCCTAAAAGACTTTACTTCGTCTTCGCTAAAAGCAAAAATTTCCTCACCTTTAGCTATAGCTACTTGTTTTTGGCTTGCGCCTCTAATTTCGTAGAAGTAAACAAAACCGCCTAATCCTAGTGCCAACAATAGCAAAATCAAAGTTGTTTTCGGTAACTTCATGGTGAATAAAGAGTAAAAAAGTATTATCTACGCAGCCACCATAAGATAACTGCACTAACAAAACCAATGAGCGGAATCAAACCTAGGGCTGTCAAGCCTAAAATATTAGCTTGAGCCGCTTGTAAATTAATACGACGATTTTTTGCTTCTTTGGGACGCACCGAAAGCTGTGATGCTGATTCTTGCTTACTTAGCCAGCTAATAGAGTTGACAAATACATCTCCATTTAACTGCTGTGAAAATTGATTGTTGGTAATGAAGTCAGAATTGCCAATTACCACCATACGAGACTCGGAAGGTTGACTGTTACTAGAAGCAGTGGCGGGACGACGGCTCAAAGCCACACCCAAGGTTAACGGGCCTTGGCGATCGCGCGATGGGTCAAATTGCAAATTTTCGTCCTTTAAGTCGCTCTCTGCCCAGCTTTGAGGGCTAGTAAGCAACAATGGAGTTGCCTGCACCCCCTCAACTATCTTTGTTTCGATTGGTCTAGCACCACGATACAAAGATAAACCATTACCAAAATCTTTAGTGATGGGATGTTGCCCATAATTATCTACTAACAAAACTGCGGGCCCTAGCCCTACCGCCGCACCCGCAGGGTTTACAGCCAAACGGTTATCTAAAGTTACTCCCCAATTTTTCAGCAAACTATCAATTCCTAAATTAATCGTAGGATCGATGGCAAGTAACAAACTACCACCTTGATTGAGGTAACTATTCAAAGCCGTTGCCTCCGATGGCAATAAACTCCGTCTAGCACCTGCTAATACAACTACAGTGGCATCAGTGGGAATAGTTGTTTGGGCTAAGTTGAGCGCCTCGGTTGTGTAGTTTCTCTCGGTTAAAACGCTCAAAGCTTGGGATAGACTATTTTGTTCGCCCGTTAAAGGTGGTTCGCCATGACCTTGAACAAAATAAACTTTGGCGCTAAAGTTACTGGTTATTTGTTGCAAAGCATTTGTTAATTGAGTTTCTGTCAAACGCTGCTCGTTTGAGCTTTGCAACAATCGCCGCTCGTCTCCTGCTTCTAAATGGATTTCACCGGGGCTTTGGACGTTAAACTTGTTTGCAAGTCCTAGTCGAATTTGCGGATCTACATATTCGTAGCTAAAGTTTTTCCCTTGCTGGCGATAGTTTTCTAATAATGCTCGATCTTCAGGCTTCGAGTCGCGCTCAAATACCCAGACTTTGACGGGTTTCGTTAAATTTTTGACCAATTGGCGCGATTGAGGAGCAAGGGTATAAAGACCAGTTTCGGTCAAATCTACTCGCGTGGGATAACGCACAGCAAGGAAATTGACTAGCCCTAAAATTACTAATACCGATAGCGTTGCAATTAAAGCATTTGTTCCCGATTGGGTAGAACGCGAAATTCGCTGGGAAGAATTAGCTCTTTCACCACTTACACCTTTACTTCGCGGAGATAGAAATATTAGCCACAACGTACTAAAAATAATTGCTGCTATTAATAATCCCGATGGAATTGCGCCCCAACTACTAGATACAAGCCCTGCCGTTATGCCCATCAGCGCCAGAAATGGAGCTACCCAAACTAGATATTGACGATATTTTTTCATAGTTTTACGACCTCTGAAAGCGTAAAGCATCAATCGATTGAGCCGTTAAAAATATACCCAAAATAATGTAACTTGCAAATAAAACTAAACTGCTAGTATCAAAAATACCTTGGACTAAATTAGTGTAATGTTTGAGCAAAGAAAGATGACCTAAAGCTGCTCCTAATGGGCCGCCGATACTTTGGGAAATAGCTTCGATAATCCACAAAAACATAATTAGGCCAAAAGTCATAATTGCTGCCAAAATTGTGCTGTCTGTTAAGGAAGAAATAAACATTCCCAGTGACAAGATCGCCGCCGCTAATAAAATTAGTGCCAAATGTCCTAATAAAGGTATGGCTGGCGGAACTGGCGGATTAGCTGCACTAAAGGCGATCGCTTCGTAAGCCAATAACGGCAGGATCAGCACCGTAAAAAACGTTACTACTCCCAGCAATTTGCCCACCGCCACCGCCCAATTAGTTATGGGAGACGTGGCAAGCAGTTCTAAAGTACCGCGCTTGCGTTCTTCGGCATACAAACCCATTGATAGTATGGGCAGAATAAATAAAGCCAGCGAACTCATCACGCTTAAAAACGATCGCAAAAACTCGTAAGCAATATCTATAGGTGGCAAAGGTTGCCCAGTTTGCTGACTTTGCAATTCGGCGGCGGTGACTTGCGCAATGATGCCTTGATTTCCAAGTAAAATTGCTACAAAAAAGTATCCCGATAGCAGCCAAAAAATAGCAGCGATTCCATAAGCTAAGGGCGATGTAAAGTAACTTTGCAATTCTCGGCGATAAATAGCAATAATATTGCTAAAAATAATCCCCATTTAAGTCTCCTCAGTTTCAGTAATTGATTTATCTTCGGGGATGGATGTTTGTTCTAGATTGTTTTCAGAAATCGGCACGCTAGGCGCTAATTTCTCTTCTGTCGTAACTAAAAACACATCTTCTAAAGTGGCACGAGTGCGGCGCATTTCGTACACGCCGATGCCCATATTTACCAAAACTTGAACAATATCGCGCCCTGGTTCGGTTCCCGGTTCTGACGATACTTTTATTACTGAGCGAGCGTTAGCTCCAGGGGAGGCAACTTCTACTCCCCGCACGCTCAGTAATAATTTTAGTTGCTCGATGGCTTCCGTCGCTTCGCCCTCAATTTCTATTTCATAGCCCACACCGCCAGCTAAACTAGCTTCTAAACTATCGGGAGTATTGGTAACAATTACTTTGCCGCGATTGATAATTGTCACCCGATCACAAGTCATGCTGACTTCAGGCAGTATGTGAGTAGAAAGAATAATGGTATGACTACCAGCAAGGCTTTTAATTAAGTTTCGCACGTCAATAATTTGGCGAGGATCTAGCCCAACGGTAGGTTCATCTAAAATAATTACTGGTGGATCGTGAACTATTGCTTGAGCAATTCCTACTCGTTGCCGAAATCCTTTCGATAGCTTGCGAATTAATACTTTGCGTTTTTCTTGAAGATTGCAGCGCTCTATTGCCCTTTTTACCGCCGCAGCGCGATCGCCTGCACTTACTCCTTTCACGCTAGAAACAAAGTACAAAAACCCTTCTACGGTCATTTCTGGGTACAAGGGCGGCGTTTCTGGTAAGTAGCCAATGCGCTGTCTGACTAATAGTGACTTTTCATGTACGTCATAGCCAGCAATGCGCGCGGTTCCAGTAGTAGCTGGCAAATAACCTGCTAATATCCGCATCGTTGTGGTTTTTCCGGCTCCATTGGGACCGAGAAAGCCCATGATTTCCCCTGGCTCGACATTAAAGCTAATGTCTTGAATGCCTGGGGTAGAGCCGTAGTTTTTACTGAGATGTTCGACTTCAATCACAATTTTAGGTCAAACTCCTAAAGAAATATTTATCCTGCTCTTGAGTATATAGTTAACGCTATTCAGAAATTAAGGTATTAGTTGTACCTAATATAGGCAATTTAACGATAGGCTATAGGCGAAACATATTCCCTTGATGACGTTAGTGCGATGTTGACAGAAACTTTGGAAACGCCTACCGACTTAGCAGGAAAATTACTAACTCACTACAGTTTTGATTTGGGTGGCTGTAGTGCAGAGGTGTTGATAGAGGAGTGGTTAAAAACTTATCTCGATCGCTGGATATATTTAGCCGTAGTTGAAGCGCTGTATCGAGGGCGTTATAAAGCACTTTCTGTCGAGCAAATCTTAGCAATTTGGCAGCGCAAAGGACAAGCTTACTTTCGTTTTAACCACGAATTTGAGCGTTTAGTTTGCGATAATTTTTCTAAAGTGTGGCAAAAATTAGAGCGCCCGACGGTAAAAGAAGATTCGCCCGCACAAAAATTAGATATTACTAAAATTAAGCTATTAAGCCAAAATAATGGTCAATCGCCACCGATAGCGAACCAACCCATCGAGCAGTTTAGCCCGTACCAAGGCGATACTAACGAGTTCTACGGCAAATTAAAAGCGATCGCTAAAAATAGCCCCTAAATAGCTCAGATAATTGCTATATCGACAGTAGTTAAAAGGATCTTGACGAGTGCGTACATCTTGGATTTGATGAAATAGCTAAATAGTCGTAAGAAAGGACGCACTCTTAAGTACGCCCTAAAAAATTGATAATTAATTTGCAGGTGGTGGTGTGACTGTTTCGCTTGTCGTTGGAGAGGTTTGTTTTAGTCCAGCTGTACGAATTTCAGAAGTGAAAGAAGCCATACTAAAGCCACCGTAACGCTTCAATACGCTAACTCGCATTCTTAAATTGGGACTTGCAAACCATAATCTTTCTTCAGACGACATAGTTTCGTACTCAGTCAACAGTGTCAGGGCATTATCGCTACCCATAACATAACTACCTGCTACGGGCGCTTTTTCGGCATAACCCATTTCTCGCAGTAGTTTACCCCGGCTAGGATCGTCAGTATCGGGGACGGTGACTAATACTGTCGAACCTGTATGTTTTTCTTCGTCCCATTCCATCGTCCCATTCCAATTAACTCTAGCGCCGCAGGTAGCCAAGGCAGGATCGACCTCGTATTGCTGACAAAGTTTAATGACTTCTGGATCGTCCTTAGCAAGCATTTCGATTGTGATATCTGATTTACCGTCTTCAGCTTGCTTAAAAGCTAAATGGTGGCTAGTACGGTGAGAAAACCATTTACCCGCACTTAGTTCAAAAAACTCTTGAATATCCATAAGTCAAAATCGCAAATATCAATATCACTTTTATTGCTCATCTTTTAAGGTAACTTAAGGGAGACTTTTTCATCCAACTATGTAGCTATTTAAGCACCAAGGCGAGTCAGGGAAATTGTTGCAGCCTGTGCAACGTGGGAATGACTATCTTTTTCTAAGTATTTCAAAGCCGAAATACTTTTATCGCTAGGAAGATTGCCTAATGCTTCGGCTAAACGTTGGCGAGTCAGCCAATCGGTGGAAGGTACAAACCGCAAAATATGGTCGATCGCATTTATATCTCTAATTTCACCTAAAGCGGCGATCGCAGCTTGTTGTAAAACTACTTCTTCGCTATCTAAAGCCCGTACTAGCAAATCATGAGCGCGAACATCTTTAAGATTGCCTAAAGACACCGCCGCACTAAACCTTACTAACCATTCGGTATCTTCATGAAAAGCTCTAACTAAAGGCTCAAAAGCTCTGATATCTCCCAAATAGCCCAAAGCACCCGCCGCATCTGCTCTAATGCCATAATCGGGATCGGTTTCGAGCAATTTTACTAAAATTGGGTAACATTCGTCAGTTTGTTTGACTCCTAGAGCAAATACCGCCATAGAGCGAATTTGCAATATTTCGTCATTCAATACTTTTTTTATTAATGGTACAGCATCCGCCGAGGGAAAGCGGCGCAAAGAAGCTAGAGCAATCATGCGATCGCGTGAATCTTGGCTTTCTAGTTGCGCGGAAATATCTTGCAGGCTCAGTTCAGCCATGTAGTTATAATTACCTTTTTTAGTTGTTATTAATCTAGAGTTACCATTTTTTAGCTAACCAACGCATAGACCAAGGGAAGGGTTTTTAGGTAAAAATCTGGCTGCTAGGTGGAACTTGTCGCCAATAATGCCGTTTTGGGGTTTTGGCAGTGATATCTCTGTTTTTGGATTTAGGAATAAATGCGATCGCACTTTGCAACCTTGGCTCGCTAGATACCGATAACTGAAAGAATTTGATAGAGTAAATGAATAAATAAAAAACTTGGAGAATGTTATGTACGAAGTTTCCCAAGAGAAAGATATATTTTTGGTTCGTATCCTACCAATAATTGACACTTTGTTTGCAAACAATAGTTTTTTTCAAGAAAGACTAGACAAAAACGATATGAATCAACATGTAACTAATTTATTTAAAAAGTTCTCCGTAGAGGAGTTTATAGATATTGATAATAAAGATTTAATAGATAGAATAGATGGGATGTTAGTAATAAATGCGACTGCTGGAATATTAAACGATCTAACGCCAGAAAAAATAGAAGCTTTTGATGCGGCGGTTGAAGGTAGATGACAGAATAAATGAGTTATCTTTTAGATACAAATATAGTTACGGCACACTTAAAAAACAATCAAAGGACAAAGGAAAAACTAGAAGAAATAGAAAATCAAGGTCAGAAAATATTTATAAGTTGCATAAGTTATTACGAGATTAAAAGAGGGTTATTAGCTATAAGTGCTAAAAGCAAGTTATCGGCATTTAATGAGTTTTGTAGAAAATATAACGTTGTACTGTTAGACGATTTACAAATTATTGAAAAAGCCTCAGAAGTTCATGCAGATTTAAAACGTAAGGGTACACCTATTCAAGATGCGGATGTATTAATAGCAGCTACCGCAATAACTAAAGGCTTGATTCTGGTTTCTAATGATTCTGATATGCTTAGAGTTTTAGGTGTGACGGTTGAAGATTAGTTAAACTTGGAATAAATGCGATCGCACTATAATCTTATATCGTAATTTACCTCTGGGCTAAAATTTGCTGAAAAAGGCTGTTTTAATATCTGAATATTTTTATAGTTTTGAGCTACAGATACTAAAAGTAATGCAAGATAAACGCCTATATTATCGATAAAGTTTCAATCAATAGCTGATTTTGCTCGTCATTTCCTACCGTAATCCGCAATTTGTCGTTTAGTCTTGGCTGATTGAAATAGCGAACCAAGATATTGCGCTCTTTTAATAACAGATAAATATTTTCGGCGGAACTTGTCGGAGTTACTAGCACAAAATTACCGTGAGACTCTCTGACTGTAAAGCCTAACTTTCTTAAATCTATTGTTAACTTTGCTCTCGATACTTTTACCTTCTCTGCACAAAGGTTTTTATAATTTTGGTCGCGGATTGCCGCCGTACCTACTAACTGCGCGATCGCATCTACGTTATAACTATCTTTAACCTTAAATAATCCAGCTAGTAGTTTAGGGTTAGCAATCCCAAAGCCTAAACGTAACCCTGCTAAAGAATAGCCTTTCGATAAAGTCCTTAGTACGATCGCATTCTCAAATTCTCGCACCAACGCCAACGCAGAATACTCAGCAAAATCAACATAAGCCTCATCAATTAACAATACTCCCGATAGCTGACTTGCAAGTCGGCGCAAATCTTCTAGCGGTACGCAATGACCAGAAGGACTATTAGGAGAAGCTATAAAGGTAATTGCACCCTTGGCTGCAACTAATTCATCGACGGGTAACTTAAAATCTTCCGGGTAAGGAATTTCTACAACCTCCGCAGGCTGCATAGCTGCTAGAGTGCGATATAAAACGTAAGTAGGAGTTGGATAGACACAAGGGCGACTTCCTCCTTCAGCACACGCCCGTACTAGCAAATTGAGCATATCATCGCTACCATTACCCACAATTACCCAATTTGACGGTATTTTTAAAGCGTCGCTTACAGCACTGCAAAATTCTCGCGCGTAGGGATCGGGATAACGCCTAAGCCACTCTTTATCTAAATTGCGTAAAACTTCAACAGCTTGAGGAGAAGGTGGATAAGGATTTTCATTAGTGTTGAGTTTAATAATTGGTGTTCCTGGTTTTGGTTGTTCGCCGGGAGTATAGCCTGTCATTTTTGCGATCGCAGGACGAAAAAACATAATTAAATAAATTTATTGGGCAAAAGGTCTATTTATTATCGCTCTTGAGGCAAAATAAAATAAAGGTCATTTCAATAAAAATTGATGCAACAAACTTCTTCAACAATTATTTCAGGATTTCATGCCCTTAGCGATCCATTGCGGATAGCTATTTTAGAGGTGCTTAAACAGAAAGAACTTTGTGTATGCGAACTAATCGATGCTTTGGGTGTAAATGGCTCTAAACTTTCATTTCACCTCAAAACCTTAAAGGATGCTGGTTTGGTTTGCTCTCGCCAAGAAGGACGCTGGATATATTACCGTCTCGATTTGGTTCAATTTATTGTTTTAGAACAATATTTATCTGAGTTCCGCCGCTTTAGTCAACTACTACCTGCCCGTTGTTGTCCTTGACAAATCAAAAAAAGTTGCAATAATAATCTTGTATCAATTTTTTTTGAAATGAGTTCCGCCCAGGCTTAAGCACGGTCTAAAACTTCCTTTTCAGTTAACTTTCTCTAAATCTCTGACGAGTTGCTGGCGGGAAGCGTTAGCCGAAGGAATAGGCACATTTATCTTAGTATTTGCAGGTACGGGCGCTGTAATGACAAACTCCATCAGTAACGGTGCAGTGACTCATTTAGGCATTAGCTTTGTATTTGGGGCAGTAGTTGCAGCTTTAATTTACGGGATGGGACATCTAAGCGGCGCACACTTTAACCCCTCGGTAACTCTAGCATTTTGGACAATTGGGGTATTTCCCACAGTGCGAGTGCTGCCTTATATATTGGCGCAATGTGTAGGTGCGATCGCCGCTTCAACTTTATTACTCCTCAGTCTAGGAAATGTCGCCCAATTAGGCGCAACTTTGCCGCTAAATGATAACTGGTTGCAGGCTGTGATTTTGGAAACAGTTTTAACCTTTATTTTGATGTTTGTGATTTTAGGTTCGGGACTCGACCGCCGCGCCCACACTGGGTTTGCAGGCTTGGCTATTGGCTTAACTGTGGGGCTAGAAGCTGCTTGTATGGGAGCGATTACAGGCGCAAGTATGAACCCCGTGCGGAGTCTTGCACCCGCTTTAGTAGGGGGAAATATGCAGCATCAATGGGTTTATTGGTTTGCACCAATAATGGGCGCACAAAAAGAAGCCACAAATAAATCCTTAGAACTAACCACTGCTAAATTATGAAAAAAATCATGTTTGTCTGCAAAAAAAATTCTCGCCGTTCCCAAATGGCAGAAGGATTTGCTCGTACTTTGGGAAAAGGAAAAGTAGCCGTTGCAAGTTCTGGCTTAGAAGCAAGCCATGCCGATCCCAAAACTGTAGAAATTATGTCCGAAGTTGGGATTGATATTAGCAATCAGACATCTAAGCCATTAAGCGATTTTAAAGCCGAAGACTACAACGCGGTAATTTCTCTTTGTGGTTGTGGCGTAAATTTGCCCCAAGAATGGGTACTTAGAGAAGTATTTGCTGATTGGCAACTTGACGATCCTGAAGGACAACCTATAGAGACATTTCGCCGGGTACGCGATGAAGTTAAAGAACGAGTGGAGAAGTTAGTAGCAAAGCTTAGTTAAACAAATACACTTAAAAGTTTGAGTTTATAATTAATCATCTTCTAAGTCCTCGTCCAAGATGGCGGCGATATCTCGTGCGCCATGAATCACCCGTATAATTTCAACCTTTGAATCCTTTAAGCGGTAGAAGACAAGATAATTTTTGAATCCTTTGATAGCTTACTGTCGGACATTAGCCAGCTTGGGATGAGCGAATTGGCAAATTTTCCCTATCTCTGGCATCTTCGCTAAATGCTTAAATGTTTCTTCTGCGGCGGTAAGAAAGCGATCGCTCACATCAAATTTGTATGTTGCAAGTTCTATCAAATCGCGGATAACTTGTGGTTTTTTGTTAACCTCACTCATCACTACTAAATCGATCCAGTGCGTTTGGCAACTGCCGAGCGCACAGCTTGACTAATATCACGCCAATCTTTGTCAGTCATTGGGGTAGCAGTGCCAGATTCCAACCCTTCTAATAATAATGCTTCTAGACGTTCCTTAGCTTGGCGTTTTTGGTCAGCACGTACTAATTGCCGAAAATACTCGCTGGCGGTACTGTAACCACCACTAGCTACTTGATTCTCTACATAAGTCCGCATTGAATCCGGTAGTGAAATATTCATACTTTTCATACTTACTTGCCCAGTTTCCTGTTTTTAGTATGGCAATTATTGTCATTTTTTGCCAAAGATTTAATTATGGCGATCGCACTTACCCAATTACCGCAGTAAAAAACACAAACTCAGGCTGCAACTCTGGGCTATCCTAAATAGATTAGAAATACGCCACAAGTAAAGTAGATATGAAGCTGGCCGCAAGAGTAGGTGAGGTAACGCCATCAATAACTTTAGAAATCGCCGCCAAAGCCAAGGCGATGAAAGCAGAAGGAATTGAGGTTTATAGTTTTAGCGCTGGAGAACCAGATTTTGACACTCCAGAACATATTAAAGCCGCAGCTAAACAAGCTTTAGATGAAGGCAAAACTAAGTACGGTGCGGCGGCGGGAGAACCAGCACTTAGAAATGCGATCGCTCAAAAGCTGAAAACAGACAATAATATCGACTATCAAGCGGAAAATATCATTGTCACCAATGGCGGTAAACACAGCTTGTTTAACCTGATGTTGGCACTGATAGAACCGGGAGATGAGGTAATTATCCCTGCGCCTTACTGGTTGAGTTATCCTGAAATGGTCAAACTAGCCGCCGGAATACCGATTATTGTCAATACGACGGATACTGGCTATAAAATTACTCCAGAACACTTAGATTTAGTAATTACACCCAAAACTAAGTTACTCGTCTTGAATTCTCCTTCTAATCCCACAGGGGTTGTGTATACACCATCCGAAATTGAAGCGATCGCGGAAGTTGTAGTCAGACGAAACATCTTAGTTGTTTCTGATGAAATTTACGAGAAAATTATCTACGATGGGTCGCAACATATTAGTATTGCTTCCTTTGGCAAAGAAATATGCGATCGCACTTTAATTAGTAGTGGATTTGCTAAAGCCTATTCTATGACTGGTTGGCGGGTTGGCTACTTGGCAGGATCGACCCAAATAATTAAAGCTGTAAGTACAATTCAAGGACATAGTACTTCTAATGTATGCACCTTTGCTCAGTATGGGGCAATTGCAGCGCTGGAAAGTTCTCAAGATTGCGTCGAACAAATGCGTCAAGCTTTTATAGAACGTCGTAGGGTAATGCTGCACCGTCTTAACGATATTCCCGAACTTACCTGTGCTAAACCCGATGGCGCTTTTTACGTTTTCGTCAATATCAGCAAAACTGGCTTAACTTCTTTAGAATTTTGCAAGCAACTATTAGCTACTCAACAAGTAGCGGCAATTCCTGGTGTAGCTTTTGGTGCAGACGACCACATCCGCCTATCTTATTCTACTGACCTGACCTCTATTGAGAAAGGCATGGATAGATTACATAAGTTTGTTAACAGTTTGCCTTAGCTTATGCTTAAACCTACTGGCGGTACGATTGCGGCCGGCAATCAAAAAACTGCTGCTGCTGGAATCGAAATGTTGCAACTAGGAGGCAATGCTTTTGATGCGGCGACGGCAGCAGTTTTAGCATCTTTTGTAACTGAATCTACCCTAACATCGGCGGCGGGTGGGGGCTTTTTATTAGCTCATACTCAAGATAACGAAAATATTTTATTTGACTTTTTCTCTCAAACTCCCCGTTCTAAAAAACTATACGCTAATCTCAACTTCTATCCTGTTGACATCAACTTTGGCAATGAGATTCAAGAGTTTCATATTGGTTTAGGTTCAATGGCTGTACCGGGAAATATTGGCGGTATCTTTCACGTACATAAAAAGCTAGGTAGATTACCTTTTAAGGTTGTAGCTGAACCTGCTATTTACTATGGACAAAATGGCGTAAAATTAGATGATTTTCAACATTATTCTGCAAGTATTCTCGAACCGATTATTTTTGCTTCTTCAGAAATGAAGAATGTCTACGCGCCAAATGGACAAACGCTTAAAACTGGCGAAACTTTTTTTATGAAAGATTTTGCTAATACTTTAGCTTACTTAGTAGAGGCAGGAATCGAAGAATTTTATCAAGGTGCAATTGCCCAACAGTTAGTCAAAGATTGTCAAGAACAAGGTGGCTATTTAACTTTAGAAGATTTAAAAAACTATCAAGTTATAGAACGAATACCATTACAAATAAACTACAGAAACAATCTACTTTTAACTAATCCTTATCCTAGTTCTGGCGGTACATTAATTGCTTTTGCTTTAGAATTACTAGCAAAAATTGACTTAAGTAATATTGAGTTTGGTTCGCCCAATCATTTGCAAATATTAGCAGAAGTAATGCGACTAACAAATACAGCTAGAAAAGATAAATTCGATAATATTGAAAGCTTTTTGTCTAGCGAACATATTAACCAATACGAACAGCAATTAACTAATGTAAATAAATGGGGAAGCACTACTCATATTAGTGTTATCGATGCTGAAGGTAATGCTGCAAGTACAACCACTTCTCACGGTGAAGGTTGCGGTTATGTAATTCCTAGTACAGGCATAATGATGAATAATATGCTAGGAGAGGAAGATTTGAATCCTTACGGGTTTCATCAATGGCAAGAAAATGTGAGAATATCTTCGATGATGTCTCCTACTATTGTACTTAAAAATAATCAGCCAGAAATTGCTTTAGGTTCAGGCGGTTCTAACCGAATTAGAACGGCAATTTTACAAGTAATATCAAATATAATTGATTTTAAAATGCCCGTAGAGATGGCTGTAAATAGTCCTAGAATTCACTGGGAAAATAATATATTAAGTATAGAACCAGGCTTTAGTCAAGAATTGGTAACTACTCAAAACGATCGCCTAATTTTGTGGGATAAGCAAAATATGTTTTTTGGTGGAGTCCATACAACGATGGAGCTTGAAGGCATTATTACAGGTTCTGGCGATCGCCGTCGTAATGGGGCGATCGCATCTATATAAATATTTACTTTAATTGCTCGTAAGCAGCCAAAATAATTCGTTCGGTTTCTGCCCAATTGATACATTTATCTGTTATGGAAACACCATATTTTAGCTGGTGTAAATCGCTAGGCATAGATTGACTTCCTTCGTACAAATTGGATTCTAACATCATCCCAACTATAGAAGTGTTACCTTCTAAAACTTGCTGAATGACGTTTTCAAAAACTCCACCTTGTAACTTGTAGTCTTTATTTGAATTGCCATGACTGCAATCAATTACAATTCTTGGCGGTAAGTTTGCTTGCTTTAATTTGTCTTCAGCTTCTTTTACACTTTCGGCTTCAAAATTTGGCTTACTGCCACCACCGCGTAAGATAACATGACCGTAGGCATTACCTTTAGTTTTAAAACTACTTACCTGCCCTTTGTGATTGATTCCAAGAAAATTGTGCGGGCTTTTGGCAGCTTCTAAAGCATTTAAAGCCACTTTAATACTGCCATCTGTACCATTTTTAAAACCTACAGGCATAGATAACCCGCTTGCCATTTCTCGATGAGTTTGCGACTCAGTGGTACGCGCTCCAATAGCTGACCAAGAAATTAATTCGCCAATGTACTGAGGTATAATTGGATCGAGAGCTTCTGTAGCCGTTGGCAAACCCAATTCTGCAAGTTTTATTAGCAGTCTACGCGCTGTCAATAACCCTTTTTCGATTTGAAAAGAATCATCCAAGTCAGGATCGTTAATTAATCCTTTCCAGCCTACGGTTGTACGAGGTTTTTCAAAATAAACTCTCATAATTAGCAAGAGCTTATCTTCGACTTTTTCGGCTAGAAGTTTGAGTTTCTGGGCATATTCTTCCGCCGCTTTGGTATCGTGTATAGAGCAAGGGCCTACTACTATAAATTTTCTGCTATCTTGAAATTCTAAAATTTTCTCAATTTCTTGCCTGAAACTTAAAATACTTTTTTCTATTTCGTCATTTATAGGCAAGATTTTTCTAATTTGTTCGGGAGTGATCAATGTGTGAGAATTTTCAATGTGAGTATTAGATAAATAATTGTGCATCGTAACTAATTCCTTGCTTATTTAGGGTGCGATCGCATTACTATTATTTTAGAGATTAGAAAAATAATAAAATTTTAACTACATGAAAAAAATATGGGGTTTTGATGAAATATTTTCGGATATTTTATTTTAGCGCCGTCAACCTGTAAAGTGGCACTAACGGCTAATTTCAAAGCCCTGTATACCTTCTGGCGTTTCTTGTTTGCTGGCGATATCTTCAACTACCGCCATCTTGTTTCCTTGGCGACACCAGTCAACCATCTGTTTGGTATCGCTAATATTACCTTCAAAAACGGCTTCTACTCTACCATCAGATAAATTTCGCACCCATCCATTGAGGCTGAGTTTTTGGGCTGCTTGCAGAACTGACATTCGATAACCAACTCCTTGCACTTTTCCCGATACCAAAACATGATATCGAATTAGCTGGTCTTTCTGGGGTGAGTTTGACATGAATTTAGGTAGATAACTGCACTTTCGGTCATGGGATCGCATTTTTAGCTGCAATCGGCTAAAACTCTATAAGTAAGTACTTTTCCTAATTTAACAGTTTTGTAGCCTCCTGGTCATTTTTGGTTAAATTTGTCGAGAAACTCTAAATAGCGGGTTTGCTATGTAGATTGAGCTTTAAAATATATTTAAAAAAATTAATTATTTTGCCATCTCCGTTGGGTTATAAGGATTTGGTAGTACAAGCTAGCTTTGAAAAAAATTTGTCTATGCCGCCACTAAATACCGATACTATTTGGGCTATTTTAAAGGATGAAATTGATGACGATACTGTAAATCAGCTAGTTTGGCATTACTTAGGGTACACTTACGATGGGCAAACAGAAACTTGGAATAATGCTAACGTTATTTCTGATTGGCGTGATGAATATCCAGAACCGCCAAGCTTTTTAGAAAGTCGCCCAGCTACAGTAAAGCTAACTCGTTCTATTCCTGCGGAAAACAAACAGCTATTAAAAGAAGAACTAGGCTTTAAAGGTTACAAAGTAGGAGAATTTACTCCCAGACATACCCGCCGCGCTACAGCAGCTAATTGGTTGTTGAGTTATTTAAAGATTAATAGTTTATAAACTATTAATACATTCTGGAGTATTATTTTTAGGGTTATTAACTTTCGTGCTTACTGTGTAGCTTGTCATTAAATCAGCTTGATAAGGTTGCAAAAGTGGCTGTAATTTTTCTGGGTTTTCTACTTGCGGATCTAACCAAAGCTCGTAGTTTTTCGCTTCGAGAATTACTGGCATTCGCTCGTGAATAGGACGCAGTAAATCGTTAGCTGCGGTAGTCAAAATAGTACAAGAATTAATTATTTGTTCGTCGGGGGATTTCCAATACTCCCACAAACCTGCAAAGGCAAATATTTGACTGCTTTTTAGTCGAAAATAGTAAGGTTGTTTTTTCCCTTCTAAACGCTGCCACTCATAAAACCCATCAGCAATTATCAAACATCGCCGCCGCTTAAAAGCAGCCTTGAAAGATGGCTTTTCGCTTACAGTTTCTGCCCTGGCGTTAATCAATTTGGCTCCCATAGCTGTATCTTTTGCCCAAGCAGGAATCAAGCCCCAACGAAACATTTGTAATTGTCTTTCGCCTAGTTCGGAAGGATACAATACGGCGGGTATTAGCTGAGTCGGAGCAATATTATAGCAAGGTTCTAGGGGTAGAACTTGGGAGAGATTAAACGCCGATGCGATCGCATCTGTTGGTTGACTTAAAGTAAATCTTCCGCACATAAATTATCTTAATGGTGTTGCAATCAACTTAAATATTAGCTTTCATAGGCACTTAATTTCTTACCCTATTTGATGTATACTGCGTGCTTTGTAATAGTTTAGATCATTTAGGTAGATAATTTAAACGCGATCGCATTTAGTAATTTAATTTAACTAAAATTCTATGATCAAACTGTATAATTTTTTACCTCCTGGTAACTGCTATAAAGTCCGTCTATTGTTGACTCAGTTGGATATCCCCTTTGAAAAAATAGAAGTAAATATTCTTAAGGGTGAAAGTAGAACCCTAGAATTTTTAGCTAAAAATCCTAATGGTAGAGTACCAGTTTTAAAAACCCAATCTGGACAATATTTAGCTGAGTCAAATGCTATTATTTTTTACTTCAGTGAGGGAACCCAATTTTTACCATCGGATAGTTTTTTACGCGCTCAAGTATTGCAATGGTTATTTTTTGAGCAATACAGCCACGAACCTTTTATTGCTACTTCGAGATTTTGGATTACTTATTTAGGCAAAGCTGAAGAATACACTGAAGCACTAGAACAAAAACGCGCTCCTGGTTATGCGGCGCTTGCAGTAATGGAAAAGCATTTACAGCAACATAGTTTCTTTGTCGGCGAACAGTATAGTATTGCAGATATTTGTTTATTTGCTTACACTCACGTTGCTCATGAAGGCAACTTTGATTTAACAGGATTTCCTGCTATTCAAGCATGGATTAAAAGAGTTGAAGCGCAACCTCTACAGATCAGCATCGATCGGTAATAGAATTAATTTTATTATTCTGTATTAATTACTACTAGCTTTTGCCTTGATGACAAGCCTAACTTAATCGTAATTTTAGATTTTGGGATGTTAAATTTTTTAGCTAGTAATTTAACCAATTCTTCGTTTGCCTTGCCATCTACTGGAGGCGATTTTAAACTTATAGTTAGACTACCGTCGGTTTCTTCAGTAATCTTTTGCTGTGAAGAATTGGGTTTAACTTTGATACTTTTTTGCATTACTTTTATCTAATTGCCACAACCACAACCAACCGAAAATACAACCGATCGCATAATAAAGAAAATCCCACCACGAGAAGGTAGTACCCAGTAGCAACCTACCGATACGAGTAGAACGCATTTGTTCTAACAAGGGTGGATGCCATAATTGTAAAATTTCAAGTAGACAAGTAATAATAAAAACCCCCAAAGGAATTTGATTAACAGCACTGCGACCTTTTACAAACCAATAAGCAAATAAACACCAGAAAATCTCATAAAATACGGCTGCGCCACTATTATTAAACCACTGCCGCCCCAACCCATGATAAAACTTGAAAAAAAAGCCCATCCCGATAACGATGAGCAGTGAAATAATAATTTTTATCTGTTTGTTTTGAGTAGATGTCATACAAAAAGCAATTAATTCTTAACTTGCCTTGCATAACATATCTTCAATAAGTTTTAGGGTTCTGTGCGACTACCAGCACCAACCACGCCGATTTTATGGCGATAAGATAGTTCGGCACCAAACCAGCCAGAAACACTGGTTAAAGTTCCCACAATTGTTGAGATAACTAATCCCCAAGGCAATACACCACCAACTGGATTACCCCAGCGCAAGGATAAATTAACAGCAGTCAAAACTAACAAAGTAACATTGATAATCATGTGCGCCCAGCCTGCCGTACGTTTGCGGACTCGTTCAATTTGCAAAAAGTCGCTCATGCCAATAATTGCCGCAACTATTCCACCGCCTAAACCTGCAACAATTAGCCAAAAAGATGCCCGCGCCCAAAATTCATCTCGTACTAGCCAGTAAACCGCATCAGTTACCAAAGCTCCCGCTAAAAAGGCGATGGGAAAAATTACACTCAAGGGGTGCAAAGGATGACCTGCGATCGCAACGGTACTTGGTACACCTGTATCGCGGTATTCGCGATCGTCGCTTTCGATAATTGGTGGAATATTAGGAAATGGTGAGCTACTTGTTTGTTGTGTTTCCATGAGTTCTCCTAGAGGTTGTATGCTTGCAGCTAAACTTTAAGCGGTGGGAATTTTCTCAACATGGGCTTCGGCTTGGATTGTCAATTTTCCCGTATCCACTTGCAAGTTTTTGATTCGCAGTGTCATTCCTTCCAAATCGAAGTTGCTGAGGTTTAAAATTGCACTGGTTTGGTCTATCAATGCCTTTGTTAATTCTGGCGATAGTTCCTCGCCTTCTCCATACTCTACATTTTCTAGCGCAACGGTTTGTCCGTCAGCACTAACCACTGGTACAGCAGAAAACGCTACTTGCTGTGTTTGATTGTCAGGTAATGATATTACAGCGTTTAGGGCGACTTGGCGATCGCCAGGAAGACGGAAATCGACTTGCTGGGCGCTAATTGTAGTTGGTTGTCCGTTGACATTTACTTGCAAGTTTTGCAACTGGTTACGCACGTAGTCAGAACTAAAAGCACGATTGATATCTGACTCTGTAAGTACAGCGCGGACACTAGCATCGGTAGGCTTAGTTAGTTCAATTTTGCCAAAAGCAATACTAAGAGGGTTAATCGCTACACCTGTCATGTGCATATCTAATTGGCTTACACGCAAGTCTTTTTGCATTACTAGCCCATCACCAGCAATTTTTACATCATCTACTTGCCCTTGAACCAGCTTTAACGGATCGGTTTTTATATCTACATCTAAGTTTTCTACTTCATCTAGCTGGCTAGATATACCAATTTCTACGGCCTTATCTAATGCTTGCTCTCCTAGTCCGGGCTTATCTTGCATTGCTTGTTGCTATTTGTTTTTATAGGGTGATTGAGTAAATTTAGCGATTTGCCCAGCCGCCCGGTATCTGTCTTGTGGTGGAGGAAGCTATTTTTTAATTGTTTAGTATTAGTAGAATAGGGTAATCTAACAAAAAAAATAGTGACGCTAGATAGAGTTTTATTGTTTGCTCTAAATTTTAAATAATGTAAGTTTATTTCTACTTATATAGCTGGCGATCCGTCAAAAGAAAGATGGAATGTTTAGGGTGCTTATGACAACCTAAAAAGTGTAGACGATCCAAAAAGAAAAAGAGGATATTTTAAAATGGCAGTTACTTTAGATAATGCCAAACGTACAGCGCTAGGTAGCAAATTAGCAGATATCAAAGCTATCCAAAACTTGCTAATTGCTAACGAGCAAAAATTTCTAAGCGAAATCAAAGATCAAGATATTCGCGATCGCCTCCAAGATATGCTCAACGACGACCAAAAAAACTTAGGGGTATTGGACACAATCATCGTTCAGTACGGCGTTCAAGCTGAACCCAAAGAAAGTATTACCCAAATGATCGGCAAGCTTGACGAACTAATGAGCGGTTCGGAACTAAGTATTTACGAAAAAGTATTTCAGCATGAATTGCTCAAGCACCAGGTAGTAATGAGCGGTTTAACCGTACACAAAGCAGCTCAAAAAATTGGCGCTGACGTAATGGCGGCGATCGCACCCTTGAATACTGTAAACTTTGAAAACCGCGCTCACCAAGAGCAACTCAAAGGAGTTCTAGAAGTTTTGGGCGTACGCGAACTAACTGGTGAAGAAGCAGACCAAGGTATTTGGAGTCGAGTACAAGACGCTATGGCGGCGGTAAGCGGTGTAGTTGGTAGTGTAGTTACTCACACCACTGACAAACAAGACATGAACATCCAAGATATTATTCGGATGGATCATGCTAAAGTTAATACTTTATTTACCCAAGTTGCAGTCACTGACGACCCCCAAAAGCTTCAAGAATACTTCGGTCAAATCTACAAAGACTTGAATGCTCACTCGATCGCTGAGGAGCAAGTTGTATACCCTGCGGTGCGTCCTTTTTATGGCGAACACGACACTACAGAGTTGTATGACGAGCAAGCTGAAATGAAAAAGGTTTTAGATGAAATTAAAGCCAGCGACCCCGCAGCCGTCGACGAATTTAAGTCTAAAATCAGAAGCTTGATGGACGCTGTTGGCGATCACATTCGTCAAGAAGAAAGCACTATGTTTGCTGCTATTCGCGACAACTTAAGCAGCGAACAAAGCGAGCAACTAGCTACACAATTCAAAGCTGCTAAGAGCGAAGTTCAACAAAAAATGTAACCTAGCCAAGTTACAGTCCATTAGAATCCTTAATTAATTAACTTAAGTAAAAAACCTCACCAAAAATATTAATGGTGAGGTTTTTTACTATAAATTGCGCTAAAATTTGCTTTTATAACTATTAGGTTATTAAGAGGTAAAATTAAATGAATATTATAAACTTAATTACACAAGAATATCAAATAATTCAAAGTTTATTTCTAAAAATAGAAAATACCCAGCAAACAGAAAAGTTGTATGAATTTTTTAACCAAATTTCTCACCAAATAATTACTCATTACCAAGCAGAAGAATTAACGTTATATTCATTATTAAGCAAAGATAAAGATAGCCAGTTATTAGTTGATGAAGCAAAAAAAGCGCACCAAGTGGCAACAGCGCTGTTAGAAGAAATTGAAGCTTTTAGTCCTACATCTTCAGAATTTAAGACAAGATTGCAAGAGTTAAAAAAAGCCGTTCAAGCTCATTTGCAACAAGGAAATATTATTTTAGAACGAGCGCAAACATTAATAAGTAAACAAGAACAAGAGCAATTAGGTAAAGAGTTTGTAACTATTAAAAATAAATTACAAGCAGCTACGTAATGTTAAATTATCTTAGATTTTATATAAATTACTAAATAAGCGCGATCGCTTAAACTGTATTTTTAGTTAAGCGATCGCTTATTTTTAACCGTTAACTACCGTACCACCATTGGGATGTAAAACTTGACCGCTCATGTAAGAGGAGTCATCAGAAGCCAAAAACACAAAGCTTGGGGCAACTTCCTCCGGCTGTCCGGCTCTTTCCATTGGTACTTGTTTGCCAAAACTTGCAACTTTTTCAGGGGGAAAAGTAGCCGGAATTAAAGGTGTCCAAATTGGTCCCGGAGCTACGGCATTAACTCTAATTTTTTTGCCAATTAGGCTTTGAGATAAGCTACGGGTAAAAGCAACGATCGCACCCTTAGTAGAAGAATAATCAATTAATTGCTCGTTCCCTTTGTAAGCGGTTACAGAAGTAGTATTAACGATCGCGCTACCTTCTTTTAGGTGCTTTAAAGCGGCTTTAGTCAAGAAAAACATTGCAAAAATATTTGTGCGGAAAGTCCGCTCTAATTGTTCGGCACTGATATCTTCTATGCTCTCTTGGGGATGCTGTTCGGCGGCATTGTTGACTAAGACATCTAGCTTGCCAAATTCTTCTACAGTTTGCTGAACTAATTGCTGGCAAAAGCTTTCATTACCAATATCTCCAGAAATCGCTACCGCGCAGCGATTTTGGGCTTCTACTAGCTGTTTGGTTTCTTTTGCGTCCTCGTGTTCGTTTAGGTAAGCAATGACTATGTCTGCGCCTTCTTTGGCAAAGGCGATCGCCACCGCGCGACCAATGCCACTATCTCCCCCAGTAATTAGGGCAACTTTCCCCGCTAATTTACCGCTTCCTCTGTAGCCCGGATCGTCTGATTGAGGCTTGGGTGTCATTTCTGCTTCAATACCTGGCTGTTTGTTTTGAGATTGGGGCGGTTGTAGTTCTTCAGGCATGATACTTAGCTCCTATTTGACTAAAAAATTTCCAATGTTAAACCCTGAATCGAGCAGTCGATCCAAGGTTTTAGCCAAAGGCAACAATAATTTTGAGACGTTTAGCTATGTGCGATCGCAAAAAGACTTCTTTTGCCCGCTTTTAACAGAAATTTAACAACTGCTTTAGAGTTATTTATCATGCTAGAGGTGTAAAATACTTTTGCTTTTATAACTCTTGAGGCAGACAATTATTAATTACCAATGCGATCTTAGTAACATTAAAACTTCTTAGTTAGGTAGTTATAATAAATTAATTTATTATCCTAAAATCTACTCCAAGACTCCTGAATAAAATTGATAGCTATTTGAATTAATGGCCATCCTAGCAACGAAATAACTGTTGCCCAAATAGTATTAATATCTAACCCTTGACGAACGGCAACAATTACCGCTAACAAACTCCAAACAGACAAAATTAACTCAATTGGTTCTCCAAGTAAAGGAATTAGCGTTAAAAAGTTTAAAACTTGAGGAGCGTAAGCAAAACCAATAGGAATCAGCAATTCTCTATAACTAGGCGAATTTCTTCTCAACCACCTACCAATTCTCCAAATAGTCAGCGTCCAAAAATAATAACCGGCTACAATACTTAGCGCATCAATTAAAAGAGCTAAAGGCAAAATAGAAATTGCCGTCCAGTTAACAATAAAAACTACCCAACTACCTAGGGCGTGAGAAATTGCTGCTAAAATTACAATTGTTTGAGCTACACGGTTAGTTAGAGCGTTAATAGGAGCATTCTCATAAAAATTAGCATTTAACGATAAAGCACTAGCTAAAGTTTTCCATAAACCCTTTTCTTTCTCTTTATTCCTCACTGTTGGTTCCTAATATTAATAGCTAAGTTAAAATACTGTTTAATTAATTTGTTTAAATTTAGATGTTGCAACTATTAGCTAAAATTATTTTGTGGTTGCGGGGTGGAAGCTTAAAACTATTAACTATAGCCTTATTGATTTTATTAGTTTGGGGGACGCTTTCACCAGTCGGAACATTAATTTGGTGGGCAGATGAAGGCGTACAACTGCTGGGCTTGAAAAGTAATCCTAAAATTACCTCTGTTACCCCCAACAATACAACTTCTAAATCTTCCCAGCTAAGTTGTTATATTGTCTTTCTACCAGGAGTAGGAGATTTTTCGGCAAATCAATTAACGTCAGGGGAAGAAATATTTTTAAAAAGTTTAATTGCAGAGCATCCTAACTGCATTGCGGTTAGCGATGTTTTTCCTTACTCCGCCGCTAATGAAAGCTTAGGCGGAAAGCGCGTACTTGCGCCTTTATGGGAGTTTGCCAATCGCGCCCAAGGATGGCTTGCAGTATCAAACGTAATAATTAAAATTCGTAATTTGTGGCGATTTGCAATTTCAGCAGATCCTCGTTACGGCCCAATTTACAATCAAGGCATTGCTACAGCAATTATCGATCGCATGAATGCCCAACAGCCCATACCAGAAAAACCATTACAAGTTGTGATGGTAGGAACTAGCGGCGGCGTACAAGTAGCTTTGGGTGCAGCCGATTATCTCAAACGCAATTTAAAAGCAGAAATTAGCATAGTTTCTTTAGGCGGCGTGTTTGCAGGCACAAATGGTTTTACAGCAAGCGATCGCGTTTACCATCTGCACGGCGAATTTGATTGGGTAGAAAATATTGGCGCAATTGTATTTCCTTCTAGATGGCCCTGGACTGTGGGATCTCCTTTCAATCAAGCTCGATTGCAAAATCGTTATGGAGTGGCAAGTTCCGGCGCTCACGCTCACGATGGGGCGAAAGGTTATTTTGGCGAAAATTTGGCAAGTAAAGGCGTTACTTACGTAGATTTAACTTTACAAGCAGTAAATCAATTACCGATTTGGTCAGCCAAGTAATAAATTCGGCTACACGGTTTTGTTATCGCCTTAAAAGTCTCTATTTATCAGCCTTTCTAGCTTTGGGGAGAGATAACAGGCGACTTTTTAATGCTATCAAACACTAAATAGACAACTCCAATAGAACAATATGAGTCAAATTTCAGGAAAGAGCATTATTATTACTGGCGCAAGTAGTGGAATTGGCGAAGCAACAGCAAGAATGTTAGCCGAACGAGGTGCTAAACTCATGCTTGCTGCCCGCCGCGAAGATAAGCTAACTAAATTAGTGGCAGAAATTGAAGCCACCGGAGGAACCGCCGCTTATCAAGTGGTAGATGTAACTAAGCAAAGCCAAGTTCAAGCTTTAGCTGACGAGACATTAAAGCTGTACGGCAAAATTGATGTGATGATTAATAATGCTGGGATTATGCCTCTATCAAGGCTTGACCAACTCTTAGTAGAAGAATGGGATCGCACTATAGATATCAATATTAAGGGCGTACTCTACGGCATTGCGGCGGTACTACCTGCTATGCAAACGGCGCAAAGCGGTCACATTATCAATATATCCTCGGTTGCGGGTCATGTGGTATTTCCTAATGCTGCCGTTTATTGCGGAACCAAATACGCCGTTAGAGCAATTTCTGAAGGCTTACGCAAAGAAATAGGTAAAGATATTCGGTGTACAATTATTTCCCCCGGAGCCGTTGCTACAGAATTAACCGACCATATCACCGATGAAGCCGCATCTAAAGGCGCAAACCAGCTTTACGAAATAGCGATCGAAGCCGAGGCTATAGCCAGCGCGATCGCCTATGCCATCGAGCAGCCAAAGGAAGTAGACATCAATGAAATTTTGTTGCGTCCAACGGCTCAAGAATTGTAATAATTGCGGCAATAATGCGATCGCCCTGCTTATTTTTCGGGAATTATCCAATCGTTAGCGCAATTATGTAATCCTAAATAGTCTGGACTGTTATTTAAAGCAGAGGCAACACCAATGGAAGACAAATTGATGCTAATGATTCCTGGCCCCACTCCCGTACCAGAATCGGCACTTCTAGCTTTGGCAAAGCACCCAATTGGTCATCGTACCAGTGAATTTAGTAATGTGCTAGGCGAAGTAACTCAAAACCTCAAATGGCTGCACCAAACCCAAAGCGATGTACTAATGCTTACAACAAGCGGTACGGGGGCGGTAGAAGCTGGGATGATTAATTTTTTGAGTCCAGGCGATCGCATTATTGTCGGCTGCAATGGCAAATTTGGCGAGCGTTGGGCGGAAGTCGGCGAAGCTTACGGTTTGAATGTCGAACAAATTACTGCTGAATGGGGAAAACCTTTAGATCCTCAACAGTTTGCTGACAAGCTTACTGCCGATACCGATAAGCAAATTAAAGCAGTAGTTGTTACCCATAGCGAAACTTCTACAGGGGTACTAAACGACTTAGAAACCATCAACCGCCATGTCAAAAATCATGATTCGGCGTTGATGATCGTAGACGCTGTAACAAGTTTAGGCGCGGTCAATTTGCCGATGGATGATTGGGGCTTAGATGTAGTAGCGTCAGGTTCGCAAAAAGGCTACATGATTCCTCCCGGCTTAGGTTTTGTTGCTGTTAGTTCTAAGGCTTGGGAAGCTTACAAAACTGCAAAACTGCCCCGCTATTATTTAGACTTAGGTAAATATCGCAAATCTACAGCTAAAAATACTACTCCTTTTACACCGCCAGTAAATTTAATTATGGCGCTGCATACTACGTTGGGAATGATGAAAGCGGAAGGATTAGAAGCTATTTTTAGTCGCCACCAACGGCTAATGAAAGCTACTCGTGCCGCTATTAAAGGTTTAAATATGCCGCTATTTGGCGCTGATGAATTTGCAAGTCCTGCCATTACTGCGGTAGCACCCCAGGGAGTGGAAGCTGACAAAATTCGTTCAATTTTGAAGAAGCGGTTTGATATCGCCCTAGCTGGCGGGCAAGATCATTTGTCAAATAAAATATTTCGGATTGGACACTTGGGTTTTGTTAGCGATCGCGATATTTTAAGTGCAATTTCTTCCCTCGAAGTTGCTTTACAAGAACTCGGTTATGAAGGGTATACGCCGGGTGCGGGTATCGCTGCTGCCGCGAGAATTTTTGCTGAGTAAGACAATTATTTATTGAAAAAGCGGGTTGAATAATTCAACCCGCTTTTTAGTTTCGATAGATTTTGTCTTCATTTTTACTCCTGAAGAATTAGCCTAGTTTATGCAGTTTCCAACCAGTCATAAATTCTATCTAATTGTTCTAGCGTAACTAATCCGTATTGCCACAGAATCATTGGTAAGGGACCTGGATCTTGTTCCCGATGCCTTAAAGCTACAGCGATCGCCGCCGTAGAAATTGCCAGATCCTCCTGCAAAAAATTGATAAACCTAGTGTATGTTGAGGGAGCCATTAACTTTTCACCTCCTGAAAATAGTTAATTTTTAAATTTGATTTGATGACTATTTCTCTAGTCTTAAGCTAAGAAACTGGCTGTGTATTGTTGCCGCGATTCTAGAAATCGCTACTTATGCTGACAATTTCTTAGCCACTGCTGGTCAACTTAACTTTTATAAGTTCGATGGTGGAATAAAATTGTAGCGTAACTTGGCTCTAATTAAAGCACGAGCGATTAAATCTCTTTATACAACAGAACTTCCATATTCCCTATCTATAGGAAGGAATACTTTATATACACAGAAGCTGTGTTGGCTTATACCTAGTTTACTCTCAACTTAACTAGCTGCAACGATTAAAACAAGTTTCCGTAGTGGTTTGCGGCGATCGCCTTTTACTTGGAGCAATTATTTAGCGATTAAAACTAAGTATATTAAGTTACTTTTTAACGGGCAAAAATTTAATCTCAACGGGCGTACCTACTTTCAAACCAAGTTCTTTAGCTCGTCCGCCGCGAACTTCAATTACCCGATCGATTAATACTCCAGGGTCATAAGTAGGACAAGGATTGGTATTGCAAGGTGGTACGGCGGCGGCGATCGCTTTTACTTTACCGTCTTTAATAAAAATCATATCTAGAGGAATAGCAACATTTTGCATCCAAAACCGGACACTTTGCGGCGGTGAAAATTCAAACAGCATCCCGCGATCGTCGGCTAAAGTATTTCTGTACATCAACCCTGTAGCTTGCTGCTCGACAGTTTTGGCAACTTCTAGCTCCAAAACGCGACTTCCTATAGTTACTTGCGCCGAAATAGGTAAACTCTGCCCTAAAGCTAGGTTTTTGGGGGTGGCAGTAGATGTAGAATCACAGCTAATCAACGTTACACTCATCATTATTCCGACTACAGCTAACCAGCGATTCATCTAAATTGCCCCCAAAATACTTAACGACTGCCAAACAAAGCGCAAAAGTTTCCTTTTAATAAGCTTCGCGTAAAACGTAGCCAACACCCCGTACTGTCTGAATCAAGCGTTTTTGACCTTCATCTTCTATTTTCAAGCGCAAGTACCGAATATATACTTCAATTACATTTGATTCTCCCATAAAGTCGTAGCCCCAAACATTTTCTAATATTTGTTCGCGGGTCAATACTTCACGGGGATGTTCCATTAAATATTTTAGCAATTCAAATTCCTTCATTGTCAAATCGATTGCCCTGCCGTGACGAATAGCGCGGCGAGTAGCTAAATCGATTGCCAAGTCTCCAAACCTTAATTGTTCGGTGGTAGCGGGTTCTTGTAAGTACAAACGCACTAATTTTAGAAATTCTTCCGAGCGGTAAGGCTTAAGAAAGTAATCATCCGCCCCCGATTCTAGACAAGCCACGCGATCGTCAACGGTATCTCGTGCCATCAATACAAGCATTGGCTCTCTAGCGCCAGTTTTTCGCAAGAAGTCGCACAAATTTAGTCCTGATTCTCCTGCCAGCATTCGATCTACCACAATTAAAGCCGGATGGCGATCGCGCGCTTCGAGAATGCCTCGATCGGCATCATGTACTACTACTGCCTCATAGCCCGATGCTTGCAGGTCGAGAGTTACTTGCGAGGCTAAAACTTCGTCTGTCTCAATTACCAACACGCAGGTATTGCGTTCAATAGTTGTAACCATAATTTTATTGGGGTGAGGCTGACTAACCGCCAAAGCTCATTGATTGTGGGTTTAATTTAACTCATACAATAATTCAAACCAACTAGATTTAAAATTGCTTGAGCATTAATACCTAGTATACTCCTAAAATTAAGGAAGTTCTACCGAAGTTGGTTTAGCGATATGAGCTAAACCCCAGCCTAGTTTTTCCCGTAAGATGCGAAAAAACTCTGGAGATTGCAAGCGAATAAATTTGGCTAAGTAGGGCGACTTTTCGACAAGGACGCGATCATCTGGAAATACGTAGCATCCAGCATTGCCATCCACTACCATTACTAAACGAGTTGGATTAGCCGAAAAAACTGTAACAGCTTCAGTATCCGCAAATACTAAGGCTCTAGAAGCTAGAGAATGGGGGCATATCGGTACTAATTGCAATACCGGAACTCCTGGCGTTACGACCGGGCCGCCAGCACTTAAAGAATAAGCTGTAGAGCCTGTGGGTGTAGAGACAATTATCCCATCGGCGGCAATATCGACCGGAGCGTGATGCCCGATCGCAATTTCAAAATGGCACATACTTGTCAATGGTTCTCGGTGCAGCACCATTTCGTTAAGACACAGAGCTTCCCACGCGACAGCATTTTTGCGAAATACACGCACAGTTAGCATTACCCGTTGTTCGATCTCGTATTCGCCCTCCATCACGCTGTCTAAGGCTTCGGGAAGCGTGTTGACGTAGGTTTCGGTCAAAAACCCCATATGACCGCTATTGACCGCTAATAATGGAATCCCAACGGGGGCAACTTGGCGAAAAGCCGAAAGCACTGTACCGTCGCCGCCTAAAACTACCGCAAAGCTCATCGATGAATCAAAACCGGGAGGAGTTAAGCCTTCTATGGGTGTATGACATACAGAGCTTTCGGGAGTAGCGTAGCCCAAAATACCCCCTACACCAGTGGTCATACAAACATCGCAACCAATAGCTATTAGTTTGTGTTGTAGTTCGTGAGCGACGCGACGCGCTACGGGCTTTTCGTCATTGTATATGATGCCTATTTTTGGCACTTGCACACATCCAAATTAAAGCTAGTAGGCTTGACGTTAAGATCGATCCTTGCACATTTTTGCGGCAAATTGCACGACTGCGATCGCCTGTTAATTTCTCCAAACTAAAAATCACAAATGTTAGGACTTGTTAAAAGGAGTCTTTTTTTGAGATTTCTTTTTAGTTTTCAATTTTTCGTAGTCTAACTCTTTCAGTTTTTTCATAATTCTGCTGAAATACTCCTGCATATAGCTTTCTAAGGTAGTAGTTTCATCAGGATTTAGTTCAAAGGCTTGATATACTTCAGTCATTGATGCGGTAATCGGTTTTCCTGTGGCTAATACTTCAGCAAAAGCGAGTCTATCTGACAGATTCCAACCCCATTCAAAAAATCGCGATACATGGCGCACCGTCCGCAAGAGGTTGAGGGGCAATCGAGTTATCCGCGCATCTTGTCCTGACAAGCGTTCGCACAAGTTAATAATTTCTTCGGCGCTCCAAGCACGAGTACCGACTAAAGGAAAAGTTTTGTTTTCGGTTGCAGGTGTTTTTAAAGCACGGACAGCAAATTTAGCAATATCTTGAGTGTCCATGTAAGCCACCGGAGAAGATTCTCCAGTAATCCACACTGCTTGCCTTTCTAAAATAGGAATAGCATACTGACCAATTAAGCCTTGCATAAACCCGCTTAATTGCAAAACGGTATAATTTAAGCCCGATTGAGCTAAAAATAGTTCCGTACAGTGCTTGATTTCCATTAATGGCACTTCTGGAAATTTGTCAGAATCTAGCAGTGAAAAGAACACATATCGCTCAACTCCCGCCGCTTTTGCTGCTTGAATTAGTGAAACTTTGCCATCCCAGTCTACTTGTTTGATACTCAACGAATCGGTAGGACGGCTAGTAGCAGCATCTATTACCATCGTAATTCCTTCTAAAGATGGCGGTAGAGTATCGGGATAACAGATGTTTCCTTGGACAATTTCGGCTCCCCATTCTCTTAAAAAAGCTGCTTTTTTCGGGCTTCTGACTAGACAGCGTACTTTATACCCCTCATCAAGAGCGCGGCGAACTACTTGTCTTCCTAATGTTCCTGTGGAACCGACAACCAATAAAGTCATGAGGGGTGGTTTTGTGAATGTTAATTTTTATTAATGAAATCTTATCAGAATCCGCTTGACAAATATAGAGAAGGGAGGGGAAAAATAAATACCTACTCCCTTCGGCAAAACTAAAGCGCTTCTTCTTCGTCACCTTGAATTTTGAGCAAGGCGTAGCCTAAAACTATACCTACTAAAATCAAAGAAAAAGACAAAATAGTAGCTGTAAAGAGTTCTCCGCCCATGAGAAAAATCCTCCTGTTGGATTTGGGAAATAATTAGATAGTCGTAACTTATCTTAAAACAGTTTCATGAATTCATTAGAGATAGCAAAGGGCATCACTACAAAAAAAAGTTTTCGTCCGCGTTTGGCGCTTCCCATCGGCGATCCCGCCGGAATCGGATTAGAAGTAACTTTACAAGCGCTAAACGATCCCCAAGTAACGGCAAATTGTGATGTTACGTTAGTTGGCGATCGCACCCAACTGACCGAATACAATCGGCTAACAGGCGAAGGGCAAAAATATATCGATCCAAGCAAGCTAAATATTTGCCATGTAGAGAGTAGCGGACAAATAACTATTGGTATAGGAAATGCAGCGAGTGGGAAAGCAAGCTTTAGTTACTTAGAAAAAGCGATCGCCCTCACTTTAGCCGGAGAATTTGACGGGATTGTGACCGCACCTATTGCTAAATCGGCTTGGAAGGCGGCGGGATACAATTATCCGGGACAAACGGAACTATTAGCAGAAAAAGCGGGAATAGAAAAGTTTGGGATGTTGTTTGTGGGAAAATCGCCCCATACAGGTTGGACGCTGCGAAGCTTACTTGCCACCACTCATCTACCTTTAAGGCAAGTTGCAGACACCCTCACGCCGCAGCTAATGGCAGCTAAACTCGATTTATTGGTAGAGTGCTTAGATAAATATTTTGGGATAACAAAACCAAGAATCGCGATCGCCGGATTAAATCCTCATAGTGGGGAACAAGGACAATTAGGAACTGAAGAACAAGAATGGATGATACCTTGGTTAGAACAAGAACGCGATCGCCGTCCAGGGTTAGTTTTAGATGGGCTTATACCCCCCGATACAATGTGGGTAAAACCTGCTCAAGCATGGTTTGGGAGTATTGATAATTCAAAAGCTCACGATGCTTATTTAGCTTTGTATCACGACCAAGGTTTGATTCCAGTTAAACAATTAGCCTTCGATCGCGCCGTCAATACTTCCATTGGTTTACCATTTGTTCGTACTTCTCCCGATCACGGTACAGCTTTTGATATTGCAGGCTTAGGCATAGCCGATCCTACCAGCATGAAAGCCGCAATTTTATTAGCAACAGAAATATGTACTAGCCAGCATCTCTAAAAATAGAAAGTACAAAACTGGGCTTATCGAAACTTTGGGCAGCGAGAAACAAGACCAGAAAAAAATTAGTTAGCACCATAGACAAATAAGTCTATTGTCCAGGAACTTCCGCACCTACAGATAAGACACTTTTGCAGGGGGTTTGGGGGAGGCAACTCGTCCCCCAATGGGGGGTCTGCCCCCAAGTCTTGGTTTTTCTTAGTAACCATTTAGCTATACAAACCCCGATCAAGATAACAAAAGTCGCTTATTCTCAAAAAACGGAGTTTTCTAAAAAGTAAAATGACACAGTACAGAATTACGCTTTTACCAGGAGATGGCATCGGACCTGAAATCATGGCGATCGCCAAACAAGTTTTACAAGTAGTTGGGCGACAATTCGATCTCAGTTTTGAATTTACCGAAGCTTTAACGGGCGGCGCGGCAATTGATGCCACAGGGGAACCTTTACCCCCAGAAACCCTAGATAAATGCCGAGATAGCGACTCCGTTTTACTAGCAGCCATTGGCGGTTATAAATGGGATAACTTACCGCGCCATTTGCGTCCAGAAACTGGACTATTGGGATTAAGAGCGGGTTTAGGATTATTTGCCAACTTGCGCCCAGCTAAGATATTACCCCAATTAGTTAATGCGTCTTCTTTGAAAAAAGAAATAGTAGAAGGCGTAGATATTATGGTAATCCGTGAACTTACAGGGGGCGTGTATTTTGGACAGCCAAAGGGAATTTTTACTACCGAAACTGGAGAAAAACGGGGAGTAAATACAATGGCTTATACCGAAAGCGAAATTGATCGCATTGGTAGAGTTGGATTTGAAACAGCACTTAAACGCGGCGGCAAACTTTGCTCGGTAGATAAGGCAAATGTTTTAGACGTTTCCCAATTGTGGCGCGATCGCATGGGCGAACTTGCCAAAGAATACCCCAGTGTGGAACTATCTCATCTGTATGTAGATAACGCCGCTATGCAGCTAATTCGCTATCCCAAACAGTTCGATACGATTGTGACGAGTAATTTGTTCGGCGACATTCTATCCGATGCCGCAGCCATGCTTACGGGCAGCATTGGTATGTTACCATCGGCAAGTTTAGGCATAGCTGGAACTCCCGGAGTATTTGAACCCGTACACGGTTCAGCGCCAGATATTGCGGGGAAAGATTTGGCAAACCCCCTAGCGCAAGTATTGAGTGCGGCAATGATGTTACGCTACGCCTTAAATCAACCACAAGCTAGCGATCGCATCGAGCAAGCAGTGATGAAAGTATTAGATAAGGGCGATCGCACTGGGGATATTATGGCTCCAGGGATGAATCAATTGGGGTGTAAAGCTATGGGTGAAGCAATAATCAAAGCTTTAAGTTAGTTATGGATACTTTACTTGCATTACCCGCCTCTTTCGTTGTCTTTGCATTGGGAGCATCTATAGGCAGTTTTTTAAACGTAGTCATTTATCGAGTCCCCGCCGGATTATCGCTACTTTATCCCCCCTCTCGTTGCCCAAAATGCTTGCATAAGCTCGGCTTGCGAGAAAATGTCCCGGTTTTTGGCTGGTTGGCGCTAGGGGGGCGTTGTCGTCATTGTCGGACTAAAATTTCTCCTCGTTACCCCATTGTTGAAGCCGTCACCGGAATAATATTTTTGTGCGTATTCTGGCAGTTTGATGTCTCTATTCAAACCCTTGGTTATTGGACGTTTTGTAGTTGGTTACTAGCGCTGTCGTTAATCGATCTCGATACCATGACCCTACCCGACCCCTTGACGCAATCAGGAGTAATTTTAGGGCTAATATTTCAGTTTGCGGTCAGGTACGTAGCACAAAACAGCGTCATGGGAGCTATAAACCAGTTAATGGCGGGAATTATTGGGGCAGTTTTGGGAATTTGGTTATTAAACTTAATTACTATCTTTGGCTCCTTTTTTCTCGGACAGGCGGCGATGGGTTGGGGAGATAGTAAGTTAGCGGCAATGATGGGAGCTTGGTTAGGATGGAAATATTTACTTTTAGCGGGCTTTATTGCTTGCGCTTTGGGAGCATTTATTGGTGGCGGTGCGATCGTGCTTAAAATTATCAATCGGCGGCAACCCATGCCTTTTGGGCCTTTCCTCGCAATGGGCGCGGTAATTTCTTTGTTTTGGGGTGAATTTTTGTTAGCTACTTACTGGCGCTGGTTTTTCCCTCTCAGCTAAACTGTTGCTCCCTTTCGAGTAAGATCGTAATGCTTAATTTAACCTGAGTTCTCTAATCCCATGTCCCTGTTTGATTGGTTCGCAAATCGCCGCAAAACTGAATCTACTATTAAAGAACCCCAACGTGATATTGCTGATGGACTCTGGAATAAATGCGTAGCTTGTGGTGTCCTTGCTTACACCAAAGACTTAAAAGCAAATCAAATGGTTTGTTTAGAATGTGGTCATCATGTCCGCGTTGATAGCGAAGAGCGCATTCGCCAGCTAATTGACACTCATAGTTGGAACCCCATCGATCAAAACTTGTATCCCCTCGATCCTTTGCAATTTCGCGATCGCAAACCCTACAGCGACAGGTTGAAAGAAACTCAAGAAAAAACTGGCTTAATTGATGCGGTACAAACAGGCATTGGTAAATTAGACGGATTGCCCGTTGCTTTAGGCGTAATGGATTTTCGCTTTATGGGCGGTAGTATGGGTTCGGTAGTTGGCGAAAAACTTACTCGTTTAATTGAACAAGCTACCCATTGGCGCTATCCGGCAATTATTGTTTGCGCCTCTGGTGGCGCAAGAATGCAAGAAGGAATGTTAAGCCTGATGCAAATGGCAAAAATATCGGCAGCTTTAGAACGCCATCGGGAAGCCAAGTTGCTATACATTCCCGTGCTAACAAACCCCACTACCGGAGGAGTTACCGCAAGTTTTGCCATGCTGGGAGACTTAATTATCGCCGAACCCAAAGCTACCATTGGTTTTGCTGGGCGTAGGGTAATCGAGCAAACTATCCGCGAAAAATTGCCAGAGGAGTTTCAAACTGCCGAAGACTTATTGCGTCATGGCTTTGTCGATGCGATCGTTCCTCGCCCGCAATTGAAAAAAACCTTGGCGCAATTAATTTGCTTGCATCAGCCAATTACAACAACGCCGCCAATAACTCAGTGGCATAGCCAGATGGACAATACAATCGATCTAACTGCGGAGTTTCACTAACAAATTGCGCTCGCTACATGATATTGATATTAAAGCGGCTTAATCTCTATTTATTACTGAATTATTTATTATGGGTTTTGCAGACTTGTCCATTGCTGAAATAGCGGCGGACTACAACCTCTCCGAACAAGAGGTATTATCTCTGTGCCACCAGTTGGGAATCGCTTATAAATCCTCTAAGACTCGCCTAGCATTAGAAGATGCCAAAATAATCATTTCCCACATCTTGACGCAATTACAATCTTCAAGTAACGAGCAAGATTAAAAGGCGCTCAAAATTACATAAATACTAAAAGTTATTAAGATACATGGCATTTTGCCCCGCTAGTAATAACTTTGCCGAAAAATAAGAACCGCAGCCGAATTTATTACCTGTGGTTTTTGCTCGAAAACAGTAATCAAGAGAATTAAGCCCATGATAAATAGCTGTATTCGGAGTCGAAACTTTTGAAGGGGAACTATGTTTAAAAAAACGATCGCTCTATTGATGGCAACTTTACTACTAGCTTTTGGGCTAGTTGTTGGTCGTGCAACCGCCGTTGAACTTAGCGAAGCTGTGCGGACAGTGCCATTAAACGGTCAAGGAGATACTACTGTACTTAGCCTCAAGCAAGTTCAAGAAGGCAAACGCTTATTTAACTATGCTTGCGCTCAGTGTCATGCTGGGGGCGTAACCAAAACAAATCAAAACGTTGGACTCGATCCCGAAGCTCTAGCTCTTGCCACCCCTCCCCGAAATAATATTGAAGGATTAGTAGATTACTTGCATAATCCGACTACCTACGACGGTGAGGAAGAAATTGCGGAATTGCACCCCAGTACCAAGAGTGCAGATATTTACGCAGCCATGAGAAATCTATCAGAAGATGACTTAGTAGCTATTTCCGGTCATGTCTTGCTACAACCAAAAATTGTTGGCGATAAGTGGGGCGGCGGCAAAATTTACTACTAAAGCCAGCTAAAACAGGCGTTGCAATCAATAGCCTTCAGCCGTCCTCGGAATGCTGGAGGCTTTGGTTAAAGCGGTATATTAAAAAAATAATCAAGGGTTGAATTCTATAAATGCTACGTCGATTGTGTTGCGTTATTGCCGTAATTTTAATTTTCATCGTTCAGAATCCCGCTAGTGCTGCCAATATCGATCGCTATTTAGTGCGTTTTTTGCACGTAACAGCACCTATAGATTTGGCATTAAACGATAATGGTGAAACCCGATCCTATTCCCCCGAAACTTTAACTCGCGGTAAAGAATTATTTGAAAACAGTTGTTTAAACTGTCATGTCGGGGGCGCTACCTTGCCCGATCCGCAAACTTCGTTATCTTTGCCCAAACTCAAGGGCGCAACCCCTCCCCGCGATAATATTAATAGCTTGGTAGCTTATATGAGGCAACCAATGGTTTACGATGGCAGCAGCGAAACCTTTTGGTGTCGCCAAGTGCCGGAAAGTTGGATGAATCAAGACCAAATTGAAAGTTTAGCAGCCTTCGTCTTGACGGCGGCGCAAAAAGCCCCTGGTTGGGGTACAGATAATCTATAAAATCGATCAATTCAGTACAGTGTGATCGCCTAGAAACGGTATTATTGAATATATAGAGATCGATATTTTTGGAGAAAACTATGAAATTAATTGCTGCAACTTTACGGCGCTGCGGTTTAGTAGTGTTGGCAATGGTGGCGCTAGTGAGCAGCTTTGCTTTATTTACACCCCCGGCGGCGGCGGAAACTTACCAAGTTAAACTAGGTTCTGATAAAGGGATGCTAGTATTCGATCCTGCCAAAATCACGATTAAACCCGGCGATACCGTTGAATGGGTAAACAATAAAGTTCCCCCTCATAACGTTGTTTTTGATGCCGCAAATAACCCCACCAAGAGCGCTGATGTAGCTAAAGGCTTGTCTCACAAGCAATTGCTCATGACTCCCGGACAAACTGTGAAAACAACTTTTTCAGAAACAACTCCTGGAGATTATACCTACTACTGCGAACCCCATCGCGGCGCTGGAATGGTTGGCAAAATCACCGTAGCCGAATAAAATTTTGGTTGCCTTTGTTGGTTGAAACTTAGTTAATAGTTCTATAAAAAGGGAAAAGGTTAAAAGTACAACCTTTTCCCTTTTACAATTTTCACCCGTGCAACGCTATGAGAAAATCTTTGACATTCTTACTGCTAGCGTTAGTGCAACTAGGATTAAGCACTTTACTTTTAGGTAACTTTCCAGCTTTAGCACTCCAAAGTGATCGCCCCTCAGCAATTTTTAGCAACTACTGCGCGTCTTGTCATCTGGGCGGCGGTAATATTGTGATTGAAGATAAAAATTTGCACTCTTCAGCGCTTTCAAAATACCACATGGATTCTATTGATGCGATCGCATGTCAAGTAAAGCATGGCAAAAAAGCGATGCCAGCATTTAAAGGTAGATTGAGCGATTCCCAAATTGAAGAAGTTGCAGCCTATGTATTAAAACAAGCTAAAAAAGGCTGGTAAGTTTTTAAACTAAGTTAACAAATCCATCCGCAGGCTAGAAGGCAGAAAAATAAAAATTGGTTATTCTGATTCCAGTTTCAAAAAACCGGAAATAAGTCGGCATGGTTCCAATTAGAGACAATAATCCTACAACAATTACTCCTTACGTAACTTTTGGGCTAATTGCGGCAAATATTCTTGCTTTTCTATTTGAGGCAACTTTACCGCCTCAAGAATTAGATGGATTTTTTCATTTAGCGGCGGTAGTACCAAGAGAATTAACCGCAAGTTTCGGCGGTATAGCGGTAAATCAACCCGTACCAGAATGGATAACTCTATTTACTTCGCAATTTTTGCACGGCGGGATATTACATTTGGGCGGTAATATGCTGTTTTTGTGGATTTTTGGCAATAATGTCGAAGATCGTTTAGGTCATGTTAAGTATTTAATTTTTTATCTGGCTTGTGGCGTACTAGCAGGCTTGACTCAGTGGTTTTTCTCGCAAAACTCCGGTATTCCATCATTAGGGGCGAGTGGGGCGATCGCTGGAGTCATGGGAGCGTATATTTTGCGCTTTCCCCGCGCCGAAGTTTTAACATTAATTCCTTTGGGTTTATTCTTTCCGGCGGTAAGGGTTCCAGCCTTTTACTTTTTGGGATTTTGGTTTTTGCAACAAGCTTTTTACGGATTTGCCAGCTTTGAAGCCCCAACCAATATTGGGATGGAAAGCGGCGGAATTGCTTATTGGGCGCACGCTGGCGGCTTTGTATTTGGAGCGATTTTAGGGCCGTTACTTGGGTTACTAGAACCAACACCAGAGGAAAAAGCTTATTTGTAGCGGGGTGTAGAAATATTTATAGAATTGCGCTATCTCAACACCAATGCTAGAGACGTTCTACCAGAACGTCTTTACAATAAAATTCATATATGTAGAAAGCCAGATTTATTTAGGAAAAACTACCTGTGGTTCCATTACGAGATAATAATCCGATCTCTATTACCCCGTATGTTACCTACGGGTTGTTTATTGCCAACGTTGCTGTTTTTGTCTATCAAATAAGTTTGTCAGAACCGCAATTAGAGAGGTTCTTTCATGTTGCGGCGATGGTTCCCTGCGAACTATCGGGTAGTTGCCCAGCAGTGGGACAATTACCTGAATGGGCGACGTTATTTACCTCCCAATTTCTGCATGGTGGTTTTCTGCACATAGCAGGTAATATGTTGTTTTTGTGGATCTTTGGTAACAATATCGAAGATCGGCTAGGACACTTTAAGTATTTAGTTTTTTACTTAGCTTGTGGTGCATTAGCAGCTTTGGCGCAGTGGTTTTTCTCGCAAAACTCAGGTATTCCATCATTGGGGGCAAGTGGGGCGATCGCGGGTATTATGGGGGCGTATATTCTCCGCTTTCCCCACGCTAAGGTTTTAACTTTAGTTCCTCTGGGATTTTTTCTAACGACCTTTAACCTTCCCGCTTATTTATTTCTGGGTTTTTGGTTTATTCAGCAAGCTTTTTTTGGTGTTGCAAGTTTAGGAGTGCGGACAAGTGTAGGCATGGAAAGCGGCGGAATTGCTTATTGGGCGCACGCTGGAGGTTTTGTATTTGGGGCAGTTTTAGGACCAATGTTAGGGCTAATGAGGCGCGATTGAGTACTAACGCTAGGGAAGTTGGGCTTTAGGGGGTGCAAATAAACCAATGGAGTTAGAAGCACCCGCTTTTTTTAACTGACGAGTTATTTGCCAAGAACATAAAGTTAGCAAGCTCAATTGTGCTACTAACGCTAGAAATATACTATATATTCCAGCATCTTCAATTGCGGCAAAAGCAAAAACGGTAAGTAGTAATAAATTCGGCGTTTGTACAGAACTTATAGAGAACAAACTAATAATTAGTGGCGGTAAAATAACTACCGTACCTAGTGCGCCTATTATCCAAAACTCTTGTTTTTGCGTCTGCATGAGGGCAATTAATTGAGAAATTGCTGCACACATCACAATTAAGCTTAAACTCAGAACCAAAGCTATCAAAACCAACAATTTATTGTTGTTGTCTGAGGACATAATCGAGGGAACTAAGATAATGGCTGTAATTGCTGCGTTGAGTGCGATCGCAACAGTTGCTGGACTTTTCTCTCCTATCACCAAGTCTCGCAGCAGCGATGAATTTAGTAAACCCTTACCGCTACTCGGTTTTTGCTTTCTGTATTGCGCCCAATCGATTACAGATTGTCTTTGAGGTGTAAGAGTAATAATTAAGCCAAAAAACAGCACAAAGTTATAGGTAAGGAGGACTTGAAAGTTCTCTGTTAGGCTGTAGCGATCGCCATATTCTAAGTAATAGCGATCGAAATCGCTATTAATAGCAAAGCCTAAAGCAAGTATTTCAAAGCAGGCAACGAATAAATAGCTTTGAAGCTTGCTAAATATAGTCTTATTAGGACTAAGAAAGCGGCGCTGCATAGCTTGCCAACTCCAGTATGTCCACAAACTGTAATTTAATATCAAAATGCTGGCGATACTTACTATGCTTGTGTCTACAGGCAAGTTAAACCAGTATAAATTCGGTTTTATCTCATTACTCGAAATTAAATAACTGAGAACTATCCTAGGGGAAAAAATCTCTATCCAATCAAGAGGAGCGACGAAAAATGGTCTGCCTGGGACAATTAATAAGATAAACAGAAAAACTGCACCGCTTCCTAGCCAAGCTTGAAAACCTTTCAATCCATCAGCGCTAATTAAGCCGAATAGCAAAGAGAGGCTATAGAAAAATACGCAACTGGTTACTAATACGCCGTAAAAGCTTAAAATCCGAATTAAAGGAATATTTGCGGCAAATCCAGCCCACAAATGCAAGGGTACAGCTAAGAGTGCAACTACATAAAGTAAAATTGGGACTCCTAACATTTTGCCCCATAAAATACTTTGGGGCGACCGCGGACTGAGGCGAATAAAGTTTAGCGTCCCTTTACGTTCTTCGTAAGCTAAGTTGTCAATTAGCAGGTAAGTTCCGGCTACTAATAAACTAAATATGCCGATGATACTCAATACTATAAATAAATCCAGCGACCATCGTTGCCAATCTACAAACAAATTGCCTAACCCATCTACAAGACAGGTGCGACTTTTGCCATAATCAATAGAGCCTGTGCAGTAAAGCTCGCTTTTTGGAAAATCCCCTTGATAAACGGTGAGGTCGGTAGTCGGGTGTGGTAAACGCATGAGAAAGGATACCCATAGCAAAAACTGCCCTAAAATCGATAGACCTACCGCTAGAATTAAGTTGCGCGGTTTAAGTCGTCCCTTGAGTTCTCTTAGTAGCTGTGGATTCCAATCGCCGATAAAGTCAAACCAATTTACTTTTTGCATAAAGAGTCTATTGTTTAGTTTATTTCGCACTGAAATAAGCACTTTGTCAGGATGCTTGCTTGTGACCGAGTTTAAGAAAAATAGTTTCTAAATCTTCCTGAGCGCAATGAAACTCTGTAATTGGGATATTGGCATTAATTAAAGAACGCAACAATTTTGCACTCTGAGCGCAATCGCCTGTAAAGTAAACTCGCATACTATTAGTTTGCGGTACAATTTCCCATTCTTCGATTAATGGATGCTCGATTAATTGAGCCTTCAGGGTTTCTAGGTCGCCCAAAGTTGATATAACAATCTGTTGACGGCTAAGACGTTGATATAAGTTAGTTAAATCGCAGCTTTCTACTAAATAGCCCAACTCCATAATTCCGACAGAGGTACAAAGTTCTGCTAAGTCGCTGAGGACGTGAGAGGAAATTAGGATAGTCATCCCAGCTTCTTGTAATACTTTGATAATCTCCCGAAATTGCTGCCGCGCGATCGGATCTAGTCCTGAAACTGGTTCATCTAACAAAAGTAAAATCGGTTCGTGAATAATAGTTCGCGCCAAACTTAGGCGCTGCTTCATCCCCCGCGAGAGCGTACTAATAAGACTATTGCGCTTATTTGTTAGTTGGACAAGTTCTAATACTTCGCTTAGGCGTTGACGGCGACGGGGATTTTTTAGTAAGTACAAACGAGCAAAATAATCTAAATAGTCCCAAACCGTCAGATCGTTATACAGAGGGAAATCGTCGGGTAAATAGCCAAGATGACGCTTACAGCCATTGCCAAACGGGTAAGCCACAACAGTAATCAGGTAAATCGCTAACTATCCTCAAAAAGAGCGTGGCTTACTAAACTGAAAACTGCTGTAAGTAAAGGGTTGCTTTGGTCTAATAATAAGCGATCGCCATTTATATAAATTTCTCCCGTTGTCGGTTCTTCTGCCGCCGCTAACATCCGAATTAGCGTAGTTTTTCCCGCACCATTTGGTCCAATAAGTCCGTAAACTTCACCGACAGCTATTTCTAAATCAACGTCATTAACGGCAATATGGCGAGCGAAGCGTTTAGTTATTCCACAAGTTTTAATTGCTAATTCTTTAGTCATAAGGGCAAAAGTAGCCGCTTTTTTGTTTAGCCTAGCCAAAGCTTGTGAAGTTTAGGTGTCGAGTTGCATAAATTGAAACAATAGATTAGACCTCTACACTGTTAGATGAGAGCAACCTTGTATGGAGATTCGCTGTCATCTGGGCGCGGGAAGAAACCTCAAGTTTGCGAAACATCCTTTTGAGGGCTTGCTTGACAGAGTTTTCGGTAATCCAAAGTTCCACCCCAATTTCTGCATTTGTCCGTCCTTGAGCAACTAATTGGGCAATTTGTAATTCACGAGGAGTTAAGAAATCGCTTTCTAGCTTTTGTGGAGGTTGAGAACGTACTGTTGCCACCCAAGTAGATAAATGCAAACATAGCGCACTCAAGTCTGCTAGATTTTGGTCATCAAAAGCAGGACTAATCTGTTCGCGGGTAAAACCTACGGCTCCAACTAATTGACCGCTACTAACGATAGGACCTGCCATAACGTACCAATGATCGGCGCGAGGACAAATCAATCGCCAGGTTTTGGGAGATACCACTAAACCATCATGTATCGGAGCATGACGTTCTACAAGGTAGCGTACAACAGGATTGTATTCAATAGATAGCGCCAATTGCATCGTTTTCGGGATATTGAGGCGGTCGAAAAAAAATACACCACAACGTTTCGCTTGGAAATATTCGCGTCCTGTTTCTACAACGTGCGATCGCAATTGGTGTTCGTTTTTTGATTGTGCGATCACCTGAAATAATGGTTGCAGAAAACTGGTCATAAGTGTACCCGATCGAGGACTGGGCTGAACAGGGTTATTACTCCTATTCTAGTTTTATTCCCAATAAGCGCCATTAGGACAATTGATTTATGACTAACTCACAAAAACACATAGTTATTGGTTTAGTAATTTATCCCGGCATGACGACCCTCGATATTGTGGGTCCCCAACAAGTTTTTAGTGCGCTCCCTGGTGTCCAGCTTCACCGCCTGTGGAAAACGCTAGACCCGATCGAAACCGATGACGGAATGATGATTTTGCCAGATACTACTTTTGAAAATTGCCCGTCCTTAGACGTTATCTGTATCGGCGGCGGCTTAGGACAAATGGCAGTAGTAGACGATCCAAAAGTGCTTGAATTTCTCCAGAAGCAAGGTAGCACCGCAAAATTTGTAACCTCTGTGTGCGGCGGATCTGAGTTTCTAGCGAAAGCCGGACTGCTCCAAGGCTATCGAGCGGCTACTCACTGGATGATGCGCGAACAACTGGCACAGCTAGGAGTTGAAGTCGGAACCGAGCGAGTTGTAATTGACCGAAATCGCATCACAGGCGGGGGTGTTACAGCAGGCATTGATTTTGGTCTAACGATTGCTGGAATACTTTGTGGTGAGGAAATCGCTAAAATGACGCAACTAATGTTGGAGTACAATCCATCGCCTCCATTCGACGTGGGTTCACCCGAAAAAGCGGGGGCTGATTTAGTGAGTAAGGCAAGATTATATGCTGTGGGAACACTGGGTTTAGAAATAAAATAGGCAGTTTGATATGACCACAAATTCGGAAACCAGCCGCGATCGCACTTCCACGCTTTGGGTACAAATCGGTTTTTATGCGGCTTCAATCGTCTTTAATCTCTGCTTGATTGCTCAGTTATTAACGGTTGGGGTTGCTTACTTCAACGATCCTGCGTGGTGGAATATTCATGTTTGGCTAGTGAGAGGGTACAGTGGGCTATCTTTAGTCTTACTGGGATGGGCGTTTATCGTCCCTTTTTCAAACAAAGTGCGATCGCTTACTGTCAGTCTACCCGTGTTGCTTGGACTACAATTTGCCAGCATTCATCTCAAAACTCCTCTCCACCTAGAAGTACTCCATCCTCTAATTGGATTCACGTTACTCTATGTTTCTTCAAGCCTTGTTCATCGTGTATCGCGTAGTTTATCGTCCAAACATATTGAGGCTGAGGCAGTTTGAGCCGTAGAGATGGTGCGATCGCTCATTGGCGTTCGTTTTTTGCTTAGGCGATCGCTTGAAATAATAGTTGGAGAAGACTTGTCATAATTGCCAAAGTGTACCCGATCGAGGACTGGGCTGAGTAGGGCTATTAATCTTATTTTAGCCTTAGTCCTCTAACGCACCAAAACCTATGCCTCAGTATGCTCATCCTGAAGTTTTAGTCGATACTCAATGGCTTGCAAGTCGGTTGGGCGATCCTAATGTCCGAGTGGTAGAAGTAGATACTAGGCTAGAATTATATACAAATGCTCATATTCCTGGAGCAGTTTTTTGGCATATTTTTGCTGACTTGCTACTGCCTGATCTAAGCATAAATCTCGACCCAGTTTCTATAGAAAAATTACTTTCACGTTCTGGAATTGCCAACGATACAACAGTTGTTGCTTACAGTAGCTATCCAGGAACCGGAGCCTGGATCTTTTGGCTCTTAAAATTATTTGGACATCTTGATGTCCGAGTTCTCAACGGCGGACATCAAAAATGGATAGCTGAAGGTCGCCCAGTTAGTGCAGAATTAGCCAGTTTTCTCCTGGTTCAGTATCATGCTAAACCTGTTGATAGTAGTTTACGAGTATTGCCAGAGGAAGTTCTTTCGTCAATTGGTCAAAGCGATCGCGTATTACTGGATGTGCGATCGTTGCAAGAATACTCTGGCGAATATTTTATGATGCAGCCACCAGAAGGAATAGAACGCGCCGGGCATATTCCAAGCTCCGTTCATCTTGAATTTATCCACACTCTAAACGCTGATGGAACTTTTAAGTCGATGGACGAATTGCAGACACTTTACCGCAGTAAAGGAATTACAGCAGATAAACAAGTCTTTCCCTACTGTGCTATTGGTGGGCGCTCTGGTTATACGTGGTTTGTCTTGAAATACTTACTAGGTTATCCAAACGTTCGTAACTACGATGGTTCTTGGAACCAGTGGAGCCGCATTCCTGATGCTCCGGTGGAGAAATAACTTAGAGCTTTTTCTTAGAAGCTAGGAGTTTGTCACAATGAAAAGAGCGATCGCACCTTAATTCATTTCATGACAACTTCTACTTCTATTCTCTCAAATACCACAACTAAAACTTGGACTTGGCAAGGTTTCCCTGTTTGTTACCAAGCCCAAGGCGATCGAGGACCTGCCGTGGTGCTAATTCATGGTTTTGGCGCTTCTTGGTGGCACTGGCGGCATAATATCCCTGTATTAGCTCAATTTGCCCGCGTGTATGCGATCGATTTAATTGGCTTTGGCACGTCTGCAAAGCCAATTCCCGGCGAACTTAAACCAGGAGAACAAGTAACCTACTCTTTTGAAACTTGGGGACGGCAAATTGCTGATTTTTGCACTGAAGTTGTTGGCGAACCAGTTTTGTTAATTGGTAACTCCATTGGCTGTATTGCTGCAATGCAAGCGGCGGTATACGCACCAGAAAACACCCTAGGAGTTGCTTTAATCAATTGTTCATTGCGACTACTGCACGATCGCAAACGTCAAAACTTGCCTTGGTATCGCCGTTTTGGAGCGCCTTTAGTGCAAAAATTGCTATCAATTAAACCTATTAGTCAGTTTTTTTTCAATCAAATCGCCAAACCGCAAACCGTCCGTAAAATTTTGTTGCAAGCTTACGCCCACCCCGAAGCTGTAACCGACGAATTAGTAGATATTTTAATGGCTCCAGCCCGCGATCCTGGCGCTTTAGCGGTGTTTGTTGCTTTTACTGCTTACGGACAAGGCCCCTTACCCGAAGACCTATTAGCAGTGTTGCCATGCCCAGCTATTATGCTTTGGGGAACTGCCGACCCTTGGGAGCCAGTAGAATTAGGGCGAGAATTAGCCAAGTTTCCTCAAGTCAAAAAGTTTATTCCTTTAGAAGGGGTAGGGCATTGTCCCCAAGATGAAGCACCGGAATTAGTCAATCCAATTTTGCAAGAATGGATTGAAGAAAAGGTAAATTAATTTACTTGCCTAAGCTGTGCTTGTTTTTTTAGCCAATCTTGTCCTAGTTGAATTGTGATGTCAGATTGGAGATTGCCTGTACTTTCGACGCGCACTTCTCCGAGATTTAGCGCTTGACGAATGGTTTGAGCGCTATTACCATCCCCTTGCTGGGCAACAATATGAGTTACATCCAAGGGTTCGCTCCAGCGTCTAGCAACATACACATTACGATAGCCAGCTGCCGCTAAAGAGCTTACCAAAGATTGAACCGCGCGATCGCTCCCCGTACTATCTTGGATTGCCACCCTTAACCTTGCCGGATCGGTGGTTGCTTGCATTCCCTCGGCGGGGACATTAAAATACTGAGTCATCATCGTTGCGATGCGATCGCCATCGGGTAGCCAATAACTAGCGCTGTATTCTCCTGGGGTGCTAAAACGCCCTGGAACTAGCAACATTTGAACATCAGCGCGTTTTGTTTGTACGCCAAAACCTACTAACGCCATTAATTCTTGAATATTCAAATTAGTGTCAATGTGTGACTGAATCACCTCTAATATTTTTGGTACTCGCGTCACAATAGTAGGATTTAGAGCCTGTTCCATTAAAGAGCGCATGAGGATTTGCTGCCTCTGAATCCGCCCAATATCTCCATTTTCATCATAACGAAAGCGGAGAAACTGTAATGCCTGGTCGCCATTAAGATGCTGTTTTCCGGCTTTAAGGTTGATGTACAAGTGCTGGCTATCATCTTGATACTTCATATCTTTGGGAACGAAAACCGTTACTCCACCTAAAGCATCAATGAGCTTTTCTATCCCTTGGACATTAATTCTGACATAGCGATCTATCGGTGCGCCGTTTAATAGTTCGCTAGTAGCTTGAGCGCTAAGAGCCGGACCCCCACGATAGTTTGCCGAATTTATCTTATTAAAGCTGTGTCCTTCCACTGCTACACGGGTATCTCTAGGAATTGAAAGGACGGCTAATTTTTTGGTTGCGGGGTCAAAACGCAGCAATAGCATTGTATCGGAAAGCCCTTCAAAGGAATTAATCGTGGCATGATAGCCCAACTTATCGCTGCCAGTGGGAGGATTGCTAACATCGGAGGTGAGGACTTTTACCCCCAAAACTAAGATGTTTACCGGGCGAGTTAGTTCCGAAAGCCTTAAACCACCGCGAGAGAAGCGATCGCCTTTACCAAATATAGCTTCTTGCTCTGGGCTAAGTTGGGCTTGCATCAAAGGCGTACTAGACAAAGAAACTGCAAGTAGCGCTCCGGCGGTGGCTGAAACCATAGCGACACCCGTTAAACCTGCCCAAAACCACAACCAGCGCCCAGTCTGAGAACGAGACGATTTTTTAATAACTTTTGCCGAATTTATTGAAGGAGACTTCCGCTCTGAATGTTTCTGAACTGCCACAGACTTCCTCACACTTGATTAAACCAAAAAATAATTGCAGCATTTAGCCAATAATTATTCGCTAAACGTGCTAAATAAGCAATCTTTAGCAGAAAGCTTAACTATTCGACGGATGCCTTCAAGAAAAAGTTTACTTGGATTATATTTGACTAGCAAACTGCAATTTTACGTAAAATAGGGCAGAATTTCAAAGATTTTTGCTATCGGTTGAAGACAAAGGCCGATCTATTTGGTTCGCTAATTTGCTAAACCCTGGTAAACGCACAGGTTTATGCTGATAGAGGCGAATCATTAACATCATACTGACCAAAAAGTAGCTAGAAGTGAGAAAAGTATTTAATATTAGTAGCCGCAAAGATAAAAATTCTAAATTTTCTGCTCCCATTCCCAGCAATAAATAACCCGCCATCCAGCTACCTGCTAGAGTTACAGACAAACGACTGACTTTTAATTGCTCTTTATTGGCAGCGTCACCTTGGTAGAGCGTCCATAAAGACGGAAAAAAACCAAATATTGGGATTAAATATAAAAATAACTGTAAGTGCTTGAGGTCTAGGTTATCGGTGGGTTCCACGTTATTTTTCATATTGTTTGCCAAGATCCTGAAGTGGGGGGATGAGTTTAAGAGGTGAATTTAGAGATAATAAGACCGCTTGAGCAAATTCGATGATTTTTATCCGGCAGTAGGCAAATGCAGAAACGCATAATACTTGGATGGTGGCAAGGAATGACTCTAGGAGGGCGATTGACCGCGATCGCGCTTGTAGCTCCTTTAATCGTACTTAACGCTTGGGCAGTTTCTTCTATTTTTAACTATTTCAACTCCCTAATCGTAATTTTGGTGGGTGCTTCGCTATTGGCGTTTTTGCTCAATTATCCGGTTAGCTGGATGGAAAGCAAAGGCGCTAAACGCGAACAAGTGGCAATTTTGGTATTTTTGGCAGCGTTATCAATTTTGCTGGCATTGGGAGTAACTTTAGTTCCCTTAGTGCTTACCCAAGCTCAACAATTGGTAATTCGGTTGCCAGAATGGATTGATTCGGGACGCTATCAGTTACTACTATTGAATCAATGGGCAGATAATCAAGGTTTTCCCCTCAATCTAGATGCGTTACTCGTCCAAATTAACGATCGCCTCAAAGGACAGTTGCAACAAATCGCATCGCAAGTATTAAATTTAGCGGTACTTACTGTTACTAGCTTGCTAGACTTTGTACTGACAATGGTTTTGGCTTTTTATTTATTACAGCATGGCGATAGTTTGTGGCAAAGTTTAATCGAATGGCTGCCAGCTAAAATTCGCCAACCGTTTTCGCAAACCTTGCGCCTGAGTTTTCAAAATTTCTTCATCGGACAGCTAATTTTTGGTACTTGCATGGCTTTTGCCTTGATTCCGACCTTTTTGTGGCTAAAAGTTCCTTTTGGGCTGCTATTTGGCTTAACTATCGGTATTATGGCGCTGATTCCCTTTGGGGGAACTGTAGGAATTATTACTACTACTTTACTTGTCGCTTTACAAGATTTTTGGTTGGGTTCGCGGGTATTAATTGCGGCGGTAATTGTCCAACAAATTCTCGAAAACTTAGTTGCTCCCCGAATTTTGGGTAGCGTTACCGGGTTAAATCCTGTCTGGATCTTAATATCTGTGTTAACTGGGGCGCGAGTTGGGGGGTTATTGGGGGTAATTGTTGCCGTACCTTCGGCTGTTGTGATCAAAACTGCTTTAAGCGCGTTACGCGGACGCAATAATGGGGAGGTTTCTACAGAAACAGGTCAATTAGAAAGCGATGCAAGTCAAACTACCGTTGAAGTAGTACCACCACAGCTAAAAAAACTAGCAACAGATTAATTTGTTAAAGGCGATCGCGCAATTGCTGTTGTGTTGAAGATGGAGGATTGGTAAATAGGACTGTTGAAGCATCCAACTTTGAGTACCCGGCGACCGAAAAGCCCAGCATTACTACACTTGCAGCCGATAGCGCGTACCGTCTTCCTAAGCGAATTGCATAGCGTCTATGCAAAAAACTTGTCTTTTGACTTGGGGGTTGCTGATTCATAAGTACCTTAAATTTATACCGCCACCGGGACGTTAAAATTCATTAAGCTCTTACTATGGCATTTTTATGAGACGATCGCGCTTTAGTTACTATTTTGGTAACGGCAATAAATTAAGGAGTCCACCAAGCCAGAGCATAAGCTTGAGTTGCTTCGTTGACTTGTTGGGAATATTGAACGCGGATTTTGTATTTGCCAGGAGTTGGAACCGGGCAAAAAATATGCTCTACACTATCAACAGCGCTAATAGAGGTGCAGATACTACTAGCAGCGTTATTAGATTCAGTGCTAACTAAATAAAGGTCTAAGTTATTTAAACCGCGATCGCTAAAAGTCTCTCCGAGATCGTACTGCTGGTTTTTATTATTATCGTTTAGCTCGACCAATCGATTCCAAGCTAAAGTCACCGATACAAAACTACCCTGCCCTAAAGGTTTAGCTAATACATACTCTTGCACCGAATTGGCGCTAACTGAACCGTAATCCCACCCAATGGCAGGAATCGCCGCCGCCGGTTGCCATTCTCCTAGACTAAATTGCTGAAAGGCGCGAAAAGCGTTGAGTTGCCCAGTTCCCATTTGGGCGTGGAGGGGAATCTTGGGATCGCTATAAGCATCGGAAGCCGTCCAATCTTGATTTTGCTTATCAATAATAGTTTTGGTCATTCCCAAACGCAGAGAGTCGCCAGAATCTTGCACTTTGTCGGCAGAATTTAGCATCACAGCTTTCATTACTTCTTGGCGACGAGCGTTCAAACTCCAATTATTTGTTTTGGCACGCAATTGTTTGTCGCCGTATTCTTGCAATAAGGCAACTGTTGCTGTAACGTGAGGCACAGCAAAACTCGTACCTGTTACCTTAGTTACTTTACCATTGGGATTGAGTAAGGAAATATTACTTCCCGGTGCGACGAGTCCAATCGCGCGACGAATGCCAAGGTTTACTTCTTTGCCGTTTAATCTCCCTGCTAACCCAACTTTGATGTCACTGATATTAGAGACATCTACTTTATCAAAAACTCCATCTTTAATTCCATCTCTACGGCTGCTAAAAGCGACATTAATACCGTTGTAATTGTCGGTAGGTATGGGAATACCCCCCTTGCCTTGATTCCCAGCGATCGCATACAAAACATTGTGAAAGCGACTAGACCAGTCGATACACTGAGTTAATAAAGCATTACCATCTAAACGGGCATTGAGTCTTGGGTCGCGCTCTAAAGTTTCCCCAAAGCTAAAATTTATGGCTCTAACATCGCCACCATTTTGCATGGCTACGTGCTGCGCTGATAAACATTCCTCTGGTTGACCTCCAGTTTTGAGGGAACCCACCGCCGTAGAGTAAAGCCTAGCGCCTGGTGCTACGCCGCGAATAGCTTTATCAGAACTAATCATGACACTGGCAACGTTTTGAGCATGGGGATCTAAGTTAGCGTTTGCTTTGGCGGGGCGATCGCGCAAAAATACTCCTGCTAAGGCGATCGCTCTTCCCGATACTGCTTTATCTAAGCCATACTGTCCGGGACGACCAATTTCTACTTGTCCAATACTAATTTTTCGCCCGATTAGATCGTAAGGTAGTTGGTGCAAACGCAAAGCATCAATTCCTGATTCTCCAATAGAAGTAGCAGTTTGTAGCGCCAAAACTGGATTACTAGCCAAAGAAATCGCACTCAATCCCCCCATCGTCCACGCCAATTGTTTTATCATCTGCTGTCTACAAACGCCTTTGCACCCAAGCAATTTATTTTAGTTATTTTTGAATTATCAATAGCAAGTGTAACTATTGGGTGCAAGCTCTCTGCCAATGTTAAAATGTTTAACAATTGAGGACTTAGGAGAACTAATTTATGACTAATACGCCATCGCCCAAGCCGATTGTAATTGCTCCATCTATCCTATCTGCTGATTTTAGCCGTTTGGGAGATGAGATTAGGGCGGTAGATGCTGCCGGAGCCGATTGGATTCACGTTGATGTCATGGATGGTCGCTTTGTCCCGAATATTACCATTGGCCCATTAATTGTTGAAGCTATTCGTCCGGTGACTACAAAGCCTTTGGATGTCCACTTAATGATTGTAGAACCAGAAAAGTATGTAGAAGATTTTGCTAAAGCGGGAGCAGATCATATATACGTTCATGCCGAACACAACGCTTCTCCTCACTTGCATAGAACTTTGGGACAAATTAAAGAACTTGGTAAAAAAGCAGGAGTGGTACTCAACCCCGGTTCTCCCTTAGAGTTGATTGATTACGTGCTTGAATTATGCGATTTAGTCTTGATTATGAGCGTAAACCCCGGTTTTGGCGGTCAAAGCTTTATTCCTGGCGTACTTCCCAAAATTCGCAAACTCCGCGCTATGTGCGACGAACGCGGCTTAGATCCTTGGATTGAAGTTGATGGCGGTCTAAAAGCTAATAATACTTGGCAAGTAATTGAAGCAGGTGCAAATGCGATCGTTGCAGGTTCGGCGGTATTTAATGCGCCCGATTATGCAGAAGCAATTAAAGGTATTCGCAGTAGCAAGCGTCCCTCACCAGAACTTGCAGCCGTTTAAATTTTCATTTAGCTAAAGCAATAAGTCCGCCAAGAGCTAGGATCTTGGCGGACTTATTTAATTATCTCAATTGCTAATTATTGATGGCGGCGATCGCCTAACCATTTTGCTGCGGCTATTCCTACAACTGCGGCTACTAAGGGATTGCTTAAAAACTTGATTACCCCAGGCTTTTCGGCTAATACTTCTTGAAAAATATCGGGGTGGCTGTGGTAAGCAAAGGAGGCAAGCTTAGTTACGTCATCTATGCTCATCTTGCTAGGGTGGTGAGTTGATAGACCTAATTCTTGTTCTAGTTGACGATCTTTCAAGCCTCTTTTTTCTAGATGCTTGAAGAAGGCTCTAGCTACATCATCCCGTTCGTTGGGCTTAATTTGAGCGATCGCTTTTTGCAATTCTGGCTCTAGTTGCCCGGGAGGAATGCGATCGTGATGTAAAGATTGTCCAAATAGTTGACGGCGTTCTTCGTGAGATGAACGATTTGCAAAGTCGTCAAAGTTTTCATATTGCAACTGGGAACCCACATCCGCATCGCCTAAGCTCTCACTATTTCCTTGCGCCAAATCATTCATAATTTGACGTTTATATTGATCGCTACTGCTCATTTTATTTATTCTCCTCATTTAAAATTTAACTATGCTTTTAACTGCGATTTTTAGTCGGTTAATAGTAAATACTTATCAACTTATTTGTATTCAATCTGGTTTGATTGAACATCATACTTTGCAGTCAAAATTAGTTTTTTATCAGGGGCGTACATCAAAACTGTTAAATCTTGGTTAGGAAAGTTTTTGTGAAAGCCTTGAGCTAAAGATTTGGCTAAAGGTTTTACTTCTGTTGGTTTTACTTCGGGCGTAACTACAACACCTAATTTGTTGTTATCGCGCACGTAAGCATCTTTAACTAAACCTTTGCTTTTACTGATAACCCAGTTACCAAAATCTTGACTGCTGGCGCTATTTCCTCTTTCTGTCCGTCCGTAGTTATTAGTTATAGAAGCGTTGGGTAAGCTTGGTTGCTTTGCTTGTACTGCACCGTTGCAAGCTGCGGTTGTTGTCAGTACCAACACTAAAACTAAAGCCGTTAAAACTCGGCGTAATTGCTGAATCATGCTAGTTTTAATTTCTCTGAATTGTTGTATGGTTGAGCAGTATACTGTTGTAATAATATGCTGCTCGTTAGTTATAAAAACTCTTTGATTTTTGTTAGGATATATCTAAGAGTTATAAACTGATTAGTCAAGCTTCTCTTTCACTTTGTCTTTTACGTCTTCTACGCCTTGACGTACTTCGCTTTCAGCTTGCTTTGTTTTACCTTCGGCTTTATCTTCAGGATCGCCTGTAACGTTACCCAAAGCTTCTTGAGCTTTGCCTTCAATGTTTTTAGCAGCAGCTTTTGCTTTATCATCTAAACCCATAATATTCTCCTGTTTTATTTATTAGAGAACTTCAAAATTAAATTTGAAGCTAAGTTGTTATCTTGTTGACAATCTAACTATTTTTTGAATCAATAAACTTCTGCCAGAAGAGGGATTAGTTCTCTATGCTAAAAGATGGAAAAGCTGGAAAGTATTGGCAACAATTAAGTTAAAACTAATGTTAATAAAAGTAAAGTTAGCAAAAAACAATTATGGAAAATAATAGCTCCTTTCAACTCCAAGCACCTTTTGCGCCAACGGGGGATCAACCAAAAGCGATCGCGCAATTAACAGCAAATATTCAAGCTGGACAAAGGTATCAAACATTACTAGGGGCAACAGGTACGGGTAAAACCTTCTCAGTAGCTTCGGTAATTGAAAAAATTGGCAAACCTACTTTAGTTCTCGCTCACAACAAAACTTTAGCCGCTCAACTTTGTAACGAGTTACGGGAGTTTTTTCCAGACAATGCTGTGGAGTATTTCGTTAGTTATTACGATTACTATCAACCCGAAGCCTACATTCCCGTTACCGATACTTATATAGAAAAAACCGCTTCAATTAATGACGAAATAGATATGCTGCGCCACTCGGCAACGCGGAGCCTTTTTGAGCGCCGAGATGCGATCGTTGTGGCTTCGATTAGCTGCATTTATGGTTTGGGTACGCCAAGAGAATATTTAAAAGCCGCTATTCCTCTCCAGATAGGCAGAGAAGTTAATCAAAGAGAATTATTGCGCGATTTAGTAACCGTACAGTACCGCCGCAACGACTTAGAAATGAGTCGAGGGCGGTTTAGAGTGCGGGGAGATGTATTAGAAATTGTCCCTGCTTACGACGATCGCATTGTGAGAGTAGAATTTTTTGGCGATGTCGTAGAGGCGATTCGTTACGTAGACCCCGTAACAGGAGAAATTCTTAAAAGTATCGAAGCCATAAATATCTATCCAGCTAGACACTTTGTTACCCCTGAAGAAAAGCTAGAAAGTGCTTGCGAAGCTATAGAGCAAGAATTGAAGCAAAGGCGGAGTCAATTAGAAGCTGAGGGCAAATTATTAGAAGCTCAACGTATAGATCAGCGCACTCGCTACGATTTAGAAATGCTCAAAGAAGTAGGTTACTGCAACGGCGTAGAAAACTACTCGCGCCATTTAGCCGGACGCAGCCCTGGAGAGCCGCCAGAGTGCTTAGTTGACTACTTTCCCGATGATTGGCTGTTGGTCGTAGATGAGTCTCACGTCACCATTCCCCAAACCCGCGCCATGTACAATGGCGATCGCGCTCGTAAGAATGTATTAATCGAGCATGGCTTTCGTTTACCCAGCGCCGCCGACAATCGCCCCCTAAAAGCCGATGAATTTTGGCAAAAAGTTAATCAATGTATCTTTGTTTCCGCAACTCCGGGAGAATGGGAGTTGGAATTATCAGAAGATCGAGTTGTTCAGCAAATAATTCGCCCGACTGGGGTAATCGATCCGCAAATTTTTGTACGTCCAACAGAAGGACAAGTAGACGACTTATTAGGAGAAATTAAAGATCGCGTCGATCGGCGCGAACGAGTGCTAGTCACGACTTTAACTAAGCGCATGGCAGAAGATTTGACCGAATACCTGCAAGATCGGGGCATTAGAGTTCGCTATCTGCACTCAGAAATTAATTCAATTCAAAGGATTGAAATCTTGCAGGAATTGCGAGAAGCAGTTTTTGATGTGCTAGTAGGCGTGAACTTATTGCGGGAAGGTTTGGATTTGCCCGAAGTATCGCTAGTAGCAATTTTGGACGCAGACAAAGAAGGCTTTTTACGCGCCACGCGATCGCTCATTCAAACAATTGGGAGAGCAGCGCGTCACGTCAACGGACAAGCAATTATGTACGCCGACAACCTCACCGACAGCATGGCAAAAGCAATTGAAGAAACCGAACGCCGACGAGAGATCCAAATTGCTCACAACGAAAAGCACAATATTACGCCCAAATCGATTATCAAAAAATCCGTCAACTCAATACTGTCTTTTTTAGAAGTATCGCGGCGACTAAATGCTCAAGAATTAGCTATTGTTGACGAACAAGCCGATGACTTACCTTTAGATGCTTTACCCGACTTGATTGTGCAACTAGAAAATCAGATGAAAGAATCGGCGAAAAACTTAGAATTTGAAGCAGCAGCAAAATCGCGCGATCGCATTAAACGCTTGCGCGATCGGTTATTAGGACATTAAATATATTTGTAGAGACGTTGCAGTGCAACGTCTCTTTTTTTAACCTGTGTTTCGCATCCCCGCAGCAATACCGTTAATAGTTAACAACGCGCCTCTGAGCAATTCTCCCTTACTGTATCGAGAATGAATCACCCCAGAAGTTGTACTACCCGATTGACGCAACCGCTTGAGCAAAGACACTTGTAAAAAGCCTAAAGGAACGATCGTTCCATTTCGCAACTGTACAGACCTCTGCAACACCGGATCGCCATCTAAAAGCCGCTTGTTGGCTGTAATTGTCAAAACTAAGTCGCGAGTTAGGTAATATTCATTAGCAATTTGCTCAAATACCCGTTCTAAACGCGCCTTATCTTCTGGCTGTGATAACTCCTCTACATAGTGCTGCGCCATTTGAATATCTACTTTAGCTAGAGTCATCTCTACTTTAGAAATTACCATTTTAAAAAATGGCCATTTGACATAGAAACAACGCAGCAATTTAATGTGATCTTCAGGCTTCTCTTGCACGAACTCTTGCAAAGCCGTACCCACACCGTACCAAGAAGGTAACAAAAAGCGAGTTTGTGTCCAGCTAAATACCCAAGGAATCGCCCTCAAACCGCTTATATCTCTATTTCCCGACTGACGGCGCGCGGGACGAGAACTAATTTGTAGTTGACTAATTTCACCAATCGGAGTGACTTGGTGGAAAAAATCGATAAAGTCTGGTTGCTCGTAAATTAGATTGCGATAATGAGAACGCGATCGCGCTGAAAGTTCTTCTAATATTTCATTCCAAGGTTGAATATTATCAAACCCCGTCCGCAATAAACTTGCTTGAATTACCGCCGTGGCGATCGTTTCCAAATTATAAAGCGCTAACTGTGGCAACGAGTATTTAGACGCTAATACTTCTCCTTGCTCGGTAATTTTGATTCGCCCGTTGATGCTGTGACCTGGTTGAGCCAAAATCGCCTCGTAAGCTGGGCCTCCACCCCGTCCTACCGAGCCACCCCGTCCGTGAAAAATTCGCAAGTGTACGCTATAATCTTCGGCGATAGTTTGTAGGGCTTTTTGGGCTTTATGAATTTCCCAGTTACTGCTTAAAAAGCCTGAATCTTTGTTGCTGTCAGAATAACCTAGCATGACTTCTTGCAAGTCGAAGCTATGCTCTTTTTTTGCTGCATAGCCACCAGCTAATAAAGCGCGGTACAAGGGCATTTCAAACAATTTTTTCATTACCGATGGAGCGCGTTGTAAGTCTTCCACCGTTTCAAATAGCGGCACTACTTTCAGTGTCCCAGTAGCTGTGCCAGGGTCAAATAACCCAGCTTCTTTAGCTAGTAACAGCACTTCTAGTAAGTCGCTCAATTCCCGGCTCATGCTGATGATGTAAGTTTGACAAATATTAGTACCAAACTCTTGTTGTAAACTTCGCACCACGCGGAAGGTTTGAATTAGTTCGTTTGTTGCTGGTGAAAAGGGCAACTCTGAAGGTATCAAGGGGCGACGAGTTTGCAGTTCGCTAGATAGCCAAAGCACCCGCTCGTTTTCTGATAGTTCATGGTAAGGTCGGGGCAAGATTTGCAGGTATGCTAATATTTCATCGATCGCGTCGGCATGACGAGAGGATTCTTGACGAATATCTAAGTGAGCTAGAGTGAAGTCGTAAATTTCGACTTGACTGATTAAATTTTCTAATTCTCGACAAGTAATGCCCGTTTCCTTGAGGTTGCTTTGAATCAATCGCAAATCTGCTAAAAATTCGGCGGCGGAATGATAAATTCCTTTGGCATCGACAGCAATTATTTTTTGGCTCAAGTCTTTGCCAGACAAACTAGCATTGCGAGCGCGCGTATTTTCTAATCGCTTCAAGACGTAAGATAATTTCAACCTGTAAGGTTCTTGCCGATAACGCAAGGCTTGCGCTTCGTACACTTCGTTCATCTGCGATTGTTCTTGCTCTAGCGATTCTAATAAATCGGGCAAAACATCGCTTAAATGCAGCGACAAACTCAATAAATCTGTTAACCGTTTGACGGACTTGATATATTTTTCTAGCACCATCTGCCGTTGATAGCAGGCGGTTTGCCAAGTCACTTCGGGGGTTACAGACGGGTTGCCATCGCGATCGGAACCTACCCACGAACCAAACTTGCAAAAATTTTTGCTGGGCGGGTTTAAACGCGGAAAGTTTTGATTAATTGAATGTTTCAGGCTTTGATACAGTTTGGGAATTTCATCAAATAAAACCTCTTGGAAGTAGTGCAAAGCATACTCTACTTCGTCTATAACTGCGGGTTTAAATTGATGCAACTCATCGGTACGCCACCACAGCCGGATTTCTTCAGTCAATTGTTCTTTTAATTCTGCCGCTTCCCAAGAACTTGCTTCATCGACAATTGCTTTACCTTCTTCTAATTGATCGAGTTGCTGAAACAATTTAGCCATCCGGCGTTGCTTATCGCGAATCGTATGGCGAACAATCTCTGTTGGGTGCGCTGTAAATACTAATTGAATATCTAATTGGTCAATTAGTTGCTGAATATGCTGAGGTGGCACATTCATAGCGCGCAAGTAAGGAAACAATGTCTGAAAGGTACGCTGGTTTTGGGGTTCGGTATGAATAGCTTGCCAATTTTTTTCTAATAAATCTGCTCCTACTCCTCCATTGACAAATTGCGGTTCTTCTGACAAAGATTCTAGTAAAATCTGTTGCGATCTTTGCGGGAAACGGCTAAGGAGTTGTTGACGCTGTTCGTAATGCTGCTCGACAATATTAATTAGCTGGAAATACAAAGCAAAAGCACGAGCGGCGCGGATAGCTTCGTTAAAATCTAATTGGGAAATTAACTTAGTTACCGAGGAAGTTTCATCACTATTTGCTTGTCCTTCTGGGGAACACAAGTCGCGCAGTTGTCCTAAAAGATCGACCAATTGTTGACCGCATTCTTGCCGAATTACCGACTCCCACAAATCTTCTACTATTTGGAGGCGATCGCGCAAAAATAGATCGATAGGGGAGATGGTAACACCTAATACTTCATCAGAGGAGTGGAGAAGCGAACTCATAAGTATTTGTTCGGGTAAAGCCGGGAATAATCTAATAATTTTAGGGTTTAATTCTATTTAAAGTCGTTTCACAAACAACAAAAATTTGTTTACCTTTGTGAACCTAAGCTAGTTTTGGGCGTTTTTTTCCGGAAAAGGCAGAATCGGCAGGCGATCGCCTCTAAATACTTCTTCGCTGCCCGTAGAAATCGCCTTTATGGCGGGAGTCAAAGCTTTTCCAGCTACTAAGGCAGCTAATAGAGGGAGAGTGCCTAGTTGCAGTAAGGTGTTGCTGGCGATCGTCAATACACCTAAGTCTAAGCCATCTTTAGATGACGGGCGAGAATCAGAATCAGACATATCTAATTTTGGGTAATAATGTGATACTTAAAAGCAGCAATAACTTTGCTTTACTCTTAAGGTTAGTTTAGCCTTTTCTATGCCCATAGCTTGATGCTTTTTGCTCAATTGAAGGCTGAAAGAACCACCTTAAGGTTTTGTCTCTCCTTCAGTTGTAGACAAAATCTCTAAAAAAAACTTATACTTAATCCTCAACTTTATGAATGACACCGCGAGGAGAGTATTATCGCTGAACCACTAAACCTAACTGTTAGCCTAAGAGGTACTCGTGAAGTCCAGGATAACTACCAGCTATTCCGCCTCACAGGTTTGTTAGATGCTTTTTCCGAACCAACATTTCGCAAAGTTATCGGCAAATATATAGAAGAAGGGCCCATACATATTATTTTGGATCTTTCTCAAATTGATTTTATTGATAGCTCTGGCTTGGGCGCTTTGGTGCAACTTGCAAAACTTGCTCAAAGCGCCGGAGGTACATCGCAAATAGTCACTAATGCCCGTGTTACGCAAACAGTGAAGCTGGTACGCTTAGAACAATTTTTATCTCTACGCCCCAGTGTAGACATAGCTTTAGAAAATACTAAGCAGTCCTAAAACGTTGGATTAGAAACTTTACAAATCGCTATCCGATTACCAAATCTGGATAGCTTAATTTTTGTATTTTTATTGTGAAGTTAGCTGTAGTTATCTACCAATATTAGGGGATCGAGCATAATAGTTAAAGATCGATCGTAGATGCGATCGCCTCTGCTATAGAGGTAAGACGACAAATACCGCCAACCAAGAGTTTATAGAGGAATAAATAATTTGTGACCCAGGAGAATGAGTGCTTAGTTCAAGAGTCAAAAGCATGGGCAACTCAATCTTTGCAAAGGCTGATGAACTTGTCGCTAATAAACCCAGCACAAATACAACAAGTTTCTCCCGCAGCTTTGGCTTATATCGGTGACGCGGTATACGAGCTTTATGTTAGAACAAACTACTTATTGCCACCAAAGACGGCTTACGCTTATCACCAACGGGTAGTAGCACAAGTACGCGCCGAAACTCAAGCACAACAACTAGCTTCTTTAATTGCTTGGCTAACTCCTACAGAACTCGAAATTGTCCGGCGGGGACGCAATGCCGCTAATCGTCCGCCAAAAAGAGTAAATGCGGAAATTTATGGACGGGCTACTAGCCTAGAAACCTTAATTGGCTACCTTTATTTGACTAATTTTCCCCGCTTGAGTCAGTTGCTGCAACAACTAAATTTTATTGAAGTTGATGCTCATAAGTAGACATGGCTTTACCTTTAAAATCCATTCACCAAAAGCATTTTGAGGGTCTGAGAAATAATGGTAAGCTAGACAAGCAAATATTAAAAGTTTATTAATATACATCAAAAAGTCTTAAAAATCAATCTTTCGCTACTAAAATAAATTTTGAACTTCGATACACTACTATTGATTCGGTTCGCCAGAATCTAAATTAACTAAACCAAATGGCTGACAAACCTTCTAAAAAAATAGTTTCTGGTAGACCCTATCAAGGTAAGCCCAGAAGTACATCTAGCACAGGTTCTACCAAACCTGTTTTAAAGCATCCCACAAATAAAAGTTACACCTCAGAACCATCAAGAAATCCCAACAGCTACGCTTCAGAGCATCCTAGAAAATCTCTAAAAAACTTTAAAATAAGTTTGCCAAAAGTTGGACAAGGGAGAAGCGATCGCTACGAAGAACGTTATTCAAGCCCAAAAAGCGATCATCCTAGAGAAGATCGTCTTAAAGATTCTCCCTCGTCAAGCGATCGCTATAAAGAAAATCGTTATCCAAGTCCAAAAAGCGATCGTCCTAGAGAAGATCGTTTTAAAGATGCTCCCTCGTCAAGCGATCGCTATAAAGAAGATCGTCATAACAATGAAGATCGTTACAAACCTTCACCAAATTTATCGGCTGAAAGTAGCGAAGAAGACAGCGATTTGCTCTATGGTCGTCACACTGTACTAACAGCCTTAGAAAATCAACGTCAACTTAATCGGTTGTGGATTACATCGCGCCTGCGTTACGATCCCCGATTTCTTTCTTTGATTACTCAAGCCAAAGACAATGGCACGGTTGTTGATGAAGTTGAACCTAAGCGTTTAGATCAAATTACTAATCGCGCTAACCATCAAGGCATAGCGGCTCAAATAGCTCCGTATAATTACAACGAACTTGGCGAACTAATTGCCAAAGCCAAAGCGAGTTCCGAGCAGCCAGTAATTATTGTGGCAGACAGCATCAACGATCCCCATAATTTAGGAGCAATTATTCGTACTGCTGAAGCCATTGGCGCTCAAGGCTTAGTAATTCCTCAAAGACGGGCTGTAGGGATTACTTCTACAGTGATGAAAGTTGCGGCGGGGGCATTAGAAACCTTTGCGGTTGCTAGAGTAGTAAACCTGAGCCGAGCCATGGAAGAATTAAAAGCTGCGGGTTTTTGGATTTATGGTACAGCAGCCACCGGAAGTCAGCCATTGCATACCGTACAATTTAGCGGCGCGATCGCTCTTGTTGTCGGTGCTGAAGGAGAAGGCTTAAGTTTATTAACTCAAAGGTGTTGCGATGTGCTAGTGTCTATTCCCCTAGCAGGAAATACACCTAGCTTGAATGCTTCAGTTGCTACAGGTATGGCTTTGTATGAAATCTATCGCCAACGCTGGGGGACTAAACTTCATTTGGATAAATTGAAAAAAGAAGCGTAAAGAAGTATAACAGTTTGTAAATTAGCTTGACAGAGATTAACTAATACATTGCAAGTAGCAGTAGAGCAAAAACATGAAAAATATTTGGCACGATCTCAAAGAAATCCTAACTAACTTTTTTCACGGTTTCGGCTGGGCATGGTGGGTAGAAGTTGTTACCCAAAGTCCTGGTTGTACTTACTACTTTGGACCATTTTTGAGTGTCAAAGAAGCAAATAATGCCCTCACTGGTTATGTAGAAGACTTAGAACAAGAAGGTGCTACAGGAATCAAAGTACAAGTCAAACGCTGTAAACCCCAATCCTTGACTATTGCTGAAGATTTGAGTGAAAAAAGAGAGAGCTACATCAAGCCAGCTTTTAGTAATTAAAGCAATTTTTGCTAGGGGCTGATGCCCCTATTTTATTACTTGAGGATGAGCCGCAAGCCAAGCATTAATATCGTTATTCACTTGCTGGGGTATTTCCCAAGGAAATAAATGGGCGGTGTTGGCGTAACACTGCCATTGACAATTTTTAAGATGTTGAGCAGTTTCTAGGCTTGATTGGGCGGTAATATGCCTGTCTTCTGCCCCTGCCAGCATCAAGCAGGGAATTTGAATCTGCTCTAAAGCTTCTAAACGGTTGTAGCCAGCTTTGAGGGCATGATTGAGCGCACCATGAGCCGCCGGAGAAGTTTGCAAAAAAGCTGACATGGCATCGGCGGCAAGATAGCGGTAGGTAGCGGATGTATGTTGTTGGACGAGGTAGCGGTAAAGGGACTTTTTGCCAAAGTTATCAATATTCCATTGCCAGCTAGGCTGAATTTGATTGATTATAGAGGCGATCGCCGTAAATAAGTTATCTTGCCAGCTAATGGGTGGATGGCTACCTTTAGGACGCGCCGCCGTAGCAATCAAAACTAATCCGGTAACTCGTTCGGGTAACTTTAAAGCTAACTCCATCGCTAAGATACCGCCTAAAGACCATCCGAGAATCAGGCATTTTTCAATCTGTAAACGGTCTAGCAGCGCCTCTAGGTCGGTCAAATGGTCTTGCATGACGAAATTGCCCTGAAACCGACTTTTGCCATAGCCGCGCAAGTCGGGAGAAACCGTTTTAAATCTTTGAGACAATGGTTGCGTAAACACTGACATACTACTTCCCGATCCTGGATGTCCGTGCAAGCAAAGAATGGGGAAACCTTGCCCTTGAATGTAAGTATTAAGTTGGTGCGGTTTAGAAGTCACGTAAATTAAGCCCAAATCTCTTGTAAATCTAGCTCGAAACCTGGCAATACATCTTCCCCAGATAAAGAGTTGGGAACGTTTTTAACTTCTACCGTTTGATTTTGGCGATAAATCTCTACTTGGCGAGTTTCAGGATTAATTAACCAGCCTAAGCGAGTGCCATTATCTAAATATTCTTTCATTTTGCTTTGTACGTCAGTTAGGCGATCGCTGGGCGAACATAATTCCACCACAAAATCAGGACAAATAGGCGCAAATTTACGCTTTTGAGAGGTATTTAGGGTATCCCAACGCTCTTGTTTTATCCATGAAGCATCGGGAGAACGAATTGCACCATTAGGGAGCGTAAAACCCGCCGAAGAATCAAAAGTTACACCCAGACGCACTTGCCGATTCCACAGCCACAACTGCCCATTTAATCCCGAATTTTGTTTTCCTGTATCGCTTCCGGCTGGTGACATAACAACTAATTCTCCAGTAGAAGTGCGCTCGAATCTTAAATCTCGATTTGACTGACAAATCTGCTCAAATCGCTCGTCGGTAAGTTCCATAGCAGAGTGGAGATTTAGAGTTAAAGCAGTCATAACATTTATAGGATTGACTTACTATTAAACCTAGCAACTTTCAAAGGCGGTGATAAGATGCGATCGCCTATACTAAATTGACTTATTGAGGAACGCGCTTATATGGCATCTATCCGCGAGTTGCACCATCAGCTAGTTAGCAAAGAACGCTCTGCTGTCGAAATTACCCAAGAAACTTTAAACCGCATTGCAGCCTTAGAACCCAAACTACATAGCTTTTTGTGTGTCACGGCCCAGCAAGCATTATCTCAAGCAAAAGCCGTTGATGCCAAAATTGCCGCTAAGGAAGACATTGGCTTATTAGCTGGAATTCCCATCGGTATTAAAGACAATATGTGTACTAAAGGTATTCCCACAACTTGCGCCTCAAAGATGTTGGAACACTTTGTACCGCCTTACGAATCTACAGTAACCCAACTTTTGGCTCAAGCGGGTGCGGTAATGGTGGGTAAAACTAACCTTGATGAGTTTGCAATGGGAAGTTCTACAGAAAATTCTGCTTATCAAACTACCGCTAATCCTTGGGATATAACGCGAGTTCCTGGTGGCTCCTCTGGGGGTTCTGCCGCCGCCGTAGCCGCCGATGAATGTACCGTATCGATTGGCTCGGATACGGGGGGTTCTATCCGCTTACCAGCCTCTTTTTGTGGGGTTGTGGGGATGAAACCAACTTACGGATTAGTTTCGCGGTTTGGTTTGGTGGCTTTTGGTTCATCTTTAGATCAAATTGGGCCTTTTGGACGCAGTGTCGAAGATACGGCAATATTGTTAAAGGCGATCGCATCTTACGATCCCAAAGATTCTACAAGCTTAAAAGTTGAAATCCCCGACTATACCCAATCTCTAAAAACCGACCTCAAAAATCTTAAAATCGGCATTATTAAGGAAACCTTTGGCGAAGGTTTAGATCCCCTAGTTGCGGAAGCGGTACATAAAGCTATTGAACAACTCAAGCAATTAGGCGCAGAAATCAAAGAGATTTCTTGTCCTCGCTTTCGCTACGGTTTACCCAGCTATTACATTATTGCGCCGTCAGAAGTATCGGCAAACTTAGCTCGGTACGATGGCGTTAAATACGGCTTGCGTACTTCCGATCCCCAAAACTTGTTATCAATGTACACTCACACTCGCGCCGAAGGTTTTGGCGCAGAAGTCAAACGGCGGATTATGCTTGGAACTTATACCTTATCGGCGGGGTATTACGACGCTTACTATCTCAAAGCGCAAAAAGTCCGCACTTTAATTAAGCAAGATTTTGAAAAAGCTTTTGCAGAAGTGGATGTATTAGTATCTCCCACAGCGCCAACAACCGCCTTTAAAGCTGGCGAAAGAAATGCCGATCCTATGAGTATGTATTTAACCGATTTAATGACTATTCCCGTAAATTTGGCTGGTTTACCAGGTTTAAGCTTACCTTGCGGCTTTGATAACGATGGTTTACCCATTGGTTTGCAGCTAATAAGTAACGTTTTGCGCGAAGATCAATTGTTTCATGTTGCTTATGCTTACGAACAATCTACCGAGTGGAAAAACCATACACCACAATTAACTTAAGCTGTGTTATGTAGGGGGTAATAAGTAAAAATTCCCCCTCTATCATGCGGAAAAGACCTTTATTTAATTTGCTATTGGGTACGGGGGTTGTATTTGCGATCGCTTATTTAGCTGCTTGTACCTACTTATTTCGCCAGCAATCTCGTTTTATCTTCTTTCCGTCTTCGGTGATTGAAACTACACCCAAAGCTTTTAACCTCGATTTTCAAGAGGTATGGATACCTGTAACTACAGCTTCCGGGAAGGTGGAAAAGATACATGGTTGGTGGATTCCCGCCACTACAGCCAATGCCAAAACCTTACTTTATTTGCATGGTAATGGGATCAATATTGGTGCAAATGCGGCTCACGCTTATCGCTTTTACCAGATGGGTTTTGCAGTGTTAATTATCGATTATCGGGGTTATGGACTCAGTGAGGGTAGTTTTCCGACTGAAGAAACTGTTTATCAAGATGCAACGACAGTTTGGGACTATTTAGTTAAACAGCGAAAAATTCAGCCTAATAATATTATTCTTTACGGGCATTCTTTGGGAGGAGCGATCGCAATTAATTTAGCCACTCAGCACCCCGAAGCCGCCGGATTAATTGTCAATAGTTCCTTTACTTCTATTGCAGATGTTGTAAATACTAGGGGGCAATTTAGACTATTTCCTGTTAAGTTCCTTCTCAATCAACGCTTTGAATCTATTAAAAAGATTAAGTTTCTAAAAATGCCCGTCTTATTTATTCATGGCACAGATGATAATGTAATTCCTGTTGGTATGAGCAAACAACTATATGCGGCTGCACCTCAGCCTAAACAACTATTTATAGTTCCTAATGCCGGACACAATAATACGGCAGAAATTGCTGGCTTGAAATACTTTGAGACTGTAAAAAAGTTTGTTAGTCAAATAGTTAGGTAGTGCGATCGCATTCCTCAGATACCTTTAGGCTACAATGTATGTATAACAAGCTATTAGAAGAAGTTTTGCGCCGACTATTGCGTGAAGAATTACACAAATTAAGCTAATCACAACTATTTAATTAACCTATGTCTTTTGTTGGTTTACATATCCACAGCGATTACAGCTTGCTTGATGGCGCAAGTCAACTACCTGCGCTAGTAGATAGAGCAATTGAATTAGACATGAAAGCGATCGCCCTTACCGATCACGGTGTTATGTATGGTGCAATTGAACTTATTAAAGTTTGTCGTAGTAGAAATGTTAAGCCAATTATTGGCAATGAAATGTATGTCATGAACGGCGATATTGAAAATAAAGATCGTCGAAAAATCCCTAAATATCATCAAGTTGTTTTAGCAAAAAATACTCAAGGCTATAAAAATTTAGTTAAACTAACTACTATTTCTCACCTTAAAGGAATGCAAGGTAGCGGTATTTTTGCTCGTCCTTGTATTAATAAAGAATTACTTACCCAATACCATGAAGGCTTAATTGTCACCAGTGCTTGTTTAGGTGGCGAAATACCCCAAGCAATTCTTGCCGGAAGATTAGATATAGCAAGGAAAGTAGCAAAGGAATATAAAGATATATTTGCCGATGATTACTACTTAGAAATTCAAGATCACGGTTCGCCAGAAGACCGAATTGTGAATGTAGAAATTATTAAAATTGCTCGTGAATTAGACATTAAATTTATTGCTACCAATGACTCGCATTTTGTCTCTTGCTACGACGTAGAAGCACACGACGCATTGCTATGTATTCAAACTAAAAAGCTAATCAGTGAAGACAAGCGGATGCGCTATAGCGGTACAGAATATCTCAAATCTGCTCAAGAAATGAGACAGTTGTTTCGAGATCATCTACCCGAAGAAGTAATTAACAAAGCGATCGCCACAACTGTAGAAATTGCCGAAAAAATTGAGCCTTACAATATTATGGGTGAGTCTCGTATTCCTAACTATAAAGTTCCTCCAGGACATACGGCGGACACTTATTTAGAATACGTTACTTGGCAAGGACTGCTACAAAGATTTAACCGCAAATCTCCCCAAGAAATCGAGCCAGTTTATCGAGAAAGACTAGATTACGAACTAAAAATGATGCAGCAAATGGGTTTTGCTACCTACTTTTTAGTTGTATGGGATTACATCAAATATGCTAGAGATAATGCCATCCCTGTAGGTCCAGGAAGAGGATCGGCGGCAGGTTCTTTAGTAGCTTACGCGTTGCGAATTACTAATATCGATCCCGTACATCATGGATTACTATTTGAGCGATTTTTGAATCCCGAACGTAAATCAATGCCAGATATTGATACAGATTTTTGTATTGAAAAACGTGGCAAAGTTATTGAATATGTAACTGAAAGATATGGCGCAGATAAAGTTGCTCAAATTATTACTTTTAACCGCTTAACATCCAAGTCTGTATTAAAAGATGTAGCCAGAGTATTAGATATTCCTTACGGGGAATCTGACAAGATGGCGAAGTTAATTCCTGTAGTTAGAGGCAAGCCAACTAAGTTAGCGGTGATGATTTCTGGTGCTACCCCCGCACCGGAATTTAAGGAAAAATATGAGAACGATCCAACAGTGCATCATTGGGTTGATATGGCAATGCGCGTAGAAGGAACTAATAAAACCTACGGAGTTCACGCCGCCGGAGTTGTAATTTCTTCCGAACCTTTGGATGAAATTGTACCTTTGCAAAAAAATAATGATGGTTCGGTGATTACTCAATACTTCATGGAAGATTTGGAATCATTAGGACTGTTGAAAATGGACTTTTTGGGGTTGAGAAATTTAACATTGATCCAAAAAACCGTCGATTTAATTCAACAAAATCGTCATATAACTATCGATCCCGATGCTTTACCTTTAGAAGAAAGGAGAGTACAAAAGATTCTTGCTAAAGGTGAAGTTAAAAAAATGCCTGAAGATGTAGAAAAGACCTACAAAATATTAGAAGCAGGGGAATTAGAAGGTATTTTTCAGCTTGAATCTTCAGGAATGCGACAAATAGTTAGAGATTTGAAACCTTCTTGTATCGAAGATATTTCTTCAATTTTGGCATTATATCGGCCAGGGCCACTAGATGCGGGTTTAATTCCTGAATTTATCGATCGCAAACATGGTAGAGAAAAAATAGAATATAAAACTCCATTGCAAGAGCCAATTTTAGAAGAAACTTATGGAGTTTTAGTCTATCAGGAGCAAATTATGAAACAGGCTCAAGATGTGGCTGGCTACTCTTTAGGACAAGCCGATTTACTTAGACGCGCGATGGGTAAAAAGAAAGCATCAGAAATGCAGAAACATCGAGAAACTTTTGTAGATGGAGCGGCAAAAAATGGCGTAAGGCAACAAGTAGCTGAGTTTTTGTTTGAGCAAATGGTTAAGTTCGCGGAATATTGCTTCAACAAATCCCATTCTACAGCTTACGGTTATGTAACTTATCAAACTGCTTACTTAAAAGCAAACTTCCCCGTTGAATATATGGCGGCGCTACTAACATCAAATAGCGGCGATACTGATAAGGTGCAAAAATATATTGCTACTTGTTTGACGATGAATATTCCTATAGAAACAGTAGATATTAATCGCTCAATTATAGATTTTACGCCGCTTGAAAGTTCAATTTTATTTGGATTTTGTGCCGTGCGAAATCTTGGGTTAGGTGCAAGCGAATGTATTTTAGAAGCAAGAAATAATGGTGGTGAATTTAAGTCTTTAGCCGATTTGTGCGATCGCGTAGATTTGCGTACTGTTAGTCGTCGCGCCTTGGAAACTCTAATTTTATGCGGTGGCTTTGACAAAATTGAGCCTAATCGCAATCAGTTAATTCACGACTTGGATATAGTTTTAGATTGGTCAGCTTCTCGCCTTAAAGAACGCGCAAGCGGACAAGTAAACCTGTTTGACTGGAGTGGTTTAGCAAATAACGAGCAAGTTAGTAATAAGTTTGACTCTGTTCCCAAAGCTGCAACAGTCGCGGATTTTTCCCAGCAAGAAAAGCTATCCAAAGAAAAAGAATTGCTTGGCTTTTACGTTTCCGATCATCCTCTAAAATCTGTTCGTTCCGCCGCACAAGTTTTAGCACCAATAAATCTAAGCGAATTAGAAGCGCAAAATAAAAAAGCCTTGCTGTGTGCGGTAGTAATGATTAGTAGTGTTAAACCAATTACTACCAAAAAAGGCGATCGCATGGCGATTGTCAAACTCGAAGACTTGACAGGACAAACGGAAGCTGTAGTATTTCCGAGAACCTTTGAGCAAGTTGGCTCGTTGTTCATTCCTGACGCGCGGCTAATTGTCTGGGGTAAAATCGATCGCAAAGATGACGACGGGCTTCAGTTAATTATTGAAAATGCTCAACTGATCGACAAAGTGCAAATGGTAATGGTAGAACTAACTATCGAACAAGCCATAGATTCCCAGCAACAAAACCACCTAAGAAGCATTCTGCAAGAGCAATCTGGCGACAAAGAAAAAGCTAATACTCCCGTACTTGCGATCGTTACAGCACTAAATAACCGTCAATTAGTCCGTTTTGGTCGTCAGTATTGGGTACAAAACTGCAACAGTGCGGTAGAGTCTCTTAAGGCGGCGAGATTTTTGGCTTATGCTCAACCTTTAGCAAATTTTAGTTAGAAGTCGCCTAATATTTCTCGTACTTCCATCAAAATTTTACCCAACATATTTTTCCCCTACCATCCGCACCATAACCCCAGTAATAGTCTCCTGGGGTATTTTCAACTATCAATTCGTCGCCAGTTGAAAGTAATGTTTCGCAAATATCGGTATGGGTTTTAAACTTCTGTAGCACCGCTTGGCTCGTGATATTGTCCTTTACTTATTCCCAGTCCAAACGCAAAAGTAAAGTGCGATCGCGTCCTTTATTTGTTGCTTCTCTGGAGGTTTTTATGGGTTTAATTATCTCTACATAAGGCGTACCAGCAAACTTTTGAGCTTGAAAATAATGCTCGCTTGTTGTCCACCAAACACTATCTAACTGGAAACCGTGCGGGGAAAAGTTAGAAAAACAGCCGTATTGTTCGCGGGTGCTGTAAAAATATATAGTCATGGCAACGCTTAAGTATTAAGTTTCTTGAATTTGGCTTTTCTCTGGATCGTAGGGAGGAATTTGCTCCGCCGTCAAAGTAATAATTTGACCATCTTGCCAAATACTGATTGATTTCCCGAGTTTGCGGTGCTTTTCTATGGCTTCGGCGCTCGCTAACTTCACACTAGCATCAATTCTTTGATGTAATTTTGATCAATATTGTTCATTCAGTGCTAATTTTCCATTGAGTTATCTTGACTGCCATCGTTACGTTACCCATACTTTCAATAAGTTTTTAGTAGGTTAACTGAAGATATTAGTAAGATAAACCTATCTTACTAATATCAATAAAAATGGTTGCATCCTCAGAAGCGCGAACCTTACCAACTTTGCCAGAAATAATTGATGGATTGCCAAATATTTGTGGATCGGAATCCTTAGTTGAAGCGGTAGTTAAAAATGATCGCCCAGTATTTTTACCCACAAGTAATATAAATATTCAAGAGGTAAAAGCTACCTTTGCGATCGCTTTACATATGCAGCAACCCATAATTCCGGCGGGAAATGATGGCGCACTTATTAGCAATTTACAGTATATGTTCGAGCATCCCCAAGAAGGCGACAACCATAATGCTGCGCCTTTTGCTCATTGCTATAGCCGCATGGCGGATATGATTTGCGATCTTGTCAGTAGAGGCAAAAACCCGCGTGTAATGTTGGATTATTCCGGCAATTTGCTATGGGGATTGCGGAAAATGGGACGGGGAGATGTCATAGACAATCTTAAACGGATAACGTGCGATCGCACTTATCAGCCTTATGTAGAATGGCTGGGGACAATGTGGAGTCATGCGGTAGTTCCTTCTACCCCAATTCCCGATATTAAACTGCATATTCGAGCTTGGCAACATCATTTTGCGGCAATTTTTGGCTGGGAAGCGTTAGCTAGAGTTAAAGGTTTTTCACCGCCAGAGATGCATTTGCCTAACCATCCAGATACTTTATTTGAATTTGTCAAAGCGTTGCTAGACTGCGGCTATCGTTGGGTAATGGTGCAAGAGCATTCAATTGAAACTTTAACCGGACAACCAATACAGCACAAGCATTTACCCCATCGTTTAGTAGCGCGTAATTCTCAAGGCGAAACTCTAAGCATTACAGCCTTAATTAAAACCCAAGGCTCGGATACTAAATTAGTGGCGCAAATGCAGCCTTATTATGAAGCAAAAACTCTGTCACGGCAAAACTTAGGCAATGTCTCCGTACCGCCAATAGTTACTCAAATTGGCGATGGTGAAAATGGTGGCGTAATGATGAATGAGTTTCCCGGCGCATTTATGAGAGCTTGGGAAGAAATGGGTAACGATGTTGTTAGTGTTACAGGTACAGAGTATTTAGAATTAATTGAATCAATTGGCTGTACGCCAGATGACTTTCCCACTTGTCAGGCTGTAGGACAACATCAGATTTGGGAAAAAGTACAAGATAGACCAGAAAAAGTTAATGATGCGATCGCGCAACTAAAACAAGATAACCCAAATTTTCATGTAGATGGCGCTTCTTGGACTAATAATTTAAGTTGGGTAAAAGGTTACGAAAATGTTTTAACCCCCATGAATCAACTTAGCGCCTTGTTTCACGAAAAGGTAGATCCAACAAATACGCAAGATTTTAACTACCGTCAAGCATTACTACACAATCTATTGCTGCAAACCAGTTGCTTTCGTTATTGGGGACAAGGAGTGTGGACAGATTACGCACGGGAAATTTATCGGCGCGGCGAAAAGATACTAACAGAACCTGAGTTCGGGTTAAGCAGAGGGAGGTAAAGCCCATTCTAAATGAAGAGAAGGCTTTTTAGGCTGATAACAGTAGGCAATCAAACCGCACAGGACGTTAACGGCAAAATTGACAGG
>JAESGR010000227.1_pt1 | contig 71773 bp, 58 predicted proteins | sample 9269771 | NCBI WGS metagenome assembly JAESGR01 (sample SAMN15739572, study PRJNA653492) | algae metagenome | isolation source: Chroococcus sp. CMT-3BRIN-NPC107 and co-occurring heterotrophs from well... | place: USA: Clark Mountains Wilderness, California | collected 2010-04-18 | reverse complement strand
CGTCCTCGCCATGCAGGAGCCGCAGTACCGGCAGCCCGGCGTGCGCGAGCTGCTGGCCGCCGTCGGCCGGGCGCGGGTGCCGTGCATGTCGATCATGAACATGCCGCCGCTGCCGTACCTGAAGCGCATCCCGGGGCTGGACGTCGACGCCCTCCGGCCAGCCTACGCGGACCCTGCCGTGTGGGACCCGATCGACCCGGCCCTGCTGACGCTGTGCAGCCCCGACCCGCAGGCCTACCGGCCGCCCCAGGAGCAGCTCAACGTCCTGCAGGTGCGCCTGGCCACCAACTTCAAGGCGGCGCGCTTCGAGTCGGACGAGCACACCGCCCTCTTGCGCGATCTCGAGGCCGACATCCAGGCGGTGCGCTTCGACGCCGGCGACGCAGGCGCGCCGATCGAGCTGCCGGTCAAGCTGAAGGTGCACGAATCGGTCTTCGTGCCGCTTGCCAAGTGGAGCATGCTGCTGGCCGGCAACTACCGCTGCGTGCAGGCGGATCGGATGCGCTCGATCAAGGACGCGGTGCACGGCGATGTCGAGCAGACGCGCGCGGTGTACGACTGGGTGTCGGACCTCTGCGTCGAGCTCGGCGCCGACAGGGCGGACATGGTGCCCTTCGAGAAGTACGCGGCGGCGGCGCGATCGCTGGAGAGCCCGTCGTCGGCGGCGCGGGCGCTGGCTGCGGGAGCCCGCGACATCGAGCGCGTCGACCGGCTGGTGCAGCTTATCGCGGCTCAGCGTGGAAGGCGCCTGCAGGTGCTCGACGAGACCGTCGCGCTCGTCGACGGCTGGCTCGAGGCGAACCGGCGCAAGGCCTAGTGCAAGCGCCGATGCGGGCTCGGCTTGCTGCGCCGGGGACGCTTCTCCTGGGCAGCCTCGCGCTGCTGGCGGGCTGCGCGTCGAGCACGGCTCCCGGCACCGTCGGCGTCGGCCGGCCGCAGCTGCTGACGGTGGCGCCGACGGAGGTCAGCGCGCAGGCATCCAGCGGCTACCGCAGGCTTTCCAGTGCGGCCGGCAGCGGCGGCCGGCTGAACAGCGACGGGGCGTTGACGACCCGGGTCAGGACCATCGCGCGAAGGCTCATCGCCGAGGTGGGCGTGTTCCGGCCCGACGCCCTCGGCTGGCGCTGGGAAGTCAACGTGTTCGACTCGCCGCAGGTCAATGCCTTCTGCGTGCCCGGCGGCAAGATCGGCGTCTTCACCGGGCTCGTCCACCGGCTGGATCTCTCGGACGACGAGCTGGCGGCCGTGCTCGGCCACGAGATCGCGCACGCGCTGCGCGAGCACACCCGCGAGCAGATGTCGCAGCGCAGCCTGTCCAATTCGATCGTCGAGCTCATCGCCCACTCCGGGCTGCCCTACGCCGCGCCCGCCGCAATCCTCGCCAGCCTCGGCTCGACCCACCTGGTGAGGATGCCGTTCTCCCACCAGATGGAGCTCGAGGCCGATCTCATGGGCATCGAGCTCATGGCCAGGGCAGGCTACGACCCGCGGCGGGCGCCGGGCCTGTGGCGAAAGCTGCAGCGCGAGGAAGAGACGGCCGGGGCGACAGAGTTCCTGCGCACGCACCCGACGCACGATCGACGGATCTCGGAGATCGAGCGGGTGACGCCGCGCGTCATGACGGTCTACCGGCCCGGCGCCCTGCTGGTGCCGGTCACCAGCGAGCCTGCACCGGACGCGTCGCCTGCGCGAGCGCCGCCCGCCACGTTCCCGCGCGTCGCGGCGAGCCCGCTGCGGACGGGCCAGGACGAGTACCAGGTGCGCCGCGCCGCGCAGGCGGAGGCGTGCGTCGCGCCGCGCGCGACCCTGATCGGGCAGGCGCCCGCCACCGAGGTTTACGGCGTGGCCTGCGAAGGCGGACCCGAGCGACGCTACGTGTGCCAGTTCGGGCATTGCGCCGCGCGCTGAGGGCCGACGCGCGCGACCGGGCCTACAGTCCGACCATGAGCCGACTCCTGTTCTCGATCGCGTTGCTGACGCTCCTCGGCGCCTGCGCCGCCAGCGACGGCGGAACCCAGGAGCGCTGCACGCCGCAATGGCCGCCGGGGCCCTGCGCCGAGCCGGGCAAGGGCCGATGAGCGCTGTAGAAGCGATCCGGGCGCCGACGGGGCGGGTGGGCTGAGCGCTCGGGATCGAACCGTTCGCACGGCGCGGGCCGGCGAGGCGTACGGACCCCGTGTAGATTGGGGCTCCCACAGGAGCCCATCATGGAAAAGTCCCCGGAACAGGCCTACACGGACCTCATGCGTCAATTGGCCAGTCCGACGGGCACCCAGCCGGACGTTCTCGCCCGGACGTTTCTGGAAGTCGAGCGAATGCACTCGATGGGCCAGATCGAAGACTGGCAGATGCAGAACGCGCGAGAGGCGTACGCGAGGACGACGGGCTCCCCGATCGGCGATGCCGCGAAGCGGGCCCTCGACAAGGCGCAGGACAAGCTCCGGTTCGCCACCGGCAAGGTGCGGGACCGCACGACCGCGGCCGTGGGGAGCTATACCGAAAAGGATCCTGTCAGGGCGATGCTGATCGCTGCCGGCGTGGGCGCGGTGTTGATGGGCCTCGTTGCCATGATGGCGCGATCGGGCGTGCGCAGGGTGAAGCGACGGATCGACTGAGCCTCGCTCTTGTCTCCGCCCGTCGTTTGGCACACGATAAGCGTTCGTGCCCCTGCCGGGCATTTGAGCTTCGAGGTGGAGGATCAGCATGAGGCCGGCCGTCCACAGCAACGACACTCCACCGGATGGGAAGCCATGGGCGCGTCGCATCGAAGACTTGCCCGGGCCGAGAGGTCTGCCGGTCCTCGGCAACCTCCTCCAAGTTCATTCCGGGCGTATTCACCGCGACGTGGAAAGGTGGGCCGAGCTCTACGGTCCCCTGTTCCAGTTCAAGCTGGGGCGCCGGCGGTTTCTCGCCGTCTCCGACCACGAGGAGCTGATCAGCGTTCTTCGCGACAGGCCCGAGGGCTTCCGAAGAACTTCCCGGCTGGACGAAGTGAACAAGGACATGGGTCTCGCTTCGGGCGTGTTCGCCTCGAACGGCGAGGCCTGGCGGAGGCAGCGGCGGATCGTGATGGCTGCCTTCGACCCGGCACACGTGAAGGCGTACTTTCCCATGCTCCTGAGAGTCACCGAACGCCTGCACCGGCGATGGCAGGCGCCTGCTTCGAGCGGTGGATGGATCGACCTGCGAGCGGATCTGATGCGCTACACGGTCGACGGCGTGGCGGGGCTTGCCTTCGGGCACGACGTCAACACGGTCGAGGGCGGGGAAGACGTGATCCAGAAGCACCTCGACAAGATATTCCCGGCACTCTTCAAGCGCCTCCTTGCGCCGATCTCGTACTGGCGCTATGTCAAGCTGCCGTCGGATCGTGAGCTGGATCGGAGCGTGTCGGCCGTCAATCGTGCTGTCGATGGATTCATTGCCGCGGCTCGAAACAGGATGGCGGCTGACGAGGCGGCATCCAGGAAGCCCTCGAACCTGCTGGAGGCGATGATTCTCGAAGCCGACAAGGAGGGCAGCGGTGTCGGTGACAGGGAGATTGCAGGCAATGTGCTGACGATGCTTCTCGCCGGAGAAGACACGACAGCGAATACGCTGAGCTGGCTGATCTGGCTGCTGCACCGCAATCCGGCTTGCATGCAGCGTTGTCGAAGCGAGATCCTCGCGGCGGTGCCGGACCACACGCTGATGACCCCCGAAGCGCTGGCTTGTCTTGAGTACCTCGAAGCCTGCATCAACGAAGCCATGCGCTTGCGGCCGGTGGTGCCGTCCATGATGAACGAGGCAGTGCGGGACACGACCGTCGGCGACGTCCTCGTGCCTGCTGGAACGGTTGTGTGGCTCACGTTTCGGCATGACACGATGAAGGAGCAGTTCTTCCCGGACCCGGCAGCATTCAAGCCCGACAGATGGCTCGATCCGGATGCGCGGGGCCTCAGCTCCGCCAAGCGCGTGGCGATGCCCTTCGGTGGCGGCCCTCGCATCTGCCCGGGGCGCTATCTGGCCTTGCTCGAGATGAAGATGGCCGTGGTCATGCTCCTCGGTTGCTTCGAAGTCGAGGACGTGCGAACACCGGACAGGGACGAGCCGCTGGAACACCTGACACTGACGATGAGCCCCATCGGTTTGCGCATGAAGCTTCGTGAGCGACTCGCCGACGCCGTGGCGTGATCGGCTTTTCGATCGCGTAACCGTCGCTCAGCTGCTTGACTCGAGAGCGCTGTCGGCACCTCGGCGCCGGAGTCGTCACGCGCTGTCGCCGGCCGTCGGAAGCGCCAGCTTCTCTTGCAACTGCTGCACGATCGTCGAGAGCATGTCCACCCGGTCTGACCAGCCCTCGAGGCGGCCGTGATCCTCGTCCTCGAGGATGGCCTCGTACTGCGCCTTCAGCCTCTCGAGCCGGCGCCGGGCAGCGGGCGACATGCGCACGATCGGCGGCGTGTAGATCCCGTTGACATCAAGCGAGTCCTGTGGGACCTGCTCCATCGAACCCGGGATCGCTTCGGCACGAAAGCGCTCGATCGCTTCCACCGTCGCCTTGCCGATCGACATGACGTACTGGCCGGCGCGAACGTCGTACCTGCGGAAGCGCCAGACCTGGACGTGCTGCTCTTCGGTCACGGCCGACTCTCTGCTTCACATGCCACGAACGTGTCTGGCTCGATGGGCGACTTCGGTCGGGAGCCAGGGCCGTCGATGCGCATGGGTTCGGGGGCGAGCCGTCTCGCCGTCAAGGCAAAAAGGGGCTGCGCCTCGCGACGCAACCCCTTGGATTTCTTGGCTCCCCGACCTGGGCTCGAACCAGGGACCTACGGATTAACAGTCCGGCGCTCTACCAACTGAGCTATCGAGGAACAGCCGCAAATTATAGCGGGGCGGGTTCGCCTCGCTGCCTCCTCAGAGGTCGACCTGGAGCGACACGCGCACGGTGCGCGGCTCCAGGGGGAACAGGTAGGCGTGGCTGAACTGGTAGGGGCTTTCGCGCCAGGCGCGCCGGTCGAAGAGGTTGTCGATGCCGGCCCGGAGCGTCCAGGTCGCGCCGCCCGGGCCGGCCTTGCCGTCGTAGCGCGCGCCGATGTCGAAGCGCGTCCAGCTCGGGATGCGGGCACTGTTGTCCGGAAGCACTTCGCGCGCGCTCTCGTGCACGGCGGCGCCATGAAGGCGCAGACCGGGCAACGCGGCGATCCGGTGCTCGGCCTGCAGGCGCGCGGTGACGGCGGGCACGTTGGTCGGCCGCTTGCCGTCGAGCGACGGATCGCCTGGCACCTCGACGCGCGCGCGCAGCCATTGCGCGCCGACGCGCAGAGTCCATGCCGGGCTGCTCCACGCCAGGTTGCCCTCGACCCCCTTGTGCCGCTGATTGCCGATCAGCCCGCGCGTGCACTGCACCTCGCCGCACGGGCCGCCAAGGGCGATGTCGCCGAAGAGCGGCCGGCGGATGTCGAAGGCCGCCGCGCTCCACTCCGTGCGCTCGGCGCCGCCCTTGATGCCGATCTCGACCTGCCGGCTCTCGGCCGCAGGCAGGGCCTGGCCGGCGTTCGTGTAGCGCGGGGTCGGTGGCGTGCCGGCGTCGAGCGGCACGTTCGGGACGACGTCGCTCTCGACGCCCTTGCCCCAGCTCACGTAGACGAGCTGGCCGCGTCCGAGCGTCCGGCTGAGCGCGGCGAAGGGCGTGGTGAACGACTGCTCGAACCGCGTTCCCGGCGAGCCGTCGGTCGGAATCGCGCTTCGGTCGAGCCGCGTGTGGCGGGCGCCGAGCCAGGCCGTCGTGCCCCGGCCGAAGGCGATGGCGTCGCGCACCGAAAGCTCGGTCGAGCGCTCGTCGCGGTTCGTGTTCGGCGTCGTGAGGTCCGGTGCCGGCGGGGTCACGAGCGTGCCCTCGACGTTGCCGGTGCCGGCGAAGTTGAAGGCCTGGTGCTGGAAGCGGTTGCGCACGACCGTGCGCTGCACGCCGACGCTGAACTCGTGCGCGAGCGCGCCGGTCCTGGCCTGGCCGTGCAGCGACAGGTCGAGCGTGCTGCTGCGCCGGCGCTCGTTCTCGCTGCGGAAGTCGTACAGGTCGAAGCTGCCGTCGGGGCAGTAGCGGTCGAAGTAGGAGGTGCCGTCAGGCGGCGGGTTCGGGTCCGTGCATCCGAACGGAAAGGCGATGCGGTCGTCGGTTCGCAGCCGTTGCGTCAGCCCGTGCGCGACCACGCGCCAGCGGTCGCCGAGCTTGTGCGTGACGCGCAGCGACGCCGTCGTGGCGTCGAACACCACCGGCAGCGACCAGGGCTGGTTGTTGAGGCTGAGGCGCGGGTCGGCCGGCCGCGGCACGGTATCGCCGAGCAGGCTGTAGCCGGGCACGCTCGGCTGCGAGCGGCGGCTGGTCTCGACCTCGGCCTCGACGAGCGTCGACGGCGCCGCGCGCCACTCGCCGGCGAGGGCGAGCACGTGGCGGTGGCCGCGCGTGTCGCGCACCAGCGGGTCCAGCCGCTCGGCGCCGGCGTTGAGGCGCAGGCCGAAGGCCTCGTCGGGCCCGAAGCGCTGGCTCAGCTCGACCGCGCCGAGCACGCTGCCGCGCTGCCGCCATTCCAGGAACGCGGAGCGCACGGGCACGTCGGCCGGCCGCTTGACGATCACGTCGACCAGGCCGCCCGGCGCGCTCGTGCCCGCCTGCAGCCCGCTCAGCCCCTTGAGGATGTCGACGCGCGCCTTGTTCTCGAGCGGGATCGAGGTCTCGGCATTGATCGGCAGGCCGTCCCGGCGAAAGTTGAAGCGGTTGTCGATGACGAAGCCGCGCACCGTGAAGTAGTCGATGTAGCCCTCGGTGTTGTAGGCCGAGGTCACCGAGGCATCGAAGCGGGTCAGGTCGGCGAGGCGACGCGCGCCGGCGTCGCGGATCTGCTCTGCATCGATCGTCGTCGCCTGCAGCGGTGCGCTCGCCAGCGGCGCATCGCCCCAGCCCGCCACGCTCGCTGTCGGCGGCGACTTGCCGGTGATGAGCACCGGGGCGAGCGTGGCCGGCGCTGCCGCCGAAGCCGAAGCCGATGCCGCAGCCGAGGCGGCCGCCGCGGGCGGTGCCGGACTTCGCGCCGGCTCGCCCTGCGCATGGGCGGCGAACGGTTGGAGCCATGCCGGCGCGAGCGCCAGCGAGAGGGCACGGACGATCGCCGTGCGCTGGGGATTGCGTGTCATGGTGGCCATCGCCTTTTCGATGGCAGGTCGCTGGGCCGATGGCGCCGGCGGGCGCCGGCTCGGCTTGCTTCCCTGCGCGAGGATTACCTCAGTCAGGTTCGAAGGGACTCTCTCAGTCGGCCTGCGAAGACGAGGCTTCGCGGGCCAACACCCCTAGCGGATTGCGGCGCGGCCGGAGCTGCGTCGCGGGCGGATTATCTCAGACCGTGCTCGACGCCGAGCAGCCGGTGCAGCAGCGCGCTCGTCGTCGTGTACTGCAGCGGCAAGGCGCGTTCCGGGTGGACGCGCTCGGCGATGGCGAAGGCCGCGAGCGTGGCTTCATGGAAGCCGCAGACGATGAGCTTGCGCTTGCCCGGATAGGCGTTGCAGTCGCCGACGGCGTAGATGCCAGGCGTCGAGGTCTCGAAGCGCTCGGTGTCGACGACCACCTGCTTCTTCTCGAGGGCCAGGCCCCAGTCGGCGATCGGCCCGAGCTTCGGGCTCCAGCCGAGCAGGACGAAGAGTGCGTCGAGCGGCAGCGTGTGCGTGCCGCCGTCGCTGCCGAGGAGCGACAGGCCGGTGAGCGTTCCCCCGCTCTCGACGATCGCTTCCGGCTGGCCGGCGACGAAGGCGATGCGACCGGTCGCGCGCAGGGCGCGCAGGCGGGCGAGGTCGTCCTCGGGCGCGTCGAAGTCGTCGCGCCGGTGCACGAGCGTGACACCGGCGCCCTTGGCCGCGCCATCGCTCGCCGCGGAGATCGCCGCCGTCACGGCCGCTTCGCCGTGGCCGACGATCACGAGCTGCCGGTTCGCGAATTCGTGCAGCGTCGCCGTGTGCTCGAACAGCTGCTTGCCTCGGTAGGCGTCGAGTCCCGGCACCTTCAGCCGGCGCGGCTGGAACGAGCCGACCCCGCCGGCGACCACGACCGCCTTGGCGACGAAGCGCGTGCCGCTCGACGTGGCGACGTCGAAGCGCCCGTCCTCGCGCGGCCTGACCTCGGTCACCTGCTGCTCGAGATGAAAGCCTGCCCCGAAGGGCTGGATCTGCTGGAGCAGGCGCTCGACCAGCTCGCGCCCGGTGGCGTACGGCAGGGCGGGGATGTCGTAGATCGGCTTGTCGGCGTAGAGCTCGAGGCACTGGCCGCCGGCGTGCGGGAGGGAATCGACGACGTGGGCGCGGACCTCCTGCAGCCCGAGCTCGAACACCTGGAAGAGCCCGACCGGGCCCGCGCCGACGATCAGCGCATCGGTGTCGATCGCTCCATCGACGGCGAGCGCAGCGGTCGCCATGGGGACGCGCCGGCTAGCGGACCAGCTGATCGAGCTTGCCCGTCTTGTCCTTCCACTCGTCGGCGTCGGGCAGCGCGGGCTTGCGCCGCGTGATGCTCGGCCAGCCCTTGGCGAGCTCGGCGTTCAGCTTGATCATGTGCTGCTGCTCGCCGGGGACGTCTTCCTCGGGAACGATGGCGTTGACCGGGCACTCGGGGATGCAGACGGCGCAGTCGATGCACTCGTCCGGATCGATCGTCAGGAAGTTTGGGCCTTCACGGAAGCAGTCGACCGGGCAGACGTCGACGCAGTCGGTGTACTTGCAGCGGATGCACGATTCGAGGACGACGTGGGTCATGGCGCGGAGGTCGGTGGCGCGCCAGGCCGGCAGGCGCAGGAACGAGTCAGGCGGGAATTTTACGGCCTCGATGCACCGGGGCAGGGCGCTCGACCGCGGCTGCCGCGCCGGCAGCAAGGTCGCTGCCGAGGGTGCGGCCGGCGAGCGGCGCCGCGCCGACGCCGATCGTGACCACGGTCGGGCGGCCGGAGTGGAGCACGGTCGCATCGCCGAGCGTCGCGACGGTGTGGTCGCTGCCCAGCTCGTCGGGCCAGCCGGCACGCGACACGGCCAGCGCCGGCGTGTCGGCCGGCCAGCCGGCGGCGAGCAGGCGGCGGCCGAGGGCGGCCAGCTGCTTGCCGGCCATGTAGAAGACCTCCGTCTCGGCATGCCGGCCGGCGACGAGGCCGGCGTCGTGCGTCATCGCCGTCGCCAGGCTGACGCTGCGGCCGCTGCCGCGCCGCGTCAGCGGCCGCTGCATCGCGGCGGCGGCGGCGAGGGCCGCCGTCACGCCAGGGACGACCTCGCTCTCGATGCCGGCAGCAGCCAGCGCGTCGAGCTCTTCCTCGAGGCGGCCGAAGACGCTCGGGTCACCGCCCTTGAGGCGGACGACGCGCTTGCCGCGGTGGCCGGCGTGCTCCACGAGCAAGGCGTTGATCGCCGCCTGCTCGGTGGCCTCGGCGCCGCCGCTCGACACGTGCGGCAGCCGGCGCAGGCCGCGCTTGCCGACGTCGATCCAGCGGGCGTCCGGCGCCAGGGCACGCAGGGCGGGATCGGACAGCGAATCGAAGAGCACGACCTCGGCCGCGCGCAGGCGCTCGGCGCCGCGCAGGGTGATGAGGTCGGCCTCGCCGGGGCCGGCGCCGACGAACGCCACGCGGCCGCGCGTGGTCGGCTTCATGGCGCCCGGCCGGCGCGGGCGAAGAGCGGCCGCGGCTCGTTCACGTCGGCCTGGTAGTGGCCGTTGGGGAAGAAGGCGAGGGCGCGCTCGGCGACGGCCTGCGACTGGTCGGGCCGCAGGGCGACGGCATCGAAGCCGGTGCGCTCGAGCAGCGGCAGCATGTCGGCGAGCACCTCGCCAGTCGCGCGGATCTCGCCGCGGTAGCGCAAGCGCGCACGCAGCAGGCGCGCCTGGCTGTAGGCGCGCCCGTCGACCCACTTCGGGAAGCGCAGCGCGATCATCGCGAAGCGCGACACGTCGTCGGCGACGGTCTCGACGTCGGCGTCGTTGGGCAGCACCAGGCCGATCGGGACGTCCGCGGGCCAGGCGCCCTTGACCGCCTGCCACTGCACGGGCGAGAGCAGCCGATGCCGCTCGACCCTCGGCGCGGCGACGACCCGGTCGTCGGCGGGCACCTCGCGCCAGGGGTCGCTGGCCGGGTCGACGAAGCTCATCTCGCGCATGGCTGCTGCCTCAGGCATGGACCGCCGTCGAGCGCCGCACCGCGTTGGCCGCCGCCTTGAACGGCTCGAGGCCGACGCGCCGCACGGTGTGGATGAAGCGCTCGGCGGTGCTGCGGCGCTCGGCGCGGTAGGTCTCGATCACCGCCTCGACGACGTCGGGCACCTCGTCGGCCGCGAACGAGGGGCCGATCACCTTGCCCGGGACCGAGGCGCCGCTCAGGGTCGAGCCGTCGGCGCCGCCGAGCGAGACCTGGTACCACTCCTTGCCGTCCTTGTCGACGCCGAGGATGCCGATGTGGCCGCTGTGGTGGTGGCCGCAGGAGTTGATGCAGCCGCTGATGTGCAGGTCGATGTCGCCGATGTCGTGCAGCTCGTCGAGGTCGTCGAAGCGCTCGGTCAGCGCGGCGGCGATCGGGATCGAGCGCGCATTGGCCAGCGCGCACACGTCGCCGCCGGGGCAGGCGATCATGTCCGTGAGGGTGCCGATGTTCGGCGTCGCGAAGCCGGCCTCGCGCGCCGCCAGCCAGAGCGCCGGCAGGTCGCTGGCACGGACCCACGGCAGGACGAGGTTCTGGTCGTGCGAGACGCGCGCCTCGCCGGCGCTGAAGCGATCGGCGAGGTCGGCGGCCAGGTCCATCTGCTCGGCCGAGGCGTCGCCCGGCGCCTGGCCGGCGCGCTTCAGCGACAGCGTCACGGCGCGGTAGCCGGCGAGCTGGTGCGGGTGGACGTTGCGCTCGAGCCAGCGCGCGTAGGCGGCCGGCCGCGAGCAGGGCGCCTCGGTGGCCGGCGTCTCGATCGGCGCGACGCCCTCGGGCAGCCGGAAATGCGCCGAGACGCGGGCCAGCTCGGCCTCGGTGATGCGGTGCTCGGAGCCCGCGAGGTCGCGCTCGAGGATGTCGCGGTACTCGGCGTTCACGGCGTCGACGAACTTCTGCCCCTCGGCCTTGACGAGGATCTTGATCCGCGCCTTGTAGATGTTGTCGCGCCGGCCGTAGCGGTTGTAGACGCGGACGATCGCCTCGATGAAGACCAGGATGTCCTGCCATGGCAGGAAGTCGCGCACGACCGTGGCGATGATCGGCGTGCGGCCCATGCCGCCGCCGACGCGCACCTCGAAGCCGACCTCGCCGGCCTCGTCCTTCTTCAGCTGCAGGCCGATGTCGTGCCAGCCGATCGCGGCACGATCCTCGAGCGCGCCGCTGACCGCGATCTTGAACTTGCGCGGCAGGAAGGCGAACTCCGGGTGCAGCGTGCTCCACTGGCGCAGGATCTCGCAGTAGGGGCGGGGGTCGACGATCTCGTCGGCAGCGACGCCGGCGAAGGCGTCGCTCGTGATGTTGCGGATGCAGTTGCCGCTGGTCTGGATGCCGTGCATGTCGACGCCGGCGAGCAGCTCCATGACGTCGGCGGCGTCCGGCAGGGCGATCCAGTTGAACTGGCAGTTCTGCCGCGTCGTGAAGTGGCCGAAGCCGCCCTGGCCCGGATACGGCCCGTCGGCGCGTCCGTCGTAATCGCGGGTGATGCGCGCCAGCGCGCGCAGCTGCGGCGAGCTGAGGCCGCCGTACGGCACGGCGATGCGCAGCATCGGCGCGTGCCGCTGCACGTACCAGCCATTCTGCAGGCGCAGGGCGCGAAACTCGTCGTCGCCGAGCTCGCCGGCGAGGTGACGCTGCAATTGGTCGCGGAACTGCGCTGCGCGCTGATGCACGAAGCTGCGGTCGAAGTCGGTGTATCGGTACATTTGGCAGCGGGCGAGTCTAGGGACGCGCCTTGTTCTTGCGAACCAACGAATCGTCAGTCGCATATGCAGTCGAGGCATAAGGAGGAAGTCCCGCCGGGGGAGAGCGGCTGGCCGACGCGGCGCGACGTCCTGCGCACCCTCATCGCCGGGTGGGGCGCGGCCGGCGGTGCGCTGGCGCTGGGGGGCTGTGCGAGCAGGCCGCCTACCGGTCCTGCGGCAGCCCCGGCCGCGACGCTGCCCACGCCGTCGCCAGCACCGCCGGCACCGCCGGCACCGCCACGGCGACCGCGCATCGGCCTGGCCCTCGGCGGCGGTGCGGCACGCGGCTTCGCCCACATCGGCGTCATCCAGGCATTGGAGGAGAACGGTCTGGTGCCCGATCTCGTCGTCGGCACCTCGGCCGGCAGCCTCGTGGCCGCGCTCTACGCCTCGGGCAAGGGCGGCCGCGAGCTGGCGAGCATCGCCGACGCCATGGACGAAACCGCCTTCGCCGACTGGTCGTACCCCGGACGGGGCCTGATCCGCGGCGAGGCGCTGGCCAAGTTCGTCCGCGAGAAGACGAACCGCCGCAACATCGAGCAGATGCGCATGCCCCTCGGCATCGCCGCCACCGACCTCGACAGCGGCGCGGCGATCCTCTTCCGCAGCGGCGACACCGGCACGGCGGTCCGTGCCTCGAGCGCCGTGCCGGCGGTCTTCCAGCCGGTGAAGATCGGCAAGCGCGAGTACGTCGACGGCGGCCTCACCGCGCCGATTCCCGTGCACCACGCCCGTCAGATGGGTGCCGAGTTCGTGATCGCCGTCGACATCTCGGCCGTGCCCGAGGGCAACCCGACGGGCGACGCGGCGCGCATGCTCATGCAGACCTTCGCGATCATGGGTCGTGGCCTGAAGAACCACGAGCTGCGCGAGGCCGACGTCGTCGTGCAGCCGGCGCTGGCCGCCGTGGCAGGCACCGACTTCTCGACCCGGCGCCAGTCCATCCGCGCCGGACGCGAGGCCGCCCTGGCGCAGCTCATCGAGCTGCGCGCCCGGCTCGCCGCCAAGACGCACTGAAAAGGAAAGGCGCGCCGGCGGGAAAAACAAAAAGCCCGGACGGATCCGGGCTTCGAAGGCACCGGGAGGCACCCGGCGCTGGCTGCAGCAGTGCCGTCGCTCACGCGGCGGCATCGGCGTTGCGGTCGCTCAGGCGGCGACGCGCTTGCCCTTGCTGGCGGCTTGCGTGGCGCGCACAGCGGTCGACGAGACGGCCTGGAAGTTGGCATCGGCCACTTCGGCGGCTTGCTTGACGGCCTTCTGCATGCTCTCGAACGCGTTGTTCGCGGCGGCGACGCCGGACTTCACGAGGGCGACGGCGTTCTCGGTGCCGGCCGGGGCGTTCTTCACCGCGTTGTCGATCACCGCCATGAACTTGGCCTGGGCGTCGGCGCCGGTCGACTCGGCGACCTTGGTCACCTCGGCGCCGGTGCTGGCAGCGATCTCGTACAGGTGGCGGCTGTAGGCGGCGACCTTTTCGGCGGCCGGCTGGAGCAGGCTGGTCTGCAGCGCGAGCAGCTCTTGCGCGTCCTTGACGGACAGCACGGCCTGCGTGGTGTCGGCGGCTTCGACCATGGCGGCCTTGGCGACCTGGACGTTCAGCTCGATCAGCTTTTCCATGCCTTCGAAGGCCTTGCTGGTCAGGCCGAAGAGCGTCTCGACGTTGGCCTTGTGGGAAGTCATCAGTTGTTCGACGGTCATCATTTGAAAGTCTCCTGGACGTAGTGGGTGGGCTGGGAATCAGCGCTTGATGCTGCACTGCAACATGAACGAATTGTAGAGGTAAACCCGGACATTGCAAGCCCCTTTTGCTGCGCCGCAGCACTCTAGGCGCGGCGACCTAGAAGCGGAGACAATCCGCGCCGATGAGCTCCGCCGCGCCACATGCTCGCCCGCAGCCGTGGCCGCGGTCCGCCTACCGCCGCTTCGTGCCCGTGACGACGCGCTGGATGGACAACGATGCCTACGGCCACATCAACAACGTCGTCTACTACAGCCTGTTCGACACCGCCGTGAATGGCCTGCTCATCGCTGCCGGTGCCCTGGAGCTGCAGGGCGGCGAGAGCATCGGCCTGGTCGTCGAGACGCAATGCAACTTCTTCGAGCCGCTGGCCTTCCCGCAGCCGGTCGAGGCGGGCGTCGCCGTCGCCCGCGTCGGCGCCTCGAGCATCCGCTACGAGGTGGGCGTGTTCGGCGAGGCATCGGCCAGCACGGCGGCGCGCGGCCACTTCGTCCACGTGTGGGTCGACCGCGCGTCGCGTCGTCCGGTGCCGCTGCCGGCTCCTCTGCTGGCCCTCGCCAAGGAGCTCCAATGAAGCCGGATGCGGCCTCCGCCCGCGCCGTCGAAGCGGCCATCACGTCGCGCCGCTCGGTGCGCGCGTTCCTGCCGACGCCGGTGCCGCGCGAGCTGATCGAGGAGATCCTCTCGGTCGCCTCCCGGGCCCCGTCGGGAACCAACACGCAGCCGTGGAAGGTCTATGTGCTCACCGGCGAGGCGCTGCGCGCGCTCTCGCGGCGCCTGGTCGCCGCCTACGACGACCCGGTCGAGCGCGAGACGCACGCCGAGGAATACGCGTACTACCCGACGGAGTGGCGCTCGCCCTTCATCGAGCGCCGGCGCAAGGTCGGCTGGGACCTGTACGGCCTGCTCGGGATCGCCAAGACCGACAAGGCGCGCATGCACGCGCAGCACCGCCGCAACTACGAGTTCTTCGGCGCCCCGGTCGGCCTGATGTTCACCATCGACCGGACCATGCGCCAGGGCAGCTGGCTCGACTTCGGCATGTTCCTGCAGAGCGTGATGGTGGCGGCGCGCGGGCTCGGTCTCGACACCTGCCCGCAGGCGGCCTTCATCCAGTTCCACCGCATCATCATGGAAGCGATCGGCGCGCCGGCCAACGAGCAGCTGGTCTGCGGCATGTCGCTCGGCTACGCCGACCCGGATGCCGTCGAGAACACCCTGCAGACGGAGCGCGAGCCGGTCGAGCGCTTCGCCACCTTCATCGATCAGGAGAAGCCCACATGAAGCCCGCCGTCCTCGTCTGCCGCCGCGTCTTTCCGGAGATCCTCGAGCGGCTCGGCCGGTACTTCGAGGTCGAGGCGAACCAGGCCGACGACGAGTGGACGCGCGAGGAGCAGATCGTGCGCCTGCAAGGCAAGGCCGGCGCCTTCATCACGAGCACCAATCCGATCGACCGGACGGTGCTCGAGCGCTGCCCCGACCTGCGTGCGGTGTGCAGCATGTCCGTGGGCTACAACAACGTCGACGTCGCCGCCTGCACCGAGTACGGCGTGCTGGTGTCGAACGCGCCCGACGTGCTCACCGAGACGACCGCGGACTTCGGCTTCGCCCTGATGATGGCCGCCGCCCGACGCATCACCGAGAGCGAGCATTTCCTGCGCCGCGGCGAGTGGAAGAAGTGGTCGATCGACATGTTCATCGGGGCCGACCTGTACCGCTCGACCCTGGGCGTGCTCGGGATGGGCCGCATCGGCCAGGCCGTCGCCCGGCGCGGTGCGCGCGGCTTCGACATGCCGGTCCTGTACCACAACCGGTCGCGGCTGAGCCCGGCCGTCGAGGCGGAGATCGGCGCCCGCTACGTCGACAAGCAGACGCTGTTCCGCGAGGTCGACCACCTCGTGATCGTCGTGCCCTACACGCCGCAGTCGCATCACACCGTCGCCGCCGCCGAGCTGGCGCTGATGAAGCGCACCGCGACGCTGGTCAACATCGCGCGCGGCGGCATCGTCGACGACGTCGCCCTGGCCGCGGCATTGCGGGAAGGTCGCCTGGCGGCGGCGGGACTCGACGTCTTCGAGAGCGAGCCGGAAGTGCACCCGGACCTGCTCGCCCTGTCGAACGTGGTCCTGACGCCGCACATCGCCAGCGCCAGCCTGCCGACGCGGCAGCGGATGGCGAACCTCGCCGTTGACAACCTCGTCGCGGCCTTCGATGCCGACGGCGCCGGCCGGCCGATGCCGACGCTCCTCAATCCCGAGGCCCGTTCGCGGCGACTGTAGGAGCGGACCCACAGCGCCCGCCGACGGTCACTGATACGGCCGGCTGCGGCTGGCCGGAACAATCGCCGGATGAGAAATCCGCTCGCTGCCTGGCGTGCGGGCGTGCGCTGGCCGCTGATCGTCGTGTCGCTGCTGGCACTGCTCGTGGTCGCGGTCCTGGTCTGCGAGGCGATCGGCTGGCCGTTCCTCGTCGGGCCGGCGCAGCGCCAGCTGGCTCGGGTGCTCGACCGGCCGGTCGTCCTCGGCGCCGACCCGGCGACGGATTCGGGCGTTCGCATCGGCCTGCTCGGCAGCGTGCGGGTGAGTTCGGCGCGCATCGAGATCGGCGCGCCGGCCTGGAGCCAGGCCTCCCATACGGTCGTGGCGCGCAACGCACAGCTGAAGCTCGGCTACCTCGAACTCTGGCGAGCGTGGCGCGGCGATCCGCTGCACATCAAGTCGCTGCAGGCGGCCGAGCTCGACGCAATCCTCGAGCGGCAGGCCGACGGCCGCGCCTCGTGGCAGTTCGGCAAGAAGAAGGCGCCGGAAGAGGCCGAGGACGAGGCATCGCTGCCCACGTTCGGCGTCCTTCGCGTCGGCGACGGTCACATCGCGTACCGGGACGCGGTGCTGCCGGCGCAGGTCGACGCGCGCTTCGCCCTCAGCGACGGCAGCGGTCCGGCCGCCTCGGCGCCGGGCGCGTCGGCAGCGGCCAGTGCCGCCGAGGCGGCGAGCGTGCCCGGCGAGCGCCGCGGCGTCGTTGTCCGCGCGGGGCGTGCCGCCTCCAGCGCATCGGCGCCGGCGGAGCGCGTGACGCTCGCGCCGGGCGAGAGCGGCCTGCGCCTCAAGGCCACCGGACAGTACAAGCGGCTGCCGGTGCTGGTCGACCTGCGCACCTCGGGCGTGCTCGGCTTCATGGGCGAGGGAGCGGAGAGCCGGGCCCAGCCGATCGCGCTGTACGCCAGCATCGGCGGCGCCGACCTCAGCTTCGAAGGGAGCACGACCGACCCGTTGCGGCTGGCCGCGCTGAAAGGACAGTTCAAGCTCGCCGGCCGGTCGCTGGCGGCGGCCGGCGAGCCGCTCGGCATCACCTTGCCGGCGACGCCGCCGTTCACGACGCGGGGCAAGCTGGTCAAGGACGGCGGCCTGTGGAAGGCGGTGTTCGACGACGCCCGGGTCGGCTCCAGCCAGCTGCACGGTGCCTTCACCTACGACACCCGGCGCAAGGTTCCGCTCCTTGCCGGTCGCGTGGCCGGGCCCAGGCTCGTCCTGGCCGACCTCGGACCGGCCGTCGGCGCCGGCGACCCCGCCCCGGCGAACGCCAGCGCGAACGCGACGGCGAAGTCCGATGCGAAGGCCGACGGGAAGGCCGACGGGAAGGCCGACGGGAAGGCCGACCGGAAGGCCGACGCGAACGGCGGCCGCCCCGGCCGCGTGATCCCGGACAAGCGCTTCGACCTGCCCTCGTTGCGGGCCATGGACGCCAACGTGCTCTTCGACATCGGCATGTTCGACCCGGGCACCGAGCTCATCGAGCCGCTGCGGCCGGCCCGTGCGCACCTGCTGCTGTCGGAGGGCGTGCTCACGATCTCGAACTTCGAAGGCCGGACGGCGCAGGGCAGCCTGCTCGGCTACCTGCAGCTCGACGGCCGCAAGAACCAGGCCCTGTGGACGGCCGACATGCGCCTCGCCGGTGTCGACCTGGCCAAGTTCCTGCGCCTGAAGCGCTCCGGCGACGCGCCGCCCTATCTGTCGGGCAAGCTCGACGCCCTGGTGAAGGTCAAGGGCGCCGGCCGCTCGGCGGCCGAGATCCTCGGCAGCCTCGACGGCGACCTTCGCCTGCACATGCGCAACGCCTCGATCTCGCACATCGCCGTCGAGGCGATCGGCATCGACGTGGCGCAGGCGCTCGGCCTGATGGTCAAGGGCGACGCCGCGTTGCCGATCCTCTGCAACGTCGCCGACCTCGACATCGCCAAGGGCGTGGCCCGGCCGAAGGTGTTCATCGTCAACACCCGCGACTCGACCGTGTGGATCGACGGCATGGTCTCGTTCCGCGACGAGAGCCTCGACCTGCGCGCGGTCGTCGCGCCGAAGGACTTCAGCCCGCTGACGCTGCGCACGCCGGTGCACGTGCAAGGCACGCTCGGCAATCCGAAGGTGTCGGTGGAGGCGAGCAAGCTGGCCGGCAAGGCGGGCGCGGCGGCGCTGCTCTCGCTGTTGCATCCGCTGGCGGCGATCATCCCGTTCATCGACACGGGCTCGCAGGACGAGGCGAGGAAGGCCGGCGCCGAATGCGCCGACCTGGTCCGCACCAGCGGCGTGATCCCGCCGGCCGTGCGCAGCCCCAAGGGAGCGCCCGTCCCGCCCGCCAGCGCGGCGTCCCGCTGATGACCTACCGGCGGCGCGGCGACACCGCCGCGGGCGAGGAGCAGTAGAAGGCTCGGCCGCTAAGCGCCGACGTCGCCGGCCTTGCGCTTGTTGCTGACGAGGTCCTCGCCCTTGGAGTGCGACTTCCCGATCTCCTCGGCGCGCTCCATCTCCTCGGCTTCCTCGGCACTGCCCGGCGCGGCGTCGTGTGCCGCCGGCTCGACCTTTCCCGATTCGGCGAACTCGCGCGTTGCCTGGTCGTAGCGGCGGCCGGCGTTGTAGTCGCCTTCGCCCTGAACCCCGTCCTTGCTGGGTGTCGTGCCCATGTCGAATCTCCTGGTGGTGGTGGTGGGTGGAATGCGGGCCGTCCGCTAGGCGGCGGCCCTGGCCGGCGTCTCGGTGACCTCGTCGGTCACGACGTCGAAGCGAAGCAAGGTGTTCGGCCCGAAGCACATCGTGATCGGCACGTCGCCGGCGTCGCGGCCGCGGGCCATGACGACGCGGCCGATGCGGCGCTGGTTGTGGCGCGCGTCGAAGGTGTACCAGCTGTCGCCGAGGAAGACCTCGAACCAGGCGCTGAAATCCATCGGGTAGGGCACCGGCGGAACGCCGATGTCGCCCAGGTAGCCCGTCGTGTAGCGCGCGGGGATGTTCATGCAGCGGCAGAGCGTGATCGCCAGGTGCGTGAAGTCGCGGCAGACGCCCTCGCGCTCGCGGAAGGCGTCGAGGGCCGTCCGCGTCGGCCGCGCCGTCTTGTAGTTGAAGCGCAGGTGCCGGTGCACGAAGTCGACGATCGCCTGGACGCGCTCCCAGCCGAGCGGCGTATGGCCGAAGGTGTTCCAGGCGAACGGCAGGAGCTCGCTGTCCACCTCGCAGTAGCGGCTCGGCAGCAGGAACTGCAGGGTCGAGAAAGGCAGCTCGGTCGGATCGTGCTGTCGGGCCTGGTAGTTCACCTCGTCGAGCTCGCCGGAATCGCGGATCAGCGCGTCGTTGCGGATTCGCACGGTCTCCATCCCTCGCGGCACGTTGACGCGGCCGCAGTGGTTGCCGAAGCTGTCGATGTACTCCTCCGGCTCGAGTCCGCCGCTGATAAGCAGGGGCTCGGGCGCGAGCAGGTCGTCGCGACGCGACGGGTGCACGCGCAGCAGGTAGATGAGGGCCATGGGCGTGGCCACCGAGAGTTCGATGTCGAACCCGATCCTGATGAGCATGGCGGCTGGCCTCCCGACGGCTCTTTCGTGCCGGCGGCAAGGTTCTCATGCGCTCCGCGCAGGGACCGTCCGACTGCGCACACCGGACGTGTAGGAGATCGTCCCGTATGGCCGACGCGCGCGCACTGTAGGCACCGTCCGACGCGTGCGGGCGCATTCGCCCGGCTGTCCGCGACGCGTCGCGCAGCTATGTTCTTGTCATCGGCAGGAGCTTGGAATGTCTTCGGTTTCGGATCGCATCGTTCACTTCATTCGCTGGTTCTTCAACGCGTCCCCGACCGAGCTGATCACGCTGCCACAGCGACGCGACCTCCAGCCGCAGGAGGCGAGATCCGGCCGCTACGTCAATCAACAACAGAGGGTTTCGCAATGAGCGCTCGGCACCTGGCCTTGTTGAATCGAAGCCTTCTCGTCGGATCGGCGTTCGCTGCGCTGGTCCTTCTGGTGCTCTTCTACACGGTCGTGAGCGGGGCCGTCGACCGGGCCGCCAGCCGCCGTGCCGACATGTCGGCGGGCGGCGCCGCGCCCTTCGCGGCCGCACCGCTCGAAAAGGCCCGCGACGCCGGCCCGTCGAGCCCGAATCTGCTGCTCGCCGGCGCCCCTCGCTGAGCGTCGGCAGCCGTCTTCGGCAGCCCCGGCCGCCATAATCGCCGCGGGCTGCAGCCCCTTCGCGCGCCCCGGCGCGCTTCTTCTCGTGGATGGTGGCGATGAGTCGCATCGAAGACTCCCTGGTGTTGTGCGCCGACTGCGGCAAGGTGCACCGCTGGCAGCGGCTCGAGGCCAACCAGGTCGCGCGCTGCGCGCGCTGCGACGCCATCCTCGGCCGGGGGCATCGGCTCGGCACCAGCGCCGTGCTGGCCCTCACGACCGCGGCGGCCGCCACCTTCATCGTCGCCGTGAGCACGCCCCTGCTGTCGCTGAACTTCCGCGGCGGCTCCGAGGCGGCGACGGTGCTCGAGACCGTCGCGGGCGCGTGGCGCGCGGGCTATCCCTTCATCGCCATCGTCGCCGCGGTCACGGCCCTCCTCGCGCCGGCCATGCTGATCCTGCTGCGCCTCTACGTGCTCGCGCCGCTCTCGCTCGGACGCAAGCCGCCCGGCTTCGCATGGTGCGTGCGTCTGCTGCACCAGGCGGGCCGCTGGAGCATGGTCGGGGTGTTCACCATCGGCGCCTTGCTGTCGCTGGTGCGGCTCGCGGCGATGGCCGACGCGTCGCCCGGGCCCGGGCTCTACGCGCTCGGCGCCGTCACCGTGCTCCTGGCGGCGATCGAGTCGGCCGGGCTGAAGCACCTGTGGTGGGACGTTCGATGAGGGCCCTGGCCGACGATCCCGACCAGGTTCCCGACCTTCTCGGCTGCGAGAGCTGCGGCCAGGTGTCGAAGAACGTGCTCGGCGCGGTGCCGCCCGGCCACATCGCGGTCCAGAAGTGCTCGCGATGCGGCCACGCGCTGCACGCCTTCAAGCCCTTCGCCCTGCAGCGGACCTGGGCCTGCGTGATCGCCTCGGCGATCCTCTACGTGCCCGCCAACACGCTGCCGGTGATGGTCACCGACAACGCGCTCCAGCACCAGGAGCACACGCTGATCGGCGGCATCCACCAGCTCTGGGTCGAGGGCTCGTGGATGCTCGCGATCATCGTCTTCATCGCCAGCATCGCCGTGCCGGTGCTGAAGATCGGCGTCCTCGGCGTGCTCGCGTGGACGGTTCGCTACGCGCCGGCGTGGCGGCAGCTCGAGCGGGCCCGGCTCTATCGCCTCATTGGGGCCGTCGGCCACTGGTCGATGCTCGACGTGTACGTGGTCGCGCTGCTGGCGGCGACGGTCCACTTCGGCCCGCTCGCCAACGTCGCCGCCGGCCCGGGCCTGCTGGCCTTCGCCGCCGTCGTGATCCTGACGCTGGTGGCCACGTGGTCCTTCGATCCGAAGATGATCTGGCGCGAGGGCTCGATCGATGAGCGACGCGCCGCCTGAGCCGGCGCCGCCCGCGCCGGCCGCCGGGCCCCCGGACGCCCGCATCGTCGCCACCGACGTGCCGCAGCCGCGCGTCGTGCGGGCCAAGCGCTGGAACATCTCGATGGTGTGGCTGCTGCCGGCGGTCGCCGTCGCGATCGCCCTGTCGATGCTGCTGCGCACCTTCCTGCTCGTCGGTCCGCGCATCGAGATCGAGTTCGCCACCGCCGAAGGCATCGACGCCGGCAAGACGGACGTCCGCTACAAGGATGTCGTGATCGGCAAGGTGACCTCGGTGTCGCTGCGCGCCGATCGCAAGAGCGTCATCGTCGGCGTGCAGCTCGACCGCGCGGCGTCGAGCTTCGCCGTCGAGGACACCTCGTTCTGGGTGGTGCGGCCGCGCATCGGCGTGGCCGGCGTCAGCGGCCTCGGGACGCTGCTTTCCGGCGCCTACATCGGAGCCGACGGCGGCGTGTCCGACAAGGAGCGCAGCCGCTTCGTCGGTCTCGAGGCGCCGCCCTTCGTGCTGCGCGGCGAGCCCGGGTTCATCTTCGTGCTGCAGGCCGAGGACCTCGGCTCGCTGGAAGTGGGCTCCCCCGTCTTCCACCGGCGCACGCGCGTCGGTCGCGTGGTCGGCTACACCCTCGACGCCGATCGCGACGAGCTGTCGGTCAAGATCTTCGTCGAGGCGCCGTACCAGAAGCTCGTCGCTCGCGAGACGCGCTTCTGGAACGCCAGCGGCGTCGACCTGTCGATCAACGCCAGCGGGCTGACGCTCAACACCCAGACGCTGGCGTCGGTGCTCACGGGTGGGCTGGCGTTCGACCTGCCGCCGGGCGTCGACAAGCCGACGCCGGCGCCGGCCGACACGGTGTTCACGCTGTACAACGATCGCCGCGCGGCGCTCGCACCGCCGGACGGCGTTCCGGTGCCGGTGCGCATGGTGTTCGACCAGTCGATTCGCGGCCTCGCGGAAGGCGCAGCCGTGGAGCTCCTCGGCATCGAGATCGGCCGCGTGCGCTCGATCGCCTTGCAGTACGACGGCCAGCGCAAGCGCTTCCCGATCGAGGTCGTCGCCGACATCTACCCGCTCCGCCTGGGCTCGGTCCGCACCGCGCTCTTGCGCGACGCCAATTCCCGCGACGATGCGGTCGTCCTGCAGAGGCTGGTCGGCAACGGCCTGCGCGCCCAGCTGCGGACCGGCAACCTGCTGACCGGCCAGATGTACGTGGCCCTCGATTTCATCCCCGGGACCGCCCGCATTCCGGCAGCCGCTTCCGACGGCACGCTGACGATGCCGACGGCGCCGGGGACGCTCAGCGAGATCCAGCCGCAGATCGCCGACATCGTCCAGAAGGTGAGCAAGATCCCGTTCGATGCGATCGGCCGCGACCTGCGCACCACGCTCTCGCGCGCGAGCCATGCCATCGGCCAGCTCACGCCCGAGGCGCAGAAGTCGCTCGCGGAGGTGCAGCGGACGCTGTCCTCGGCGCAGGCCTCGCTCGAGCGCCTGGACAGGAACGTCACCGATCCGAATGCGCCGGTGCAGCGCAACCTCGAGCAGACGCTGCTCGAGCTGCAGCGCACGTCGCGGGCGCTGCGCGTGCTTTCCGAGTACCTGCAACGTCATCCGGAGTCGCTGCTGCGCGGCAAGCCGGCCGATCCTCCCCTGCCGCAACGCTGAGGCCGCCATGCGCCGCTCCCGTACGTCTCCGACTCCCGGCCCGCCGCGCGGCTTGGGCGTCCGCGCTGCGGCGGCCGCGGCGCTGGCGCTGGTCGCCGCCCTCGTCGTCGGCTGCGCGTCGACGCCGGCGACGCGGCTGCACACGCTGCTGCCGGCGCAATCCGTGCCACGGCCCGCGCAGGGCACGCTCACGCCCATCGTGCTGGAGCCGATCCGCATCCCGGCGCAGGTCGATCAACCGCAGTGGCTGGTTCGCCTGCCCGACGATTCGCTCGCGATCCTGGAGCAGGAGCGCTGGTCCAGTCCGCTGCAGGACGAGCTGCGCCAGGCGCTGCTCGAGGAGCTGGGCCGTTTCGGCATGGTGGAGGCCGCCGTGGGAGCGAGCGTGCCCTGGCGCATCCGCATCGAGCTGCGTCGCTTCGAATCGGTGCCGGGCCGCGAGGCCCGGATCGAGGGCTCGTGGCTGCTGAGCGCGGGCGACGGGCGGCGGCCGGGCCTGCGCTGCGACTGGCGCTACGCCGAAAGTGCCGGCCCCGGCATGCCCGCGCTGGCGAACGCGCACCGGCGAGCCGTGGTGCGGCTGGCCGGTGCGCTGGGCGAGAGTCTGGGGAAGCTCGGCAGGGGCGAGACCGCGGCCTGTCCGGCCCACGACTCGCCCTGACCGAGACGCGCCGCCGTCAGACCGGAGGCGCGCCTCGCTCGTTCAGGGGCGAACGGCGATGTTGTTCTGCACCGACTTCACGCCCTTCGAGCTGCGGGCGATGCTTTCGGCGGCGGCCTTTTCGGTGCCGCTCTTGGCGAAGCCGGAGAGCATGACGGTGCCGTTCAGCGTCTCGACGCGAATGGCGCCGGCGTCGACGGACTTGTCCTCGACCATCTTGGCCTTGATGGCCGTCGTGATGGCGGCGTCGTCGACGTAGGCGCCGACCGACTCCTGGCCGCGGATGACCGCGCAGCCGGACGTGACGGCGAGGGTCGAAGCAACAAAGATCGAAGCAAGGGCGTGACGAAGTTTCATGGTTTTTCTCCAGGGGTGGGTTGAATCAGTCGTCGAGCCAGTCGCTCAGCTCGTCGGCGTGTTCCTGCTCCTGGGCCAGGATGGACTCCAGGATCCTCCGCGTCGTCGAATCCTTGTCGCCGATGAGCGCGATCATCTGGCTGTAGGCCTCGATGGCGACGCGTTCGGCGATCAGGTTGGCGCGGATCATGGCCTGCAGGTCGGCCGAGTCGTCGTAGTCGGCGTGACTACGGGAGGTGAGGGTGGTGGGCGAGAAGTCCGGCTCGCCACCGAGCTGCACGATGCGCTCGGCGATCAGGTCGGCATGCGCCGTCTCCTCGTTGGCGTGGACCAGGAATTCCTCGGCGATCTTGGGCGAGGCGATCCCCTTGGCCGTGAAGTGATGCCGCTTGTAGCGCAGCGTGCACACGATCTCGGTCGCCAGCGCACCGTTGAGCAGCTTGATGATGTCCTCGCGCCAGGGCCCGTAGCTCGGCGTGACGGCCCCCTTCTCGAGGCTGCGCTTGGCCGCTTCGAGGGCCGATTCGTCGAGCTCGAGCCGCTGCTCGCCGGCGGTCGCAGGAGCCGGGACCGGCCGGACGTTGCCGAATGCGTTCATTCCCGACCGTTGCCGCCGCCGACGGCCTTGGCGCCGAGCAGTGCGAACAGCAGCACGGCCACGAACAGGACCAGGAACACGACGAACAGGATCTTGGCGATGCCGGCCGCGCCCGCGGCGATTCCAGTGAAGCCGAACACGCCGGCGATGAGCGCGATGACGGCGAAGATGACAGCCCACTTGAGCATCGAAGTCTCCCTGCACGAAGCCGGTCCCAAGGGGGAGGCGCGCTTCGGACGTTGCAACAGACTCTATCGACGAGACCGTGCGCGAGGCATCGGAACGGCCCGTGACGGCCTGTAGGACTCGGGGCTTGACGGGCGTCAGCCCCGCGCGGCAACGGCCGTGCCGAACCGCAGCGGCAACGGCAAAAAAAACGCGCCGAAGCGCGTTTTCAAAGACCCCACGGAGGGAGACCGGCCGGGTTCCGCGCGGGCGGAGCGGCAAGGGGTCGTTGGGAGGTAATCGGTCCTTCGGGGTGTTCTGTCTCGTCGCCAGCGAACGCTCAAGGCAGGGCCGTGACCGGCGCGGCGGCCTGCGATCGCGCGGCCGTCGCTGCCGTGCCGGTGGCCGCACTCGTGCCGGTGGTGGTCGTCGGGGCCGCCGGCGACGCCGTGCGGCCGCCCGCCGACGCGCTCGAGCGGGCGGTTGTCGACGAGGGCGCGGCGGCCGACGCGGTGCGAGCGGATGTCGGCGCCGTCGAGCCCGACCGGCTCGTCAGGCTCGACATCATGTGAAGCCACGACTCGATGGGCATGCGCCTCAGCGCGTGCGATGCGATCTGCGGCACCAGGCCGACGAAGAGCGCCGGACGCAGGACCCAGCGCCAGGGCTTGGTGAGCATGAAGAGTGCACCGGCAGCCGTTGCGCCCAGCAACAGCATCCCGGGGTTGCGCCGGGCGATCGGCCGGACGAGCGTGCGCGATGCCTCGCCCGCGACCAGGCCGGCCGTGCGCAAGGGATGCTGGCGCCACCAGCTGTCGAGGCCTTCCATCACGAGCGCAGCGCCCGGCAGCGTCTTCACCCGCAGCAGCAGGCTGTCAGCCATCTGATGAAGGTTCTCGGCCGGCGCGAACTGGCGCTTCGGCGGGTGCGCGATTTCCATCATGGCGCCGCGCAGCCGGTCGCGCGACGCCGCGAGGCGATCGGCTGCCGAGGGCGCGGTCGCGTCCTTGAAGGCATCGCCGGCTGCTCTGGCGACGGAGGCGGGCGTGCCCGACGAGGTGGGGGCAGCACCGGTGTGGGTGTGCGGTACGGCACTCATCAGGTGTTCACCTCGCGCAGCATCGCCATGTCGGCGTTCAACTGTTGCCGCACCTTCTCGAAGGCAGTGGAGATCGGCTTCGACTTGGCGGCGAAGGCGCATCCGGCGGCGACCGCCAGCGGCACCAGCGGGATCACCACCAGAGCCCAGCCGGCGTTGTACTGGTCGGTCGGCACGGCAGCCCAGAAGAGCAGCGCCACGCCGACCAGGATGAGGCCGACGAGGCCCATGACCCCGGCAACCGCATACAGCACGATCCGCCGGATCCAGGATGTCGAGACGTCCTTCGCCTCTTCGCCTACCAGGGCCGCATACGCCTCGACGTGGTCGCCGAGGAGGTGCGGTTCGGAGACGGCAAGGCGCAGCAGGGGGTGGATCATGGTCGGTTCCGGTCAGGCAATCGCCGGGCCCGGTAGGGCCCGGTTCGGACGACGATCTCAGTAGTCGCGCGAGCGACCCATCATGCTGATCAGGCCCATGAGCACGGCGCCCGTCGCGGCGGCGATGAGCATCGCCTTGACCGGCTCGTCCTTGACGTAGGCAACCGTCATGTCGGAAGCCTGCACCGCCCTCTCGCGCAGTTGCTGAGAGGTGTCTCGCACCGCGTCCATGCCGCGTCGGGCCGCCGCCTCGGCTTGCGAGGAGACCTTGCTCAGCATCGGCGCCACCTGGCCGCGCGCTTCGTCGATCTTCTCCGACATGGCGTCGAAGGCGTTGTCGGTCGCGCGCTGAGTGGAGCGCAGCGCGCCCTGGGCGGTGCTCGCGCCCTTCTCGACGGCGTCTTGACCTGGCTGGGAAAGGGAGTTCGTGGTGCCGCTCACTGTGTTCATCGCGTGACCTCTGCTGGTGGAGAAAGGAAGTTAGCCCGTTCGAGAGGCCGTGAGGCCGGGAAGGACACGCCAGTGTCGCCAGCGCCTCGCGGGCGAGCGATAGGTGCGGCACGCGGGCGGCTGTCGGGGCAGGTTCCTCGCGTCCGTAGGACGGCACCGACAGCGGGACGGGCGGCCGGCGGGCTCGTCATGCCGTGGCCGACGCCGGCAGCTCGGACGCGGCGCCGCTCGGGGGCGGCGCCGGAGGGCTTCGACGGGGAAGCGTCGCCTCGATGAGCGTGCCTTCGCCAAGCACCGATTCGAGGTGCATCGCCCCGCCCTCGGCCTCGACGCGGTAGCGCATGCCGATCAGCCCGTGCGTCGCCGCACTGGGCTTGGACACGTCGAAGCCCACCCCGTTGTCGTGCACCGAGATCCGCGCCACGCCGTCCGGCTCGCGGGCGAGGGTCACGGTCACGTCGGTCGCCTTGGCGTACTTGACGATGTTGGTGAGGGCCTCCTGGACCAGCCGGTAGACGGTGAGCTCCGCAGACGGATCGAGCTCGACCGGCTCGAGCCGGTCGACGACCTCGATCTCGGTGCGGGTGGAGAACTCGCGCAGCAGGATCTCGAGCGCCGCGACGAGGCCGAGGTTGCTGAGCGACGACGGCCGCAGGTCCTCGATGATCCGGCGCTTCAAGGCGATGCCGCCGTTCAGCGTCTCGTTGAGGTGCGCCAGCCGCTCGACGTTCTCGGGCGCCGTCGCGCTGCCGAGGCGCGACTTGAGGCGCGCGACGTCGAGCTTGGCGGCAGTGAGCAGGGCGCCGAGCTCGTCGTGCAGCTCGCGCGCGAGATGATTGCGCTCGTCCTCGCGGATCGTCTGCAGGTGCTGGGCCAGCTCCTTCAGCTGGGCGGTCCGCGCCGTCACCTCCCGCTCGAGCCGGTCGCGCTCGCCGGCGACCCGGCGGGCTTCGTCCTCGAGGGTCCGATCCAGCGTCGCCGTCTGGCGCAGGTACATGAAGAGGGCCAGCAAGCTCACCGCGGCCATGGCCGACACGCCGATGCGGTTCAGCATGAGCGTCTGGTAGACGCTCTGGCGCCCGACAGCGACGGCCACGCCCTCCTGCTTGAGGAGCTCCTCGCCGAGCGACCGGACGCGCTCCATCTTCTCCTTGCCGATGTCCGACAGCACGAGCTCGCGCCAGCTGCCCTCGACGCCGCGGTCGTGCAGCTCGATCGTGGTCTCCATCTCGCTCAGCTTGGCTTCCGTGCCCTGCACGATCTGCCGCATCAGCTCGGCGTTCCGGGTGTCGCGGGCGTAGTAGGGCACCAGCCACTCGAGGGCCCTGCGAACGTCATCCACGCCGCGCCGGTAGGGCGTCAGGTACTCGGTGCGCTGCGTGAGCAGGTAGCCCCGCTCGCCGGTCTCCGCATCGAGCAGGCCCTTGACGAGCGCGTTCAGGTGCGTGCGGGCTTCGCCGCGCGCGCCGAGAGCGTCGAGCGAACTCGTCGCGTCCTGGTACGACGCTTCGCTGATGGCGAGCATGGCGAGCGCGGCCGCTGCCGCCAGGGGGAAGGCAAAGACGTTGCGCCGGATTCGCGACAGGAAGCTCATGGCTCTAAACTTGCGCCACCCCAGACACGCCGCGCCTCGACGGGGCGGCTTCCATCATGATCAGAATCGCCATCATCGACGACCACGCCATCGTCCGGGCCGGCCTGCGCCAGTTTTTTTCCGAGCAGGTCGACCTGACCGTGGTGGCCGAGGCGTCGAACGGGCGCGAGGCGGTGGACATCGTGCGCAAGGGCCAGGTCGATGTCCTGGTGATGGACCTCTCCATGCCCGACCAGAGCGGGGTCGACGCGCTCGCGGCGATCAAGGCGCGCGCGCCCGACCTGCCCGTGCTCATCCTCTCTGGCTTTCCTGAAGAGCATTACGCGACGACGCTGCTCCGCCAGGGCGCCAGCGGCTACCTGAACAAGGACTGCGACCCCGAGGAGATCGTGAAGGCGATCCGGACCGTGTACCGCGGCCGGAAGTACATCACCGCGGGCGTCGCCGAGCTGCTGGCCGACGGCCTCGGCGGCGGCGGCGACAAGCCGGCTCACGAGCAGCTCTCCGAGCGGGAGTTCCAGGTCTTCCTGCGGCTCGCCAAGGGCGAGACGATCGGGCACATGGCGAACAGCATGTCGTTGAGCGTCAAGACCGTCAGCACCTACCGGACCCGCGTCATGGAAAAGATGAAGCTGGAGTCGAACAGCGACCTGACCTACTACGCGCTGAAGAACGGGCTCATCCAGTGAGGCTCCGGCGCCGGGACCGCCCGGCCTACGCGAGCGAGCTGTACTCGCTGGTGCCGGTGCTGCCGTCGGCGAGCCGGCAGCAATAGAGGATGAGGGCGTCGATCTCGTTCGACTTGTCGAACACCCGGTCGGCGCCCAGCTCCAGGCACTTCCGCCGCATGTCGGGCGTCGCGTAGTTGCTCAGGACCACGAGCTTCAGATTCGAAGGCGAGGCCGCAGCGGCCTTGAGCACACCGAGCCCGGAGCCGCTCTTCAGGAAGATGTCGACGACGACGAGATCGCACTGGTTCTCGGGGCTGCGCAGCCACGCCACCGCGCCGGATTCGTCCTCCGCCGTGCCGATCACCTCGATCGGGGCCATCTCCTCCAGCGCCGCGACGAGGTTCTCGCGGATCACCGGGCTGTCCTCGACGATGAACGCCTTGAGCTGGCTCATGGCAGGCCTGCCTGGGGACGAGCGTTCGGGCTGGTTGGCCGTGACATCCGGAGGGCCCGCTGGATCGAGGAATGAAGGCAAGTGGGGTGCACGCGCGGCTGGCAGGCAGGAACGCCGAAGTGTTGACCAAAAGACGGCGGCGCAGCTACCCGCAAGCGCTCTTCTCCTCGTCGGAATGTTCCTACAGCGATTGCGGGCTTTCGTCGCGATCGCGGCCGCGCTCGCAGCGGCAGGCACGCCTTTCGGCGTTGCAGGCAAGGAGCTGGTCGTCGGCTCGAAGCGCTTCACCGAGTCGTACGTGCTCGGCGAGATCCTCACCGAGACGCTGGTGGCAGCCGGCACGCCGGCGTCGCACAAGCCGGGCCTCGGCAATACCGGCATCCTCGAGCAGGCGCTGACCAGCGGCGCCGTCGACCTCTATCCGGAATACACCGGTACCATCGTCCGCGAGCTGCTGAAGCGCGACGGCAATCCCTCGCTGGAGGAGCTGAATCGCTGGCTGGCGCCGCGCGGCCTGAAGGCGGCCGTGCCCTTCGGCTTCAACAACACCTACGCGCTGGCGATGACCGAGGCGAGGGCGGCGGCGCTCGGCATCCGCCGCATCTCCGACCTGTTCCGGCCCGCAGCGAGCGGCCTGCGGTTCGGGCTCTCGCACGAGTTCCTGGAGCGTGCCGACGGCTGGCCCGCGCTCGCCCGCGCCTACGCAGCGGGCGCCACAGCCCCGGTCGGGCTCGACCATGGCCTGGCCTACGACGCGCTCGGCAGCGGCAAGGTCGACGTGATCGACGTGTACTCGACGGACGCCAAGCTCGGCCGGCTTGGCTTGCGCGTCCTCGAGGACGACCGCGCCTTCTTCCCCAAATACGACGCCGTCGTCCTGATGCGCGCCGGCATCGATCCGACCCCGCTCGCGTCTCTGGCCGGCCGCATCGATGCGGCGGCGATGATCGCGATGAACGCGCAGGTCGAGCTCGACGGCCTGAGCTTCGCCGAAGTGGCTCGCCGCTTCCTCGCCGGAGGCTCGGCGGCAGGCGCGGGCGAGCGCCACGAGCGCGCCGGCCTGCTGGCACGCATCCTGGCGCCCGACTTCGGCCGGCTGGCGCTGCAGCACCTGCTCCTCGTCTTCGGCTCGCTCGTCCTGGCTGTCGCCGTCGGCGTGCCGGTGGGCATCGCCGCATGGCGCTGGCCGAGGCTGGCGGCGTTCCTGCTCGGCGCGGTCGCGGTGCTGCAGACGATCCCCTCGCTGGCGCTCCTCGCCTTCCTCATCGCCCTGGTCGGCAGCATCGGCGTCGTCCCGGCGGTGATCGCGCTCTTCCTGTACGCGCTGCTGCCGATCGTCCGCAACACGCATGCCGGGCTGCAGGGCGTCTCGGGCGCCATGGCCCAGGCCGCGCTGTCGCTCGGCCTGACGGCGGCGCAGTCCTTGCGGCACGTGCAGCTGCCCCTGGCGGCGCCGATGATCCTGGCCGGCGTCAAGACGGCCGCCGTGATCAACGTCGGCACGGCGACCATGGCCGCGTTCATCGGCGCCGGCGGCTTCGGCGAACGCATCGTCGCCGGTCTGGCGATCAACGACAGCACCGTCATGCTTGCCGGCGCGCTGCCCGCGGCCCTCCTGGCGCTGCTGGTGCAGATCGTCTTCGACGGCGTCGAGCGTCGTATGGGCCGTACGCGGGAGCTGCGATGAGCAGGGCGGCACGGGGCGCGCCGAGCGACGGCCGCGCGCCGCAGGCACCCGGTTGCGGCCGCGCCTGAGGGCGACGCACCCGGGGCCGCTGCGACAATCGGGGATGCCCATCGACTGGCTCACGCCCGGCCTGCTCGCCCTCCTCGTCGCGATCACCCTGTGGATCGCCTTCAGACGCAACGACACCGGCGCGACCGCGCTCCGCGAAGGCATTTCCCAGAGCGTCCGCACCGAGATCCAGCAGCTCGAGCGCGAGGTGCGCGACGAGGTCTCGCGCAGCGCTACCGGGACGCGGCAGGAGCTGGTGCAGGTGATCGGCCTGTTCCAGCAGACGCTGCTGGCGCAGCAGGGCGACGTCGCCCGCACGCAGAACGAGCAGATCGACGGCTTTCGTCTCCAGCTGGCGGCGACGCAGCAGCAGCTCGCCGACACGCTGCGCCAGCACACGCTCGCCCAGGCGGCGGATTCGCAGCACTCGCGCGAGACGCTCGACCGGACGCTGGGCGGCGTCGCTGAACGGCAGTCCGCGGCGCTCAAGCTGCTCGCCGACACGCTCAACGACCAGCTGCGCGCGCTGAGCCGGTCGAACGACGAGCGCATGGCCGAGGTGCGGGCCGCTGTCGAGCAGAAGCTCGGCGCGATCCAGCTCGACAACGAGAAGAAGCTCGAGCAGATCCGTGCCACCGTCGACGAGAAGCTGCATGCGACGCTCGAGCAGCGCCTCGGCGACAGCTTCCGTCAGGTCGCCGAGCGGCTCGAGCAGGTGCACCGGGGCATCGGCGAGATGCAGAAGCTGGCGAGCGACGTCGGCTCATTGAGCCGCGTGCTGAGCAACGTCAAGACGCGCGGCATCCTCGGCGAGGTGCAGCTGGCCGGCCTGCTCGAGCAGGTGTTCACGCTGGAGCAGTACGCGACCAACGTCGAGACCCTGCCCGGCAGCGGCGCGCGCGTCGAGTACGCGATCAAGCTGCCCGGTCGCCGCGACGACGGCGCCCCGCTCTGGCTGCCCATCGACTGCAAGTTCCCGCGCGAGGACTACGAGCGGCTCGTCGAGGCGCAGGCCGAGGCCGACAAGGCAGGCATGGAGGCGGCCGCCGGCAACATCGAGAAAAGCCTGCGCAGGGAGGCGAGGACGATCCGTGAGAAGTACGTCGGGCCGCCGCACACCACCGACTTCGCCATCATGTTCCTGCCGACCGAAGGCCTCTACGCGGAGGCGCTGCGGCGCCCCGGCCTGGTCGAGAGCCTGCAGCGCGAGCACAAGGTCATGCTGACCGGCCCGACCACCCTGCTGGCGACCCTGAACAGCCTGCAGATGGGCTTTCGCACGCTCGCGCTCGAGAAGCGCTCGTCGGAGGTGTGGGAGACGCTGGGCACCGTCAAGACCGAGTTCGGCAAGTTCGGCTCGGCCCTCGCGCATACGCGCAAGAAGCTGCAGGAGGCCAGCAACACGATCGACGAGGCGGAGAAGCGCAGCCGCGTCATGGAGCGCAGCCTGCGCAAGGTCGAGGCTCTGCCCGAGCACGTGGGGCAGGGCGTCCTGCCCGGCGTGCTCGAGAGCGACGACGAGCTGCCGGCGGATGCCTGAGGCCGGAGCATCGCTCAGCCGGGCGCTGCTCGCCTTGATCGGTGGCCAGATCGCGCTGCACTCGTGCATGGCCGGCGTGCGGATGGCGGCGCCGCTGGCTGCGTTGCGCGAAGGCCATTCGGCCCTGGCCGTCGGCGTGCTGCTCGGCCTGTTCGCGGCCGCGCCGGTCGCCCTGGCGCTCGCCGCCGGCCGCCTCGCGGATCGGCACGGCTACCACCGGCCGATCCGCGTCGCCGTCGCCCTGACGTTCATCGGCGGCCTCTGCGCCGTCGTCGGCACGCTCGTTCCCGGAGGTCAGTTCATCGGCCTCTGCGCCGCCGCCGTGTTCACCGGCGCCGGCGCCAACACCGGGATGATCGTCATCCTGCGCTCGGCCGGGCGCATGGCGCACGACGCGACCGAGCTGAAGCAGGTGTTCTCCTGGCTCGGGATCGCGCCGGCGCTGGCCAACGTCGTCGGCCCCGTGCTCGCCGGCGTGCTGATCGACCTGGGCGGCTTTCGCCTCGCTTTCGTCGCCCTCGCCGTCCTGCCGCTGACCTGCCTGGCCTGGGCGCGCAGGGTCCCGGTCGAGGCGCGTGCGTCCGCGCCGGCGCGCGCGAGCCGCGCCGGCTCCTGGGACTTGCTCCAGGCACCCGGATTCAAGCGGCTGCTGCTCGTCAACTGGCTGCTCGCCTCGAGCTGGGACGTCCACTCCTTCCTCGTGCCCATCCTCGGCCACGAGCGCGGCTTCAGCGCCTCGTCGATCGGGCTCGTGCTCGGCGTGTTCGCGCTCGCCGTGACCGCCGTCCGCATCGTCATTCCCTTCCTGGCCCACCGGCTGCGCGAGTCGAAGGTCCTGGTGGGCGCGATGCTGCTCTGCGGCCTGGTCTTCGCGGTCTACCCGTTCGTGTGGACGGCGTGGGCGATGGGGATCTGCGCGATCTTCCTCGGCCTCGCGCTGGGCTCCGTCCAGCCGATGGTGATGACGACGCTGCACCAGATCACGCCGGCGGCGCGGCACGGCGAGGCCATCGCGCTGCGCTCCATGGCGATCAATCTCTCGAGTGCCGTCATGCCGCTGGCGTTCGGCGTCGCCGGCGCCGCCTTGGGCGCGTCGCTGCTCTTCTGGCTGATGGGCGCGGCGGTGGCCGGGGGCAGCGCGGTCGCGGCGAAGGTCGGCCGGGGCGCGGCCGAACCGGTCAGAACTTGATGCCGGCGTTGCCCGGGTTGGCCGGCGCGGGGCTGGCCGGCGGCGTTGCCGCCGCCGTGGCAGCAGCGGCTGGCGTGGCCCGCTGTGGCGGCTCCCGGCGCTCGACCAGCGGAGTCGCCGGCCGGTACTGGTAGGTGCCGGGCAGGCGCGAGTCGCGGGGGTAGCCCGCGGCATCCAGGTACGACGTCCAGACCTCGAGCGCGTAGCCGCGAAGGATCTGCGAGCCCACCGTGAGCGTCGGCGCCTCGCGGGCGCCGGAGAGGCGCTCCAGGGCTTCGCTGTCCTCGGCACTGACGACCTGGCGCTCGCCGAAGGGGATGCCGCGCTGGCGCAGCATCTGGCGCGCCGACGTGCAGGGCTCGCAGGCGCCGCTCACGGTGTAGAGCATGACCGGGTACTTGGCGACGACCTGCCGCAGCTCGAAGGGCAGGTCCGGCTCCGCGGCCTGCACCGGCACCCGCGCGCCCAGGGAGGTGACCTTGCCGTCCGGCTGGCTCGGCTCGCGGTCGGTGTACGTGACCTTGCCGTCGGCTCCCGTGACCTTGAACTGGGCCTGGCTCGCGGCGGCCGCGAGCGACAGGGCCATGGCGACGGCGAGCAGGCGCGGAATCGATGCGAGGCGGGAAGGGCGGTCGCGCGAGGTCATGGAGGGTCGGCGCTGGGGGGAGTGGTCGAATCTAACCGAGCGCTCCCGGGTCTTCAACCCGGCCGCGACGTGACAAGGTGCCGGGGAACGACAAGTTCACACAAGTGCCGCTTGCGGCCGATCACTCTGCGACGTCAGCTGCCCGACCGACCGGCCTCGCCTCGGGCCGCGGCCTGGCCGGCGGCATCGACGGTGTTGGCGAGCAGCATGGCGATCGTCATCGGCCCGACGCCGCCGGGCACCGGCGTGATCGCGCCGGCAAGCTCCGCGACGGCAGCGAAGTCCACATCGCCGCACAGCTTGCCGGCGTCGTCGCGGTTCATGCCGACGTCGATGACCACGGCGCCGGGCTTCACCATGTCGGCGGTGACCGTGCCGCGGCGGCCGACGGCGGCGACCACCACGTCGGCCTGGCGCACGTGCGCCGCGAGGTCACCGGTGCGGCTGTGGCAGAGGGTCACGGTGGCGTCGGCCTGGAGCAGCAGCAAGGCCATCGGCTTGCCGACGGTGTTGCTGCGGCCGATGACGACCGCGTGCTTGCCGCGCACGTCGATGCCCGTGCTCTCGATCAGCTTCATGCATCCCGACGGCGTGCAAGGGCGGAAGCCGGGCAGCCCGGCAAGGAGCCGCCCGGCGCTCTCGACCGAATAGCCGTCGACGTCCTTCGCCGTCGAGATCGCCTCGATCACGCGTGCCGGCGAGATGTGCGCCGGAAGCGGCAACTGAACAAGGATGCCGTGCACCGCCGGATCGCGATTGAGGGCGTCGATCCGGGCCAGCAGCGCGCCTTCGGTGAGCCCGGCTTCGTGCCGGTCGAGAAAGGAGCGGATGCCGGCCTCCTCGCAGGCCTTGATCTTGTTGCGCACATAGATCGCGCTGGCGGGATCGTCGCCGACCAGGATCACGGCCAGGCCCGGCGGGTGCCCCGCCTGGGCCAGCGCCAGGGCACGCGCCTTCAGGTCGCCGCGAATGCGCCGGGCGATGCCGGCGCCGTCGATCAACTGCCCGGTCAAGCCTTCGAAGGCGCGCCGAGCGCGATCTTGAGGAGGTCGGCGACGGTGTTGGCGTTGAGCTTTTCCATGATGTTGGCGCGATGCGCCTCCACCGTCTTGATGCTGATGCCGAGGTCATCGGCGATCTGCTTGTTCAGCCGCCCGGCGACGATGCGCTCGAGCACCTGCGCCTCCCGCGTCGTCAGGCGCGAGAGCAGGGCGTCGCGGCTCGCCGCTTCCTGGTGCTTGGAGAAATCGACGCGGGCGCGATCGAGCATCTTCTCGACCAGCGAGACGAGCTCGGCTTCCTTGAACGGCTTCTCGATGAAGTCTTCGGCGCCCTTCTTCATCGTCGTCACCGCCATCGGCACGTCGCCATGGCCGGTGATGAAGGTCACCGGCAGCGGCGAGCGTCGCTCGAGCAGCCGGTCCTGCAGCTCGAGCCCGCTCATGCCTTCCATGCGGATGTCGGCGATCAGGCAGGCGACCTCGCGCGGATCGAAGCGGGTGAGGAAGGACTCGGCCGAGTCGAAGCACTTGACCCGGTAGTCCTTGCCCTCGAGCAGCCACTGCAGCGAGTCGCGCACGGCCTCGTCGTCGTCGACGACGTAGACGGTGCCTTTCTTGGGGATGAGGCTCATGCAGTCGCGGCCGCACGGGCCGGAAGAGGAGAGGTCTGGACCGGCAGCGTGAAGGTGAACCTGCAGCCGATCGGGGTGTCGCCATTGTAGAGGTTGACCGCCTTGATCCTGCCCCGGTGGCTCTCGATGATCGAGCGGCACAGGCTGAGGCCGATGCCGAGCCCGTCGACCTTTGTCGAGAAGAAGGCCTCGTACATCCGGGCGATGACCTCGTCCTTCAGGCCCGGACCCTTGTCGGTCACGGTGAACTCGATCACGTCGCCTTCTTCCTCGGTGTGCTTGGGCACGACGCGCAGCTCGATGCTGCGCCGCGCCAGCGGCAGGCGGGCGCTGTCGATGGCCTCGGCGGCGTTCTTCAGCAGGTTGAGGACGACCTGCTCGATCAGGATCGGGTCGACCATCAGCGGCGGCAGGCGATGCGCCACGTAGGTCTGGATCGCGACGTTGCGCCGGCGCAGCTCGATGCCTGCGAGGTCGACGGCGTCGTCGACGATCGCCTGCGCCGAAGCCTTCTGGCGCTGCGGCTCGCTGCGCTTCACGAAGGAACGGATGCGATGGATGATCTGGCCGGCGCGCTCGGCCTGGCGCGAGGTCTTCTTCAGCGCGGCGATGAGGTCGGCCTTCTCGATGGCGTCGTTCTCCACCCGCGTCACCATGCCGTTGCAGTAGTTGCTGATCGCGGTGAGCGGCTGGTTCAGCTCGTGTGCGACGGAGGACGCCATCTCGCCCATGGTCACCAGGCGGCTCGTCACCTGCGCCTTCTCGGCCTGGCTGGCGGCCACCGCCTCGGCGCTGCGCCGCTCGGTGATGTCGGTCGCGATCAGCATCTGGGCGAGGCGGCCGTCTGTCCACTGCAGGTAGCGGGCGCGCACGTCGAACCACTTCGCCAGCGAGTCGACGAAGACCTCGCGGGAGTCGGAGCCGGCGGCCGTCAGCTCCTGCGTCGGCAGGCCGCCGAGCGCATCGACGGCCTCGTCGGCATCGCCGGAAACCGCCATCGAGGATTCGCCGCCGGACAGCAGCGAATGGCCCTTCGAGTCGGCACCGAACCACAGGCGGTACGAGCGATTGGCGAACAGCAGCTCGCCCTGCTGCACCGAGAGCACCGACACCGCCGTGTCCAGGCCTTCCAGCACCGTGGTGAAGCGCTCGTGCGAAGCGGTGAGCTGGTCGCGGATGCGCTTGGCTTCGGTGATGTTGGTCATCGACGTCATCCAGCCGGTCTGCTGTCCCTTGGGGTCGATGAGCGGCGACACGTACATGCGCGCATCGAAGACCGTGCCGTCCTTGCGCATCACCTTCACCTCGATGCCCCCGGCCGGGCTCTTGCCCTGCAGCTCCTGGTCGAGCAGGCGGGCGTTCTCCTCCCGGCGGTCGTAGGGCCAGTAGGGAAAGGGCGGGCGCAGGCCGATCAGGTCGACTTCCGAGAAACCCGTCATCGCGCAGAACGCCGGGTTGACGTAGCTGATGCGGCCTTCCATGTCCATGGCGCGCATGCCGGTCAGCATCGAGTTCTCCATCGCCCGGCGGAAGTTGGTCTCCGAGACGAGCGCCGCCTGCATCTGCAGCCGGCGCCGCATGTGCCGCCACGTGCCGAGCAGCATCCAGACGGTCAGTGCCGAGAGGATCATGACCATCCAGAACAGCGTGTTGCTGATCAGGCCGATCGACGTCCGATAGCCATGCCCGCGCAGGACCAGGCCGTTCTCCGCCGGCGCGAGCGGCAGCTGATAGACGATCGACGGCTTGGTGGACGCCTTGCCGGGGAGCGTCATCACCGTGCTGGCGAGGGCGTGGTCCTCTTCGTCGAGCACGGAGATCGCGTGGCGGCGCGAGATCTCGTCGGGAACGAAGTAGCGCACGAGCCGCTCGATCGAGTATTCGGCGACCAGGGCACCCTGGAAGGCGCCCCGTTCGATCAGGGGTATCTGTGCCTGGAACACCGGATTGCCGAAGCTGTCGGCGAACGGCTGCGAGTACACCGTGCGGCGCAGTTCGCGGGCGCGCTTGAAGGCCTCCTCGGGAGCGCCCCCCGAGTTCTCGACCGGCAGCGACGCCGGGGTCTCGACCCCGCTGATGCCGGTCTCCGGCGGAAAGCTCGTGCCCGAATAGCCGGCCACCCGGTTGCGCGACGCACCGACCCAGACCAGGTTGCTGATCTCCGGGTGGTCGCGCGTGAAGACCGACGCCTGCAGCAGGAAGGCTTCGCGGTTGAGCGTCTGCGTCACGAGCTCGCGGGCCATGCGCGCGAGCTGCTCGTGGTTTTCGATCAGGCGCAGGCGCACCTGTTGCTGCGCCACCTCCGTGTCTCGCCGCACCGCCTCCTGCTCGCGATCGAATTCCTCGTTGCGCAGGTACCAGAACGCGGAAACGATGGCGGCCAGAAAGAGCAGCACCGAGGCCAGGGGTCCGAGCGTCGCGTACCGGTCCTGTCGCGCCGCCGACTGGCGTCGCCACCAACGGCCGAAGAACCGCTCCGCCCACGTGCGGGCCGGGGGCGGGCGATGTTGCGCCACGACGGCACGTTGCATCCTGCGATTATCGCGGGATCGCCTTGGGACTCCCTCTTCGTGCCCACCAGCGCTGAGAATATTGCCGCATTGTGAAACGGAGTAGCGCTATTTGAAAATACGAGGTCCTGTGCGACACTTCACATCAACCAAGAACGACTGTTTTCGGAGACACGGATGTCAGCTCTTCCCCAGACGAGCTTCGGCTCTCCCGCGCAGGACCCTGACCAAGCCGAGACGCGCGAGTGGCTGGATGCGCTCTCCGCCGTCATCGCCTCGGAAGGCGGCGAGCGCGCCCACTTCCTTCTCGAGCAGCTGATCGATCACGCCAGGCAGGCAGGCATCGACCTGCCGTTCTCGGCCAACACCGCTTACGTCAACACCATCCCGACCGACCAGGAAGAGCGCTCGCCCGGGAACATCGAGATCGAGGAGCGTCTGCGCGCCTACATGCGCTGGAACGCGATGGCGATGGTCGTCAAGGCGAACCGGCTGCATCCGGCCGACGGCGGCGATCTCGGCGGACACATCTCGAGCTTCGCCTCGCTGGCGACGATGTTCGGCACCGGCTTCAATCACTTCTGGCACGCCGAGACGCCGGACCACGGCGGCGACCTGCTCTACATCCAGGGCCACTCCTCCCCAGGCGTCTATGCGCGCGCCTACATGGAGGGGCGCCTCACCGAGGAGCAGCTCGTCAACTTCCGCCAGGAGGTCGACGGCAAGGGCATCTCGAGCTATCCGCATCCGAAGCTGATGCCGGAGTTCTGGCAGTTCCCGACCGTGTCGATGGGGCTCGGCCCGCTGATGGCGATCTACCAGGCACGGTTTCTCAAGTACCTGCACGCACGCGGCATCGCCGACACGAGCAAGCGCAAGGTCTGGGTCTTCTGCGGCGACGGCGAGATGGACGAGCCGGAATCGCTCGGGGCGATCGGCCTCGCCTCGCGCGAGAAGCTCGACAACCTCATCTTCGTCATCAACTGCAACCTGCAGCGCCTCGACGGCCCGGTGCGCGGCAACGGCAAGATCATCCAGGAGCTGGAGAGCGAGTTCCGGGGCTCCGGCTGGAACGTGATCAAGCTGATCTGGGGCAGCTACTGGGATCCGCTCCTCGCGCGCGACCGCGACGGCACGTTGCGCAAGGTGATGATGGACACCGTCGACGGCGACTACCAGGCGATGAAGGCCAACGACGGCGCCTTCGTTCGCAAGCACTTCTTCGGCCAGCATCCGAAGCTGCTCGAGATGGTCGCGAAGATGACCGACGAGGACATCTGGCGCCTGAACCGAGGCGGCCACGACCCGCAGAAGGTGTACGCCGCCTTCCATCGCGCTGCCCACCACCAGGGCCAGCCGACGGTGCTGCTCGTGAAGACCGTCAAGGGCTTCGGCATGGGCAAGAGCGGCGAGGGCAAGAACACCGCGCACCAGACCAAGAAGCTCATCGACGAGGACGTGATGGCGTTCCGCGACCGCTGGAACATCCCCGTTCCCGACGACAAGCTCGGCGAGATCCCGTTCTACAAGCCGGCCGACGACACGCCGGAGATGAAGTACCTGCAGGAGCGCCGTCACGCACTCGGCGGCTACCTGCCCAAGCGCCGCGTCCGCGCCGACGAGAAGCTCGCCGTGCCGCCGCTGGACATATTCAAGGCGGTGCTGGAGCCGACCGCCGAGGGACGCGAGATCTCGACGACGCAGGCCTTTGTGCGCTTCCTGACCCAGCTGCTGCGCGACAAGGCGCTCGGCCCGCGCGCCGTGCCGATCCTGGTCGACGAGGCGCGCACCTTCGGCATGGAAGGTCTGTTCCGCCAGATCGGGATCTACAACCCGGAAGGCCAGAAGTACACGCCGGTCGACCGCGACCAGGTCATGTACTACCGCGAGGACAAGGCCGGCCAGGTGCTGCAGGAAGGCATCAACGAGCCGGGCGGGATGAGCAGCTGGATCGCCGCGGCCACCTCGTACTCGACGAACAACCGGATCATGGTTCCGTTCTACGTGTACTACTCGATGTTCGGCTTCCAGCGCGTCGGCGACCTCGCCTGGGCGGCGGGCGACATGCAGGCGCGCGGCTTCCTGCTCGGCGGCACGTCCGGCCGCACGACGCTCAACGGCGAAGGCCTGCAGCACGAGGACGGGCACAGCCACATCCTCGCCAACACGATCCCCAACTGCATCAGCTACGACCCCGCGTTCGCGCACGAGGTCGGGGTCATCCTGCACCACGGCCTGGTGCGAATGGTCGAGAAGCAGGACAACGTCTTCTTCTACCTGACGCTGCTGAACGAGAACTACCCGCAGCCGGGTCTGCGTTCCGGCACCGAGGAAGAGATCATCAAGGGCATGTACCTGCTGCAGGAAGGGGCGAAGAAGGCGCCGCGCGTCAACCTGCTCGGCAGCGGCACGATCCTGCGCGAGAGCGTCGCCGCGCGCGAGCTGCTCGACAGTGACTGGGGCATTGCCGCCAACGTCTGGAGCTGCCCGAGCTTCAACCAGCTGGCACGCGACGGCCAGGCCGTCGAGCGCTGGAACCTGCTCCACCCGACCGAGCGGCCGCGGGTGCCCTTCGTCGCCCAGCAGCTCGAGAAGTTCGCCGGGCCGGTGATCGCGTCGACCGACTACATGAAGGGTTATGCCGACCAGATCCGCGCCTTCCTGCCTGCCGGTCGGGCCTACAAGGTGCTCGGGACCGACGGGTTCGGTCGGAGCGACTTCCGCTTCAAGCTTCGCGAGCATTTCGAAGTCAACCGGCACTACATCGTGGTCGCCGCGCTGAAGGCGCTTGCCGAGGAGGGCAGCGTGCCGGCAGCGAAGGTGGCCGACGCCATCAGGCGCTACGGCATCGATACCGAAAAGATCAATCCGCTCGACGCCTGAGGACCTCAGCATGGCAGCTCTGGAAGTGAGGGTCCCCGACATCGGCGACTTCGAGAAGGTCGAGGTCATCGAGGTGCTGGTCAAGCCGGGCGATCGCATCGCCGCCGAGCAGTCGCTGGTGACGGTGGAGAGCGACAAGGCGTCGATGGAGATCCCGTCGTCGGCCGCCGGCGTGATCAAGGAGATGAGGGTCTCGGTCGGCGACAAGGTGAGCGAGGGGACGCTGCTGCTCGTGCTCGAAGCCGAGGGCGCCGCGGCTGCGGGGAGCCCGCCGCGGGACGCCGCGTCGCCACCGGCGCCCGCGCCGGCGCCTGTGACTGCCCCTGCCCCTGCCCCTGCGCCTGCGCCGCCAGCCGCCGCGTCGGCCGCAGCACCATCGGCATCGGCCGCGGCGTTGCCAGCTGCTCCGGCGGAGGCTGCGCCGCGCTCGACGCCGGCATCGGCCGGCGCACGCACCGAGGTGGTCGTTCCCGACATCGGCGACTTTGACGAGGTCTCGGTGATCGAGGTGCTGGTCCAGCCCGGCGACACCATCGCCCTCGAGCAGAGCCTCGTCACGGTGGAGAGCGACAAGGCGTCGATGGAGATCCCGTCGAATGCTGCCGGTCGTGTCGCTGAGATGCGGGTCAAGGTCGGCGACAAAGTGAAGAAGGGCAGCGTGCTGGCCCTGGTCGAGAACAGTGCTGCCTCCGGCGGCGCGGCCGAAACGGTGGCCGCCGAAGACCGCGTGCATTCGACGGCCGCACCGGCGCCGGCCGCGTCGCAGCCATCGATGGCGTCCGGCCCGTCACCGGCTGCACCGGCGCCTGAGCCCGCGCCGGCGCCGACGCCTGCAGCGGCGCCGCCGCCACCGTCGGCCGGGCCTGCAGCGGCGCCGCCGCCACCAACGGCGGTCGCGGAGCGCACGCCGCCGACGGCGGCGCTGCCAGCGCACGAGCCGACCGCGCCCAGCGGCCCGCTGCCGCACGCCTCGCCGACGATCCGCAAGCTGGCCCGCGAGCTCGGCGTGCCGCTCGACGAGGTCCAGGGCAGCGGCCCGAAGGGGCGGATCACGCAGGAGGACGTGCAGGGATTCGTCAAGTCGGTCATGGCGGGCAGCCAGCAGACGAAGGCGCAGGCGGCCAAGGCTCCGGCGGCAGGGGCTGCGGCTCCGGCGAGCGGCGCCTTCCCCGGCTTGCTGCCGTGGCCTCAGGTCGACTTCTCGAAGTTCGGTCCCACCGAGCGCAAAGAGCTGCCCCGGATCAAGAAGATCGGCGCGGCCAACCTGCACCGCAACTGGGTCCTGATCCCGCACGTCACCAACCACGACGATGCCGACATCACCGAGCTCGAGGCCTTCCGTGTCGCCACGAACAAGGAGAACGAGAAGAGCGGCGTCAAGGTGACGATGCTCGCCTTCCTGATCAAGGCCTGCGTCGCCGCGCTGAAGAAGTTCCCGGAGTTCAACGCCTCGCTCGAGGGCGATCACCTGGTGCTCAAGCAGTACTTCCACATCGGCTTCGCCGCCGACACGCCGCACGGCCTGATGGTCCCGGTGCTCAAGGACGCCGACAAGAAGGGCGTGCTGCAGATCTCGCAGGAGATGAGCGAGCTGGCCAAGAAGGCGCGCGACGGCAAGCTCTCGCCGGGCGAGATGAGCGGCGGCTGCTTCTCGATCTCGTCGCTGGGCGGGATCGGCGGGCGCTACTTCACGCCGATCATCAACGCGCCCGAGGTCGCGATCCTGGGCGTCTGCCGAAGCACGATGGAGCCGGTCTGGAACGGCGAGAAGTTCAAGCCGCGGCTCATGCTGCCGCTGTCGCTGAGCTGGGACCATCGCGTCATCGACGGCGCTGCGGCAGCGCGATTCAATGCCGTCCTGGCGCAGATCCTCGGCGACTTCAGGAGGGTCCTGCTGTGACGGTCGACGTCAAGGTCCCCGACATCGGCGACTTCAAGGACGTCGGCGTCATCGAGGTCCTGGTCAAGCCCGGCGACACCGTGCAGGTGGAGCAGAGCCTTATCACGATCGAGAGCGACAAGGCCTCGATGGAGATCCCGTCGTCGCACGCCGGCGTGGTCAAGGAGGTGCGGGTCAAGGTCGGCGACACCGTCAACGAGGGCTCGGCGATCCTGACGCTGGAAACCTCGGACGCGGCTGCCGCCGCGCCGCCTGCCGCAGCGGCGCCTGCCGCAGCGCCTTCAGCGGCCGCGGCAGTGCCAGCCCCCGCGGCGCAGACCGCCGCACCCGCTTCGTCACCCTCGCCAGCGGCCGCCCCGGCGGCCGCATCGGCGCCGGCCCGGTCGTCGGCCGAGCTGGGCGGTGATCTCACCTGCGACCTGCTCGTCCTCGGCGCCGGCCCCGGCGGCTACTCGGCCGCGTTCCGCGCCGCCGACCTCGGCCTCAAGGTGGTGCTCGTCGAGCGCTATCCGGTGCTCGGCGGCGTCTGTCTCAATGTCGGCTGCATCCCTTCCAAGGCGCTCCTCCACGTCGCGGCCGTGATCGACGAGGTGGCGCACTTCGGCGCGCTCGGCGTGGAGTTCGGCAAGCCGGCGGTCGATCGGTCGCGCCTGCTCGCGCACAAGAACAAGGTGGTCGGCAGGCTCACCGGCGGACTGGCGCAGATGGCGAAGATGCGCAAGGTCACGGTCGTCACCGGGACCGGGACCTTCACCGATCCGAACCACGTGAAGGTCGATCTCGCCGCCGGCGGCAGCACCCGCATCGGCTTCTCGCGCGCCGTCATCGCTGCCGGCTCGGAGGCGGTCAAGCTGCCCTTCATGCCGAAGGACGATCGCCGCGTCGTCACCTCGACCGGCGCCCTCGAGCTGCCGGCACTGCCCGGGCGCATGCTGATCGTCGGCGGCGGCATCATCGGCCTCGAGATGGGAACCGTGTACTCGACGCTCGGTGCGCGTCTCGACGTCGTCGAGATGCTCGACGGGCTCATGCAAGGCGCCGACCGCGACCTCGTCCGCGTCTGGCAGAAGCTGAACGCGCCGCGCTTCGACCACATCCTCCTGAAGACGAAGACGGTGAGCGCCGAAGCCCGCGACGACGGCATCCTCGTGAAGTTCGAAGGCGAGGGGACCCTGAAGGAGCAGCTGTACGACTTGGTCCTGCAGGCCGTCGGCCGCACGCCGAACGGCAGGAAGATCGGCGCCGAGAGCGCCGGCGTCGCGGTGACGGATCGCGGCTTCGTCCCCGTCGACATCCAGATGCGCACGAACGTGCCGCACATCTTCGCGGTCGGCGACATCGTCGGCCAGCCCATGCTCGAGCACAAGGCCGTCCACGAGGCGCACGTGGCTGCCGAGGTGGCCGCCGGGGAGCAGCTGGGCGACGCGAAGCTGGCGAAGCGCGCCTTCGATGCGCGCGTGATCCCAAGCGTCGCCTACACCGATCCGGAGATCGCCTGGGTCGGCGTCACCGATGACGAAGCGAAGGCGCGCGGGCTCAAGGTCAGGAAGGGCCTCTTCCCGTGGACGGCCTCGGGCCGCGCGATCGCGAACGGCCGCGACGAAGGCTTCACCAAGCTGCTGTTCGACGAGGCGAGCCATGCCGTCGTCGGCGGTGGCATCGTCGGCACCCATGCCGGCGACATGATCGGCGAGATCGCGCTGGCGATCGAGATGGGCGCCGATGCCGTCGACATCGGCAAGACGATCCATCCGCATCCGACGCTCGGCGAGTCGATCGGGCTGGCGGCGGAAGCGTTCGAGGGCACCTGCACCGACCTGCCGCCGGCCCGCCGCTGAGCGCCCCTCGGGCTCAGGCGATGTCGCCGACGTGGAGCTCGAAGCGACCGGCCCGGCGATCCTCGAAGTAGTGCTCGAGCGTGCGGCGCGTGGTCCGGAAGGCCATCTCGTCCCACGGCACCTCCGCCTCATCGAAGAGGGCGGCCTCGATCGTCTCGGGGCCCGGTTCGAAGTCGGTGTCGAGCAGGCGCGCCCGGTAGAAGAAGTGAACCTGGCCGACGCGAACCACGTTGAACAGCGTGAACAGGCCCTCGAGCTCGATCCGTGCACCGGCTTCCTCGATGGTCTCGCGAATGGCGCCTTCCTCGGTCGTCTCGCCGAGCTCCATGAAGCCGGCCGGCAGCGTCCACAGGCCCCGTCGCGGCTCGATGTTGCGACGACAGAGCAGGACCTTGCCCTGCCACACCGGCAAGGTGCCGACCACGTTGAGCGGGTTCTCGTAGTGGATCGTGCTGCAGACGCGGCAGGTGGCCCGTTCGCGGTTGTCGTCGGCGGGCGTCGCGTAGTGCACTTCGCCGCCGCAGGCCCGGCAATGCTTGATGCTCCGCGGGGTCACCATGGCGTCGAGTGTAGTGAAGTGCATGGCATGATTCAGCGATGAAGCACGTCATCCCTACCCCTGTCGTTACCAGCATTCCGGTCGCCGGCGGCGGCGGCGAATCGTTCCCGGTGCGACGCGTCTACTGCGTCGGCCGCAACTACGTCGAGCATGCGAAGGAGATGGGTTTCACCGGCCGCGAGCCGCCGTTCTTCTTCATGAAGCCGGCCGACGCGGTGCTCGTCGTGCCCGAAGGCGAGGTGGGCCGGATGCCGTACCCGAGCCTGACCAAGAGCCTGCACCACGAGGTCGAGCTGGTGGTCGCGATCGGCACCCCGGGGCGCGACATTGCGACCGCCGACGCGACGCGCCACGTCTGGGGCTATGCCATCGGCCTCGACATGACCCGGCGCGACCTGCAGGGCGAGGCGAAGAAGCTCGGCCGGCCGTGGGACATCGGCAAGGGCTTCGACCTCTCGGCGCCGATCGGGCCGCTGCACCGCGCCGGCTCCGTCGCCATCGGCCCCGAGACGGCCATCTCGCTGCAGGTCAACGGCAGCGTCCGGCAGAAAAGCACGATCGGCAAGCTCATCTGGAACATCGCCGAGATCATCGAGCACCTCTCGGCGGCGTGGGAGCTGCAACCGGGCGACCTCGTCTTCACGGGCACGCCGGAGGGCGTGGCAGCCGTCGAGCGCGGCGACGTGCTCAAGGCGGAGGTCAGCGGCATCGGCAGCCTCGAGGTCGAGATCGTCTAAGACGGCGAGGGCGATGCGGCTCTACAGCTACTTCCGATCGTCGGCGTCGTTCCGGGTCCGCATCGCCCTGGCGCTCAAGGGCCTGCCGTACGAGTACGTGCCGGTGCACCTGGTGAAGAACGAGCACCTGCAGGAGAGCCTGCGGACGACGCTGCCCGCGCAGCTCGTTCCCGCACTGACCCTGGACGAGGAGGACGGCGGCGCGCAGACGCTGACCCAGTCGCTGGCCATCATCGAGTACCTCGACGAGACCCATCCGGAGCCGCCGCTCCTGCCCGCGGACCCGACGGGGCGAGCCCGCGTGCGCTCGCTCGCCCTCGACATCGCCTGCGAGATCCACCCGCTCGACAACCTGCGCGTTCTCCGCTACCTCGTGAACGAGATGAAGGTGGGCGAGGACGACAAGAACCGCTGGTACCGCCACTGGGTCGAGGTGGGGCTCGAAACCGTTGAGCGCCAGCTCGCCGAACATCGGGCCACCGGCCGCTTCTGCCACGGCGACCGCCCGGGCCTCGCCGACTGCGTCCTGGTGCCGCAGATCTTCAACGCCCAGCGCATGGCATGCCGCCTGGACCACGTGCCGACGGTCATGCGCGTCTTCGAGGCCTGCATGGCGGAGCCGGCGTTCAGCGGATCTCAGCCGTCGGCGTGTCCCGACGCCGCGTGACGCCGGCCGACTGGCTGGCGCCGGCCTGGCGCATCGATCGGGTCGGCGCGCTGATGACGACGCGCCACGGCGGAACGAGCGTCGGTCCGTTCGCCTCCATGAACATCGGCGACCGGGTCGGCGACGATCCGCTGGCCGTTGCGGCGAACCGCGGGCTGTTCGGCGCTGCCATGGAGGCGCATCCGGTCTACCTGCGCCAGGTGCACGGAACCCGGGTCGTCCGGATCGGCGACGACGATGCGGCCGAAGATGCCCCGGTGCACGAGGCCGATGCCTGCGTGACGACGAAGCCCGGCGTGGCCTGCGTCGTCCAGGCTGCGGATTGCCTGCCGGTGCTCCTCGCCGCCCGCAACGGCGCGGCCGTCGGTGCCGCCCATGCGGGCTGGCGCGGGCTGGCCGCCGGAGTGGCCGACGCGACGGTGCGAGCGGTGTGCGACGCCGCCGGCTGCCGACCCGACGAGCTCGTCGCCTGGCTGGGCGCCTGCATCGGCCCGCGATCCTTCGAGGTCGGGGCCGACGTGCTGGCGGCGTTCGGCGTGACGGCCGGTGGCGACGTCACGGGTCGCTTCGCGCCCCGCGGTGAAGGCAAGTGGCTGGCGAACCTGCCCCTGCTGGCGCGCGACCAGCTCGCCGCCGCGGGCGTCGGCGCGATCGAGAGCAGCGATGCCTGCACCGTCGAGGATGCCTCACGCTTCTTCTCGTTCCGCCGCGACGGGGTGACCGGGCGGATGGGAGCGGCGGTCTGGATCCGGCGCGCCGAGGACTAGAGCCTCGGCCCGGCGCCGCGCAGCCCGTCGCGCCGGCGTGTTCAGCAGGTACAGCGCGATGGCGAGCGGCAGCAGGCCGTACAGCGAGAGCGTGACCGTCGCGCCGAGCCAGCTGCCGTTGACGGCCGTGCCCTCCGCGAGCGCCATCAGCAGGACGACGTACAGCCAGGCGACGGCGACCAAGTACATGCTATTCCTCAAGCGGTCTTTGACCGCGCCACGATAATGCCGACATGAAGACCAAGCAGGCAGCGCGCCCGTCCAAGACCCTCGGGACCGACGTGTCCGGCAGCCGGGGCGGCGGCGAGATCCAGGCCACCTTCGGCGAGGAAGCCTGGAAGGCGCTGAAGGGAATCGGCGAGCAGGCGCAGGCTCTCGTCGACCTGCAGAAGCAGTACGTCGAGGAGGCCGCGGCGATCTGGAACCGCGTGGTTCAGCCCGCCGGCACGGCGCCGCCTCCGGCCGACAGGCGCTTCTCGGCGCCGGCCTGGTCGGCGCAGCCCGGCGCCTCGTTCCTGGCCGAGATGTACCTGCTCAACGCCCGCACCCTGATGCAGATGGCCAGCCAGGTCGAGGCCGACGAGAAGACGAAGGCGCGCATCCGCTTCGCCGTGCTGCAGTGGATCGATGCCGCCGCGCCGAGCAACTACCTCGCCCTCAACCCCGAGGTGCTGCAGAAGGCGATCGAGACGAACGGCGAGAGCCTCGTGCAGGGCTTCATGCAGCTCTGGAAGGACCTCCAGCGCGGTCACCTGTCGCAGACCGACGAGAGCGCCTTCGAGGTCGGCCGCAACGTCGCCACGACGGAAGGCTCCGTGGTGTTCGAGAACGAGCTCTACCAGCTGCTCGAATACAAGCCTCTCACGGCCAAGGTCTACGAGCGGCCGATCCTGTTCGTGCCGCCCTGCATCAACAAGTACTACATCCTCGACCTGCAGCCCGAGAACTCGTTCATCCGCCACACGGTCGCGCAGGGTCACCGCGTCTTCGTCGTCAGCTGGAAGAACGCGGGTCAGGAGATCGCGACCCGCACCTGGGACGACTACATCGAGCATGCTGCGATCCATGCCATCGGCGCGGTCCGCGACATCACCGGCGCCGAGAAGATCAACACGCTCGGCTTCTGCATCGGCGGCACGATCCTGGCGACCGCCCTGTCGGTGCTCGCCGCCCACGGCGAGCGGCCGGCGGCCAGCATGTCGCTGCTCACCACTTTCCTCGATTTCAGCGACACCGGCGTGCTCGACATCTTCATCGACGAGGCGGGCGTCCGCCTGCGCGAGATGACGATCGGCGCCGAGAGCCCCGGCGGCGGCAGCCTCCTGAAAGGACAGGAGCTGGCGACGACGTTCAGCCTGCTGCGGCCGAACGACCTGGTCTGGAACTACGTGGTCGGCAACTACCTGAAGGGCGAGACCCCGCCGGCCTTCGATCTGCTGTACTGGAACGCCGACGGCACGAACCTGCCGGGCCCGATGTACTGCTGGTACCTGCGCAACACCTATCTCGAGAACAACCTCGTGAAGCCCGGCAAGGCCGTCGTCTGCGGCGAGAAGGTCGATCTCGGCCGCATCGACGTGCCGACCTACATCTACGCGTCGCGCGAGGATCACATCGTGCCGTGGAACGGCGCGTACATGAGCACCCAGGTGCTCGAGGGCAAGCGCCGCTTCGTGCTCGGCGCGTCGGGGCACATCGCCGGAGTGATCAACCCGCCGGCGAAGAAGAAGCGCAGCCACTGGATCGGCGCGTCCTCGGCCTTGCCCGCGAGCCCCGACGAGTGGTTCGAGACCGCAGTCGAGCATCCCGGCAGCTGGTGGGACGACTGGTCGAAGTGGCTGGCGGGCTTCGGCGGCAAGCAGGTCGCCGCACCCAAGGCTCCCGGGAACAGGAAGTACCGACCGATCGAACCGGCGCCTGGCCGCTACGTCAAGGAAAAGGCCTGATCCGTCGGGCCCGTCACGCACCCAGCACACCCACAGGAGAACCTCATGAACGACATCGTCATCGTCGCCGCCGCCCGCACCGCCGTCGGCAAGTTCGGCGGCTCGCTGGCCAAGACCCCGGCCCCCGAGCTCGGCGCCGCGGTCATCGCCGACGTCCTGCGCCGGGCCAGGCTGAGCGGAGACCAGGTCGGCGAGGTCATCCTCGGCCAGGTTCTCGCAGCCGGATCGGGACAGAACCCGGCCCGCCAGGCGGTCATCGGCAGCGGCCTGCCGCAGAGCGTGCCGGCGATGACGATCAACGCGGTCTGCGGCTCGGGCCTGAAGGCGGTGATGCTGGCGGCGCAGGCGATCCGCGACGGCGACTACGAGATCGGCATCGCCGGCGGGCAGGAGAACATGAGCATGGCGCCGCACGTCCTGCCCAACTCCCGCGACGGGCAGCGCATGGGGGACTGGAAGCTGGTCGACACCATGATCACCGACGGGCTCTGGGACGTCTACAACAAGTACCACATGGGCACCACCGCCGAGAACGTGGCCAAGAAGTACGACATCTCGCGCGAGAAGCAGGACCAGCTCGCGCTGGCCTCTCAGCAGAAGGCCGCTGCGGCGCAGGAAGGCGGGCGGTTCAAGGACGAGATCGTGCCCTTCACGATCCCGCAGAAGAAGGGCGAGCCGATCGTCTTCGCCGCCGACGAGTTCATCAACCGCAAGACCAGCGCCGAGGCGCTCGCCGGCCTGCGCCCGGCCTTCGACAAGGCGGGCACGGTGACGGCCGGCAACGCCTCGGGGATCAACGACGGCGCGGCCGCGGTGGTGGTGATGAGCGCCAAGCGTGCCGAGAAGCTCGGGCTGACGCCGCTCGCGCGCATCGCCAGCTACGCCACGGTGGCGCTCGATCCCTCGATCATGGGCATGGGGCCGGTGCCGGCGTCGCAGAAGGCCTTGCAGCGGGCCGGCTGGAAGGCACAGGATCTCGACCTGCTCGAGATCAACGAGGCCTTCGCTGCCCAGGCCTGCGCCGTCAACAACGAGATGGGCTGGGACACGAGCAAGGTCAACGTCAACGGCGGCGCCATCGCCATCGGACACCCGATCGGCGCATCGGGCTGCCGCATCCTGGTCACGCTGCTGCACGAGATGGGGCGCCGAAACGCGAAGAAGGGCATCGCCTCGCTGTGCATCGGCGGCGGCATGGGCGTCGCCTTGTGCGTGGAGCGTTGAGCGTCCGGACGGAATGACGGCGCGGAAGAAGGTCGCGTATGTGACCGGCGGCATGGGCGGGATCGGCACCTCGCTGTGCCAGCGCCTGCACCGGGACGGCTTCCACGTCATCGCCGGCTGCGGCCCCAGCCGCGACCATGCGAAATGGCTCGCCGAGCAATCGGCCCTCGGCTACTCCTTCCATGCCTCCGTCGGCAACGTCGGCGACTGGGACTCGACGGTCGCCGCGTTCCAGGAGGTGAGGGCGGTGCATGGCCCGGTGGACGTGCTCGTCAACAACGCCGGCATCACCCGTGACGGCATGTTCCGCAAGATGACGCGCGCCGACTGGGACGCCGTCATCGAGACCAATCTCACCAGCCTGTTCAACGTGACCAAGCAGGTCATCGACGACATGGTCGAGAACGGCTGGGGCCGCATCATCAACATCTCGTCGGTGAACGGCGAGAAGGGCCAGTTCGGGCAGACCAACTACTCCGCGGCGAAGGCCGGCATGCACGGCTTCACCATGGCGCTGGCCCAGGAAGTCGCGAACAAGGGCGTCACCGTCAACACCGTAAGCCCCGGCTACATCGCCACCGACATGGTCAAGGCGATCCGTCGCGAGGTGCTCGACAAGATCGTCGCCAACATCCCGGTGCGGCGCCTCGGCACGCCCCAGGACATCGCCTCGATCGTCGCCTGGGTGGCGTCCGAGGAGTCGGGCTTCGCCACCGGCGCCGACTTCTCGGTGAACGGCGGCCTGCACATGGGCTGAGGCGCCGGGCGCGCCTGAGCGCGGCACGCGCTGTCGCGCCGGTTTTCCTCATCGCGATCGTTCCGACGCGCGTTCCGCGGGACGCGTACCGGCGTGAATTGCTGCCGCGGAATCTGCGCGTGCAAGCCGTTCGTTGCCCGCAGCGATCCGCTGATCGAGTGCCCTTGGTCATGGCGAAAGTGCGTTCATAGACTCCGCTCCCTCTAGAGCCTCCTGGCGCTGTGAGCGGGCAACGATCGGCACATCACCATGTTGAACACCACACGAAGGGATCACCGGACCGCCGCTGGCGATGCACGCGTCCCTGACATCGGGTCATGGGTGCAGAACGGGCAGCCGGCGAGGGCAAAGCGAAGCCGAGCCAGCGGCATGGCCCGGGAAGCGCTGGTGTGGTCGCTCGCGCTGTCTTCGATGATCTCGACGCCGGTGCTCTCGGCGCAGACCGACATCTCCAGCTCGCCGATCACCAGCACGAACGCGGCGCAGGTCAAGCCGAACATCATGCTGCTCATGGATACCTCGGGATCCATGGGCTGGAGCCACATGCCGGACGAGGTCGAGACGCAGGTCGGCATCGGCGCGATCGGCTACAAGGCCACGCAGTGCAACGTCCTCTACTACAACCGCAACCAGACGTACTCGATTCCCAAGAGGGCGGACGGCACGCAATTTCCGACGCCGTCGTTCACCTCCGCGCGCTATGACCCGTTCGACACCGCCTCGAGCACGACCGTCGATCTGTCCGCCGCGTTCAAGGCCTACGACGACCTGACCCTGCGCACCAGCGGCTACAACGACACGCCGCAGCCGGCCTACTACTACTACAAGACCGGCGGGTCGGTCCCGATCACCGGCTACACATCCTCGCCCTGCCTGGACGGCGACGCCGGCATCACGGTCGCGTCCTCGGACGGCGGCCTCTGGAATCGCGTGATCGTCGGCCCCGGCTCCGGCGTCGGCGGCAGCGACGAGCGCACCAACTTCGCCATCTGGTACACGTACTACCGGACCCGCCTGCTGCTCGTGAAGACCGCGGCGAGCCTCGCCTTCACGCCGCTGACCGACAGCTTCCGGGTCGGCTTCATCACCGTTCGGCCGAAGGACAACAAGACCGACGCGGCGATCAATCCGGCCAAGTACCTGGCCATCGACGACTTCGGCACGACACAGCGAGGGCTGTGGTTCGACAAGCTGTTCGCGCAGAAGCCCGGCGGCTCGTCGCCGGCGCGCGAGGGCCTGGCACGGGTGGGCCGACACTATGCCGGCATGCAGGACGGCATCAACCAGGGCATGACGGGCGACCCGGTCCAGTACTCCTGCCAGCAGAACTTCACCATCATGACGACCGATGGCTACTGGAACGCCCAGGAGGAGTCGAGCGGGCTGACCGGCGGCCATCTCGGCGGGCCGGTCGACATCACCGGCAAGGCCATGGTCGGCCAGCGCGACGGCGTGCTGGACGCCTTCTCTAACAACAACCCGTCGCCGCCGCCGGCTGCCGACGTCAACGTCACGCCGCGGCCGATCTGGGACGGCACGTTCGACGGGCAGCGCACGATCACGAGCAAGAACACGCACCACGAGTACCAGGCTTGCGGTGCTTACTACAACATCACGACGGCGCAGATCAACCGGTCCACCTCCCAGATCCTGGCGCAGACGTCGCAGACCCGGCAGACGACGGTGCAGAACCTGCAATCGACCGTGCAGAACCTGCGGTCGAGCACGCAGATGCTGCAGGTGACGTCGCAGCTGACGCGCAGCCAGGTGCAGAACCTGGCCAGCACGCAGCAGAACCTGCGCAACACGGCGCAGCGTCTCCAGAGCACGACGCAGACGACGCAAGGCACGCTGCAGAACCTCCAGGCCACGAACCAGAACCTGCGCAGCACCACGCAGAACCTGCAGAGCAGCAACCAGACCAACCGGGTCGAGGTGCGCACCGAGGAGACGGTCCGCATCCCTCGCCAGAGCACCACCCAGAACCTTCAGAGCACCAGTCAGAACGTGCAAAGCACGTCGCAGCAGAACCAGCAGACGGTGCAGATCCTGCAGAGCACCGGGCAGAACCTGAGAAGCACCGCGCAGACCCACAGGAACACGTCGCAGACCACGGAGAAGACGGTCCAGAACCTGCAGAGCACCGTCCAGAATCTGCAGAGCACGCAACAGACGACGCAAAGCACGTCCAAGACGACGCAGAGCACCTCGCAGGTCAACCAGAGCACGTCGCAGATCGTCGCCGGCACGTCGCAGCTGCAGGTCACGACCAGCCAGGTGCGCAAGAGCACGTCGCAGCTGCGCTCATGCGACGCGAGCACCGAGCTGTGCACGCCGGTATCCGTGGGCAGCTGCACCCCCGGCGGCAACATCACCTGCGAAACCATCACCACAGGGCCGACCCTGGTGGCGAGCTGCACCAACGAGGCGGCGAGCACCGCGAACAACTGGACGTCGACCACCTGCGCGGTGACCACGAACGGCCCGACGCCGACCGGATCGTGCACGCCGGCGACGGCCACATCGTCGAACTCGTACACGACGACGACCTGCAGCACCGCGACGACCGGCCCGACGCCGGTCGCCTCGTGCAGCGCGGCGCCGGCGAGCTCCGGCAACAACTACACGGAAACCACGTGCGCGACACTGGTGACGGGGCCGACACCCGTGTCGAGCTGCTCGCCTCAGGCAGCGAGCTCCTCGAACAACTACACGGCCACGACGTGCGCGACCACCGCGACGGGGCCCACCGGGGTGTCGTCATGCACCGCCCAGAGCCCCACGTCCGGCAACAGCTGGACGACGACGACCTGCGGCACCGCCACCACCGGACCGACGCCGGTGGCAGCGTGCACGCCGTCCTCGCCGACCTCGAGCAACAACTGGACGACGACCACCTGCGGCACGAACAACACCAGCAACGTGCCGGCGGCATCGTGCACGGCGTCGTTGCCGACCTCGGGCAACAACTGGACGACGACGACCTGCTCGGCGAACACCACCACGAACGTGGTCGTGGCGTCGTGCTCGCCTTCGTCGGCGACGTCGGGCAACAACTGGACCACGACGACCTGCAGCACGAACACCAACCAGTCCCCCTCCGGCTCCTGCGCGCCGAGCTCGGCGAACTCGAGCAACAACTGGACGACGACCACCTGTCCGCTGGTGACCACGGGTCCGACGGCTGTGGACCCGGCGACCTGCACGCCCGCCACCGGCAGCTCCAGCAACAGCTGGACGACGACCACCTGTCCGGTGACGAACACCGGCCCGACCCCGATCCTCACGTGCACCCCGGCGACGGCCTCGAGCAGCAACAGCTGGACGACCACCAGCTGCAGCACCAACAACACGAGCAACGTGCCCGTGGCGTCCTGCACGGCGTCTTCGCCGACGTCGGGCAACAACTACACGACGACGAGCTGCAACACCGTCACGTCCGCCTTGACGCCCGTCTCATCCTGCACGCCGGTCGCGGCCAGCTCGAGCAACAGCTACACGGCGACCACGTGCCCGATCACGACGACGGGGCCCGCGCCCGTCTCATCGTGCTCCGCGAGCACGGCGAGCTCGACGAACAGCTGGACGACGACGACGTGTGCGGCCAACATCACCACGAACGTGCCGGTGGCGTCGTGCACCGCCTCCTCGCCGACCTCGGGCAACAACTGGACGACCACCACCTGCTCGACGAACAACACGACCGGCGTGGCGGTCAGCTCGTGCACGGCGTCATCGCCGAGCTCCGGCAACAACTGGACGACCACGACCTGCCCGCCGGAAACCGTGGTCAGCGGGCCGACGGCGGTCGCCTCGTGCACGCCCGTGGCCGCGACCAGCGCGAACGGCTACCAGCGGACGGATTGCGCGAGCATCACGACGACCACGCCAGTCCCATCGGGTACCTGTACCCCTTCATCGCCGACGTCCGGCAACAACTACACGACGACGACGTGCAACGTGGTCACGACCAGCAACGTGCCGGTCGCCTCCTGCACGCCGCAAACCGCCAGCTCGTCGAACGGCTGGACCCAGATCACCTGCGGCACGAACAACACCAGCAACGTGCCGGTCGTTTCCTGCACGGCGTCGGCCGCCTCCTCGTCGAACTCCTGGACCACCACGAGCTGCCCGGCGCCGATCACCACCGGGCCGACGCCGGTCCCGTCCTGCACGCTGGCCGCCGCGAGCTCGACCAACAGCTACACCTCGACGACGTGCCCGACCCCGGTCACCACCGGGCCGACCGGCGTGAACAACTGCAGCCCGGTCGCCGCGAGCTCCAGCAACAGCTGGACGGCGACCATCTGCGGCACGAACAACACGACGAACGTGCCCGTCGCGTCGTGCTCGTCCTCGCCGGCGAACGGCGGCAACAGCTGGACGGCCACCAGCTGTGCCGACAACTACACCTCGAACGTCCCCGTCGCTTCCTGCTCACCGATCGCTGCGTCGTCGTCCAACAGCTGGACCGCGACCACCTGCCCGGCTCCAGTGGTCACCAGCAACGTCCCGGTCCAGACCTGCACGCCTGAGGCCGCTTCGTCGACGAACAACTACACGAGCCGCACCTGCAGCGTCAACGCGACGCTCAATGTTCCGACCGGGACCTGCGTCGCCGACCCGGCGCAGTCGAGCAACAGCTGGACCGAGACGACCTGTCCGATGGTCGTGACGGGCGCCGTCGGCGTCGCCAGCTGCACGCCACAGGCACCGTCCTCTTCCAACAGCTGGACCGAGATCCAGTGCACCCCCAACAACACGAGCAACGTGCCGGTCGCCTCGTGCTCTCCCGCGAGCCCGACCTCGGGCAACGGCTACACGACCGTGACGTGCTCGACGAACAACACCACGAACGTCCCGGTCGCGAGCTGCTCGGCCGGATCGCCCAGCTCGGGCAACGGCTACACCACGACCACCTGCACCACCAACAACACCGATGTGGCGGTCTCATCCTGCACGCCGGTGTCGCCGACATCGGGGAACGGCTGGACGACGACGGCCTGCCCGGTGATCAACACCGGACCGGCCGGCGCCGCGAGCTGCAGCGCGAGCGGACCCACTTCCTCGAACGGCTGGACGACCACCACCTGCCCGACGCCGGTGACCACCGGTCCCACGCCGGTGGCCTCATGCACGTCTTCTTCGGCGAGCGCGGGCAATGCGTGGACGGCCACCACCTGCTCCACTGCCATCGCGACGTCGGTCGCGCAGACCTGCAACGACCCCTATACGGCCGCGAGCTCGACCAACAACTGGACGTCGACCACCTGCACGCCGGTGGCCGGCAAGCGGCTCGTGTCCACGACGTCGACCCGGGTGCGCGAGTATTTCGTCAGCGGCTCGACCCTGTCGTTGAAGAGCGACACCACGACGGCCGGCTCGCCCGTGGTCGGCGCGACCTGCCACGACCCGGGCACGGAGCCGGCGCTGCCGAGCGACGGCCCGCCCGCCTGGACGTCGGCCGACAGCACGGCCTATCCCAGCTGCAGCGCCTGGCCGTGCAGCGTTGATGACAACACCGGCACGCCGCGCAGCGTCAACTCTTTGGCTGACGTGGCGCAGTACTACTACGTGACGGACCTGCGGACGGCGGCGAACGAGCCGCGGGGACCGAACTACTACCGAGACGACGTTCCTGGGGTGGGCTCGGGTGCCGAGGACGACCGGGTTCGCTGGCAGCACATGACGACCTTCAGCATTGCGCTGGGCGTGTCGGGCTCGCTGCAGTACCGCTCGGACTACAAGTCGGCCACGACCGGCGACTTCGCCGACATCCGCAGCGGCGTCAAGAACTGGCCGCTGTGGCCGGATCCGGCGCCCGGCTACTACGCCAACTCGGCGGCCTACAACGACCCGCGCTCGATCGACGACTTCTGGCATGCCGCCGTGAACGGTCGCGGCACCTACTTCAGCGCCAGCAACCCGACCTCGGTCATTGCCGGGCTGGCCGGTGCCCTGGCCGGCATCAACGCCCGGGTGGCGGCGTCGACCGGCGCCGGTGCCTCGAACCTCGAGCCGGTGGCCGGCGACAACTTCGCCTACCTGGCGAACTACACCACCCGCAAGTGGACGGGCGACGTGCAGTCGCACGAGATCGACATCTCCACGGGCCTGATCCAGTCGCCGATCATCTGGTCCGCGCAGGCGCTTCTCGATGCCAAGACGAGCGCCGCCTGCGACAACCGCGACATCCGCCTGTTCCGTGCCGGCGCGACCGACAACCTCGTCAACTTCAGCTGGAACAGCCGGCGCTGCGACATCAGCGGCAACCCGACCGGCACGGCCGACACCGGCCTGAACGCGGCCGAGCAGACGCACTTCGCGGCGAGCAACGTGTCGCTCCTGAGCCAGCACCCGAGCATGACCGACGGCGTGTCGGGGCCGGACCAGCGCACGCCTGCGGCCGGCGCCAACCTCGTCAACTTCCTGCGCGGGCAGCGCGGCTTCGAGGACTTCACCGCCGCCGACGTCGGCAAGCTCTACCGCAAGCGCGACGCCGTGCTCGGCGACACCGTCAACGCCCAGCCCGTCTACGTGCGCTCGCCCTTCGCCAGCTACGCCGACGCCGGCTACGCCGCCTTCAAGACCGCCAACGCCGGGCGCACGCCCATGCTCTACGTGGCGGCCAACGACGGCATGCTGCACGCCTTCTACGCCGGCACCAGCGTCAGCGACGCGCAAGGCGGCAAGGAAGCGTGGGCGGTCGTGCCGAGCACAGTGCTGCCGCGGCTGTACAAGCTCGCCGACAACAACTACCAGAACGTGCACGAGTACTTCGTCGACGGCACGCCGAGCGTCAGCGACGTCAAGGTCGGCGGCGTCTGGAAGACGATGCTGGTCGGCGGCCTGGGCGCCGGCGGTCGCGGCTTCTACGCCCTCGACATCACCGATCCCACGACGCCCAGGGGCATGTGGGAGTTCAACTGGAGCAACACCTGCTACGACGCCTCCAACGTCGCCACCGCCGGTGCCGACTGCCACCTCGGCCTGGCCATGGGCCGGCCGCTCGTCACCAAGCTCGCCGACGGCCGCTGGGTGGTGATGGTCACCTCGGGCTACAACAACGTCAACGCCACGCCCAAGGCCGGCGACGGCAAGGGCTACCTGTACGTCCTCGACGCCGGCACCGGGCAGATCATCTACAAGATCGCGACCAGCGCCGGCGACGCGACGACGCCGAGCGGGCTGGCGCAGATCAACAACTTCGTCACCAAGGCGGAGATCGACAACACCACGGTGCGCGTCTACGGCACCGACGTGCTCGGCAACATCTGGCGCTTCGACGTCAACGACAACCTGGCGCCTTCGGGCCGCGAGGCGACCCTCATCGGCACGGCCAAGGACGCCGCCGGCAACCCGCAGCCGATCACGGTGCGGCCGGAGCTCACGCAGCTCAACGACCAGCCGATGCTGTTCGTCGCCACCGGCAAGCTGCTCGGCGCCACCGACGTCAGCGACCTGCAGACGCAGTCGATCTACGGCATCGTCGATCCGCTCACCTCGACGACGGCCTACAGCGACCTGCGCGCATCCATGGTGCCGCTGGCGATGACCCAGCTCGGCTCGGGCACGGGTGCCACCCGCACCATCGCCTGCACCGGCAGCACCACCCAGTGCGGCGCGACCAACGGCTGGCGCCTCGATCTGCCGGACAGCGGCGAGCGGGTCAACGTCGAGATGAAGCTGCGCGGGCAGACGCTCGTCGTCGGCAGCAACGTGCCGCAGATCAGCGCCTGCACGGCCGGCGGCTACAGCTGGCTCAACTACCTCAGCTACAAGTCGGGGCTGGCGGTCGTCGGCTCGCCGGGGCTGGCGGTGTCGGAGCAGGTCGCCAACTCGCTCATCGTCGGCCTGACGGTGATCAAGGTGGGCGGCCAGCTGAAGGGCATCGTCACCACCTCCGACGGCGGCGTGCTGGCGCGCACCATCACCAGCCACATCGACCCGGGCACGCCCAAGCGCGTCAGCTGGCGCGAGGTCACCCGCTGATCAAGGGCTGATCGACGGCTGATCGAGCGCTGATCGAGCGCTGATCGACGCAGGGCGGCCACCCGGCCGCGCCGCCCGATCGGCCCCTCGGCCGATCAGCCGGCCCGTCAGGCGCTGATGGCGTCGAGCATCTCGGTCTCGATCTGCAGCTGCATCCGGTTCTGCTGCAGCGCCGGACCGTCGATCAGGAAGGTGTCCTCGACGCGCTCGCCGAGCGTCGTGATCTTGGCGAGCTGCAGGTTGATGTTGTGCTGGGCGAGCACGCGCGAGATCGCGTAGAGCAGGCCGGAGCGGTCGCTCGCCGACACCCCGAGCAGCCAGCGCTGCGCCCGCTCGTCGGGCCGCAGCGTCACGCGCGGCGTGATCGGGAACGAGCGCACGCGGCGCGACAGCCGGCCTCGGCTGGGCTCGGGCAGCGGCCCCGTGGCCTTGAGCGCCAGCGCCAGCTGCGTCTCGACGTAGCCGATCAGGTCGCGCAGCGGCGGGTCGAGGTGCGGGCTGATGACGAGAAAGGTGTCGAGGGCGAAGCCGGTCGTCGTCGTGTGCACCTTGGCGTCGAGGATGTTGAAGCCGGCGCTGTCGAAGTAGCCGCAGGTGCGGGCGAACAGGTCCTGCCGGTCGGGCGCGTAGACGAGCACCTGCAGGCCTTCGCCGAGCGGGCTGACGCGCGCCTTGACGACCGGATTCGGCGAATCGACCTTGTTGATCAGCGAGCGCGTGTGCCAGGCGATCTCGGCCGCCTCGTGGCGGGCGAAGTAGCTGAGCTCCAGCGTCCGCCAGAGCGGCAGCTCGACCGTGCCGGGCAGCGAGGCCAGGTTGAGCAGCAGGCGCGCCTCGAGCTTGGTCGCCTCGATCTCCGCGTCGAGGTTGGGCCGGGCGCCGCCGAGGGCGCGCAGCGTCAGCCGGTACAGGTCCTCGAGCAGCTTGCCCTTCCACGCGTTCCAGACCTTCGGGCTCGTGCCGCGGATGTCGGCGACGGTGAGGAGGTAGAGCGCGGTCAGGCGGCGCTCGCTGTGCACCCGGGCCGCGAAATCGGCGATCACGTCGGGATCGGAGAGGTCTTCCTTCTGCGCGATCCGCGACATCGTCAGGTGCTCGCCGACCAGGAACTCGATCAGGGCGGCGTCCTCGCCGCCGATGCCGTGGTCGCGACAGAAGCGGCGCGCCTCGCGCACGCCGAGCTCGGAGTGGTCGCCGCCGCGGCCCTTGGCGACGTCGTGGAAGAGGGCGGCGACGTAGAGCACCCACGGCCGGTCGAAGGTGGACGCGAGCTGCGAGCAGAACGGGTACTCGTGGGTGTGCTCGGGGATCAGGAAGCGGCGCACGTTGCGCAGCACCATGATGATGTGCTGGTCGACGGTGTAGACGTGGAACAGGTCGTGCTGCATCTGGCCGACGATGCGGCGGAAGACCCACAGGTAGCGGCCGAGGACGCTGGTCTCGTTCATCAGGCGGAAGGCGTGCGTCTGCCCGCCCGGGGCGCGCAGGATCTCCATGAAGGTGCGGTGGTTCGCCGGGTCGCGCCGGAACTTCGCGTCCATCAGGTTGCGGGCGTTGTAGAGCGCGCGCAGCGTCCGCGCCGACAGGCCCTTGGGCCCGACGGTCCGCTGGTAGACGAGGAAGGTCTCGAGGATGGCGTGCGGGTCGCGCTGGTAGAGGTCGTCGCTCGCCACCTCGAGCATGCCGCTGCGCTCCAGGAACTTCTCCGTGATCGGACGCATGGGGGCGTCCTGCAGGCCGTTCACGCGCTCCTCGATGTTGAGCATCAGGATCTGGTTGAGCTGCGTCACCGCCTTGGCCGCCCAGTAGTAGCGGCGCATCAGGCGCTCGCTCGCGCGCTGCCCGCGCATCGAGAGGTAGCCGAAGCTCTCCGCGACGGCGGTCTGCAGGTCGAACACCAGGCGGTCCTCGCGGCGCCCGGCGATCGCGTGGAGGCGGGCGCGGATCAGCTTCAGCACGCCTTCGTTGCGCTGCAGCTGGCGCACCTCGAAGGGCGTGATCAGCCCCTTGCCGGCGAGCTGTTGCCAGGTCCGGCCGAGGCCGGCGGCGCGAGCGACCCAGATCACCGTCTGCAGGTCGCGCAGGCCGCCCGGGCTTTCCTTGCAGTTCGGCTCGAGCGAGTAGGGCGTGTCCTCGTACTTCTGGTGCCGCTGCCGCATCTCGAGCGTCTTCGCGCGCAGGAAGGCCTTGGCGTCCATGGCCCTCGCCGTCGCCTCGCGGAAGCGCCCGAACAGCGTGGCCGATCCGCAGAGCAGGCGCGACTCGAGCAGCGCCGTCTGCACGGTGACGTCCTCGACGGCCATCGCCACGCACTCGTCGACGGTGCGAACGCTCGAGCCGATCTCGAGGCCGGCGTCCCAGCAGTCGGTAATGAAGCGCGATGTCTCGGCACGGCCGGCGTCGCCCTCGCCGGCCGCCGCCGGCAGGAGGACGAGTACGTCGACGTCGGAGTACGGGACCAGCTCGCCTCGGCCGTAGCCGCCGACGGCGACCAGCGCCGCTTCCTCGGGCATGCCGGCCGCGCGCCAGAGATCGTGCAGGGTGAGATCGACCTCGCGGGCCAGGCCGCGCACCAGCCGGAGCGCTTCGCGCGCCGTCGGCCGCGCGGCCAGGAACGCGGCGATCCGGCTCGCCTTCACGTCGCGGAAGCGCACCCGCGGCGCGGCCGGCGGGCTCGCGACCATGCCGGCAGGGTCGGCGTTCACGCCGCGGCCTCCGCCCTCAGCGCGCCGCCACGAAGTCGGGCGGCGCCGGCGCTCCGGGCGAGAGCGTCATCACCTCGTAGCCCGTGTCCGTGACCAGGACGGTGTGCTCCCACTGCGCCGACAGCGACCGGTCGCGCGTGACGATGGTCCAGCCGTCGCCGGCCTCGCGGATCTCGCGCTTGCCGGCATTCACCATCGGCTCGATGGTGAAGGTCATTCCGGGCTTCAGCTCGTCGAGCGTGCCGGGCTTGCCGTAATGCAGGACCTGCGGCTCCTCGTGGAAGCGCTCGCCGATGCCGTGGCCGCAGAACTCGCGCACGATGGAAAAGCCGTTCGCCTCGGCGAAGGTCTGGATGGCGCTGCCGATGTCGCCCAGGCGCGCCCCGGGCTTCACCTGGACGATGCCCTTCCACATCGCCTCGTAGGTCTTCTGCACCAGCCGCTTCGCCGCGATCGAGCCCTCGCCGACGATGTACATGCGGCTCGTGTCGCCGTGCCAGCCGTCCTTGATGACGGTGACGTCGACGTTGACGATGTCGCCGTTCTTCAGCGGCCGGTCGTTCGGGATGCCGTGGCAGACCTGGTGGTTGATCGACGTGCAGATCGACTTCGGGTAGGGCGTGTAGCCGGGCGGCGCGTAGTTCAGCGGCGCCGGGATGGCGCCCTGCTCGTGGACGATGTGATCGTGGGCGAGCTTGTCGATCGCCTCGGTCGTGACGCCCGGCTTCATGTGCGGCGCGATGAGGTCGAGCACCTCGGCGGCCAGCCTTCCCGCGACGCGCATCCCGGCGATCTCTGCCTCGTTCTTGATCGTGATCGTCATCGTCGAATTATCGCATCGGCCCTCTAGAATCGCGGGTTTCCCCGGGGCGACCCGGCCGGCCCGCAGGGCACCGCTTCCGCTTCCCACGAGCCTCCCGCGTGACGACCGAGCCCAAGCACCTGGCCCGCTTCGAAGGCGCCAACGCACTGCCCGATTTCCGCGCCCAGGCCCTTCTCGCCCGGCTCCACGGCTCGGTCGCGCGCGTCACGGGCGTGCAGGCCCGCTTCGTCCACTGGGTCTCGAGCGACGAGGCGCTCACCGGCGCCGAGACCGACCGGCTGCAAGCGCTGCTTCGCTACGGCGATGCGGCGCGAGCGGATCCGCGCACGGCGCAGACCCTCGTCGTCGGTCCGCGCCTCGGCACCATTTCACCTTGGGCCTCCAAGGCCACCGACATCGCCCGCAACTGCGGCCTCGCCGTGCGCCGCATCGAGCGGGTCACGGCGTACGCGCTGACGCTGAAGGAGCCGCTGCTCGGCCAGGCCAGGCCGCTCGACATGGCCGAGCGGACGGCGCTGGCGGCGCTGCTGCACGACCGCATGACGGAGAGCGTCTTCGCCGATGCGGCGAGCGCGAGCGCGTTGTTCGACGAGCAGCCGGCCCGGCCGAGCGAGCAGGTCGACGTGCTGGGCGGGGGCAGGGCGGCGCTCGAGGCGGCCAACCGCGGCTTCGGGCTGGCCCTGTCGGACGACGAGATCGAGTACCTGCTCGAGGCCTTCCGCGGCCTCGGCCGCAACCCGAGCGACGTCGAGCTGATGATGTTCGCGCAGGCCAACAGCGAGCACTGCCGGCACAAGATCTTCAACGCCGAGTTCACCATCGACGGCGAGCGGCAGGAGCGCTCGATGTTCGCGATGATCCGCCACACCGAGGCGGCGGCGCCGCAGCACACGGTCGTGGCGTACAGCGACAACGCCTCGGTGATGGAGGGCGGCGACACCGTGCGCTGGCTGCCGCAGGGCTACACCAACGCGCCGGCGTACGGGCCGCGGCACGAGCCCGTGCACGTGCTGATGAAGGTCGAGACGCACAACCACCCGACGGCGATCTCGCCGTTCGCCGGCGCCGCGACTGGCGCCGGCGGGGAGATCCGCGACGAAGGCGCGACCGGGCGCGGCTCGAAGCCCAAGGCCGGGCTCACCGGCTTCAGCGTCTCCAACCTGCACCTGCCGGCGGTGCCCGGCTTCGACGCCCTGAGCGGGCCGGCCCGGCCCGAGCCCTGGGAGCGCGAGCGCTACGGCAAGCCCGAGCACATCGCCAGCCCGCTGCAGATCATGCTCGACGGCCCGATCGGCGGCGCCGCCTTCAACAACGAGTTCGGCCGGCCGAACCTGTGCGGCTACTTTCGCGTCTACGAGCAGAGCGTGGCCGGGCAGCGGCGCGGCTACCACAAGCCGATCATGATCGCCGGCGGCCTCGGCGCCATCGCCGCGTCGCAGACCCGCAAGATCGCCTTCCCGCCCGGCACGCTGCTGGTCCACCTCGGCGGCCCGGGCATGCGCATCGGCATGGGCGGCGGCGCGGCGAGCTCGATGGCGGCCGGCGCCAACGCCGCCGAGCTCGATTTCGATTCGGTTCAGCGCGGCAACCCCGAGATCCAGCGCCGCGCCCAGGAGGTCATCAACCACTGCGCCGCGCTCGGCGATGCCAACCCGATCCTGGCCATCCACGATGTCGGCGCCGGCGGCCTGTCGAACGCCTTTCCGGAGCTCGTCGACGGCGCGGGTCGCGGCGCCGACATCGACCTCGGCCGGATCCCGGTGGAGGAGAGCGGCCTGGCGCCGAAGGAGATCTGGTGCAACGAGAGCCAGGAGCGCTATGCCCTGGCCGTCGATGCCGACGCGCTGCCCATCTTCGAGGCGATGTGCCGGCGCGAGCGCTGCCCCTACGCGGTGATCGGCACGGCGACCGAGCAGCCGCGCCTGCGCGTCGAGCCGGTGATCGACATGCCGATGCAGGTCCTGCTCGGCAAGCCGCCGCGGATGCATCGGCGCGTTCGCCGGCGCGCCGTCGCCGCCGAGCGCCTGGATCTCGGCGGCGTCGACCTGGCGCAGGTCGCCTTCGACGTCCTGCGCCACCCGACCGTGGCCAGCAAGCGCTTCCTGGTCACGATCGGAGATCGCACCGTCGGCGGTCTGTCGAGCCGCGACCCGATGGTCGGGCCGTGGCAGGTGCCGGTCGCCGACTGCGCCGTCACGCTCGCCGACTTCGAGGGCTTCCGCGGCGAGGCGATGGCGGTCGGCGAGCGGACGCCGCTCGCGGTGATCGACGCGCCGGCGTCGGGCCGGATGGCGGTCGGCGAGGCGATCACCAACCTGCTCGCGGCGCCGATCGAGCTGGCGCGCGTCAAGCTGAGCTGCAACTGGATGGCGGCCTGCAGCGACGACCCGCATGCCGGCGCGACCGGCGAGGGCGTGCCGCCGCCGCCCGGCGACGACGCGGCGCTCTACGACACGGTGCGCGCGGTGGCGATGGAGCTGTGCCCCGCGCTCGGCATCGGCGTTCCGGTCGGCAAGGACAGCCTGTCGATGCGGACGCGCTGGGCCGACGGCGGCGACATCCGGCAGGTGACGGCGCCGGTGAGCCTCATCGTGACCGCCTTCGCGACCCTCGACGACGTCCGCCCCGCCTCGACGCCGCAGCTGCTGCCCGGCGACACGGCGCTGCTCCTCGTCGACCTGGGCGCCGGCCGCATGCGCATGGGCGGCTCGATGCTGGCGCAGGTGCTCGGGGCGGTCGGCGACGAAGTCCCGGACCTCGACGAGCCTGCGCTCCTGAAGGCGCTGGTCGAGGCGATCGGCGCCCTGCGCGCGGCCGGCCTGGTGCTCGCCTACCACGACCGCAGCGACGGCGGGCTCTGGGCCGCGGCCTGCGAGATGGCCTTCGCCGGCCATCTCGGCGTCAGCCTCAACGTCGACCTGCTCGTGACCGAGAGCGACGGCATCGCCGACAGCCGCGCCGACGTCGGCGACTCGAAGAACTGGGCGACGCAGGTCGGCGCGCGACGCGAGGAGCTGACGCTGCGCGCCCTCTTCAACGAGGAGCTCGGCGCCGTGCTCCAGGTGCCGAGGGCGCGGCGCGACGAGGCGATCCAGGTCCTGCGCCGCTTCGGCCTGGGCCGGCACAGCCATGTCGTCGGCAAGACCAACGAGCGCGGCGTCGTCGAGGTCTGGCGCGACGCCAAGGCGGTGTTCAGCGCCAGCCTGCGCGACCTGCACCAGGCGTGGGACGAGGTGAGCTGGCGCATGTGCCGCCTGCGCGACAACCCCGCATGCGCCGATGCCGAGCACGACGCCGCCGGCCGCAGCGACGATCCCGGCCTGCACGTTCACGTCGCGCAGGTGCCGTCAGCAGGGCCCGCTGTGCTCGGCCGGCGACCGAAGCTCGCCGTCCTTCGCGAGCAGGGCGTCAACAGCCACGTCGAGCTGAGCTACGCGATGGACCGGGCGGGCTTCGATACCTTCGACGTGCACATGACCGACCTGCAGGCCGGGCGGGCGCGCCTCGACCAGTTCCAGGGCTTCGTCGCCTGCGGCGGCTTCAGCTACGGCGACACGCTCGGCGCCGGCGAAGGCTGGGCCCGGTCGATCCTGTTCAACGCGGCGCTGGCCGACCAGTTCGCGAGCTTCTTCGCGCGCCCCGACGCGTTCGCGCTCGGCATCTGCAACGGCTGCCAGATGATGGCCGCGCTGGCGGCGATGATTCCCGGCGCCGATGCCTGGCCGCGCTTCACCCGCAACCGCAGCGAGCAGTTCGAGGCCCGCCTCAGCCTCGTCGAGGTCGTGCCGTCGGCCTCGATCTTCCTGGGGCCGATGGCCGGCAGCCGCATTCCGGTCGCGGTCGCGCACGGCGAGGGCTACGCCGATTTTTCCCAGCGCGGCGATCCGGCCACGGTCCACGCGGCGATGCGCTTCGTCGACCACCACGGCCGGGCCACCGAGTCCTATCCGGCCAATCCCAACGGCAGCCCCGGCGGGCTGACCGCGGTGACGACCGCCGACGGCCGCTACACGGCCCTCATGCCGCACGCCGAGCGCGTGTTCCGCAACGTGCAGATGAGCTGGACCGCGGGCCCGCGCGGCGAGCGCAGCCCCTGGATGGCGATGTTCGAGAACGCGCGTCGCGCCTTGTAGCGCGCGCGTCGCCGGTGCACGGGTATGCACCTTGCCGAACGCGAGTCACTGGATCCGCACTCGACCGCTCGCCCCGAGCGGCCGATGCGTCCTCAACTCTGGAGACTCGGCATGAACCACACTCTTTCATCGCTCGCCAGGCGCGGCGTTCTCGTTCTCGGCGTGAGCCTCGCCTGCGCCCTCCCGGCGGCGGCGCAGACCGGTGCCGGCGGTGGCAGCGGAACCTCGAACACCACGGGAGCGACCACCACCGGCGGCGCGACCTCCGGCCTCGACACGACGACGCGAGCCGTTCGCAACGACCGTCCGGATTACGGCTGGATCGGCCTGATCGGGCTCGCCGGCCTGCTCGGCCTGCGCCGCAAGCGCGAGGACCCCGACACCACGCGGACGAGCGGGCGGACGACGACCACCGCATCACGCTGAGCACCGCAAGGCGCTGAGCAGAGCGGCGCGCTGTGGCGCCGTCAGCGTAAACGCGGGTGCCCAAGAGCGCCCGTTTCTCGTCTCATCCCTGGCGCTGCAGGACGCAGCCTGAAGGGAAACACATGACGACGAGAACGAACCGGCGCACGGCCGCCCTGCGCTCTGCCTGCGTGGTGGCCGGCACCGCCGCGATGCTGGGCGCCTGCGGCGGCGACGACCACATGGCCGCCAACAACCTGCCCGCGAACCTGACGCACCTCGGCGTGACGCAGTACTCGGCGACGACGCCGGGCAGCGGCACGACGGCGGCGACCCAGGACCTGCTGACCGGCGGCCTCGGCCGCAGCGGCATCGGCACGGCGGCCGCGCCGGCGTACGCCGATCCGCTCAACCCGACCGCACTCGAGCTGCGCCGCAACGCTCTGCATGCCAACTACCGCGCCATCGTCGACCCGACCGCCGCCGGCGGCTACGGCACGCTGTACGGGCCGAACGTCGACGCCAATGGCGTGGTCACCACGGGCGAAGGCATGGTGCCGGGACGCGAATACCTCGGCGTCCTCGACGACGGCACGGGCCGAAAGCGCACGACGATGGCGGTGCAGATCCCGGACAACTTCAACCAGACGAACCCCTGCCTCGTGCTCGGTCCGTCGTCCGGCTCGCGAGGCGTCTATGGCGCCATTGCCACGTCCAGCGAATGGGCCCTGAAGCGCGGCTGCGCGGTCGCGCTCACCGATGCCGGCAAAGGCGTCGGCCTGCACGACCTCAGCGACGACACGGTCAACCGCATCGACGGCACGCGGGCCACCCGCACGGCGGCGGGGACGCTGTCCAACTTCGCGGCCAACGTCACGGACGCGGCACGCGCCGCGTACGTCGCCATGTTCCCGAACCGCGTCGCCCTGAAGCAGGTGCACTCGCAGCAGAACCCGGAGAAGGACTGGGGCACCGACACCCTGGCGGCGGCGAGCTACGCCTTCTTCGCCCTCAACGATCGTTTCGGCGTGCCGCTGAACCCGGTGCCCTTCAACGCCGGCAACACCCTGGTCATCGCCGGATCCGTGTCGAACGGCGGTGCCGCGGTCCTTCGCGCCGCCGAGCAGGACAGCACCGGCCTCATCGACGGCGTCGTCGCCGGCCTGCCGGTGACGGAGATCCCGACCGCCGCCGGCTACGGCATCCAGGTGGGCGGCGTGGCGCAGACCGGCTTCGGCAAGACGCTCGCCGACTACGTGACGTACGGGAACATCTACCAGCCCTGCGCCGCACTGTCTGCGCCGGCGGCGATGGCGGAGGTCTCGATCTTCAACTACCTGGCTTTCTCCCAGCAGGTCCCGCGCGCGACCGCGCGCTGCAACAGCCTGGCGGCCAAGGGCCTGGTCAGCGGCGCCGACACGGCGGCGCGATCGCTCGACGCCCTGCAGAAGCTGCGCAACTTCGGCTGGACCCCGGAGAACGACCAGATGCACAGTGCCCACTACGGGCTCGGCAACGGGGCGATCCTGTCGGCGATGTATCCCACGAGCTACGGCCGCTTCTCGGTGACCGACAACGTCTGCGGCACCAGCTTCGCGCAGGTGGACGGCACCGGGGCGCCGACGGCCCTGGGCGCGACCCAAAAGGCGCAGAGCTTCGCCATCGCCAACGGCACTGCGAACGGCACGCCGGTGAGCGTCGTCTACAACGACGCGGTCGGTGGCCCGCGTGTCTGGAACGCGGCGGTCTCGCCGTCGACCGGCGTGCAGGACTTCGGCCTCGACTTCGCCCTTTGCCAGCGCGCGCTCGTCACCGGTGTGGACGAAACCGGCGCGGCCCTCACGGCCACCGCCACGACGACGCGGCCCACCGCCGCGCAGAGCGCTGCGGTGCGTGCCGGCATCGCCGAGGTGCTGCACGAGGCCAACCTGCGCGGCAAGCCGACCCTGCTCGTGGCCGGCCGCAGCGATGCGCTGGTCCCGGTCAACAACAACTCGCGCGCCTACGTCGCCCTGAACCGGGTGCGCGAGGGCAGCGCGAGCCGCGTCGGCTACATCGAGGTGACGAACGCCCAGCACTTCGACGCGTTCATCGCGTTCAGCGGCTTCGACAACCGCTACGTGCCGATCCATGTCTACTTCGTGCGCGCCATGGATGCGATGTACGCGCACCTGCGCAACGGCACGGCGCTGCCGCCGAGCCAGGTGGTGCGGGCGACGGCACGGGGCGGCGCACCGGGTGCGGCGCCGGCGATCACCGGCGCGAACGTGCCGCCCATCAGCGCAGCGCCTGCCGCGGGCGACCAGATCGGCTTCAGCGGGACGACCCTGACGATCCCGAACTGAGAGAGGGATCCGGCCGCGCCCTGGAGCGCTACTTCAGCGGCGCGGCCTTCTCGACCTGGTCGTTGACCGCTTCGCGCGGCTCGCCCTGCCGCTGCAGCCGCTGCTGCAGCGCCGCCATCTCGCCGCCCAGCGACTCGAGCCGGGCCTCGTCGAGCAGCTTGCGCACCTTGGGGAAGAGGTTCTCCTCCTCTTCCTCGTGGTGGTGCTCGCTCTGTTCCTTGAGGACCTTGAACTTGGGCACGAAGGTCTGCTCGTCGGGCGCGAGGGCGAGCAGGTCGCTCAGCAGGCGCTTCAGCGACAGGTGCTCCTCGAGCGACTCGAGCAGCACGTCCTCGGTGCGGCTCGCACGCACGGCCGGGTAGAACAGCTCTTCCTCGGAAGCGATGTGCACGGTGAGCAGGTCGCCCGCCTCGGCGAAGCGCTGCGCCCGGGCGCCGTCGCCCTCGGCCTCGAGCACCTGCTCGAGCGAGGCCTCGATGCGGCGGTGCTGGCTGACGAGAAGGTCGACGGCATTCATGGAGCGTTCCGGAAGCGGCAGGCAGACGAGACGGTAAGGGCGCCGCGTGCCCGGCGCAGCCGGGCCGCGCCGCCACGCCGGGTAAGCGATGTCCGACGCGGCGGCTAACATCCTCGGCCCATGAGCTCCACCCCCCGCATCCCCGGACGCCGCCTCCTGCATTCGCCCGGGCCCACGAACGTGCCCGACGAGGTGGTGAGCGCGATGGCGCGACAGCCCACCGACCTCGCCGACGCGCGCCTGCTGCCGCTGATCGCCGCCTGCGAGTCCGGCCTGCGGCAGATCCTGAAGACCGCGCGCGCCGACGTCCTCTTCTATGCCGCCAACGGGCACGGCGGCTGGGAAGCGGTGATCGCCAACCTGGTCGCCCCCGGCACGCACATCCTGGTCCCGGGCACCGGCAACTTCTCGGATGGCTGGGCCGAGCAGGTCGAGGCCTTCGGGGGCGTCGCGCTGCGGACGCCGTTCACCGAGGGCTTCCCGATCGATCCGGCGGCGGTCGAGTCGGTGCTCCGCGACGACAGGGAGCATCGCATCGTCGCGGTGTTCGCCATCCACACCGACACCGCCAGCGGGACGACGTCCGACCTGGCGGCGGTGCGCCGCGCCATCGACGCCGCCGGGCACCCCGCGCTCTTCGTCGTCGACGTCGTGGCCTCGCTTGCGGCGGCGCCGTTCGCGATGGACGCGCTCGGCGCCAACGTCGTCATGGGGGCGTCGCAGAAGGGCCTCATGGTGCA